>Ga0315900_10002948_pt1 | contig 25349 bp, 24 predicted proteins | sample LakEriMetagenome_FD_203521 | JGI IMG/M metagenome (GOLD analysis project Ga0315900, IMG submission 203521) | Freshwater fungal communities from buoy surface, Lake Erie, Ohio, United States - Buoy 12 MA114 | ecosystem: Environmental > Aquatic > Freshwater > Lake > Lake biofilm | place: USA: Lake...
TGCCGGCCACGACCAGGCCCTGCACCCCGGCCTCGACGACGGCCGCGACAGCACGCCCATCGGCTCCGGCATGGTTCATCACGATCTCCACCCATGGCCAGTCGGATGGCGCGGTGCGGGCCACGACATCGGTCAGTGCCCGGGCCGCGTCGGCCTCGGCCGCCGGCCAGGGCCGCAGTCGGCGCAACCGTCCGTCCTCCACCAGCGCCACCGGGCCCGCCTCCCCGCTGCAGAAGGGGTCGAGGCGATAAGGATGCACTTTGGCCACTTCCAGCGGCCCATGCACCCGACCCGCGCACACCGCCAGCACCCCCTGGGCATCGGAGGCGCGGGCCACGGTCACCGCATCGAGCAGGTTCTGCGGTCCGTCGGCCGCCAGGGCGGTAGCCGGGCGCATTGCACAGGTCAGGACCACCGGCTTGCGCGGCGCCAGCAAGCGATGGAGGACATAGGCCGTCTCTTCGAGCGTGTCGGTGCCGTGGGTGATCACGAGGCCTTGCACCGCCTCGTCGGCCAGGTGATGGGCGCAGCGGGCAGCCAGCCGCTGCCAGGTCGCGGCGTCCATGTCTTTGCTGTCGAGCTGGGCCACCTGCTCCGCCGCCAGCGGCACCTGCGCCAGCTGGGGCACCGCGGCCACCAATTGATCGACACCGAGCTGGGCCGCCTGGTAGGCCAGGTGGTCGCCGGCACTGGCTGCCGTGCCGGCGATGGTGCCGCCGGTGCCCAGAATCACGATTTTTTTGCTGGTCATGCTTAAAGGCGCTTGCAAGACGCCAAAAACTGGTTAAAAATACAGTTACTGGATATCAAGACAGTGGTTTCGAAATCGTGGTTACCGGAGACACCGCATGATCGACTCACCCAAACTCACCGCCCGCCAGCAACAGATTCTGGACCTGATCCAGAGTGCCATCGCTCGCACCGGCGCGCCGCCGACCCGGGCTGAGATCGCCGCCGAACTCGGTTTCAAGTCCGCCAATGCCGCCGAGGAACACCTGCAGGCCCTGGCTCGCAAGGGCGTGATTGAGCTGGTCAGCGGAACCTCCCGCGGCATCCGGCTGCAGGGCGAGGCCCTACGATCGATCAATGAATCCCGTGTGAAACAGTTTGCCCTTCCCCTGCAAAGCTTGGCCCAGCTGGCGCTCCCGCTGGTGGGCCGGGTAGCTGCTGGCTCGCCGATTCTGGCGCAGGAGCATGTCGACCAGACCTACTACGTCGAAAGCAGCCTGTTCCAGCGGCGGCCCGATTACCTGCTGAAGGTGCGCGGCATGTCCATGCGGGATGCCGGCATCATGGACGGCGACCTGCTGGCCGTGCAGGCCACCAAAGACGCCAAGAACGGCCAGATCGTGGTGGCGCGCCTGGGCGATGAAGTCACCGTCAAACGGTTTCGCCGGAACAGGCACCTGATCGAGCTGCACCCGGAAAACCCAGACTACCCGACGATCGTCGTGGAGCCCGGCGAGCCCTTTGAGATCGAAGGCCTGGCGGTGGGCCTGATCCGCAACACGATGCTGATGTAAACGAACCCCGCACCCTGACGGGTGTCCTCCGGTCGCCGCCCAGGTGGCGGGCGTATGGCCAACGGGCCATCACCCTGGACAGCGGCCGACTTGCCCTAATCCTGCCTGTGCTTCAACCCTTTCGTACAAGGACTACACATGGCCATCGCGCTTCCCCTCCTCGTCCAACTCTTTGAACCCGTGCAGTCAGCCGTCCAATGGCTGTCCGGTGCAAACACCGTGTCCCCGGCCCGCGGCCGGCCGGCTGTGAGGACAGTGGCTGCAACGGATTCGTTCTTGGGCCACCGGGCCGCCGCCCGTCGACCGCTGCGGGTGTTTCGCGTGATCGAGGGGCGCAGCGGCCCGGCGGCGGGACGCATGGTGATCTCCGGGCGCATCGACGAGGTCTGCGCCGAGCTGGACCGCCTGGCGGCACTCGAGAGCCGCAGCGCCTGATTCGGCGCCGCCGGCGCGGGCGATTGGCGGCCGGCTCACCTGCCGGTCGTCGCGCGGGCCAGCTCTTCAGGTTTCGAGGGATCCCGTCAGGGCACAATCGCCCTCATGAACATCGTGATCCTCGATGACTACCAAGACGCGGTGCGCAAGCTCGCCTGCGCCGCAAAGCTCGAGCCCTATCCGGCAAAGGTCTACACCAACACGGTCAAGGGCATTGGCCAGCTGTCGGTTCGGCTGAAGGATGCCGACGCGATCGTGCTGATTCGCGAGCGTACGCATATCTCCCGGCAGTTGCTGGAGAAACTGCCGCGTCTCAAACTCATCTCTCAAACCGGCAAAGTCGGCTCGCATATCGACCTGCAAGCCTGCACCGAACGCGGGGTCGTGGTCACGGAAGGTATCGGATCGCCCGTAGCTCCGGCGGAGCTGACCTGGGCCCTGATCATGGCCGCCACGCGGCGGCTGCCGCAGTACATCAGCACCCTCAAGCACGGTGGCTGGCAGCAGTCCGGGCTGAAATCGGCCTCGATGCCTCCCAATTTCGGGCTGGGCACGGTGCTGCGCGGCAAGACGCTGGGCATCTGGGGATACGGCCGGATCGGTCAGCTGGTGGCTGGCTACGGTCGGGCCTTCGGCATGCGGGTTCTGATCTGGGGCAGCGAGAGCTCCCGGCAACGCGCGGTCGCTGAGGGTCATGAGGCCGCGGCAAGTCGCGAAGAGTTCTTCGCCAGCTGCGATGTCCTGAGCCTGCACCTCAGGCTCAACGAGGCCACCGCCGGCAGCGTGCGGCTGGAAGACCTCAGCCGCATGAAACCGACGTCATTGCTCGTGAATACCTCCCGTGCCGAGCTCATTGAGCCCGATGCACTGCTCGCCGCCCTGAATCGGGGGCGGCCAGGGATGGCGGCGGTGGATGTGTTCGAGAGCGAACCGATCCTGCAGGGCCATGCGCTCCTGCGCCTCGAAAACTGCATCTGCACGCCGCATATCGGCTACGTCGAGCAGGAAACCTACGAGTTGTATTTCGGCGCGGCGTTCGACAACATTGTGAATTTCATCGAGGGGCGCCCGACCCAGGTGGTCAATCCAGCTGCGCTGCAGGTTCGCCGCTGATGTCGCGCTCCCTCGGCGTGCCGCCCGTCTTGTGGGCACTGCTCTTTGGCAACTTTGTCATCGGCACCGGCGTCATGGTGGTGCCTGGCACGCTCAATGAGCTGAGCACGTCCTTGCAGGTCGAGGTGGCGGCGGCGGGGCAGTTGATTTCCGTGGCGGCCCTGGTGATGTGCCTGGGCGCGCCGCTGCTGGCCGCTCTGGTGGCGGGATGGGACCGCCGACGTCTGTTGTCCCTGACCCTGCTGTGGTACGGGTTGCTGCACCTGGCCTGCACCTGGGCCTCGACCCTGCCCTCCCTGATGCCGCTGCGCGCGCTGGCGGTGGTGGCCCCGGCGATTTTCACGCCCCAGGCGGCCGCCTGCGTCGGCTTGCTGGTGCCGCCCGAGCAACGAGGCAAGGCGATCACCTTCGTCTTCCTGGGATGGTCGGTCGCCTCCGTCCTGGGCATGCCCCTGGCCGCCCTGGTGGGCGGCACCCTGGGTTGGCGAGCCGCATTCGGCGGGGTGGGATTGCTCAGCCTGGTGGGGGCCGCCTGGGTGTGGCGGGCCATGCCGGATGGCGTCAAGCCCGCGGCCTTGTCGCGGGCGGCCTGGGGCGAGACCTTCCGCAGCCGGGCGCTGATGCTCGCCTTGCTGGTCACGGTGCTGTTTTCGGCCGGGCAATTCGTGCTGTTTTCCTATTTTTCGCCCTATTGGCGCCAGATCCTGGGCGTGACGCCTTCGCAGCTGAGCCTGATGTTCCTGGCGTTCGGACTGTTCGGGTTCATCGGCAATGCCTGGATGTCCCGCCACATTGACCGCATCGGCGCGGACCGGGCGGCGTTCGTGAGTTTGGGCCTGATCGCCTTGAGTCTGGCCGCCTGGCCGCTGGCCACCACGATGCTGCTCGCGGTGGTGGTCTGCATTCCGTGGGCCCTGGGCTGTTTTGCCTCGAATTCAGCCCAACAGGCTCGTCTGGTGGCCATCGCGCCGATACTGGCTCCAGCCTCGATCGCACTCAACAGTGCCGGGATGTATGGCGGGCAGGCCATTGGGGCCGGTCTGGGCGGATTGATCATCCAGGCCGGCGGGATGCAATGGCTCAACTGGGCCGGCCTGGCTGGCTTGCTGCTGGCCATGGCGGTAAGTCACCGCGCCGCTTCGGCCGCCGCGACCGCCCGACGGACGCCTGACCCACAGCCCCGATAATCCGGGGATGCACACGAGTATCCAAACGGTTGGCATCGTCGGCGCCGGCGCCATGGGGCGGGGCATTGCGCAAATTGCTGCCCAGGCCGGCTGTCAGGTGCGCCTGTTTGACCTGCAACCTGCGGCTGTGACCGCCGCCCGCGAGCAGGTGCTGGCCCAGTGGGATCGGTTGCGGGACAAGGGCAAGCTCGATGCAGCCACCGCATCCGCCTGTGGCCAGCGGCTGCAGGGCGCAGACCGTCTGGAGGCCCTGTCCGATTGTGATCTGGTGATCGAGGCGATCGTCGAGCGGCTCGATGCCAAGCAGGACCTGTTCGCCCGGCTGGAGGCGGTCGTCGGCCCCGAGGCAATCCTGGCCACCAACACCTCGTCGCTGTCGGTGACCGCGATTGCCGCGGGCCTGCAGCGCCCGCAGCGTCTGGCGGGCTTGCATTTTTTCAATCCGGTGCCGCTGATGAAGGTCGCGGAGGTGATCGCCGGCCTGCGCACCGAGGCGGCGGTGTGCGATCGGCTCGCCGCGTTCATCCGCCAGACCGGCCACGCCCCGGTGCGCGCCCAGGACACCCCCGGGTTCATCGTGAACCATGCGGGCCGGGCCTACAACACCGAGGCGCTGCGCATCGTGAGCGAGGGGATTGCGGATTTCGCGACGGTGGACCGGATCCTGCGTGACCAGGTCGGATTTCGCCTGGGGCCATTCGAGTTGCTGGACCTGACTGCCCTCGATGTGTCGCACCCGGTGATGGAGTCCATCTATCACCAGTACTACGAAGAACCGCGCTATCGGCCCAATGTGATCACCGCCCAGCGCCTGGCCGCCGGGTTGCTGGGGCGCAAGGCTGGAGAGGGCTTCTACCGCTACGACAACGGTCAGGCCCAAGTACCTGCAGAACCGGCTGTGCCCTCGGTGGGCGAGTTCCCGCCGGTGTGGGTGTCGCCGCGCGCCGCCCGGCGAGCCGAGTTGCTTCAGTTGCTCAAGGACCTGGGCGCACAGATCGAGACGGGCGCCAGCCCGTCGGCCCAGGCCCTGACGGTGGTGGCGCCCCTGGGCTTCGATGTCACCACAGTGGCGGTGGTCGACCGGCTGGATCCGGCCCGCACGGTCGGCATCGACCTGCTGGTAGAAGATGCCGCCACCCGTCGGCGCGTGCTGGCCACCAACCCGGCCACACGCGCCGACATGCGAGAGGCCGCGCATGCGCTGTTCGCCCGGGACGGCAAGCCCGTGAGCGTGATCCGGGACTCCGGCGGCTTCGTGACTCAGCGCGTCGTGGCCAGCATCGTCAATCTGGCCAGCGATATCTGCCAGCAGCGGGTGTGCACCCCGGCCGACCTCGAAACGGCGGTGACACTGGGGCTGGGCTATCCCCTCGGGCCGCTGGCCATGGGCGACCGCTGGGGCCCCGCCAGCATTCTGGAAGTCCTGTTCAATATGCAAACGGTGTATGGCGATCCCCGCTACCGCCCCAGCCCCTGGCTGCGCCGGCGCGGGGCGCTGGGCCTGTCGCTGCGGCATGAGGAGGCCTGACGTTCATGCCCGCGCAACTCAAAAGCAGCGGCCAGGGTCAGACCCTGGTGCTCACCATCTCCAACCCCGAGCATCGCAATGCGCTGGGCCCGGAGATCTACGCGGCCGGGGTGGAAGCCCTGAGCGTGGCTGAAACCTCGCCCGATGTGCGCAGCGTGGTCATCACTGGCGAGGGGGCGATGTTCTGCGCGGGCGGCCAGCTCCAACGGCTGCTGGCCAACCGGCAGCAGGCACCGCAGGTCCAGGCCGAATCGATCGAAGGCCTGCACGCCTGGATCGAATCGATCCGGACTTTTCCCAAACCCGTGATCGCCGCCGTGGAAGGCGCGGCTGCGGGAGCCGGTTTTTCGCTGGCGCTGGCGTGTGACTTCCTGGTAGCGGCCGACGATGCCGTGTTCGTCATGGCGTATTCGGGCGTGGCCCTCTCCCCGGACGGCGGCGGCAGCTGGTCGCTGACGCAGGCCCTGCCCCGGCCCCTGGTTGCCGAATTGCTGATGATGGGCGAAAAGATCAGCGCCAGCCGGCTGCAGGCGCTGGGCCTGGTCAACCGGCTGGCCGCGACGGGCGGCGCGCTGGCCGACGCGCTGGCGCTGGCCGAGCGGCTCAATGCCCGCGCGCCCAACGCGCTGGCGAGCATCAAGGAACTGATGAACGAGGCTTCAGGCAGCAGCCTGCATGCGCATCTGGCGCGCGAGCGCGACCACTTCGTCAAGAACCTGCACCACCGCAATGCCGGGCTCGGCATCGAGGCCTTTCTCAACCGACAAACGCCGCGCTACGACTGACGCCGGGGCCCGCCCTGTGCCGCCGGCGACACGCCGCTGTCGGCACCAGGGTCCCTGACGTGACAATGTCGCACCCGCACAGTCACTGACAAGACACACCGTGGACGAACCCATTCTCACAATGGAAGAACGAGAAGCGATCAATGGGGGTCGCTGGTTTTCTTCCCTGTCGCCGTCGTTGCGACACGACATTCTCCGATGCGCCTACGTCAAACGATTCAAGGACGGCGAGCTGATTGCCGCGCGGGGCGACCCGCCCGAGGACTGGCTCGCCTGCGCCAAGGGCGCGGTCCGGGTGTCGTCCACCTCCATCACCGGCAAGCAGATCACGCTCACCTATGTGGAGCCGGGCATCTGGTTCGGCGACGTGGCGATCTTCGACGGCGACCGGCGCACCCACGATGCCTATGCGCATGGCGATACGACCATGCTGTGCGTGGCCAAGGCCGACTTCAAGAAGATCCTGTCGCAGCATGTCGAGCTGTACGACGCCATGCTCCGTCTGCACGCCCGCCGCATCCGGCAGCTGTTCGGTCTGGTGGAAGACCTCAACACCCTGCCCCTGCGGGCGCGCCTGGCCAAGCAGCTGCTGCATCTCGTGCGCAGCTATGGCACACCCAGCCTATCGGATGGCAGCGAAATGCGCATCGGTCTGCAACTGGCGCAGGAGGAACTGGCCCAGTTGCTGGGGGCCTCGCGCCAGCGCGTGAACCAGGAGCTCAAAGCCATGGAACGCGACGGCGTGATCCGTATCGAGCCGGGCGGCCTGGTGGTTCGCCAGCGCGAGGGGCTGATGCAGATCGTCGAAGCCGACAGCGACCGGCTCTGACCGGCTCCGCCGCGGCGGCTGCGTGCTGCCCACCTTTCGTCCCGCCGCCCCCCAAGGCCCGTTCCGCATGACGACCGACTATTCCGTATTCGTCGGCACCCGACCGGTGTCGCAGCAGCATGCCTTCGATGCCGGCGCCCTCGAGGCCTGGATGCACCAGCATGTGGCGGGCTTTGCCGGACCGGTGTCGGTGGAGATGTTCAAGGGCGGCCAGTCCAACCCCACCTACAAGCTGGTCACCCCCACCCGCACCTATGTGATGCGGGCCAAGCCCGGCCCGGTGGCCAAGCTGCTGCCGTCGGCCCACGCGATCGAACGTGAATACCGGGTGATGCGCGGGCTGGCCGACACCGGCGTGCCGGTCCCCGCGATGCTGGGCCTGTGCGACGATGAATCCGTCATCGGACGCGCGTTCTACATCATGGAGTTCATGCAGGGCCGGGTGCTGTGGGACCAGTCGCTGCCCGGCATGACACCCGCCCAGCGCGCCGAGATCTACGACGAGATGAACCGGGTGATTGCGGCCCTGCACACGGTGAATCCCGCGGCGCGCGGTCTGGCCGACTACGGCAAGCCGGGCAATTACTTCGAGCGCCAGATCGGCCGGTGGACCAAGCAGTACCAGGCTTCGATCACCGACCCGATTCCCGAAATGGACCGCCTGATCGAATGGTTGCCGGCGCACATGCCGGCCAGTGCGATCGACCAGTCGCGCGTCTCCATCGTGCACGGCGATTTCCGGCTCGACAACCTGATGTTCCATGCGACCGAGCCGCGCGTGATCGCGGTGCTCGATTGGGAACTGTCCACCCTGGGCCACCCGCTGGCCGACTTCAGCTATCACTGCATGTCCTGGCACATCCCGCCGGGGCAGTTCCGCGGCATCGGCGGCCTGAATCTGGCGGCCCTGGGCATTCCGGACGAAGCCGCCTACATCCGGCGCTGGTGCGAACGCACCGGGCTGGCCCGCCCCGAAGACCTCGCGGCGGATTGGAACTTCTACCTCGCCTACAACCTGTTCCGCCTCGCGGCGATCCTGCAAGGCATCGCCAAGCGCGCGCAGGAGGGCATTGCCTCCAGCGCGCAGGCGGACAGCGCCGGCGCCGGCGCGCGCGGGCTGGCGGAAATGGGCTGGCGCTACGCGCGACAGGCCACCTGAACACGCGGTCACCCCCACTTTGCCAGCCCGCGGACCCCTGCCCTGCCCCCCTTGCCGACCGATCCCCGCCACAGCCCGCTCATCGCCCACCGCTTTTTCTAGGACGCCCTCATGGACTTCGATTACTCCCCCAAGACCAAGGACCTGCAGGCCCGCCTGCTCAAGTTCATGGACGATCACATCTATCCCAGCGAGAAGGCGTATGCCGACGAACTGGCCGCCAACACCGCGGCGGGGCAGCGCTGGACGGCCCTGAAGGTGATCGAGGGGCTCAAGACCAAGGCGCAGGCAGCGGGCCTTTGGAATCTCTGGATGCCGGCCGACACCGCCCGGATCGCGGGCGTCGAAGGCGCGGGCCTGACCAACCAGGAATACGCGCCCCTGGCCGAGATCATGGGGCGGGTGCCTTGGGCGCCCGAGGTGTTCAACTGCAGTGCCCCGGACACCGGCAATATGGAAACCATCGCACGCTATGGCAGCGACGAGCACCGCGCCCGCTGGCTCAAGCCCCTGATGGAGGGCAAGATGCGTTCGGCGTTTGCCATGACCGAGCCGGAGGTGGCCTCGTCGGATGCGACCAATATCGCCACCCGCATCGAACGCCAGGGTGACGACTATGTGATCAACGGCCACAAGTGGTGGATTTCCGGGGCCGGCGATCCGCGCTGCGGCATTTTCATCACCATGGGCAAGAGCGATCCTGAGGCGCCCAAGCACTCCCAGCAAAGCATGGTGCTCGTACCAGCCGATGCCAAGGGCATCCGCATCGTGCGCGCACTCAACGTGATGGGTTATGACGATGCGCCGCACGGCCACGTCGAGATGTACTTCGACAATGTGCGGGTCCCGGCAAGCCACATCCTGCTGGGAGAAGGTCGCGGCTTTGAGATCGCCCAGGGCCGCCTGGGGCCAGGACGGATCCACCACTGCATGCGGCTGATCGGACTGGCCGAGCGGGCGCTGGAGCTGATGTGCCGCCGCGCTTCTTCCCGCGTGGCCTTCGGCAAGCCGGTGTCGCAGCAAACCGTGACCCAGGAACGGATCGCCGAGGCGCGCTGCAAGATCGACATGGCGCGCCTGCTCACGCTCAAGGCCGCCTGGTTGATGGACGTGGCGGGCAACAAGGTTGCCAAGACCGAAATCGCGATGATCAAGGTGGTCGCACCGACCATGGCCTGCCAGGTGATCGACTGGGCCATGCAGGTGCACGGCGGCGGCGGTATGTGCGACGACTTTCCGCTGGCGTACGCCTATGCGCAGGCCCGCACGCTGCGGTTTGCCGATGGTCCGGACGAAGTGCATCGCAATGCGATCGCCAAATGGGAGCTGGGCAAGTACGGCACCTTTGGGCGTGACGAGTCCGTCCCGATCACCCGCGGCAGCTGAAGGCCTCCAGGGGCGCGGGCTGCGACGCGCATCTGGCCATGGCATGCTTGCCTACCGGAGGTTCCCATGATCGATGTCTACACTTGGCCCACGCCCAACGGGCACAAGATCCACATCATGCTGGAGGAGTGCGGCCTGCCGTATCGCGCCATCGGGGTGGACATCGGTGCGGGCGAGCAGTTCAAACCGGAATTCCTGGCGATCAGTCCCAACAACAAGATCCCGGCGATCACCGATCCGGACGGCCCGGACGGCCAGCCGATCTCGCTGTTTGAGTCGGGTGCCATTCTGGTCTATCTGGCCGGCAAGACCGGCCGCTTCCTCCCGGCGTCGGATCGCGGGCGCTTTGAGGTGCTGCAGTGGCTGATGTTCCAGATGGGGGGCGTCGGCCCGATGCTCGGTCAGGCCCACCATTTCCGCATCTATGCCCCCGAGAAGATCGGCTACGCCATCGACCGCTACACCCAGGAGGCCCGCCGCCTGTATGGGGTGATCGACCGGCGCCTGTCACGCGCCGCCTGGCTCGGTGGCGCCGACTATTCCATCGCCGACATCGCCACCTTCCCCTGGATCCGCAGCTGGCAGAACCAGGGGGTGCAGATCACCGACTTCCCGCATCTGCATCGATGGTTCGACACCCTCGCCGCCCGACCGGCGGTGCAGCGTGGGGTGCAGGTGCTGGCCGACCGGCGCAAACCGCTGGTGGACGACAAGGCGCGCGAAGCGCTGTTTGGCCAGACGCAGTACCAGCGTCGCTGACGTAGCCCTCGGGCCTGCAGCCCTGAAGGCCGCTGCGCCTAAGCCTCCGTGTGGACGCGACTGCGCAGGGCGGCCGACAGGCCCAAGCCCAGCAGCGGCAGCGCAGCCGCCGGAACCAGCAGCAGTACCGCAGGCCCCGCATGGTCGAACGCCAGACCCGCCAGCGTCACTCCCAGCGCCTGCCCGCCGAAGAGGGCGAAAGCAAACAGCGAGACCGCGGTGCCCCGTGCCTCGGGCGCCATCTGCGTGGCCAGGGCCTGCAAGGTGTTGTGGAACAGGTAAGTGCCGAACCCCACCGCCAGGGCGACCGGCGCCGCCGTCCAGCCCACCGGCGAGGCCCACCAGCCCAGGAATCCCAGGCCCATGAGCATCCCACCCGCCCGAACCATCCGCCGCTCGCCCAGCGCCGGCACCAGCCGACGGGCCAGCAGCGCATACGCCAGACCGCCCACCGCATAAAGCGCCACCAGGCCCGACGCGGCGCTCAGGCTCAGCCCGAAACGCTGGTGCAGATAGGCCGGCAGAAAGGCCAGTGGCCCGAGCAGGAGCAGCCCTTCTGCCGCCGCAGCACCGAGCACGCGCCGGTTCCAGGGGGTGGCCAGCACCCGCCCATACCGCTGCGCCCAGGACGCGCGCGGGGTTCGCCCAGCCATCGGCCGCGGTGGGGCGCCCAACTCGCCTGCGGCCGCCGGCGCGGCCTGTGCTGCCCGCAAGGCCATCAGGGCCGCAATGCAGGCATACCCGACGGCGATCGCAGCAAACGCCCCGCGCCAACCCAGCGCTGAATCGCCGAACAGACCACCGGCAAGCTGTCCGGCGGTCATCCCGGACAGGGTGCCCAGCAGCAGCTGCGCCAACGTGGCCTGCCGGTGCTCATAGGCGACCGCATCGCCGATCCACGCCATGGCCAAGGGGATGATGCCCGCCGCCGCCATGCCCCAGACCCAGCGCATCACCCGCAGCGCCTCCAGGCTGCTCGCCAGGGCCGAGGCTGCCGACGCCACCGCACAGCCGGCCAGCGCCCAAGTCACCATCCGGGCTTTGCCGAACCGATCGCCCAAGGGGCCGAACACCAGCTGCATCAGCCCGTACGCCATCGAAAACACCAGGACCACCTGTCCAGCTGTCCCCGGGCTGACAGCGAAATCCTTCGCCAAACGGGGCAACAGTCCGTCACACAGACGCAGCGCCGCCCCACTCAGGAAAGCGGCGAGGGACAGGAGCACGACGGGAGTCAGAACGAGCGCCATCCCTGGACTGTACTTGTCAGCGGACGCTCAACCTCCAGCCGCGCGAGCCGGTCAGCATCCAGCAATGACTTCCACGTCTGAAGCGATTTCCATCACGACGCAGACTCCGGTCTCTACTCCTGTCGCGTCACCGGTCTTGGTGTCTGTGGGCCGCAATCCCGCGCACGACGGTCACCAGGCGATTCAGGCCCTCGGCGACTACCTGGTGACCCTGCGTGGCGTGGCCCATGAGGTCACCCCGACCATGCGCGAGCTGGCGCTGCGCGCAGGCGGCGACCGAATGTCCCCCGCCTTGTTCCGGACCATCCTGCTCGACCTCACCGACGCGCTCGGCCGTGTCACACCAGCCACCTGGCTCGGGCTGTGCCGCGGGCTGGCCCTGGGCGTGTCGCTTCACGGACAGGGCCAGTCGCTGCCCCTGCCCCTGCACCACGCCGCCACCGCACTGCTCAAGGAGCTGCCGTTGCGGCCAGGCCAACGTCACGCCGTCGCTCAGGCGCTTCTCCTCTGAGCGCGAGACACATTCGGTAGTGAAACGGATCGATACCTGCGCGACCGCAATACCGGCCGCGTGATAACGTCTCCGCCGGGACTGCCTGCCCATGCAGCATCCCGGTTGGATGATGCAAGCTCCTCCCGTTCTGGACCATAAACCGCGGCGACTCGACCGAGTGCGTCAGCTGGGCGTGCTCGACACCGAAGCGGAATCCGCACTCGACGCCTTCACCCCACCCGCCGCGTCCATCACCGGGGTGCCGATCGCCCGGATCTCCCTGGTCGATCAGGACCGGCAGTGGTTCAAGTCGGCAGTGGGACGGCCCCAGAGCGTCGTGCAGGCGCTCCTGATGCGGGAAAAAGAGCAGAGCCTGGCGTTCCGCCTCAAGACCGAGCGTGCCCTGCGGGGCAGCCAAGCCCGGCTTCGCACCATCACCGATCTCATGCCCCAGATCAAATCGCGCCCCCATGGCCTGGAACTGCCAGCCGCCCTGCCCGCGCCGCATGCCCTGGGCGATCGGGTGCGGCTCGTCCAGGTGCTGTCCAATCTTCTGCACAACGCCGCCCAATACACCCCCGAGGGCGGCCATTTGCGGGTACTGATGAAGGCGCGCGGCCACGAGGCCGTGGTGCGCGTGAGCGACAACGGATCGCGGATCGCGCAGGAACTGCGACCCCATGTGTTCGAACTGTTCACCCAGGCCGCACGCATGCCCGACCGGGCGCAAGCCGCGCCAACATCCGAGCAGCCGACACACGCCGACCCGGCGTTGGCCGCGGGCCGGGCGGGTGGCCCCACGGCCGAGCCCCCGCTGCGGGTGATGGTGGTGGACGACCACCCGGACGCCGCAGAACTCCTGGGCATCTGGCTCGAGGCGCAAGGCCATGACGTGGAGGTGTGCACCGATCCCTTCGTCGCGCTGGAAGCAGCCCGGGCGCGACCGGCACGGGTTTATGTGCTGGACATCGGGCTGCCAGGCATGGACGGCCATGAGCTGGCCCGCAAGCTGCGCCAGGATCCCCGCAACCATGACGCCGCCCTGATCGCCCTGACCGGCTACGGACAGGCGCAGGACATCCTGCAATCACGTGAAGCCGGGTTTGACCAGCATTTCGTCAAGCCGGCCGATCCCACGCGTCTGGCAGTGGTGATCGACTCATTGGCCTGCTAGGGGAGATGCGTCGGGCAGGCACCATGGGCGTCCCGCGATGACCGCGAGCGCCGCCTCAAGCCGGTCATTGGCATGGGGATTTCCTGGCCTGCCCGAAGGGAATCGAACCCCTGACCCACAGCTTAGAAGGCTGTTGCTCTATCCAACTGAGCTACGGGCAGTCAAGGTGGTCGGAGCGAAAGGATTCGAACCTTCGACCCTCTGGTCCCAAACCAGATGCGCTACCAGACTGCGCTACGCTCCGACAGCCCCATTCTAGCCGCCGAGGCCCACCGCGCCAGCCTTATCGCGGCGCGTAGATCTGGTCGAAGCTGGCGCCGTCAGCAAAGTGCTCCCGGTTGGCCTGCGCCCAGCCTCCGAAGGCCTGATCCACGGAAAACAGGGCCAGCTTCGGGACTTGCCGGGCGTATTTGGCCTGGGCCTTGGCGGAAATCGGCCGGTAGAAATGCTTGCCGATCAGGTCCTGGCCCTCGTCGGAATACAGGTACTCCAGATACGCCTGGGCCACCACACGGGTGCCTTTCTTGTCCACATGGCGGTCCACCAGCGTGACCGCCGGTTCCGCCAGGATGCTGGCCGACGGGTAGACCACATCCACCTGGCTGCCGAATTCCTTTTCGAGCAGATAGGCCTCGTTTTCCCAGGCCACGAGGACATCGCCCATGTTCCGCTGCGCAAAAGTGATGGACGAACCGCGCGCACCGGTGTCGAGCACCGGGACGTTCTCATAGAGCCTGCGCACGAACTCGCGCGCCTGCGCCGTCCCGCCGGACTTGCGGCGGGCAAATTCCCAGGCGGCCAGGTAGTTCCATCGGGCACCGCCTGAGGTTTTGGGATTGGGCGTGATCACCTTGAGGCCAGGCTTGATCAGGTCGTCCCAGTCCTTGATGCCCCTGGGATTGCCCTGGCGCACCACCAGCACGATGGTCGACTGGTAGGGGGAGGCGTTGTGCGGCAGACGCTTTTGCCAGTCCTTGGGAATGAGCTGCCCCTGGGTGTGCAGGGCGTCGGTGTCCCAGGCCAGGGCCAGGGTGGCCACATCGGCCTCCAGGCCGTCAAGGATGGCTCGGGCCTGCTTGCCCGAGCCGCCGTGCGACTGCCGGATCGTCACGTCCTGGCCGGCCTTGGCCCGCCAGAATCGGGCGAAGGCCTGGTTGAATTCAGCGTAAAACTCCCGCGTCGGGTCGTACGAGACATTGAGCAACGTCACGGCCCCCGCCGGCGCGCTCCCCCGCGCGCTCCCTTGCTCCCGCCCCTGCGCGCCGGCCCGGGTCACCGACACCCCGGCCAAGGCGAGTGCTGCGGGAAACTTGATAAAGTCTCGGCGTCGTGGCATGGCTGGTTTGCTCCCTCGTGTGTGAATGCAGGTCATTCTGAAAGCCATGCGCCGCAACGGGAACAACGAATTTCTCAGTTGCATATCCCCATAAGCAAATCCTTGGAGTCACCGTGCCGCGCACCGTTCAATGCATCAAGCTGGGCCAGCAGGCCGAAGGCCTGGATTTCCCGCCTTACCCCGGTGAGCTGGGCAAGCGCATCTTCGACCAGGTGAGCAAGCAGGCCTGGGCCGACTGGCTCAAACACCAGACCATGCTGGTGAACGAAAACCGCCTGAACCTGGCCGACCAGCGGGCGCGTGAATACCTCAAGCGCCAGATGGAGAACCACTTTTTCGGGGGCGGGGCCGATCAGGCGGCTGGCTACGTCCCGCCGTCGGCCTGACCGCGTCATGCCGTGACGCTGCCTGCGCCCAGCGACGCGGCCGCGTCCGCGGGCGGCGTACCCGCTCCCGCGGATCGGGGGGCTGATCGGGCGACCGGTCTGGCCAGCGACGCGCTGGTGATCGGCGGCGGCCTGGCCGGGGCTGCCGTGGCCCATGCCCTGGCCCGCCGTGGTTGGCAGGTTCGCGTGCTCGATGCGGCCGACCATCCGGCCGCCGGTGCCTCCAGCCTGCCCGCCGGACTGGCCGCTCCCCATGTGTCGGCCGACGACGGGATGCTCTCCCAGCTGTCACGCCACGGCCTGCGCCTGACCTGGCCACAGGCAGCGGCCCTGGCCCCGGGCCTGGCGTCTCAGGCAGGGCTGCTCGAGCATCTTCGACGGGGCGGCGCACGCCGCGCGGTGGCCCGTCTGGAGGCCGATGGCCTCGGCGACGCAACCGGTCAGGCAGCGCCCGGGGCAGAGGCCGCCACCCGTCCCGCCTCGGCCAATGAGGTATCGCAGGCCGGCCTGCCAACGGGCACCCCCTGCGCCTGGCATGCCAACGCCGGCTGGATCCAGCCAGGGGCATTGGTGCGTCACTGGCTCTCGCATCCCGCCATCACCTGGCAGGGCGGCTCTCGGGTCGAGGCCCTGGCATCTGCACCCGCAGGCCCTGCGCGCTGGCAGGCCTTCGATGCGCAGGGCCGCCGGCTGGGGCAGGCCCGGCTGGTGGTGATCGCCGCAGCCCTGGGCAGCGGCCCGCTGTCGGGCGGTCGGCTGCGCCTGCAGGCGGTCCGCGGGCAGGTCTCCTGGGGCTGGCGCGAGCCGGGCCAGGCCTTGCCGCCCTTTCCGGTCAACGGCGACGGCCACCTGCTGCCAGACGTGCCATTGCCACAGGGCCGGGCCTGGCTGTGCGGCTCCACCTACGGACACGGCGATGAGAGCCATGACCCGCGCGAGGCCGACCACCGCGCCAACCTCGAGCGCCTGGGCCACCTGCTGCCCCAGGCCGCCGCCGCCCTGGGCCCGGCCTTCAGCGAACGACGGGTGCAGGCGTGGACGGGCGTGCGCTGTGCGAGCACCGACCGGCGACCGCTGGTCGGCCCACTGGCCCCAGGCCTGTGGGTTTCCACCGCCATGGGGTCGCGAGGGTTGACCTTCGCCGCACTCTGCGCGGAGCTACTGGCGGCGCGGCTCCACGGCGAACCCCTGCCCCTGCCCCCCGAACTGGCGGACGCGCTGGACATCGCCCGGCAGCAGCCAGCCCCGTTTCCCGAGGGGCCGGGCTGATCGTCCGATCACGCGCCAGGCCGCGCCAGCCCTGCGGAATATGCATATCCGCATAAGCCGCGAATAAAAAAATAGTTGGGGCCTGAAGGACCGTCTCCTACAGTCACCACCCCATGTACCAGTACACCGAGTTCGACCGGCAGTTCGTGCGCGCGCGCGCTGCCCAATACCGTGACCAGCTCGAACGCCACCTGCGTGGCGAGTTGGGTGACGACGAATTCCGACCGCTGCGCCTGCAAAACGGCTGGTACGTCCAGCGGTTTGCGCCGATGCTGCGGATCGCCGTGCCGTACGGCGAAATTTCCGCACGCCAGCTGCGGGTGCTCGCGCGGATCGCCCGCGAGTACGACCAGCCCACCGATGCCCTGTTTGAGGAGGCCCGCGCCCGCCAGGACGCCCTCGGCCCGGTGCCCCTGCCCGGGGGCGGCTTCGCCCACTCGCGCCTGAGCGTGGGCTACGGCCACTTCACCACCCGACAGAACGTGCAGTTCAACTGGATTCCGCTGGCCCGCAGCGCCGACGTGATGGACCTGCTGGCCAGCGTGGACATGCACGGCATCCAGACCAGCGGTAACTGCATCCGCAACATCACCTCCGACGAACTCGCCGGCATTGCCCCTGATGAAGTGGCCGACCCGCGTCCCTGGTGCGAAATCATCCGCCAATGGAGCACGCTGCATCCGGAGTTCGCCTTCCTGCCCCGCAAATTCAAGATCGCGGTGTCCGGAGCCGCCGAAGACCGCGCCGCCACCTTCTGGCATGACGTGGGCCTGCACCTGGTGAAAGACGAAGCCGGAGCCCTGGGATTTCGGGTGCTCGTGGGCGGCGGCATGGGCCGCACGCCCATCACCGCCACGGTGATCCGCGAATTTCTGCCCACGGACCAGATCCTCAACTATCTGGAGGCCGTGGTGCGCGTGTACAACCGCTGGGGCCGCCGCGACAACCTGTACAAGGCCCGCATCAAGATCCTGGTCAAGGCCGAGGGCCAACGCTACGTCGACGAGGTGGAGGCGGAATACCGCGCCATCGTGGACGGCGACGGCGCGCCCCACACCGTCACGCCCAAGGAGCTTGCACGCGTCAGCGCGAGCTTCGCCGCGCCCTTGGTGCCCGGGGTAACCCCGACCCCATTGCCCGACACCGACCTGCCGCCGGTCTATCAGCGATGGCTGCAGCAGAACGTCGCCGCCCATCGCGACCCGCACCTGCGCGCCGTCACCCTGTCCTTCAAGCGACCCGGCCAGGCCCCGGGCGATGCCACCGGCGAGCAACTGGACATCGCCGCCGATCTGGCCGAGCGCTTCTCGGCTGGCGAGGCCCGCGTCACCCATGACCAGAACCTCCTGCTGCCGTGGGTGCGCGCGCAGGACCTGCCCGCGCTGTGGCAGGCGGCCCGTCAGGCCGGCCTGGCCAGTGCCAACATCGGCCTGCTCACCGACATGATCGCCTGCCCGGGCGGCGACTTTTGCGCGCTGGCCAATGCCCGGTCCCTGCCCATCGCCGAGGCCATCACCCAGCGATACCAGGACCTCGACGAGCTGCACGACCTCGGCGAGATCGACCTGCATATTTCAGGCTGCATCAACTCCTGCGGCCACCATCACAGCGGCCACATTGGCATCCTGGGCGTCGACAAGGACGGCAAGGAGTGGTACCAGGTCACGCTGGGCGGCTCGGACGGCTCGACACTGTCCGGCGCTGCCACGCCAGGCAAGGTGGTGGGCCCCTCGTTCTCGGCGGCCGAGGTGCCCGAAGTGATCGAGGCGGTGCTTGACACCTACCGCCGCGAGCGCACCGCCGCGAGCGGCCGACAGGAAGCCTTCATCGACACGCTCCGACGCGTCGGCCACGAGCCCTTCAAGGCAGCGGCCCAGGCGGCTCGCTTCGCGGCGCAAGCCAGCACCCCGGAGCTTGCATGATGGAACGCCGTTTGCGACTGCTTGCGCCAGCCGACCACGACGCGCCCACATCGGCCCACACGGCCACCGCGACTCCAGACGCCCGTGGCGTGCTGGCCCTGGCCAACAAGGCCGATGTGTCCCAGGTGCTGCTCGATGGCGTGAGCCGCATCGACCTGCACTTTCCGAAATTCACCGACGGACGTGCCTACAGCCAGGCCTTCCTGCTGCGGCGGCGGCGCGGGTTCACCGGTGAGATCCGCGCCACGGGCGACGTGCTGGTCGACCAGCTGGTGCAAATGCAGCGCACCGGATTCTCGAGCGCCGTGCTGCGTGCCGACCAGGACCTGGGCCATGCCCGCCGGCAGTTCGAGCACTTCGAGCGGCACTACCAGGGCGATGCCGTCACGGTGTTGCCGGCCTTCCGGACGACCAGCGCGGCCTGAGCTCACCTGCGACAACCCATGACCTCGAGCCCCTTCAACACTGCCGGTACCGCAAGCCTTGCCGACGCGCCCGCAGGCGGTGCAATCGTCCGCCACGCCCGCCCCAGCGCCCACTTCGATACCCTGCTGCATGAAGCCCAGGACACCCTGCGCCAGGCCGCGGCCGATTTTCTGCCGGTCACCCAGGCCTCCAGCCTGGGTGCAGAGGACGTGGTCATCACGCATCTGATCAACGCGCTGGCGCTGGACATCGACATCTTCGTGCTGGACACCGGCGCGCTGCATGCCGAGACCCTGGCCCTGCTCGCGCGCACCCGTGCCGGTTCGCGGGCGCCCGTGGCGGTGTACCGGCCTGTGCAGGAAGCCGTCGTGCAATTCGTGCAGCGCGAGGGCGATGGGGCGATGTACCGCAGCATCGCGCTGCGCAAGGCCTGCTGCGGCCTGCGCAAGATGGAGCCGCTCGATCGTGCACTCGCGGGCAAGAAGGCCTGGGTCACCGGCCTGCGCCGGGAGCAATCAGCCGCCCGCGCCGAGGTGCCCCTCATGGACCCTGGGGCGCAGCGGGTCAAGTTCAATCCCCTGGCCAATTGGACCTGGGGAGATGTCTGGCACTACATCGGCACCCGCGGCGTGGACTACAACCCGCTGCACGACCAGTTCTATCCGAGCATCGGCTGCGCGCCCTGCACCCGCGCCATCAGCCTGGGCGAGGATTTTCGTGCCGGTCGCTGGTGGTGGGAGGATGAGGCCGCCAAGGAATGCGGCCTGCACGTGAAAAGCCCCGAGGGAGCCCCCGCATGAACGCACGAACCGAGCCCGCCCGCCTGTCGACCCTGAGCAACCATCACCTGGACGCGCTCGAGGAGGAGACCCTCTTCATCCTGCGCGAGGTCGCCGCCACTTTCGAGCGCCCGGCCCTGCTGTTTTCGGGCGGCAAGGATTCGCTGGTGCTGCTGCACTGCGCAGAGAAAGCCTTCGGCCGCGGTCGCATTCCCTACCCGCTGCTGATGATCGACACCGGGCACAACTTCCCCGAGGTCACCGATTTTCGAGATGTCCGCGCCCAGGAGCTCGGCGCCGAACTGATCGTGCGCAGCGTGGAAGATTCGATGAAGCGCGGCACTGTGCGGCTGGCGCATCCCGGCGAGTCGCGCAATGCCCACCAGTCGGTCACGCTGCTCGAGGCGATCGAGGAATTCCGTTTCGATGCGCTGATCGGCGGTGCCCGGCGCGACGAGGAAAAAGCCCGCGCCAAGGAGCGCATCTTCTCCCACCGGGACAGCTTCGGGCAGTGGCAGCCCAAGGCCCAGCGGCCGGAACTCTGGACCCTGTTCAACACCCGACTGCCACCCGGTGAACACTTCCGGGTGTTTCCCATCTCCAACTGGACGGAGCTGGATGTCTGGCAATACATCGCGCGCGAGGCAATCGCCCTGCCCTCCCTGTACTACGCCCATGCGCGCACGGTGGTCGAACGGCGCGGGCTGCTGGTGCCGGTGACTGCGCTCACCCCGCCCCGCGAGGCCGAGGTGGTTCAAACCCGCACCGTGCGTTTTCGTACCGTGGGCGACATCACCTGCACCTGCCCGGTGGAAAGCACCGCGGGCAATGCCGCCGACGTGGTACGTGAAACCGTCGAGGCCCAGGTGTCCGAACGCGGCGCGACCCGAATGGACGACCAGACCTCCGACGCCTCGATGGAAAAGCGTAAGAAGGACGGGTACTTCTGATGACCCCCGAAACCCTCAGCCCCCTCCCCCTCACGGCCCTGTCGAAGGCGGCGGGCACCGGTGCTGGTGACTCGGCGACCGCGCTGCGCTTCATCACCTGCGGCAGCGTCGATGACGGCAAGAGCACGCTGATCGGCCGCCTGCTGGTCGACAGCCGCTCGGTCCTGCAGGACCAACTGGCCAGCGTCTCCCGCGCGGGCGAGACCGACCTGGCCCTGCTGACCGACGGCCTGACAGCCGAACGCGAACAGGGCATCACCATCGATGTGGCATACCGCTACTTCGCCACGCCCGCACGCAAGTTCATCATCGGCGACACGCCGGGCCATGAGCAGTACACCCGCAACATGGTGACGGCCGCCTCCAGTGCCGATGCGGCCGTCGTGCTGGTGGACGCCACCAAGCTCGCCTGGCAGGATCCGGCTCTCACCCTGCTGCCGCAAACGCGCCGTCACACCCTGCTGGTGAACCTGCTGCGCGTGCCCTCCATCGTGTTCGCGGTGAACAAGCTCGATGCCGTCGCCGATCCGGCCACCGCCTTCGCGCGGATCCGCGCCGCGCTCGACTCCTTTGCCGGCGCCGCGGGCGTGCCGGTGCGCGCGATCGTGCCGATCTCGGCACTTCTGGGACACAACGTGGTCACGGCCCACCCCGGCTGGTGCGGCTACACCGGGCCCTCGCTGCTGCAGTGGCTCGAGACGCTGGAAGTCACGCCGGCCGAGGGATCCGAGCCCCTGGCGTTCCCGGTGCAGTGGGTGGAGAAGTTCCATGACCGCGCCGAGACGGCTGAAGGCCGACGCGTGTTCTGGGGCCGGCTCGCCACGGGTCAGGTGCGGCCCGGCCAGGCGGTGCGGGTGTTTCCCAGCGGGCAGGCCGCGACGATCGCCCGGGTCCTGGACCACGTGCGCCAGCCGGGCGAGGTGGGCGCCGGGCACAGCGCCGGCATCGTCCTGGACCGTGAGGTCGATGTCTCGCGCGGCGACTGGCTCCTCGCCCCGGACACCGGCGAGCCGACCCGCGAGCTGGCAGCCACCGTGGCCTGGCTCGACGACGAACCGCTGTTGGCCGGCCGCACCTACTGGGCGCTGCATGGCCACCGGTGGGTCAAAGCCAAAGTGCGCCGGGTGGTGCGCCGACTGGACATCCACACCCTGGCTGAAACCGATGCAACGCAGCTTGAACCCAACGCGATCGGTCATGTCGAACTGCTCCTGCAGGAGCCGCTGCCGCTGCGCCCCTACACCCGGTCACGCCGCCTGGGCGCGCTGGTGCTGGTGGACACCGCCTCCCATGCCACCGCCGCGGCCGTACTGGTTCGCTGAAACTACGACCTTTGCATGACCGGCCCGAACGCCCTGGCGCGCCTGGGTTTTCCCGGATGGAAGGCTAGAATGAGGGGGTTTGCCCCCGGCTTGCCGGCTCCGGCCCGAGACCCTCTCATCCCGAGATACCCATGACCCACGTCGTCACTGAATCCTGCATCCGCTGCAAGTACACCGATTGCGTTGATGTCTGCCCTGTGGACTGTTTCCGCGAGGGTCCGAACATGCTCGTGATCGATCCGGACGAATGCATCGACTGCGCCGTGTGCATCCCGGAGTGCCCGGTCAATGCGATCTACGCCGAGGAGGATGTCCCGGCCGATCAGGTTGCCTTGATCAAGCTCAACGTCGAACTGGCCCGTGCACCGGGCTGGAAAAGCATCACCAAGCGCAAGCCCGCCCTGCCCGACGCCGACGAGTGGAAGGACAAGACTGGCAAGCTCTCCGAGCTGGTGCGCTAAACCGCCTGCCCTGTTTTCATGGATCCCCAACTCAATGCCGCCGTGGTCCACACAGCCACGGCCCACGAAGGGCTGATCGAGACCGATGCCGTCATCATCGGTGCAGGCCCGGTCGGCCTGTTTCAGGTGTTCGAGCTCGGCCTGCTCGAGATCAAGGCCCACGTGATCGATTCGCTCGCCTACCCGGGCGGCCAGCCGATCGAGCTGTACCCCGACAAGCCGATCTATGACATCCCGGCCATCCCGGTGTGCACCGGCAAAGAGCTGACCGACGCGCTGCTCAAACAGATCGAGCCGTTTGGCGCCACCTTCCACCTGGGCCAGACGGTCACCACCGTGCACAAGCAGGACGACGGCCGCTTCTTCATCGAGACCAGCAAGGGCACCCAGTTCCTCACCAAGACGATCTTCATCGCAGCAGGCGTGGGCGCCTTCGAGCCGCGCACGCTCAAGGTGGAGGGCCTGGAGCAGTTCGACGGCCAGCAGGTGTTCTACCGGGTGAAGAACCCGGCCGACTTTGCCGGCAAGAACCTGGTGGTGGTGGGTGGCGGTGACTCTGCCCTTGACTGGGCGCTCAACTTCGCCGGCGACGGCCCGAACAAGGCCGAGAGCGTGATCCTGATCCACCGCCGCGACGGCTTTCGCGCCGCACCGGCCTCGGTGGCCCGCATGAAGGAACTGTGCGAAGCCTATGAGATGCAGTTCATCATCGGGCAGGTGACCGGCCATGAATCGCAGGGCGGTCGCCTCACCGGCGTGAAGGTCACCGGCAGCGATGGCGTCACCCGCGTCGTGCCGCTCGATGTGCTGCTGGTGTTCTTCGGCTTGTCTCCCAAACTCGGCCCGATTGCCGACTGGGGCCTGGAGATCGAACGTAAGCAGCTGGTGGTGGACACCGAGAAGTTCTCCACCAGCGTGCCGGGCATCTTCGCGGTCGGCGACATCAACACCTACCCCGGCAAGAAGAAGCTGATTCTCTCTGGCTTCCACGAGTGCGCCCTGGCCGCCTTTGCCGCTGCGGCCATCGTCTTTCCGGAGAAGGGCAAGATTCACCTGCAGTACACCACCACCTCGCCGAAACTGCACAAGGTGCTGGGGGTGGAGTCGCCCGTCTTCGACTGAGGCCCTGGCGGACGCCGCCCCTCGGGCAGCACTGGCTGCGTAGCTCGGCCGGGCCTGAATTTCAGTCTATAATCGCGGTCTGTTCCCCGATAGCTCAGTCGGTAGAGCGCCGGACTGTTAATCCGTAGGTCCCTGGTTCGAGCCCAGGTCGGGGAGCCAACACATGAAAGGCCCCGCACGTTTGTGCGGGGCCTTTTTCCTGGGACGGGACGCCCATAATCGATCCCATGCGCCCTCCCGTGGATGTCTGGCTGATCGACCTGTCCGTGAGCGAATCCCAGCTCGATCAGGCAGCTTGCCTGCTCGATCGCGAGGAAACGGCACGTGCCGCGCGCCTGCAATCGCCCGCCCTGCATCGCCGCTTTGTCGCCTCTCACGCCGCCCTGCGGCAGATCCTGGCCCGTACCCTCTCGCGAACGCGGGCTCACTCGCACGCAGCCGGGCTCGCACACGCCCCCGGAGTTGCAGGCGCCCCCGGAGTTGCACGCACACACCGCTGCACCGACCGCGGCGACGCACCACGCCCCGAGCATCTGCAATTCGTGCGGGAACCCGGCGGCCGCCCCGCGCTGGCCAACGCCCCCGCACCGCTGCACTTCAGCCTGTCCCATGCGGGCGATCTTGCGCTGGTGGCCACCTGCGTGCACGGGCCCCTGGGCATCGACGTGGAAGGCACTCCGATACCTCCGGCTCTGCACCACGACCTGCAACCCCACCTCGCGCTCGCCGAACGGCAGGCGCTGGCGCGCCGACCTGCGGGGCGGCGTGACCGCGGAGCCTGCCGGGCATGGGTCCGCAAAGAGGCGCTGCTCAAGGCCGTAGGCTGCGGGCTGTCGGGTGAGCTTTCGCGCCTGGTCGTCGGATGCGATGGGCCCGTGCGGCTGCTCCATGCGGGCTGGCCAGGCCTCGAGTCTGCCCACTGGTTCCTCACCAGTCTGGAGCAGCCCACCCAATGGATCGGCGCCCTGGCCATCCGGGGTCCGGCCCGACCCGTGCGCCTGCGCCGCTGGCATTGGCCGGCCGCCGACCGACCCAACGACCGGCCATGACGAAACGCCCGCCTCCCCTGGCCTGGCTCGAGCCCGGCGATCCGTTCCCGGATCCCGCCACCGCCTGGGGCCCGAAAGCCCCGGCGCCGGGCCTCCTGGCGGCTGGCGGGGCCCTCGATGTCGAGACCCTGCAGCAGGCCTACCGACACGGCATCTTCCCCTGGTTCAGTGTGGGCCAGCCGATCTTGTGGTGGAGCACGGACCCCCGCATGGTGCTGCACACCGCCGAGTTCCGGCTGCACCGCTCGCTGCGCAAGACCGTCCAGCGCTTCCGGGCCACACCCGGCTGCGAGATCCGCATCGACCATGACTTCGACGGCGTGATCCAGGCCTGCGCCGGCCAGCAGCGCGACGGTCAGGCCGGCACCTGGATCGTCCCGGCCATGATCGAGGCCTACCGGGGCCTGCACCGCGCGGGCCGGGCCCACAGCATCGAAACCTGGATCGACGGCCGGCTGGCCGGCGGTCTGTACTGCGTGGCGATCGGGCGTGCCGTCTTTGGCGAATCCATGTTCACCCACAGGCCCGATGCCTCGAAAATCGCCTTGGCGGCGCTGGTCGCCCTGTGCCGGGCCCAGGGTGTCGAACGGATCGACTGCCAGCAGGAAACCGCCCACCTCGCCTCCCTTGGCGCACGGCCGATCCCCCGGGCCGACTTCCTCGCCGGACTTGCCGAGCCGTGCCGTGCGGACGAGCTCCAATGGAC
>Ga0315900_10002950_pt1 | contig 25343 bp, 19 predicted proteins | sample LakEriMetagenome_FD_203521 | JGI IMG/M metagenome (GOLD analysis project Ga0315900, IMG submission 203521) | Freshwater fungal communities from buoy surface, Lake Erie, Ohio, United States - Buoy 12 MA114 | ecosystem: Environmental > Aquatic > Freshwater > Lake > Lake biofilm | place: USA: Lake...
CGAATCTTTCGTCTTTGGATCATAATAGTAAAAGTACATACGACCGATGATAGACTGATTTTTAAATCGCTCACGATCACGCATTAACTCACCTTTGGTGGGTCTGAGTGCTGGAACTTTGGATTTCAACCAGGTACGTGCTTCACGTGACCGTGGTGCATATCCTGATTTTGCAAGGGATTCCTTGATTCTATCAATAAGTCGTTTCGCCATCGTATATTTATCTGATACCTAAGTGTTTTTCAGTCAAAATCTGAAACTGCCAACCGTGGTCTTTACAGAACTCTTCGGCGGCGTGCCATTTGGCCTTATTGATTTCATAGGTGATTGCTTCTTGAAGATAGGTTTTGGTTTTGCGTTTCTGTGTGGGTGGTTGAGTCTGCTTCTCCGGTTTAACCTCTATGATATAAGTCATAACCGTACCGTCTGCTTTACGCATTTTGGCAATGAAGTCTGGAAAATAACGATGTTTTTTTCGGTCAACAGGACTGAGATAAGGTATAGGAAGTTCTTCCGAACCCCACCAAATGACGTTCGGATTCTCATCTAAATAATTCATCACCTTTATTTCCCAAGTAGACCTGTAGATGATGTTGTTTGCATCACCCTTGTACTTTTGCGGGTTTTTCGGTCTAAATCTTCCTTTATTTGACATAAATACTATCTAGTCAACGAATAGGAACTCTCATGGCATTTTTCGGTCTATCAGATATTACCATAGCAAAAGAAGATAATAGAAGCGGTCCCTTACGAGCCTTGTTTGAAAGTTCTTTGGGTACATCAAACACATTCCGTTACCCCATAGACATTGGTAATTATGATAAAGCCCACTACATGATCATCAATGTTTTTAAACAAAAAAACTCACAATTTCAGGGCGTTCAGCAGAACAATATCAATAGAATTGGTGCAATCTCACAAGCAACTCCTGGAATACAAAGCACATCTTTCGCATCAAAAATCAACGGAGCAATCGACAACGCTATAAACAGTCTTACAAGTGGCAAAACTTTATTTGGTAAAAATATTGCAACTAATTTCGGTGGTCCAATAAAACAAAGAGCAGCCGTTGATATTGACCAAAATTCTTATATCAATAGTGTACAGAGTATTGAAAACGAATCGCTAATCAAAACAACCGAACAAACAAATGAAACAATTGTTCTGTATATGCCAGATACCTTACAGTATACTTTTGCACAATCATATTCTGAAGCAGCATTAGGTGATGAGTTGGGTGGCAAAATAGCAGTAGCAGGTAAATCTGTTTTAGAAGACTTAAAGAATGGTTTAGATCCAAAAGCCGCTGCTGAAAAAGGACTCAAAGGTCCTGCTGCTACTGCTGCAATTCAAAAAGGAATTGAAGCCACGGGTGCCGTGATTGGACAAAACTCAGCAAAGTCGGCTGCATTTCTAGCACTCGGTGGTGTAAACAATCCGATGCTCGAACTTCTTTATGCTTCACCATCTTTTAGGCAATTTACTTTTGAGTTTATGTTTTATCCACGTGATGAAAGAGAAGCATTAGAAGTTCAAAATATACTAGAGCGTTTAAGATTTCATCAAGCACCAGAATTAGATGGTGGCTCCGCTGGTCTTCTTTTAATTCCACCATCAGAATTTGAATTATCTTTTTATTACGGTGGTCGTCCAAACCCAAACTTACCTGGAATAGGTCGCTGTGTTCTTACAAACATTTCAGTCAACTATGCACCAAACGGTTGGTCAGCATACGAAATGTTTGGCGAAAATGATCCACGCTTAGGTCGAACAGGTATGCCAACCGCTATTCAACTAACGCTTGAGTTTAAAGAGACCGTTATTCTTACGAAAAAAAGTATGGTGCGTGGTGATGGTGGTTACAAATCAACGCAATCTGTTGGTGGAAAAATACAAGACGTTTATAACACACTAAAAAAATAAGTTATGGCAAAGTATTTTAATTTTTTTCCAAAAACTTTATATTCTTTATCGAATAAGTCAACTAGTGCCGATTTTATTACGAATATTATCGCACGATTTGGTTTTGAAAAAGAATTAAAAGAAAACTCAAACATTTACTACCCCTATGATATTCAAGATGGTGATACACCAGAGACAATCGCAAACAAATATTATGGGTCACCCGAAAGACATTGGGTAGTTTTATTATTTAATGACATTATTGACCCACAATATGATTGGCCGCTTGACCAAAGAACGATTATTAAATATATTAACGACAAATACGCAGCGAATGGTTCTGCTAATGTTACACCACAAACGGGTCTTGCTTGGTCACAGTCTAATACAAAGTCCTACTACAAAGTGGTAACAAGAGTTACCAATAATGCCACAAAGAATACAATCAAAGAAAAAATAGAACTTGATGCAAACACATATGCAAATGTTGTTATATCAAACTCTACAAAAACACTTCAAAGCGGTACAGTTATAGTAGAAACAGTAAGCAAAGAAACAGAAACTTATTATGATTATGAAGTAAACTTAAATGAATCAAAAAGAAGAATACGATTATTAAGATCAGAAATTGTTTCACAGTCAGGTTTACTTGATGAATTTAAACGAGTGATTAATTCTAAAGAATAAAAATGTCAACAGTTAATCTGCCAGAAACACCGTCGAAGTTTAGTATTAATGAGCTTGCCATTGTAACTAAAACTGGCAAACTAGACATATCTAAACTATTTCAAGAATTAAATATATTCGATTCTTTATTATCTCCTGTAATGACAGGTGCGGTTGTTATTGTTGATTCGATTGGCTTATCCTCGAAACTTTTGTTTGATGGTTCGGAAGTTCTTCTTGTAAACATTGGTAAAGATACTGACTCCGAAACTTTTCGTTTGCAGAAGGCATTTAGAATATACCGTCAGACGAATCGTGCTACATTACAGCAAAACTCAGAAACATATACACTAGAGTTTGTTTCTGATGAATTTATTTTTTCTGAACAACAAAAAATAAATCAGTCTTATAAAACCACATACAGTGATGTCGTTAAGAAAATATTAAACGGTTATTTGAAAGTGCCTGAACAGAAATTAAGAGGCGTTTTTCAAGATACAACCGGCATTCGTGATTTGGTAATACCCAATCTTAAACCTCTTGACGCATTAGAATGGTGCGCTAAACGGGCTGTTGATCAGAAAAAATCACCTAATTATGTTTTCTTTGAAAATAATTTAGGATTCAATTTTGTTTCATTGTCGTATTTGCTTTCTTCCGACTATCTGTTCAAGATTAAGTTTCCGGCAAAAAACTTAGAAGAAACAAAACCAAATCAAGATTTGTTGAGTCCTAGACATTTTGAAGTTGTGAATCAATCTGATAAGATCAAAACCACTAGAGAAGGTGTCGCCGCTGGTACATTTATCGGTTTTGACCCAATTACGAGATCGATACAAAACAAACGCATAGGATTTGAAGATCACTACAATGCCATGGACCACGGTAATGATACTGCTAACTTTTCTCAGTCAAGAAATCGTGGCGGTGAAAAAGCAACAGAGGCCTACGATTCTAAAAAGGTGTTGAGTATTTTTGGTGCCAACATAAAGAATAGTGCTTATGTTAAAAAATACGATCCAACTTCAATCTCAAAAGTTGAGACACCAGAAGATTTTATTTTTGCTCGAAAGGCAATCTTTGCCAACTTGATGAACAAAAGAATTAAACTTGTTATGCCTGGTAATTTTCAATTAACTTCAGGTTTTAATTTGAATGTTCGTGTGCCAGATTTTTCAAAGAAAGAAACCGGCTCAGAAAACGAGGATCGTTCGTTGAGTGGAAAATATTTAATCATTGCATCAAGACATGTTATTAAATATGATATGCATGAAACCGTTTTAGAACTTGCAACTACATCAAATGAAACAGACTTCGTACCACAAGGTGTACCAGAGCAAAACAAGGCGATAGAAACTTATGGAAGCTACTGAAAATAAAGATTTTGCTGGTAAAAATGGCTTTATTTGGTGGGTCGGCGTTGTTGAAAAAATCAGTGACCCATTAAAACTTGGTCGTTGCAAAGTTCGTTGTGTTGGTTGGCATACAGATAATAAATCGTTGTTGCCAACCGATAACTTACCTTGGGCACAGTCTTCTCTTCCGGTAAACGCAAGAGACACATATCCACCACGTGAAGGTGATATGGTGTTTGGTTTTTTCTTTGATGGTGAGAATGCACAACAACCTGTAATCTTGGGCGTTTTACCCGGCATACCTCTTGTAGCGGCTAATCGACAAAACGGATTCAATGATGCTAGAAGTTCTTCTGAATTACAAAGTTCACCACGAACACCAGCATCAAAAACATATAGCACTGACGGTTCGGGTATTAAGATTACAGAAAAGTCTGCTGCTGAATCTTATCCAAGAATATTGGATGAACCAACAACATCTCGTTTGGCTCGTAACGATGAGAACATGTCAAGAACGTTTATACAAGAACGAAAAGATAATGTAGTAAAATCTGTGCCAACTGCTACTAGCACTTGGACAGAACCAACAACGCAATATGCTGCAAAGTATCCATACAATAATGTAACTGAGACTGAATCTGGTCACATCATGGAATTTGATGATACTGTTGGTAAAGAACGAATTCAACTTGCACATCGTAATGGTTCATTTCAAGAGTGGTTTCCTAACGGTGATAAAGTAGAAAAGATTACAAAAGATAATTATGAAATCGTGATGGGTAATGATCGTGTTTATATCATGGGTAAATGTTTTGTTACGGTACAAGGTGACGCCGAAGTTTATGTAAAAGAAAATGCAACAATTAAAGTGGATAAAAATGTGACGGCAACTATTGGCCAAAATTTGTCGGCAACAGTAAATAAAAATGCCACTTTAAAAGTAAGTGGAAATTTTCAAGCAGATATTGGAGGTACTTGTAAAATAACATCAGGTGGTAATATGACATTCAAGGCACCTAGAATTGATCTGAACTAACATGGCACACGAATTTGTAATCCTTGTAAATGGTGAACTGAAAACATATACAAGATATGAAGATATACCAGAAAAATTTGACAATGTAATTAAGTTTTTGCCCGAAATACCTGATGCACCACACACTCATGAACAGCATGAGGAGATGGATGCTTGGAATGATAGATTAAAAGAATTGATGAGAAGAGAAACGAATGCTAACCAGTAATATTAGCATTACAATTTCTCCTGCTGGAGCTGCAAATTCTGAGATACTTCAAACAACTAGAGGAATAAGAAGTGTAAATGCAGTAATAACTGCTAATGCAAATGTAGGAGAAATTTTACAATCTGTAACAGCAACAATAGACACTTCTGAACCAGGAGTCAGAATCACTCCAGCAACGAATTCGGTTTCGATTGTTGGAACCTATGTTGACCCGTTTGAAGATTTTTTTACTTACATAGAAAGAGGTAGCAGCAATTTGATTGAAACACCTAAAGTTGCGAAGGGTGCATCAAGTCTGCCACCTAATAAAGATTTTTACGAATTAGATCAGGATCGAAGATTACTGTCTACAAGAACTTACACGGTTACTGTTTCTACAAGTTTAGCCACAAATAATTTTACAGTTACACATAATATCATAAACGATTTAGACAGCATTACTACCTTTGTTGGTTCATACTACAATAATTAGGAGAAACTATGCCTGCTGCAACAAGAATTGGAGATGCTGACGTTGCCCACTGTTCCGGAATGGTGAGGGCGGCTGGTTCAGGAAATGTTTTTGTGAATGGAAGGCCATGGTCCAGACAAGGTGATGTGAACACCGTACATCTATTGCCGGGTTCACCATGTCCACCACACGCCGCTGCCATATCTTCAGGTTCTTCAACCGTAAAAGTCAATGGCAGAGGTGCTGGCCGTGTTGGAGATGCAATATCCGGCTGCACTTCCGTGGCTGCCGGATCAGGTAATGTTTTTGCAGGTTGAATAAATAAAAGATGTCAACTACAATCACATCTAACGAACCAAAAATTCAGGTCGAAAGGTCTTATAAAGACTTGGATTTAAACTTTACAGTACATCCTGTCAAAAAGGATATAAGTCGTCATCTAAATGAAAAGGCGATTATTAACTCTGTAAAGAACTTAGTTTCAACCAATTTTTATGAAAGACCCTTCCAACCGGAATTAGGTTCAGCAATTCGTGCTTTGCTATTTGAACCGGTCGATTCTGTTTTTGGTGCTTCAATAGAAAGACGGTTATTTGATGTTATTAATAACTATGAACCTAGAGTTTCAGTCGAATCGATTGTAGCGATTCCTGCTCCAGATGAAAATGGTTATAGAGTTTCAATGACTTTTTATATTGTTAATTTGCCTAATCCAATTACAATTAATTTCTTTTTAGAGCGTATAAGATAAAATGGCTGAACCACTACAAGTTACTGAACTTGATTTCGATCAAATTAAACAGAATCTAAAGACTTATTTAAAAGGTCAGTCTGAGTTTACTGACTATGATTTTGAGGGTTCTGGTTTAAGTGTTTTATTAGATATCTTAGCGTATAATACGCACTACAATGCTTATTATTTGAACATGGTTGCTAACGAAGCATTCATGGATACCGCTTTACTGCGTGACTCGGTTATCTCACATGCTAAAGTTTTAGGTTATGTCCCATATTCAAGAAAAGCCCCACGAGCAACAATTAATTTTACTGTTAATACAAGCACTAACGTTGAAAGCACACTGACAATACCAAAAGGTTTTTCCTTTTTATCTAATGAAATTGATGGTGTCAGTTATAATTTTGTAACTTTGGAAGAAACCAAAGTAAACAAATCAAATACAGATTTTACATTTTTAAATTTGCCGTTATATGAAGGTCAGCTAGTAACATATAATTATACTTACGATCAAACAACAAATCCAAAACAAATATTTTCTCTGCCAGATACAAACATTGATACGACTACTTTGTTTGTCTCCGTTCGCAATTCTATTTCAAACACGGATTCAGAAGTCTATACATTAGTTTCTGATGCCTCAAACGCCACAACAACATCTTCGGTTTATTATTTACAAGAAAATAGAGGTGAGAAATACGCCATCTATTTTGGTGACAATGTTATTGGTAAAAAATTACCAAATGGTGCAGTGGTCAGCATCACTTATTTGATTACAAATGGTACCGCCGCAAACAAGGCAAATAATTTTGTTGCCACCGGCTTTCTTGCAGACTCTTTAGGCAATTCACAAACCGATTTCATAATTGACCCAGTAAGTGAAGCCGCCGGGGGTTCTGAAAGAGAGTCTGTAGATAATATTAAGTTTGCTGCACCTTTACAGTTTACAACACAAAATCGTTTAGTGACATTTCCTGATTATGAGGCTTTCATACAAAAAAATTATCCGGCAGTTGACTCCGTTTCTGTGTGGGGTGGAGAAGATGAATCGCCACCTAAATTCGGTATTGTTTATATTTCTCTTAAAACTAGAGAAAATTATTTTCTATCAGACACAGAAAAACAAAGAATTGTTGATGAAATTATTAAACCAAAGGCAATTGTGGCCATTCAAACTGTGATTCGTGATCCTGAATTTTTATATTTACTTGTTTCACCAACAGTCACATATGATGCTAGAAAAACTTCATTAACAGAACAGCAATTAAAAACTGCCATAAGAAATGCCATTTTAGCGTATAAGACAAATAACTTAGATAAGTTTGATTCACAATTTATACTTTCGAAGGTTCAAGATAATATTGATTCGGTAGATACGAATTCTATCATAGGTTCAACAGTGATAGTTCGTTTACAGAAAAGATTCATGCCAACTTTAAATGCATCTACGCCATATACCATTAATTTCAATTCACCATTGCGTAGAGGTACAATTGGTAACAAACTAACTTCAACAATTTTTACGGTTGCAGATTCTAGCGGTGTTGATCGTGAAGTTCAATTTGATGAAATTCCACAATCTTTTTCTGGGATTACATCAATTCAAGTAACGAACCCTGGTTCTGGTTATATCACACAACCAAGAATAACAATTGAAGGTGATGGTGCTGGCGCAAATGCTTCAGCAACAATCGTTAATGGTAAAATTCAAAGCATCGAAGTGATAAATCGTGGAATTGATTATACTCGTGCTATTGTTACCATTACTGGTGGTGGAGGCTCTGGTGCGACCGCTTCAACAGTCATTGATGGAAGAATTGGTACAATTCGTACAGTTTATTATGATTCTTTTTCTCAAAGACAGGTGGTTGATGAGAATGCTGGAGAAATAGATTATGATGCCGGTGTTATTAAAATTTCAAACATCAATATAAAAGGAACACAGTCTGTTGATGGTGATATTCGTATTTCAATTGAGTCGGAAAAAGGCATTATAAGTACACAAAAAAATACAATAATCACAATAGACCAAGATGATCCAACATCAATTAGTACAACGTTAGAAACTGTATAATGACAGTAGATTTAAAAACATCGCTACTTGTAAATCGTCAAGTACCAGAATTTATCCGTGATGAATATCCAAAGTTCATCACCTTTTTGGAAGCATATTATGAGTTTTTAGAAACTCAGGCCAACACTGCAATTACTTCCAATAATCTGGTTACAACAGCAAAAACATTAAGAAACATCAGAGATGTTGATGATTCTTTGGAAAGATTCGAAAAGAATTTTTATAATACGTATGGTGCATTAATACCATTAAACGTACAAGCAAACAAAGCACTGCTATTCAAACACCTTCTGCCTTTGTATCGTTCAAAAGGTTCTGAGAGTTCATTCAAACTTTTGTTTCAACTTGTTTTTGGTGAAGATATTGATGTCATTTTACCAAAAAACAATGTTCTTCGTCCGTCTGCCAGTAATTGGCAAGTAGATAATAAATTAAGAATCAATCCAGACATTTCAAGTCGTTATGTTGGTAATGGAACAAATAAAACTTTTTATTTGGCACAAATATCAGGTGTGAATGATGTAAGTGTTTTTGTAAACAATGTTCTCAAAACACCTGATATTGATTACTTTATCAACACTCAATATCGACAATTAAATTTTGTAAATGCACCCTCTAATGGTGCGGAAATATTAGTCGTATATGAAAATTTTGACATAACATTATTAAACAACAGAAAAGTTACAGGTATAACTTCACGTGCGTCAGCAATCATTGAGACAGCAAGCAGAAGAATTATCTCCGATACTTTGAATTTAGGTTTACCAATTGAACTTTTAATTAATTTAAAATCTTTAAATGGCGACTTTTTGAATGGTGAAATTGTTACCATACCAATTAATGATGAAACGAATGATATATCGATTGACATCCGTGCATCGACTTTTTCTATCGTAAGAGGTTTTAACTTAGTCAATGCAGGTAACAATTATAGCGTAGGCGATTCGGTTTTTGTATTTGGCGGCAATGCATCAGTCAATGCTTTTGGTACAGTCGAAAGAGTCATCACTGGTGAAATCGATACTATCAATGTTGTTCATGGTGGTGCAGTATTTACAAATGCATCACCAATTTCTGTTTATGGTAACAGTTCATTCACAACAATGACTGTTGTTGTTGATAACATTGACACTTCAGGTGCCAACGCCGCAAACTCATTTAAAGTTTCACCTGATGTAGTTTCAAATTTAAATGTCCAATCAGCAATAACTAACGCAAATTTTGGTTCTGCTTTTTCAAAGGCATTTATTAATGTTGCCAATTCAATTAATAGTGCATTAAACTACGTTACACTTAGTGTTGGTCCAATTAGTAATGTTAAAATTCTTTCTTCTACAGTGCCATTAACTGAAAAGAATTCTACATTTTTAGATGCTGCCGGCGCACAGTATGGTACTTCTGATAAGTTACGATACTCAAAAAGTTTAAAGTCAATTGGTCGCTATCGAATTATTGACGGCGGTTTAAATTATCAAATTGGTGATGAAGTTGTTTTTGGACCTAATCCTCTCGGCACCTATGGACAAATGGCGGCCGCAGTTGTTGGTAAAATTTCCGTTGGTGGTGCAATTCAAAGAATTGACTCCGCCAACACTCGTATTCGTGGTGTTGGTGCTGTTGCTGCTGCATGTAATGAAATTACTGGAACTGAAACCTTTTTTACAGAAGACTTAAATGTTGGCGATCAAGTTGATATTAACAACGAATCGAGAATAGTAACAAGTATTACCAACGACAATAGCGTTACAGTATCATCAGTCTTCACATATACGGCATCAAACAAAAAAATTGGTGTTTATAATCGTTGGCCATTAGGTGGTTATGGGTATACACAAGGTAATTTTCCAACAATTTCAGTTAGTTCAAATACTGGTTCTGGTGCCAATGTTCGAATTGATTCGCTGGTAGGTGATGGTGAGATATTAGTTCCAACAGGTTTTACCGCTAACGGACAAATCGTTTCGATTAAAGTTATCAATCCTGGTTCTGGTTACGAATATAACCCAACTGTGAGTATTGTCGGTGGTGATGGCACAGCCACAGCCACAGCAGAAATTGAACGCTCTTACGCTTCTGCACCAGGCCGCTGGACAACTTCAGACTCCATCATTTCTTCTTTTGAAAGAAAAATTCAAGGTGAAGATTACTATGTTGATTATTCATATGTAATATCTTCTCAGACAGAATTCAGCAAGTATAAAACAATGCTGAAGCAGTTGTTGCATCCTGTCGGCATGGTTAACTATGCTCTGTTTAATAAAGAAAATATTGTTGAACTTACTGATGTAGCGGTTGAAAGTTTCACAGCGAACACGATTGCTGGTACGGTTAATGTCGGCAACGGCAGAATTGTAGTTACTGGTAATAGCACCAAATACAATATTGCAAACACAAAAGGTATCTTGTCTTTAGGTTCTTTGATTGCTGTGAATGGTGAGATTAGAAAAATCAACACAATTGTTAGCAACACATCTTTGATTACAACATCAAACATTTCAAATCTACAGATTGCAAATGCTGGCTCCGGTTATTCAAATGGTTATTTAACTTTTTCAAATGGTGGTGGCCAAATCACAAGTCTTACGGTTGCTGCAAATGGTTCGGGATATGAAAATGGTTTTGTTACATTCTCTGGTACAGATGAAGCAATTCCTGCTGTAGCCAATGTTGAAGTTTATGCATCAAACGGAGCGATTCGTACACTCACACTAGTGTCGGGTGGTTTATATGCAAACATGCCAATTGCGATACCTGATAGTAACCCACATCGTGTTTTTGGTGCTAATAGCATTGCTATAACAGTTCGTGGTGAAGGTTATTCAAACGGATGGTTAGTATTCTCTGGTGGCTCACCTTTAAGAGAAGCAAATGTAAGATTAATTGTTCATCCAAACACTGTTGTTAATACCGTTGAAATAATTGATTCTGGACTGTATCAGTCTACACCAACTGCTAGACCGAACACAAATGCAAATTCTGTAATCTCTTCGATTACTGTAAATAGCACAGGTAATGGTCATTCAAATGGCGTTCTTACAATTTCTGGTGGCACACCAAGTCGTGCAGCACTAATTCGTGTTGAAACATTCCCACCATTATCTGCACAAGTAAGTTCTATTTCTGTAAACGCTTTTGCGTATGGAGTTAATAGTTTCATCAAATTTGTTGGAGGTGGAGAGGACAACACGCCAGCAAATGCTAGAATATATGTGACTACAGAAGGTCTTGTACAGAATGTTACTCTGTTCAACAGAGGTTTATACAAAGGAACACCAACAGCAGTGGCTAATGTTGGTAATGCTTCATTTGCGATAGTGATGAATTCTCTTGATGGTCAAGTTCGTAAGATTACAATTGTTGACCCTGGTCTATATGCTAATGGGTCCACACCTACGGCCGTTTTGAATAATTCGCCAAATTCTGTGGTATCGATTACATCAAATACCGCAGGGAATACTTACGCTGGTGTGGCACTTGCAAATGGTAGATTTATATTTACTGGTGGTGTTGCTTTAAGGGATGCTGTGGCAACTTACAGCGTGTTCCCGTCAAATGGTGTAATCAACATGAGTTCCATTTTGGTTGTGGATGCGGGCTTGTATCGAATTCCACCTTCAAATGTTACGCCGAATATTACGCCAGTTTCTATCACAGAGGTTTTACCTTTGATCGGGGGCTCTGGTTATGTAAACGGTAATGTTGTATTCTCGACTACACAAGGTACAGCAAATATTACAGCAAATTGTACCGTATTTACAAATGGTGCCTTTGGCGCAATTCAAAGAACAGTTATTCAACACACTGGACTGTATGCGAATGGACAAGATATTATTATCGTTGGAATATTAGACCCAGCGACCGGTACTCTACAAACTCCAACAACTCAAGCAAGTTTTAGTGTTGGTTATAACTCAAACACAAGAAATGTCGCAAATCTTGTTGTAACAACTTCCGCAAACACAAACCAGACCGCCGCATTTACAATTACTGCGAACAGTAACTCATACACAAGTGCAGTGTTTACGCTTACTCCCGCTGCGAATGCACAGACAAATGCCGTGATTACCGTAGGATTTACTGGTAGAAACACCTCGGCTAATGCCCTTGTTGAAGTCTATCCAAGCAATGGCGCCCTTCGTAAAGTCACACTAAATAGCAATAGTGTTTTGCAAGGTGTTGGAGAATACTATTATACGCCGGATGTAAAACCAAATAGTGCTGGCTCCGGTGCGGTCATTACATTTAATCCTGTGTCTTGGTATCAGACAGCCAACGCACAAACAGCAATCATATTCAAGCAATAAATATAATTTATGACTTCAGTTACATCTAAAAAAATACCATATATTTCTGCGGTTCAGTTCAAAGAATCCTTTTTTGAACCTGCGCCGGAAATTGGTTACGTTTTTGTTGGTAATCATTTGCCATATGCAAATGAGAGCAGCCCAAATCCCATTGTAGATTCCGTAAACGATGAGAAACTTGCATGGGAAAATATGATCGCTGCTAAGAAGATTACTGGTAATGACGTTGAACTTGTCATACCTAAGTTATCATGGACAGCAAATACAAAGTATAAACAATATGATGATTTGATCGACTTGGATGATTTGCTCACAGGAAATAACTCTTTAAATGTCAAGCCGATGTATGTTTTTACATCTCAGCGTAATGTTTATAAATGTTTATCAAATAACTCATCTGCAAATTCTACTGTAGAACCTACTGGTGACTATACATCTTCTAATGGTAACATCGCAACTTCTGATGGTTATATTTGGAAATATATGTTTAATGTTAAGCCATCAAACAAGTTTTTGGCCAGCGATTGGATTCCAGCACCAACAAGCACAAGTCAATTAGACTACAACATAAACCCGATTGGTGTTGTGAATGGTGAACTCACAACAATCGTTGTTGAAAATACTGGTTCTGGTTTTTATGAAAATAATGTAGCAGTTATACCTATTTTTTCAACCGGTTGCACAAGATTGACTTTGGCCAACACAACAAACGTTGCTGCCAACATGACTGTTTCTGGCACTGGTATAGCACCCGGTACATTCATTTCCAGAATAGATGTACCTAATAATAACATATTTTTATCCACTGCGACAACTGCTGCTGGTGGTGGAAATACAACCGCAAATCAAATTGCACTAACAACACGAATCTTTATTGATGGTGATGGGACTGGCGCTGTGGCTGCCGCATCAATTAATGCGAACGGATTTTTAACTAAAGTGACAGTAACTACGATTGGAATTAATTATTCCAGAGCCAACGCTTTTGTTTATGGCACAGGCTCAAATGCATCCGTTCGTGTAATTCGTGATATGAAATATGGACATGCTTATAATCCAGCAAGAGAATTAGGTGCAAATAGTGTAATGGTGGTTTCAAGAATTGGTGAAATCGATTCAACTGAAAATGGTAAGATACCAGCAAATACAACTTTTAGACAATATGGTATCTTTGTAAACCCTCATAAATATGGTGAAAACACCGTTGTATCGGCAGTAAATGCTAGTCCGGTTGTTTCACAAGCAACTGTTTTGACGCTAACTTCTGGTTCAAATTATGCAATTGGTGAATTTGCGTATCAAGGTTTACCAAATGACACCACAGCAGCAAATACGGTCGCACATGGATTTGTTATCGACCAATCGTCTGTTCAAGTTAGGCTCACAAACGTTCGAGGAACATTTAGAACAGGCGTGCCACTAAGAGGAGCAAATTCTGGTGTTGCTGATCGTTTGGTTGTGACGACACAGAATCCAGAATTTGAACCATACTCTGGTGATATTTTGTACACAGAGAATACTACAAAGATTACAAGAAGTGAAGGTCAGGCTGAGAATATCAAACTTATTGTTAGATTTTAAAGGTTAATAAATGCCACTTAATACAAATTTCAATCAAGACCCATATTACGACGATTTCGACGACGATAAGAACTTTTATCGTGTGTTGTTTAAGCCAGGTAATGCGGTTCAAGCCCGTGAGTTGACGCAATTACAAACCACACTACAAGATCAAATCAAAAAATTTGGTGATCATATTTTCAGAACCGGTTCTGTCGTAACTGGTGGTCAGATTACAATTCAAAATACCGCATATATTAATATTTCTTCGACATATTCTGACCAAGACATTTCTCATATCAATTTTGATAAACAAACAATTATCAATTCGGCCAATACCAAACGAGCCTATGTTTTAAAGTCTTACGGTGCAGACGCAACAAATGGTGAACCAATTACATTTGTAATTAATCAATTATATGGTGCGCCGTTTACTGAAAATGAAACTGTTTATACTCAAAATACCGATCCTGCTGCAATTACCTATTATGCAAACACAACAGCGACGAATGCAACAGGCAACAACCAAACTTTTTCTGTAAATGAAGGTGTTTTTTATTATGATGGCTTCTTCGTTAAAACTCAGCCACAATCTGTAGCAATTTCGAAATACACTTCTTCTGGCAACGCCCTTGTTGGATTTACCGTCAGTGAAGATTTAATTGATTATACTGAAGACACTACTCTTCTTGATCCTGCACAAGGCTCATCTAATTTCCAAGCACCCGGAGCAGATCGTTATAAAATTGTAATGACATTAGAAACTCGTCCTATTGATAGTACGGATTTAAAAGAGTTTATTGAAGTTGCAGAAATGAGAGAGGGTGGTCTTCAAAAAGTTATTCAAACTCCAATTTATGGTGTGATTGGTGATGAACTTGCTCGTCGTACATTTGATGAATCTGGCGACTATGTGATTAAAAACTTCGATATTTTCTTGTCTGACAGTGAAGCTAACTCAGCGTTTGCCAATGTGACATTAGGTTCAGGTAAAGCCTATATTAAAGGTTATGAGTATCAAACCATTGCTCCAACTGTCTTAACAATTCCAAAACCAAGAACAGTAAATGAAGTGCAAAATCAGAGAATTACTTCTGATTATGGTTACTTCGTTTACGCCAATAGTTTATTTGGTAATTTTGCAACAAATCAATATGATAATGTAGCAGTTTTATCTATCGATACAGGTTCAATTCCAAATACTGCAATAGGAGTTGTAAATACGGCTATTTTTGCCAATTCGACCATTGGTAATGTTAAAATTAAAATGAGTAAGTTTTATGCGGCTTCGGGAAATACTCAAGACGCTAATAACTATATCTACAAACTTTTCATAACAGACTCAAATTCAAAATCTATTGGTGTTGAAGCGAATGGTGGACAAGGTTGGAATATTGATTCGGTAGGAACTCAAACAACTGTTGTTCTTCCTGGTAATTTTTCAGCAAACAATGATGCCTATAAGGGCATGAAATTTAGAACTACTGTTATTGCTGGATTAACTTCTGGTTCAGGTATTGATCCTTTTAATTTAAAACAACGCACAATTACGGCGTATGTTGGCTCAACAAGAACTGCTACGATTGATCCTCCATTCACTTCGGCACCACAAACAAACTGGAGATTTGTTATTGATAGTGGTTTCGGAAATGCAGAATCATTAGTTAGATTGAATGCAGCAGGTTATGTAATTGCATCAGCAAATATAAGTCCGTTGTCTAAGAATATGTCGATTGGTGCACCGCCTGCTTTATTGTCCGATTTGCAAGATCAATTTCAACCTACTGCAATTCAAGAAGCGAAAGGTGAACCTCTTCTTATAAGAATAGGTTTTCCTAATGTTGCAGACAACACAATTAAAGATTTTTCTTATTCTTATAGTAAACTTTATCAAGATGTTGTATTTACTGATACAGTTTCACAAACACTATCTTTTGGAACCGGCGAATCTTTACAAGTAGCCACGACTGAAGATTCTAAGAGACAATATTATAGAGTAGTCATAAAGAACCCAAGTTCCGCTCCATACTACAGAGGTCAAACTGTTCCATCACAAGCTATTACAATAGGAACTGATTCAAGAACGATCACTGTTACTGGTGCTGTTACGGGAATGACCGCAAACATTTATGCTACAATTAACGCATCAAACCCAACTTCAAAAACTAAAAGATTTATTAAAGCAAATACAATCTTAGTTGACCCAGCTGGTTCTGGTGTAAGAGTTAATAGCATCTTCACATCCGGAAATGACAATGTATATGTTGCCGCAGATGATGGTCAAACCATTATTCGTGACACAATTTTGGAAAAAAGAACCGGAAAACCACAGTCGCTATATGTTGCTGATGTTCATTCAATTAATGCCATTTTTGATTTTAATGGAACATGGCCAATTACAACCGCAAACTATAATAGCACGATTGCCAACCCTTCGGCAAATGTAACAGATCGCTATTTGTTTGACACTGGACAAAGAGACTCATACTATGACTGGTCTTCTATTTCATTGAAGGCGGGCCAAAATCCACCTAGAGGTCCATTGCTTGTAAGATACAATAGATTTAAATCAACTGGTGCTGGATTTTTTAATGTTGATTCATACATTCGTTTAGGTCAAGAATCTGATGGTGGATCCGGTGTTGATTATGGTAACATACCAATACATATTACGCAAGATAGTAAAGTTTTAAAATTATCAGACTATTTGGATTTTAGACCTGTTCGTAAAGATGCTGTTGGTTCATTCACAGCAAACAATTTTGTTTTAGATGCAGATGAAGCAAATCTAGGAACTAAAATTTCTGAACCTGATTTAGATATTATAACAGACTATTCTTATTATCTACCTAGAATTGACAGAGTTATTTTAACAAAGAATCGTGAGTTTAAGATTTTAGAAGGTATTCCTTCTACAAATCCTATTGTTCCTGCTCAACCAGATGATGCGATGACTTTGTACATTTTAACGCATCCGTCTTATTTGAATTTCGCCTCTTCTACACAGATTCAAATCTTCAATAATCGTAGATATACGATGAAAGACATTGCGAATCTTGATAAGCGTATTCAGAATCTTGAGCTATACACTTCTCTATCATTGGCTGAATTGGCAACAATTAATAAAAATGACCGCACTGTAAGAGATAGTATTGGTTTAAGCCGTCCAAAAAATGGTATTTTTGTAGATTCATTTACCGATAAACGAGCCGCCGATATTACTGCCTCAGACTTTGATGCTGCAATTGATATTATGAGTCGTGAATGTCGTGGTTCTTATAACATCGCATCAACGGGAGTGTTTTCAAATAACTCAACTTCAAACTTTAATGTTGAAATTAATGGACCTTTGTTGCTGCTTGCTTCTTCAAATACAACTTTTGTGTCGCAAAATAAGGCGTCTAAGTCATTAAACATTAATCCATTTAACGTTGTTAATTATTTGGGTTCAATTAAACTTGATCCACCTTCTGATGTTTGGAAATCTGATAATCGTTTGGAGGCTCAAAACATTGACTTAACTGGTGGTGATGCTGCCCGTGATGCTTGGAATTCAATTCAAAGCACAACTTGGGGTGCATGGAATACACAATGGACAACTTCTTCTGAACTTTTAAGCAGCACTTCATCCACTGAAACTACAAATTATAGAATGAATGGGATGACAATGGACCAAGTTACCAGACAATTTGGCCAAGGAGTTACAGACCTTTTCATGCAACAGTTTAATAATGGTGGTATGGCTACTAACCGTGGTCGTGTGATGACTGCTGACCAGATCACTACAACTACAGAAAGATTCCGTGACACGCAAAATTTGAATGCGGCAAGAACTGGTATTCTTGCACAGATTGTTCCACAACAATTAACACAAACTTTAGGTGACCGTGTTCTTGATCTTTCGGTTGTTCATTACATGAGAGAAAAGAATGTTTTGGTTGTAGCTGAAAGATTTAAGCCATTTACTACACTTTATGCATTCTTTGATAACACCAAAGTTGTCAATTACATGGCAAAAGTAAATCGTGTTCAGTTTCAAACAAGTCCTTTAGAGTTTCAAACAACTTTATCGGATGCAGAAACCGTTACGATTTATCGTGCATCTTCTGCCGATTCATTATTACCAACAGATACAGTAATTGGAACTGGTGGTGTTGTTCTCACATCGAATAAAGATGCATACATTGTAAACTTTATACCAGAACCATCGTTTGGTTCTTGGTCTAACATAACAGGTGGCATTTGGGTAGAAGGTAATGTGACTGGAAAGGCCTATTATTCAACAAAGTGGTATCATAGCACAGGCCTTGCACTGGGTGGAACTTCAACTACAATTACTTTAAATTTCCATGCTGGCGGCGCACAAGATACAGCAGATTATGTCGGTCAGAAAATTTTCATTCTAAAAGGAACTGGCGCTGGTCAGGAGGGTACAATTACTGGATACGATTCATCAACAAGAATTGCAACCGTAAGTGGTTTTACAGTGGCACCAAGCACAGATTCATTATATACAATTGGTTTACTTGAAACTGATGAAGCTGGAGCATGTGCTGCCGTGTTTAATATTCCCGGTGATGTGTTTAGAACAGGTGAAAAGTTACTTCGTTTAGTTGACGATGAATTTAATAACCTAGAAAATTCTAGAACAAATGGTGACACAACTTTCTATGCTTCAGGTATTGTTCAAACGAAACAAGAAAGTTCAGTTTCAGTATTTACTCCTACAGTAACTCGTCGTTCTGTAACTGAAAATTTTGCGGCTTCAACAACTTCAATTAGGACGACTACAAGTTCTGAAACAACCACTGTTCGTGCATATGTTGACCCTCTTGCACAAACATTCTTAATTAACATTGCACAATATCCTCAAGGTGTTGTGATTGATTCTATTCGTGTTTGCTTTAGAACTAAAGACTCAACAGCTCCAGTAACTTGTCAGATTCGTCCGGTTGTAAATGGTTATCCGTCATCTTCAACTGTGTATCCTTTTGGTGAGAAAACTTTGACTCCAGATAAAGTTAAAGTTTCAACAATACCAGACATTACAGATCCGAATAAGTATACTGAATTTAAATTTGATGTTCCTCTACTGTTAATTCCTGGTGAACATTCATTTGTACTTCTTTCAAACAGTAATGGGTATGAAGCATTTATTGCTGGTATTAATGATACTGATTTGAAGACTAGTGTAAAAATTTCAGATCAGCCTTACACAGGTTCTTTGTTCTTGTCACAAAACGGTTCAACATGGACTGCTGATCAATATAATGACATCATGTTCACGATTCAAAAGCGTGTGTTTACAAATGGCGTTGGTTACGCTTATTTGGAAACAGATATGTCTCAGTATTCAGCAAACACTGTGTATGATGTTCTACAGTTAATGTCAACTGATGCAGTCATGGCAAATACCACGGTGCAATATGATTTTGTTTCTGAATTGCAATCGGGAGGTACACATCCTTTACTGCCAATTATTCCTAATATTGATTATGAAGTTGATATTGACGGTTATGGAAGAAGAATTTTAAATACTGTAACAGGAAATTCTACTTTCGAGTTGCGTATTTCAATGGCATCACTCAATCAAGATATTTCTCCGATGATTGATATCACTCGTTTGAATCTTCTGACGATTGAAAACAAGATTAATAATCTACCATTGAAGAATACAGGCTTTCAAATTACTAATTCTGGTGTTGGCTATACAGGTAATGCTACTGTGACATTCAGCTATCCTAGTGATGCTGTTGGTAGAGGTGCGGGTGCTGCTGCTGTTGCAGTCGTAGAAAATCCTGGTGCCACTGGAGTTATTTCACGAATTGAAGTAACAAATCCTGGAACTGGTTACATTACCTCACCACTGATTACAATTAATGCTCCCGCAACTGGTGGTGGAACAACCGCAACTGTATTATACAATGGTGAAGATAAGTCGTTGGGTGGTAATGCAGATATTCGTTACCTATCAAAACGAGTTCCTTTGGCTCCCGGATTTGATGCCGGTGATTTGCGTGTTTATATGGATGCGTATCGCCCACCAGGTTCTGGTATTTTGGTGTGGTACAAATTATTGTCTGAAAGTGATGCAAGTAAGTTTGAAGATAACAACTGGAACCTAATGACAGAACTTTCTGACACCGCAAACTTTGTTTCTAGAAATGCTTATGATTATGGCGAATTGACTTTTGCTCCAGGAGTTTATGGTTCCGGACTTGCTGACAATAAAGTATTGTATACTTCAGCACAAGGAACAACACATAAAGATTTTATGTCGTTTCAGATAAAAGTAGTTATGTATGGACAAAGTACGACTGCTGTTCCTAGATTTGGTCAACTTCGTGTTGTCGCATTACCAGCTTCGACTCTACTTGGTGTTGTTGAGGGTAAAGTAACAACCATACCGGTAGATTAATATGAAATTTGTTCAAATAGAATCAAATAAAAATTTGTATCGTGACTTGGAAAGTGGAGCAATATTGAACACCGACCGAGAACAGTTGAAGACTTATTATGCTGAGAGGGATCAGAAAATAAAAGAACTACAAGAAAAGCAAAGTTTGGAAAATAAAGTAAATAAATTAGAAGAAGATATGTCAGAAATTAAAGACCTTCTCCGTCAACTTGTAACGAGAACATAAGATGGCAATAGATCAAATTTCAACAGCCAATACTTTTGAAGAGTGGCTAACCACAACATCTACTCTTGTTGCGGTTGCAAATAATCTGACCAATAATACGGGCGGCGGGTTCGTGATGAACTCTTCGATTTTTATCGAAGGTTCTGCTGCTTCTCTGAATGTTCGTACATTGGCAAACATTAACACTTTAAGAGCAAATACAGCAAATATTGCCAATGTTCTTTTCTTAGACAATGATGTAACAGTACCAAGAGATATAACAATTGGTCGTAATGCTAATGTAATTGCAAATATAACTTCTGTTAATGTTACCAATAGATTGTTTGTTGGTGGTGATACATTCTTACATGGCAATCTGACCATATCAGGCAATACAACTTTAGATGCTATCGGTTTTAATGACTTGACTGTAGCGGGTAATGCGAATATTGCTCAAACTTTAGTTGTTGTTGGTGATACTAGAGGTTCGAATTTAATACTAAGCGGCAACATCGTTACTGCTAATGTAACTTCAACACTAAATGTTGGTAGCAGCATCACTGCGCCAGTTGCTAACATAGCGAACATTACATTATCATCTAGTTCACTTTCTGTTCCAGGAAACTTAACTGTAACCGGCACAACCTCAAACATCACTCGAAACTTAGTTGTTGGTGGTAATATTGCTGTGGCAAATATCACAAGCAACGCATATATTGGTGGTGATGCGTTCATTTATGGTAATCTAACCATATCTGGTAATGTTACTTTAGATACCATAGGATTTGATGACTTAGACGTTCGTGGTTCTGCTAATATCGCTAATACACTGAACGTTGGAATGTCCGGAAGCATAACAACTGATTTAACAGTTGGTCGTAATATTTCTGCTGGTAACATTGCGATGACCGGTGCTTTAACTGGTGTGACTTCAATAACAGGAACAGCAAATAATCAAATTTATAACGCAATTTCAGCGGCGATTGACTCATCGATTGCTTTTTCTATTGCCCTAGGTTGAATAAATACTGAAGGAAAACAGAGGATTTTATGCCAAATACGTTTAGAAATCAAACACTCAAAGCCACTGGAACCACAGCACAAAATGCTTATGCCGCTGGCGCCGGTGTGCAAGCGACTGTCATTGGTATGACAATTGCTAACATTACTAATTCACCTATTTCAGCAAATGTCATTTTGAGTGGTGGAAATATCACTGATAATGTTTACTTAGTTCAAAATGCAACAATTGCGCCTGGTGGTGCTTTGGTGCCAGTTGGTGGTGATCAAAAACTTGTGTTGGAAGCCGGAGATTATTTGCAAGTTAATACTTCAGTGGCATCTTCTGCTGATGTTATCACTTCAATTCTGGAGATTACTTAATGGCATACATTGGTAACAATCCTGATGTAAATGCTTTTACAATAGGTGTTGATAAATTTAACGGCACTGGCGCATGTACTCAGTTTACCTTAACTAGAACAATCTCTGATGCAAATGCAATAGAAGTTGTAATAGATGGTGTACAACAAGAACCTACTGCTTCTTACACAGTTGCAAGTGGTGTGATTACATTTGATGAAGCGCCGGCTTTAGGTATCAATAATATTATCGTTATATATCGTGCGCCCATTGTTGTTACATTTAATCAAGTTACAGCATCACAAATACAAGCAAACTCTGTAACACAAACGGCAATTGCGGTAGGTGCAGTTACAGGCGAAAAAATTAGTTCACCAGCAGACATCTTCGATGATGCTTTCTTATTTGGCGGAATGTAAAAAGGAAAAACTCAAATGGCAAGAGCATATAAAATTTTAGGTCAATTAAACCCGGCAGCAAATGTGTTGTCCACATTGTACACTGTACCGTCAGGCAACTCAACAATTATTTCGTCAATTACAATTGCAAATCTTGATGAAAATGCCACTGTTGGTGGAGCATTTAGAATTTCAGTCAACACATCAAGTGCCGCTGTGTCAAATGCCAGTTACATCGCATACGGCGTTAATGTACCAGGTCGTGATGCAATCACATTAACACTTGGTGTAACACTCAATGCGGGTTCAATTGTATCCGTAAATGCAAACAGTTCATTACTTGCTTTCTCAGCATTTGGTACAGAAATATTTTAATTGGAATTATAAATGGCTCTGAATAGAATCTCCGTAAGTAGAGTATCACTCAAACGAATGACCGTGCCAGGATTTGGCACTGGTGGTGGTGGAGTTGTATACACCGCTAATGTAACTCGTATATTTGCAAACTCCGGAACATTTACTGTGCCGCAGGGAACATCGAATATTGAGTATTTAATCGTTGCTGGTGGTGGTGGTGGCGGGCAGAGTGGTGGAGGTGGTGGTGGCGCTGGTGGTTTAAGAATGGGTTATATAACACCATCGTCGATTCAGTTTAATGATACGTACACAATTGTGATCGGTGCTGGTGGTACTACTACTTATGATGTTGTTGGTTCAAACGGAAGCAACTCTGGTATTTATGGTGGAGCATTACCAGCTATTTGGTCGAGTGGTGGTGGTTATGGTGGTCCTTTTGATACCAATGGTGCTTCAGGTGGTTCTGGCGGTGGTGGCGGTTCTTCAAACCCTAATACGCCAAGACCTGGTGGTGAAGGTAACATACCAAACGTTTCACCCGCACAAGGATTTGGTGGAGGTGCCGGTGTGCGATCTGCTTCAAATGATTTCAATGCTGGTGGTGGCGGTGGTGCTGCCGCTAATGGTTTCAATGGCACTATTAATCCTGCTCCTGCCGCTGGTTCAGGTGGCTCTGGAATTTTATCAGCAATATCTGGAACTTCCGGATATTATGCCGGTGGTGGCGGAGGTGGATTAAATCAAGGTGGACCTGGCACTTCCGCAGTAGGTGGTGCTGGAGGTGGTGGTGGTGGATCTCCGAATGGAGTGGGTGGCAACAGTGCCTTTGGTAATGGTGGAACGGCTGAAGCACCAGGAAAACCTGGCGGTGGATGGGGAGCGAACAATAGTGGAGGTGGTGGAGGTGGTGGAATATTTTTAGGTGGTCTTAGTCGAATTGGTGGGCAAGGCGGTTCGGGCGTTATTATTTTAAAATATCAACAACAATCTACATCAAATCAAAATTCAAGAATTGCCGTATACACAACAACTGGATTATTTCAAGTTCCAAATGGCATTACAGAAATCGAGTATCTCATTGTCGCCGGCGGTGGTGCTGGTGGTGCCGGTGCTGCTGTGCCGTTTCAACAGTGTGCTGGTGGTGGTGGCGCCGGAGGATTTAGAACGGGAGCAAATGTATCAGTAACACCTCTTTCTACCTATACAGTTGTTATTGGTGCTGGTGGTGCTGGTAATACATCTTTCGGTGGTAATGGATCGAATTCCGGCATTTATGGCACAAGTCCAGCGTTTCCTGCTATTTGGTCATCCGGTGGTGGAGGTGGCGCTAAAGGCACACCCGGAACTGGAGCATCATTAGGAAGAAGTGGTGGTTCTGGTGGCGGCGGTGGCAGAGCCGGTGAAGCCGGTGGGCCAGGCAACATTGGTGGGTATAGTCCATCAGAAGGTAATTCTGGTGGTACTGGTGGAGATTCTACTCCCGGTGCTGGCACAAATTCTGGTGGTGGTGGTGGGGGTGCTGGTGGTATTGGACAAAATGCCAATCCAACTTCAATCATTGGTGGTAATGGTGGTATAGGTTTATTCTCCACACTATCGGGTTCAAATGTAGCGTATGCTGGTGGCGGTGGTGGTTCTGGTGATGGCGGTGTTGCTGCACCGACTTTTGGCCAAGGTAGGGGTGGTGGTGGGTCTGCTCGTTACTCTGATGGCGCACCGTGGAATGGCACACCATTTGGTGGTGGAACAAATGCAGTTGTTCCTGGCGGTCAATATGTTGGCTCTGGTAATAATAACACAGGTGGCGGCGGCGCTGGCAGTTATGTGGTTTCAGGTTCCGGTGGTTCAGGTGTTGTAATTATTAAGTGGTAAAGCATCACATAAATATTTTTATTTAATTAAAGGTGATTGAATGAATAACGAACAAATTTCTTATGCACAGTATTTGGTAGGCAATAATAACAAACTTGTGTGTGGTATTGATACTGCAATTAAAGCACTCAGACCACATGCTCGTTATGATATGTCAGCATCAGGTGGACATTTTGATTTCACAAGATGGGAAGACGAAACGGGTTCGAAGCCGCCAACTAGAGAAGAGATTTTTAAAGAATTAGAATATCAGAATAAGTTTATTGAATATTGGCAACATTTTTTAGATCGTGCTGCAAACTATCCTGATATTGTAACAATAATTAATAATTTGTGGGAAGCAATGGATAACAGTGAGATTCCAGGTAAAGGAACGAAATTCTATGAGTCAATCAAAGAAGTCAATGAAAAGTTTCCTAAACCCGCAGGCGAACCACCA
>Ga0315900_10002952_pt1 | contig 25332 bp, 19 predicted proteins | sample LakEriMetagenome_FD_203521 | JGI IMG/M metagenome (GOLD analysis project Ga0315900, IMG submission 203521) | Freshwater fungal communities from buoy surface, Lake Erie, Ohio, United States - Buoy 12 MA114 | ecosystem: Environmental > Aquatic > Freshwater > Lake > Lake biofilm | place: USA: Lake...
GGTGGCGAACACTCCCCCTGTCAAGTCTGAAATGGGCTACGTACGTGCAACAACCAACGATCCCAACCCGCCAACAAATCTTCGGAACGGCCCTGGCAGCAACTATGACATTGTCGTTCCAATTCGGAAAGATGAGATATTCTTTGTGAACCTGCAAGGTTCTGGTGACTGGCTGCCGGCCAGAACCTCTGAAAACAGGTATGGCTATATATACAGGCCACTTGTGCGCATCATCAAATAAGGATCAAGAACCTGGTGTTTGCCAGGGGCTCTCCTTGCCTTTGCAAACTTCAGGCCTCCCCTTCACCCACGCGCACGCTGGAAGGCTGTGTGCTTCAGGCTGACAACTCCGATCCTTCGCCCGCTGTTCTGGCAGGCAGCTCCGGGATCCCTGCGGTTCTGAGCCAATGTGGAGGCACTGCCGCAGCCTGCGATGCCCTCCCTGTTCTCACCGCTCACCGTGGGCCCACTGGAGGTGCCCAACCGCATCTGGATGGCGCCGCTCACCCGCTGCCGCGCCGAACCCGGCCACGTGCCCGGTGCCCTGATCGCCGAGCACTATGCCCAGCGCGCCGGCGCCGGCCTGATCATCGCCGAAGCCACCATGGCCATGGCCGGCAACTCCGCCTTCTGGATGGAGCCTGGCATCCACAGCCAGGCCCAGGTGGCCGGCTGGCAGCTCACCACCGAGGCCGTGCACCGCGCCGGCGGGCGCATCGTGCTGCAGATCTGGCATGGCGGTCGCGCCTGCCATCCCCTGCTCAACGACGGCCTCCAGCCCGTGGCTCCAAGCCCCCTGGCGATTCAGGGCGACACCGTGCGCACGCCCGCAGGCAAGCAGCCCTATGTGGTGCCCCGCGAGCTCTCCGACGCCGAGATTCCGGCCATCGTGGAAGGTTTCAGGCTGGCTGCCCGCAACGCCATCGCAGCGGGTTTCGACGGCGTCGAGGTGCACGGTGCCAACGGTTACCTGCTCGACCAGTTCCTGCGCAGCGGCACCAACCGGCGCAGCGGTGCCTACGGCGGTGCGCTGCCGAACCGCGCCCGGCTGCTGCTGGAGGTGCTCGAGGCCGTGGCGCCCGAAACGCCCCTGCTGGGGCTGCGCCTCTCCCCTCTCAACAGCTACAACGACATCGCAGACGACGACCCGATCGGCCTGATCACCTGGCTGGCCGAACGGCTCAACTCCCTGCCCCTGGCCTACCTGCACGTGATGCGCGGCGACTTCCTCGGCCGCCAGCAGGGCGATGTGCTCAGCCCCGCGCGCCGGCACTTCCGCGGCGTGCTCGTGGCCAACATGGGCTACGACGCCAGCGAAGCCGAGACCGCCATCAGCACCGGCGCCGTGGACGCCGTGGCCTTCGGCACCGCCTTCCTCGCCAATCCCGACCTGCCCGAACGCTTCCGCCGCCACGCGCCGCTGAACGCGCCCGATCCGGCCACCTTCTACACCCCCGGCCCCGCCGGCTACACCGACTACCCCATCCTCGCGAGCACCTGATCCCCAAGGCCCTGCGCGAGGCGCTGGCCGGTCCTGCCGCCCGCGTTATGGCGAGCCAAGGGCCTGGTGCGGCAGCTCGAAGCGGGCCACCCGCTCTTCGAGCTCCAGCCAGCCGCTGGGTGCCGGTCCAAGAGTTCCGCGCCGTACGCGGCGCTGGCGCCCGGGCGTTCGGCGCTGCCTGTGAGGTGGCGGATCAGGCGCGCCCAGCACAGCTGGCGTTGCTGGCTGGGCAGGTGGTTGCGGGCCGAGAAGCTGCTCACCACAATCCCGCCAAAGGTGCTGCCCAGGTGGCCCACCAGGGAACGGAGACGGGGACGGTGGTGACTGGCCTCCACAGCCGCCGGCGGCGTGGCGCAGGTGCAGGTGCTGGTGCTGGTGCTGGTGCTGGTGGAACAACAGGGGCAGACCAGGCGATGCAGCCGGTGCTCGATCGCCCTGGTTAACCGGCGCCGGAAGCCGTAGGCTGGAAGACACCAACATAAGCCATGAAGATGCCGAAGGCATGGCTTATGTTGGCGTCCGCGTGGAACCCACAATCAGGCTGGGGAGCGTAGGCAGGGCGTGTGAAGTAAGGCTTACGAAGCATGACTCACTGGGCGATGACGTGAAAGTGGAAGTATGTAATGTGCTGAAGATCCGGCCCGTTGCTGACAAATCGATAGTTTGAATGACCTGCTTTGGCCACGTGAGCCTTTGCGAGTGCCAAGCAATCCAAGAGGTACGGGCCATCTTCTGCTTGCAGTTCCATGATGTTGCGAGCGTCGCGCTTGGGAAAGTAAGCAACGTGATAACGGCCTTCTGGGCGCCAGTGCTGAATTCCGATGCATTTCTGTGATTCAGCAACCTTGCCGGGAATGGCGATTGGTGCAAGCTGAATGCCCGCGGATAAAAGGAGTGCTGCGATATCTGCTTTGGCGTAGCAGTCGTCATCGCACGGGGATGGCGAAACTATTGAGCGCTCGATGGTTCGAGAAAACAGTGCGCCCCCAAACAATAGGCCGATGCAGAAGATAGAGCCAGCAATCAGGTAGTTTTTCATACAGCTTTTGGGTGCCTAAATGGGTAGCTCAACGCTCATGATCAGCGGATGCGAAGCAGACGTCGTGCTCCATGGCTGTGTTGGGCCCCCAAAATTCCTTTACGATAGCTATGGCCTTCCTATCCTCGCCTCGATCTGCGCACGCATGTCTTTACCGTCAAGTGACTTCTCGGCAATGACAAACACCGAATTACCGCGGCTCTGCTTCTCCCACAGTTCGCCGATAGTCCGCTTTTCGGCGGTGTCCGGGCCGTCGGCGATATGGGCACCCTTGTACTCAACAACGAGCAGTCGGCCGTCCTCCATCTGAGCCACGAAATCGGGATAGAACTTGTCGGTGGCGGTCGGCAACCAGAATGAGTTGGGGTGGCGTGCGACGTTGCGGATCCAAAACTTGAGTCCCGGCAGGCTATCAATGGCCTGCGCGCACTGGAACTCTTCACCGTCCTCGGCCCCACTGAAAGCAGGCACATAGTCCGGCCCAAGAAAGTGTTTGCGAGGTTTCCAACGCCCGCGATATCGGCGCTGATCCCAGTACATCCCGTCCTTAAACGCGAATGCCTGGTCGAACGACACCTCCACCTTGGCCTCCGGAGCGAAAAGGTAGCGCTGGTAGACGCCATCACGTTCCTGCTGGCGAATGGCGCCGAGCTTCTCGCGGACCTTTCGGGCAAGAATGAACTTGCAGCGCATCAGTGCAGAAATGTGTATGGCGCGTGCGGTGATCAGGTGGCGCACTAGGTCGCGCAGCCAGCGCAGGAGTTCATACTGATGAATGTCCGGTTGGCGCACCTGCCGGTCGAGCCAGAGCACCAACGCCTCTGGCGTCCAGCCGTCGACTTCGACGTCAAGCGCCAGTTGCTCCTCTTCGTCGGCAAACTGGTAGGCAATACGGTTGCCGTCTAGATCAATCTCAAAACTGCGCGCTGTCTCACGGATTGTGAACTCGCCCTCATCAAGCTTCGACGAGTATTCGAGAAGCGACCACTCGTGGAATTCCATGAAAACGTCGGTATCCGCGAACTCGAACTCACCTTGGATCTCTGACACGAGACGAGGAACCTCAAACGCCTCGCTCTGTTCTGCGGGCGATAGCTGTTCCTTCACTTGGGCGCGATACGTGGTAACGGCCGCAGAGAAACCCGTCCGTTCGGGATGAGGGAGGGCCTCGACGATCGCCCTTTCGAGGCCGCCGTCAACACTCCCCATTATGGCAATCTCGAGCTTCCCATCCTTGGTTTCGCGAACGCTCACCCCTTCGCGCTTCTTCAGTTCGGCAACCACCTCAGGTGTCGCCGTCACCGTGTGCGTGAAGGTCGGCTTCGGCTTGTCGCGCGGGCGGAACAGGCCGGTATCGGCATCGAGCGACGTCTGCGCCGGTTCGATGTTGTCGAGCGCCTCGTCCTCCTCGAATCCCATTGCCACCAGCTTGTCGGCCAGCGACCGCGCCGCCTCGCCGAACGAAGGCTCCGACAGGAACGCATAGGCGCGGTTCAGATCCTCGGCCTTGCGGCGCTTGGCATAAGGCATCCGCAGGACGCGCCCCAGCAACTGCTCGACGTCCACCGCGCTCTGGATCCGCGAGAGCGAGCAGAACGCATAGGCGAAAGAACAATCCCAGCCCTCCTTCAGTGCCTCGACGGTGATGACGTATTCGATCGGACATTTCGGATCGAACAGGTTGATTCCGTCCAGCTCGCGCTGATCGCCGGTGGCCACGGCGATCTTGTGCTCGGGGATCTGCTCGACCTCGATCAGGTGCTTTTTCAGCACCTCGACCGTCACCTCATGGTTCTTCTGCCGCGCTTGGAACAAGACGATGGGTCGGATGTAGTCGGTGTCCTTGTCGGCATCTTCTGCCAGCGACGCTCGCGATGCGATCGCCCCGTTCACCGCGTTTTGCCAGGTGTCGTGCTCGGACAGCATGATCGGCAGCTTGATCATCTCCTCGAGCTTCAGCTCCTGCGCCGTCACGCTGTGCAGGATGTTCGAGTTGAGCCGCGGCGTGGCCGTAAACTCGATGATCGCGGACGGATTGACCCGTGCCTGCATTTCGCGCGTCAAGCCGGTGACTGCGTTGTGGGCCTCGTCCACGATCATCAGCGGCCGGTGGACATGCATAAGATTGGCGAAGGAGAACTTCACGCCGCCGACCTCCAGCGTTTCCAACCCCGGCAGGGTCTTGGGCAACGCCGTGAAGTGCGGCTCCATGTTTTCGTTGTGGGAATAGACCTTCCGGCCCTCGGTGTTCGACACGCGCAGGGTCTGGATCGTGCCCACGACTATGCAGCAATGGTCGCGGATGTCGTGCGGGCGGATATGCGTGAAGTCCGCGATATCGAACACGCGCACACGGCCGTCGAAGGCCTCGTCCAGCGCCTGGCGGTAGGGGTGGCGGGCGTTCTTCAGCGCCTCGGCCGTCTGAAGCCGGATGGTGTTCGACGGCACCAGCCAGAGGACCATCGGATAGTCCTTCTCCACCCAGGCGTCGCGCGCGATACCGATTGAGTGGGCGCCGAGGATGGTCTTGCCGCCCCCGGTGGGCAGGCGCAGGCAGACATAGGGAACGCCCGGCAGCTCTGCGAGAGGCGTGTAGGTGCCGCCGTATCGGCCGAGCCGCTTGGCCTGCTCCGGCTCCCTGGTGATCGCCTCATAGGCGCCCTTCGGCCCCACCACGCGCGCCTCCTCAAAGAACCGGCGGAGAACGGAGAGAGTATCGGTCTGGTATTGCTTCAGTTTCATCAGATGCCCCCTCAGGCCCGCGCTTTGACGTCGTAGGGCGTCTGCTTGAAGGTGATGCGCTCACGGTCGAGAGTCGCGGGCGTCAGCCGTGATTGTTCGCCATAGACGGTCAGCGGGCCGTCGAAATCCGGCGCCAGCTTGGCGATATCCTCCCGGATCAAGGCGAGGGTCCCGCGGGTCAACACGTTGCCGCCACCAGGTCGCTTGTCGCCCAGTATCCCATTGTAAAGCAGCGCATGAGCGCGGCCGTCCTGGATGCCTAGCAGAGGGCTGTCGCCACTGCCGTCCCACGGCCGGTCGGTCTCCGAGAACCAGACATGCGCGGCAAGCACCGGGAAGCGGATGTCCTGCCGGATATGGCCGCCCTCGTCGAAGACGCGTGGGCCGAGCCGGTAGAAGCGGAAACCGCCGCCGCTTTCCCATTCCACGGCTTTCGATATGCCCCCCTGTTCGCCCTCGATAACCTTGTTCAGGCGCGGCGCGCAGTGGGTGCGGGCGTGTTCACCCATTTCGATGCCGATGTAGCGGCGGTCCATCTTGTGGGCGACGGCAGCAGTGGTGCCGGAGCCAAGGTAGGAGTCAAGCACAAGATCGCCAGGCTCGGTGGCAAGTTGAATAATCCGCAAGATCAGGTTTTCTGGCTTTGGGTTCCCAAAAACCTCTTCTCCGGGAAACAGGCCTTTAAGATCCGTGCTTGCTAGCTTGTTGCTTCCCACATCTTGGTGCGCCCACCAAGTGTTTGGCGTCAAGCCACTATCCATCTCATGAAGATACTTCTTGAGCATTGGGCGACCTTCCCCCTTTATGCCAAAAGTGATGCGTCCATCAGCAAGCCATCCCTCGTAGGTTTCCTCATTCATCCGCCAATATCTATTCTTGGGTGGGAGAAATTTCTTACCGGTTGGTCCCGTGATTTCGAATTGTCCCGCCGCATAGAACTTCCCTGCAGATAGATTCTCAGCCTTCCAAGGCCCCCTCGGATCATCATCAGGGTTCTTGAAGGTCTTTTTTTGGTCCTCAGTTCTATCAATCTTTCCAATTTTGAGGCGAGAGATATCACGTCCATAAAGCAGGATGTGGTCATGGGTATCCGAAATGTATTTTGCTGTTTGATTCGAAGTATATGACTTCTGCCAAACCACGTTCGTCACGAAGTTCTTACGGCCAAACACCTCGTCCATAATGACCTTGAGGTAGTGCCCCTCGTTGTCGTCGATGGAAACCCAGATCGAGCCATCCTCTGCCAGAAGATCGCGGAGCAGTTCCAGCCGGGGCCACATCATGGCCAGCCATTGCGTGTGTTCCAGGTTGTCGTCGTAGTGCTCGAAGGCGGAGCGAGTGTTGTAGGGCGGGTCGATATAGATGCATTTCACCCGTCCGGCATAGAAGGGCAGCAGCGCCTTCAGCGCCTCCAGGTTGTCACCCTGGATCAGCATGTTGCCCGCACCACCGTCGCCTGCCGACAAATCTGGGACTTCCTCCAGCAGGCGATATGGCACACGCTGTGCCGTGCGGATGTCCTCGTCACGAGTCAGCCAATTTAGAATAGGCATCGGTTGCTCTTTAGCAATTGAAAATCAGACACATTCGCAGGCCAGCCCCATGGATCTAGACGCACAAACGCAATGCGCCCAACGCCCTAGATCAGAAGCGGGTAGAAGTCTCGGCATAGTCACCAGCCAATGCTCCCGTCTTCTGGATCTGGATGTTAGACATGGCATTGAACTGCGTCAGTAACTCTGACTATTGCAACCGCCGCTGATCAATTATCTTTTGGTTCTCTTCTATAGGTATAAAGCATAGCTCGTCAATAATCTCATATGGCTTGTCTCCCCATTCGGGAAAGCTAGGAACAGGTGGAATTGGCAAACATGCAACCGCTCTCTTATTTATTGAATCAGGCTTTCGTAGGCTCCAGCCCATCCCTCCACGATTCCTTCCCTCTACCATTTCGACAATATCTTCAGGCTTAAACTCGGCTTTTGTTTCCTGTAAACGCAAGGCAGCCATTCTTATTGATGCTTCTAATGCAGATTTAGCTTGTTCTTTACTAACTCTTGTTGCACGATGTGCGAAGGAGTTTCTGGCTCTCCGTGCAGCGTCAAGTAGACTATATGTCTCATCGTCGATCTTGCCAGTCTGATAAAGAACTTCAATGATTGTCGAGGCTGACCAGGTTCTTGTATCTCCAAGAAATTCTTTTCTCTTTCGACTGGAAATACCATCAATACGAGAACTATCTACGAAATCATCTGTCCATATCTGAGATAGAATCTGCTCTGCTGTTGTCCAGAGATGCAGAAGAGCTTCGGACCACTGGCCACGAGCAAAAAAGGTGCATCCGTAAAGAAGTGTTGACGAAATATCTGCTTCAATCCCCTTTAAACGATCTCTTCCTAGAAATATCGCCTCATGAAATTTCTCTACCGTAACTCTTTCTGGTTGCAGTATATCCAAGATTTCTAGTGAGCCAGCAGTTCGCGTTCGAAGGGCAATGCATCTGCTTGAATGAAGCCCTCTAGCATATCCATTATGCCGAACGTAGGCCTTGTGTGATGCTTCCCCCCAGAACAAGTCATCAGGGCTCATTGCTTCGCAATACAGGCCACCGATCAGCATTTCACTTAGAGTTCTATTGAATATTGAAAGAGCCTTGTCGGGATCCGGTGGCCCCGTGAGTGGTATTGCCAATGTACCGTCAAAACATACAAGCATTGAGAATGGAAGGATTCCCACATCGACACCAGTAGAAATCCGATGTAGGCGGCCAAAGTCATACCTTCGCTCAACAACATCCTGAAAAGAAGGCTCCCAGGTATCGGTGTCACGCATTATCAATCGATAAGGTGCGAAGTTTCCTGTGATGACCGGAAGTGTTGGTGTCATGAGGTTTTTCTGCTCTGTCTAACACTGAATGGCCGGGTCCGGTATTCGCTTTGCGCCGAATGCTCCTGTCGGCCTAGGCGGCCGATGGCATCCCGGCAGGTTGATCGAAAGGGCTTTCGGCACCAACGGTCTGGGAGATTGGACGGTGAGTGCTTGGGGATTGTATACGGACCGGGTGTCGCAGGGGGTCTTCGCGCCTGCGATACAGAAAATCCGCCGAGCTGGCGGCAGTCATTGGTCCGAGGTTGAGAACATATGGTGAGGCCATTGTTGTTTTCGGATCCTTGTGGCCCAGTAATTCCTGAATCGTGCGTATGTCCTGTCCTCGCTCGAGCAGGTGGGTGGCTGACGAATGGCGGCAACTGTGGCAACTGGCCGGCATGCTCATGCCAGATGCCAGCACAGCGCAACGATTTCTGGATCAAACTCGGATCGAGATGATGGCGCCCCTGTTGTCCTGAGCCTGGATCCTGCCAGCGCCGATGCCGGGGAAACACCCACTGCCAGCCCCACTCTGCTGCGGCATGGTGAGAAAGGCATTCACCTGTTCGCTGCCCATCTGCCGCTGCTCGTAGGTTTTCACGCTGCGACGGGCGTCGTGGCGGGCCTGGAGATCCTCCACGCAGCGTTGGATCAGCCCTGGTGGCCGCGATGGCACTGGCAGCGGAACTCCTGCGTCTTCACCACAGCCTTTCCACCAGCTGATGCAGGCGCAACCTGCAGCGGCTTCGCGCGGCGGCAGGCCGACGGCTGACAGCTACCCCCAGCCGGCAATGGCTCTCAGCGGTGCCATGCCGCTTGAGCCGTCGCCGCATCCACCAGAGCCCCCTGGCAGCAGCCCAGCCTGGATCACCAGCCCCGGCCCTCCCAGAACAGAGGCCGTGCCGCACGGCACCGCCCGTAGAATCCACTGTTCACGAGCCGGCCGGATGCCCCGCGCCCAGAGCAGCAAGGCCAGCCAGGGGCCCATTCCTCAGAGCGCCGCGCCGGCCCTCACCCTGCACGAGAAGGCTGCCCGGCGGCAGGCTCAGCAGCCCGCCCCGCCGGATGGCGCCCGGCTGCTCAGCGGCGGTTCCCTGGAGGATGTGATCCGGGTGCGCGGCGCACGCCAGCACAACCTCAGGAACGTGGATCTCACCATCCCCCGCAACCGGCTGGTGGTGTTCACCGGCGTGAGCGGCAGCGGCAAGAGCTCCCTGGCCTTCGACACGATCTTCGCTGAGGGGCAGCGCCGCTATGTGGAGAGCCTCTCGGCCTATGCGCGCCAGTTCCTGGGGCAGGTGGACAAGCCGGATGTGGACGCGATCGAGGGGCTCTCGCCGGCGATCTCGATCGACCAGAAATCCACCAGCCACAACCCCCGCTCCACCGTCGGCACGGTGACCGAGATCCAGGACTATCTGCGCCTGCTGTTCGGCCGCGCCGGCGAGCCCCACTGCCCGGCCTGCGACCGCTCGATCCGCCCCCAGTCGATCGACGAGATGGTGGACCAGATCCTGCTGCTCCCGGAGGGCACCCGGTACCAGCTGCTGGCCCCGGTGGTGCGGGGCAAGAAGGGCTCCCACGTGAAGCTGCTCTCCGGCCTGGTGGCCGAGGGCTTCGCCCGGGTGCGGATCAACGGCGAGGTGCGCGAGCTGGCCGACAACATCGAGCTCGACAAGAACCACGCCCACAACATCGAGGTGGTGGTGGATCGGCTGGTGGCCCGGGAGGGCGTGCAGGAGCGCCTCACCGATTCCCTGCGCACGGCCCTCAAGCGCGGCGATGGCCTGGCGCTGGTGGAGTTGGTGCCCAAGGCCGAGGAGGATCTGCCGGACGGGCTGGAACGGGAGCGGCTCTACTCCGAGAACTTCGCCTGTCCGGTGCATGGGGCGGTGATGGAGGAGCTCTCGCCGCGCCTGTTCTCGTTCAACAGTCCCTATGGCGCCTGCGCCGACTGCCACGGCATCGGCCATCTGCGCCGCTTCACCCAGGAACGGGTGATCCCGGACCCCTCCCTGCCGGTGTATGCCGCCGTGGCTCCCTGGGCCGAGAAGGACAACGCCTACTACTTCTCCCTGCTCTATTCGGTGGGCGAGGCCTTCGGCTTCGAGATCAAGACCCCCTGGAACCGGCTCACCCCCGAGCAGCGCGAGGTGCTGCTCAACGGCTCCCGCGAGCCGATCCCGATCCAGGCCGACAGCCGCTACCGCAAGGCCCAGACCTACGTGCGCCCGTTCGAGGGGATCCTGCCGATCCTGGAGCGCCAGCTGCGCGACGCCAGCGGTGAGGCGATCCGCCAGAAGCTGGAGAAGTATCTCGAACTGGTGCCCTGCGCCAGCTGCCACGGGCTGCGCCTGCGTCCCGAGGCCCTGGCCGTGCGGGTGGGTCCCTTTCGCATCCATGAACTCACCGGCACCAGCGTGGGCGAGAGCCTGCGCCGGATCGAGCAGCTGATCGGGGTGGGCGAGAGCGAGGGGGCCGAGCCGCTGCTCAGCCCCCGCCAGATCCAGATCGGCGAGCTCGTGCTGCGCGAGATCCGCATGCGGCTGCGCTTCCTGCTCGATGTGGGCCTGGATTACCTGAGCCTGGATCGCCCGGCGATGACCCTCAGCGGCGGCGAAGCCCAGCGCATCCGCCTGGCCACCCAGATCGGCGCCGGGCTCACCGGGGTGCTCTACGTGCTGGATGAGCCCAGCATCGGTCTGCACCAGCGCGACAACGACCGGCTGCTCGCCACCCTGTTGAAGCTGCGTGACCTCGGCAACACCCTGATTGTGGTGGAGCACGACGAGGACACGATCCGCGCCGCCGATCACCTGGTGGACATCGGCCCGGGGGCGGGGGTGCACGGGGGCCGGATCGTGGCCCAGGGGGGCCTCGACGACCTGCTGGCGGCGGAGGACTCCCTCACCGGGGCCTATCTGAGTGGCCGGCGCGCAATTCCCACACCGGCGGAGCGTCGCAGCAGCGGCAGCCGCCGACTGAGTCTGGTGGGCTGCGGACGCAACAACCTCAGCGGCTTCGATCTGGAGATCCCCCTGGGGCGGCTCGTGTGCGTCACCGGGGTGAGCGGCAGCGGCAAGAGCACCCTGGTGAATGAACTCCTGCACCCGGCCCTGGAGCACCGGCTGGGACTGAAGGTGCCCTTCCCGGCTGGCCTGGGGGAGCTGAAGGGGATCAAGGCGATCGACAAGGTGATCGTGATCGACCAGAGCCCGATCGGGCGTACACCCCGCTCCAATCCCGCCACCTACACCGGCGCCTTCGACCCGATCCGGCAGGTGTTCGCCGCCACGGTGGAGGCCAAGGCCCGTGGGTATCAGGTGGGTCAGTTCAGCTTCAACGTCAAGGGCGGGCGCTGCGAGGCCTGCAGCGGCCAGGGCGTGAACGTGATCGAGATGAACTTCCTGCCCGATGTGTATGTGCAGTGCGATGTCTGCAAGGGCGCGCGCTACAACCGCGAAACCCTCCAGGTGAAATACAGGGGCCACACGATCGCCGATGTGCTGGCGATGACCGTGGAGCAGGCCTGTGAGGAGTTCGCCGCCATCCCCCAGGCGGCCGACCGGCTGCGCACGCTGGTGGATGTGGGGCTGGGCTACATCAAGCTGGGCCAGCCGGCTCCCACCCTCTCCGGTGGTGAGGCCCAGCGGGTGAAGCTGGCCACCGAGCTCTCCCGGCGCGCCACCGGCAAGACGCTCTACCTGATCGACGAGCCCACCACCGGTCTGAGCTTCTACGACGTGCACAAGCTCATGGATGTGATGCAGCGTCTGGTGGACAAGGGCAACTCGATCCTGGTGATCGAGCACAACCTCGACGTGATCCGCTGCGCCGACTGGATCATCGACCTGGGTCCGGAGGGGGGGGATCGGGGCGGTGAGATCGTGGTGACCGGAACCCCGGAAGAGGTGGCGGAGCATCCCACAAGCCACACGGGGCGGTATCTCAGGCAGGTGCTGGCCCAGCATCCGCCCCGGGTGAGCGCCGCCTGAGCGGGCCGGCCGCCGGTGGATGCCGGCGGCTCGAGGCGGGCAAGCCGCTCCCGGCCGCGGGAGGCTTCCCACCTCTGGTGGCTCGGTTGTGGGCGCTACACCAGGTCTGGTGCCTGGTGCCTAACCTGCGGCGCGATGGATTTCCGCCGTCGCCATGCGCACCCTCGTGAAGACCCTGGCCACCGGCCTGATCCTTGAGGAGGATGGCCCGATCCGGGGGCCTGCCCCGGCGGTGTACACCACGGCCATCCACTCCCAGGCCGACCTGGTGTCCTCCCTCACCGGCATCGCCCAGCTCAGCCGTGCCCTCGGCTACACCCTGCACCCGGAGACCCTCTACGCCGGCGATGGCCGCAGCGCCAGCTACCACGCCGACCATGCCGAGCTGCCGGTGGGTCTGGCGGTGGACTGCAATCCGCGCCGTGGCACCGTGTCCCTGGCGGTGAGCGGCATGGACGCCGAGGAGACCCTGCGGTGTTTCAGTGCCCTTGAGCGGGCCCTGTTCGGCGACTGCTGAGCCGGCCGCGGCGCACGGCGGCGGTTCAGGGGGCCGGTTCGTTGCTCTCGACTCCGGCGTAGTGGCTGTTGGTGTTGGGCATCCAGTAGCTGAGCTCGTTCTGCCAGAACACCCGGCCCGGCAGCTGGGCGGTGCTCAGCCGGCTGCCGACCAGGGCGCTGAGCATCTGGCCCATCTCCACGCTTGAGAGGTCTGTCCGGACATCGTCGCCGGCGATCATGAGCAGGGCCGGCAGCCGGGCCACACTGCCCGGCTGGGCGAGTTTGCGGAACACCTCCCGCAGCACCAGCTTCTGGCGCTCCATGCGCCCCAGATCGCCGAGTTCATCGTGGCGGAAGCGCAGGAACCCCTCCAGCGCCGCACCCTTCAGCAGCTGGCGGCCCGGGTGGAGGTCGATGGTGAGTCCCTGGCTGTTGTCCACGTAGAACATGCGCTTGGGCACATCCACCTCCACGCCGCCGAGCGCGTCGGCCAGCCGCTCCACGGCCCGCAGATTCACCTTCAGGTAATTGCCCACCGGCGCGTTCAGGAGCCGGCCCACCTCCCGCTTGGCGGCGTCGGCGCCGCCCGTGGCGTAGAGGGCATTGGCCTTGAGCACGCCGTAGGCATCGCTCTCCACAAACGTGTCGCGCGGCACCTGGGTGAGGCGGGTGATGCCGTCCTTCACCTGAAGGGTGAACATCACATCGGTGTTGTCGGCCACCGCGTCGGTGCCCAGCACGAGCACCTGCCGCTGGCCCAGCCCGAAGGGATTCACCAGGCCACCGAGGCTGGCCTGCCCCTGTTTCAGACCCGCCAGCGCCACTCCGGCCAGGTGGGGGAGGGGCCCCGCCAGTCCGTAGCCGAGGGCGACCCCGAGCACGAAGGGCAGCAGCGGCGTGGAACGCCGGGCCCTGGCCGTGGTGGGGTCGCCGCCGGCGGCGGAACGACGCCGGACCCTGCGGCCGCGGCCGCCGACCGGTGGCTGTTCCTGCAGCTCGGCCCCATCGGCGCCTGGTCGCCGGCTCTCGCCGCCGCGGCGACCGCGTCGCCGGCGCGGCTGCCGCGGCTGGTGGGGCTGGGCCTGACTCATGGCGCATCCTGACCGGCGCACCATAAGGACGGGAACCCTTCCACACCAGGGGGCCGGGCCGGATCAGGGGCCGGGCACCACCGCGATCCTCGCGGCGGCCCGATCGGCCCGCCCGCGCGCCTCAGCCTCGCTGGCGCCCCGGGCCAGCGCCACCCCCATGCGCCGCTGCGGGCGGGCGTCGGGCTTGCCGAACAGCAGCACCTGGGTGTCGGGCTCGGCGAGGGCCTCCGCCACGCCCCGGTAGGCCACGCCGGCCAGGCTCTCGCCGGCCAGGATCACCCGGCTCGCGGCGGGCCCCAGGCAGCGGATCTCAGGGATCGGCAGGCCGAGCACGGCCCGCACATGCAGGTCGAACTCGCTCAGGTTCTGGCCCACCAGCGTCACCAGGCCGGTGTCGTGGGGTCGGGGCGAGAGCTCGGAGAACACCACCTCCAGATCGGCGGGATCGCCGCCGCCCGGCCCGCTGCAGAGAAAGAATTCCACCCCGAACAGGCCGGCCCCGCCCAGGGCATCGGTGACAGCCGTCGCCATCGCCTCGGCGGCGGCCAGCTGCTCGGCGCCCAGGGCGGCGGGCTGCCAGCTGCACTGGTAGTCGCCCCGCTCCTGGATGTGGCCGATCGGTGGGCAGAACAGCGTGGCACCGTGCTTCTGCTTCACGGTGAGCAGGGTGATCTCCAGCTCGAAGCGCAGGAACTCCTCCACGATCACCCGAGCCCCGTCGCCCCGGGCGCCGGTCTGGGCGGCCTCCCAGGCGGCGGCGATCCCCGCCGGGGCGTGCACCACGCTCTGGCCCTTGCCCGAGGAGCTCATCACCGGCTTCACCACCACCGGCCAGCCCAGGGCTTCGGCCGCGGTCGCCAGTTCCTCGGCGCTGGCGGCATAGGCATAGCGGGCCGTGCGCAGGCCCAGGGTTCCGGCGGCCAGCTCCCGGATCCGGTCACGGTTCATCGTCACCGCCGTGGCCCGGGCGGTGGGGATCACGGTGATCCCCTCGCCCTCCAGCTCGGCCAGGGCATCCACCGCCAGCGCCTCGATTTCAGGGATCACCAGATCGGGCCGGTGGCGGCGCACCGCCTCCTTCAGGGCGCCGGCGTCGGTCATGGCGACCACCTCCCAGGCATCGGCCACCTGCATGGCCGGTGCGCCCGGGTAGCGGTCGAGCGCGATCACCCGGCAGCCGAGCCGCTGGGCGGCGATCGCCACCTCCTTGCCCAGCTCGCCGCTGCCGAGCAGCATCAGGGTGCGGGGGAGATCCGGTGAGGCCATCGAAGCCGGCGAATGCTGGCGCTGATTCAAGCTGCTAGAGAGGGTGAGCAAGGGGCGGTGGGCCGGCGATGGCGGAGCTGAACGCAGCGGCGAAGGCCCTGTTCGCCTTCAGCACGGCGGCGGATACCGCCAGCGGCCAGGTGTTCGGCGTCGACATCGCCACGTTTCAGAAGGGGGCGCTGATCTACCTGGGGGTTTCCTCCCTGGCCTTCGTGGTGGTGTGGGTGGTGGGTGCTTTCCGCCGGGCCGGCTGATCCTTCCGCTCCCGCCGCCGATCCGCTAGCTCAGCAGCGTCAGCTGACGCACCGGCGGCTCCTCGCTCACGAAGCCGTAGGCCTCGAACACGCCTGGGTCGGGGTGGGTGAGGCGCTGGCCCTCCGGGTGGCGCTCCAGCCGGAAACCCTCCGCGGCCATGCGCCGCATCAGGGCGGCCGACTCCTCGAAGCGGGCCGCCATCGCCTCGAGGCTGGCGCAGTCGGAGGTGAGTCCGGTTTCCTTCCAGGTGAAGTAGGCCATGCCGACGCAGGCGGGGTGGGGAGGCGGCTCAGGGCAGGAGCACCAGCCCCAGCACCACCAGAGCCAGGCTCGCACCCCAGAACCGGATCACCACCTGCCGCTCGCTGAGGCCGCCCAGTTCGAAGTGGTGATGCAGCGGCGCCATGCGCAGCAGCCTTCGGCCCTGGCCCGTGGCCGGGTTCTTGGTGGCCTTGAACACCCACACCTGGGCGATCACCGAAAGCGACTCGGCCAGGAACACCCCGCCCATCAGCAGCAGGGGCCAGAGGCTGTTGCTCAGCAGCGCCACGGCACTGAGGGCGGCCCCCATGGCCAGCGAGCCCGTGTCGCCCATGAACACCCGGGCCGGGTTGCGGTTGTGGGCCAGGAAGCCCAGCCAGCAGCCGGCCATCGCCGCGCAGAAGGCAGCCAGGGCCGGGTCGCCCTCATGCCCCCGCAGCATCAGCTGCAGGCCCATGCCGGTGAACACCACGGCGCCGCAGCCCGCCGCCAGGCCGTCGAGGCCGTCGGTGAGGTTGGTGGCGTTGCTCTCGGCCAGAAACACGAACAGGCCCAGGGGCCAGATCAGCAGACCCAGGGGCAGCAGCCAGCCCAGCGGCAGGGCGATGGTGCCGGCCTCGCTGCCGCCCAGCCATTGCCCCTGCCACACCCACAGCAGAAACAGGCCAGCCGCGGCGGCCTGCAGCAGCAGCTTGCCCCGGGGCGTCAGGCCCGTGTTGGTGCGCCGGGTGAGGCTGCGCCAGTCGTCGGTGGCGCCGATCGCCATGTAGGCCAGCGTGATCGCCGCCACCGCCAGCAGCCGTGGATCGCGGGGGCTCCCCAGGCCGCCGATCAGCACCCCCACCGGCACCACCAGCAGGCCGCCCATGGTGGGGGTGCCCGCCTTGCTGAGGTGGGCCTGGGGCCCCTCCCGGCGGATCACCTGGCCCAGTTTCAGCCGCCGCAACCGCGGCACCCCCCAGGCGGTGGTGGCTGCCGCCACGGCCGCCGCCACCAGGAGCGGCAGGCTCAGCTGCGAATTGGGCACCAGCCGGTCGCTGAGCAGGCAGGCGGCCGCCAGAACGGCCCCGAGCAGGGCGGCGGCAGGGAGGCCGTCGGCCTGCCCGCTGGAGACGGCCTCCGGGGAGCCGGGAGGAGAGGGTGAGGGTCCGGTGCTCAAGGAACGGGGCCAGCAGGCCCCAGTGTCCCGTGCCTTCCTCAGTCTTCCCAGTCTTCCTCGGACTGCTCGTCGGCCTGGTTGTAATCCTCCTTCTCGCCCATCAGCGCCGAGAGCTCCTCTTCCTCCACCGTGCTCACATCCGCCGCCGCCGTGTCCTCATCGGCCACCAGCCGGCCGCTGCTCTCCAGCCAGCTGAGCAGGTCGGGCTCGTCACGCAACGGCAGCACCGGCGCGGGTTCATCGCGGCGGTAGCGGGTGAGCGAGGGGTTGACGCTGTCGAGGCGGCTGGCGCCGCCGGAGGCCAGGGTGCTCATGCGGACGGTCTGCGCGGTTCGCGGCTGGCTCGAAGCCAATCCACCATCCTACCTTGATGCTTTGCCTCCTCCCGATGCCCGTCGCCAGGCTTGCAGAGCTGCTGCGCTCCTGGGCCGTGGCCCTGGCGGCGAGCGCCGCCCTGGTGGCGGCCGGCAACCGCTGGCCCGACCCCCTGGCGATCCGCCCCGGCCTGGTGTGGGGCCTGGTGCTGCTGCCGCCCGGACTGATGGCCCTGCTGCTGCTGCGGCGCTGGCAGCTGCAGCAGCCGGCTGCGGGTGAGGGGGGAGAATCGGGCGTCTGAGCGCAGGAGCGGCGTTGATGGGTCGGGCGAAGAGGGTGGTGCTGGCCTATTCCGGCGGCGTGGACACCAGCGTCTGCATTCCCTATCTGATGCAGGAGTGGGGCGTGGAGGAGGTGATCACCTTCGCCGCCGACCTGGGCCAGGGTGATGAGCTGGAGCCGATCCGCCGCAAGGCCCTCGATTCGGGGGCCAGCCAGTCGATCGTGGGCGATCTGCTCGAGCCCTTCATCACCGAGTTCGCCTTCCCGGCGATCCGCGCCAACGCTCTCTACGAGGGCCGCTATCCCCTCTCCACCGCCCTGGCCCGGCCCCTGATCGCCCGGCGGCTGGTGGAGCTCGCCCGCGAGCTGGGCGCCGACGCCGTGGCCCATGGCTGCACCGGCAAGGGCAACGACCAGGTGCGTTTCGATGTGACCATCGGAGCGCTGGCCCCGGATCTCAGGGTGCTCACCCCGGCCCGGGAGTGGGGCATGAGCCGCGAGGAAACGATCGCCTACGGCGAGCGCTGCGGCATCCCGGCGCCGGTGAGCAGGAAGTCGCCCTATTCGATCGACCTCAACCTGCTGGGCCGCTCGATCGAGGCGGGGCCGCTCGAGGATCCCAACGTGGAGCCCCCCGAGGAGATCTACGCCCTCACGGTGAGCGTGGATGCGGCGCCGGAGCAGCCCCAGGTGGTGGAGATCGGCTTCGAGCAGGGCCATCCCGTGAGCCTCGACGGCGTGCGCCTCGATCCGGTGAGCCTGATCCGCCAGGCCAATGCGGTGGCCGGCCGCCACGGCTTCGGCCGGCTCGACATGATCGAGAACCGGGTGGTGGGCATCAAGAGCCGTGAGATCTACGAAACCCCCGGCCTGCTGCTGCTGATCCAGGCCCACCAGGAACTGGAGAGCCTCACCCTGGCGGCCGACGTGCTGCGCTGCAAGCGCCAGCTGGAGCAGCAGTGGGCTGATCAGGTGTACCAGGGGCTGTGGTTTGGCCCGCTCAAGGATGCCCTCGACGGTTTCATCGAGCGCACCCAGCGCACTGTGAACGGCACGGTGCGGGTGAAGCTTCACAAGGGCAACGCCACCGTGGTGGGCCGCAGCAGCGCCGACAGCCTCTACGTGCCCGCCATGGCCACCTATGACGCCGGTGACCGCTTCGATCACCGCGCCGCCGAGGGCTTCATCTACGTGTGGGGCCTGCCCACCCGTCTCTGGGCCACTGCGCGGCGGCGCTGAGCACGCTGGAAACCCATGCGGATCAAACCTGGCCCGGACTCAGGAAGCCTCCGGCGGGTCGCTGCCGCCGTCGCCCGGACCCCGGTTCCGACGAACGCCGAGCCGCGATCGCCTGTTGCTCATGAGGGTGCCGCTGGCGGCGGGGCCGATCTGGGCTGAGGCAGGCGGCTCCGCTGCCGCTTTGAGCTGGAGCAACTGGCGGGTGAGGTTGGCGTTGTCTTCGAGAATCGGCCGCAGGCGTTGCTGAAACTTGCGCTCGAAGATCTGAGGAACCACCTCGATCAGTTCGCGCATCGAGGCCACTTCCTCACGGGCGTTCACCAGCTCCTGCTCCAGCTGCTTCACATACAGGTGGGTTGCCGCCGATGGCAGGCTGGGTTGGGCGGCTGGCGGAAGCTGCGGCTGCGCCCAGCTGAAGAAGCCCGCACCAGCGAAGCCGGTCCGGGTTGAACCTTCGTGTGGCGACGGGGAGGGAAGATCCACTGGGGCCATCAGCAGGGCCTTCAGAGAGAATTGTGGCCGCGCGCTGACCACGGCTCATCAATCTTAACCCAGATCCCGACCGTGGCCGGGATCTTCGGGTCCGTGCCTCCAGGAACGTGCCGGTTCAGGACACCGGCGCCCCGGCAGAGGCCGTCTCACCACTCACCCCCGGCACGCTGCGGGGAGGCGGCATCGGGCCATCCTGTTTGACGGTGAGGTAGCGGATCACATCCTCCGAGAGGCGCATGGCCCGCTCCAGGGGGGCCACCTGCTGGCCGCTGCCGTCGTGGTTGAGCTGTACGTAGATCCCCTCGCGGTGCTTGCCGATCGGGTAGGCGAGGCGGCGCTTGCCGCGCATCTGGCAGTCGAGAACCTCGCCACCGGATTCGCTCACCAGGTCGCGATATTTGGTGACATGGCTTTCGACTTCCTCCTCCGGAATATCCGGACGAAGGATGTACATCGTTTCGTAATAGGGCTGCGTCATGGTCGCCGGGTGTCGCCAGGGAGAGGAGGGTTGGCAGCGGCCGGCGGGTCGGACCCACCAGCGACGGATCTGCCAACCTATCCCACAGGCCTCCACGCCGGCTCAGTAGAGCTGCATCCGCACCGCCTCGGAAATCCCGGGCAGGTCGGCCTCGCCGCCCCGCAGGTTCTGCACCACGCCGAACAGAACCACCACCAGCGCTCCCAGGAACACGGTGTTGTTGAGGGTGCGCAGGGCGAAATCGCTGCCCAGCGGCGCGATCACCACCTGCACGATCAGGCCGAGGAGCGCGAGCACGATCTCGATCAGGATCGCCTGCAGCACGTTGAAGCGGATCGTGTAAGGCACGCGGCCGTTGCGCACCACCGCCAGATAGAGCACGAAGAAGAGCACCAGGCCGCCGAAGGGCACGGCCCCCCGGAGCAACCCCAGGGGCAGGGCCGGCAGGGCCAGCCACTGCAGGGCGGGGAACAGCCCGAACAGGGAGCGCCCGAACGGAATGGCGCCACTCCAGGGCAGCAGGTAGGCGGCGGCGGCCAGCAGCCGTTGCCAGATCGGGGGGGCCTGCATGGACAGCCGGCGCGATGCGTGAGCGCAGGCTAGTGGCCGCCTTCGAGCTGCCCGAGCGCCGCCGCGCGCATGGTGTCCACCGGCACGGGAAGGCCGTCGCTCCAGAGCCGCAGGGCGGCCGCCCCCTGCTGCACCAGCATCTCCAGTCCGTCGAGGGTGCGGCAGCCGCGGGCGGCGGCGGCCTGGAGCAGGGTGGTGGGCCGCGGCGTGTAGATCAGGTCGTACACCCAGCAGCCGGGCTGCAGGGCCGCCAGCGCCCGCGGGCCGAGGGGGCAGCGCCCCGCGGCCGCGGCGTCGCCGGCCGCGGTCATCCCCACCGGGGTGGTGTTCACCACCAGGCCCGCGCTCGGCAGCAGCGGCAGCAGCGGGTCATCGCCGGCCCCACTCCCGGCCTCACATCCGGCTCCGCCCGCGCTTGCGCTCCCGGCCGGGGGCCACGGCAGGATCACCAGCCCGGGCGCCCAGCCGCGGCAGTCGTCGGCGAAGCGCTCCAGACGCTCGCGCCGGCGCGCCGCCACACGGATGCGGCCCATCCCCAGCTCCACCAGGCCGGCCACCACCGCCCGGGCGCTGCCGCCACAGCCGAGCACCAGGGCATCGCGGCCCCGCCAGTCGTGGCCCCGCAGCGGCGCCAGGAAACCCTCCACGTCGGTGTTGGTGCCGTGCCAGCCGCCCCCGGCCAGCGGCACCAGGGTGTTCACCGCCCCCAGCCGCTCCGCCAGGGGGCTGCGCTGCCGGCAGAGCGCGGCCACCGCCCGCTTGTGGGGGATGGTCACGTTGAGGCCGCGGCAGCCGAGCGCCTCCAGCCCGGCCAGGGCGGCCGCCAGCTGCGCTGCCGCCACCGGCAGGGGCAGGTACACCCAGTTGAGCCCGAGCTGGCGCAGGGCGGCGTTGTGCATCGCCGGGGAGAGCGAGTGCCGCACCGGGTCGCCCAGCAGGCCCAGCAGCGCGGTGCTGCCGTTGATCGGGGCAGGCGGCGGCGCGGCCATGGCGGTGCAGGGGAACAGCGGCACCGTAAGGGCCCGGCCAGCCCCTGTTCGGGAACCACCCCTCGCCTTGCTGCGTCTCTCCTGCGGAGGATGCAGGCAATCCAATTTTCACCGCCAGGTAGGTGGGATCCCATGGGCAAGGTTGTCGGCATTGATCTCGGCACCACGAACAGCTGTGTTTCCGTGATGGAGGGCGGCAAGCCCACGGTGATCGCCAACGCCGAGGGCTTCCGCACCACCCCTTCCGTGGTGGCCTACACCAAGAACCAGGACAAGCTGGTGGGTCAGATCGCCAAACGCCAGGCGGTGATGAACCCCGAGAACACCTTCTATTCGGTGAAGCGCTTCATCGGTCGCCGCGTCGACGAGGTGAACGAAGAGTCGAAGGAAGTGAGCTACTCCGTGGAGAAGGCCGGCGCGAACGTGAAGGTGAAGTGCCCGGTGCTCAACAAGCAGTTCGCTCCCGAGGAGATCTCGGCGGAAGTGCTGCGCAAGCTGGCCGACGATGCCGGCAAGTATCTCGGCGAAACCGTCACCCAGGCGGTGATCACCGTGCCGGCCTACTTCAATGATTCCCAGCGCCAGGCCACCAAGGATGCCGGCAAGATCGCCGGTCTGGAGGTGCTGCGGATCATCAACGAACCCACGGCGGCCGCCCTGGCCTACGGGCTCGACAGGAAGAGCAACGAGCGCATCCTGGTGTTCGACCTGGGCGGCGGCACCTTCGATGTGTCGGTGCTGGAGGTGGGCGACGGGGTGTTCGAGGTGCTCTCCACCTCCGGCGACACCCACCTCGGCGGCGACGACTTCGACAAGGTGATCGTCGATCACCTCGCCGATACGTTCAAGGCCAACGAGGGCATCGACCTGCGCGCCGACAAGCAGGCTCTGCAGCGGCTCACCGAGGCCGCGGAGAAGGCCAAGATCGAGCTCTCCAGCGCCACCCAGAGCGAGGTGAATCTGCCGTTCATCACGGCCACCCCGGAGGGTCCCAAGCACCTCGATCTCACCCTCACCCGCGCCAGGTTCGAGGAGCTGGCCAGCCGGCTGATCGACCGCTGCCGCGTGCCGGTGGAGCAGGCCCTCAAGGACGCCAAGCTCTCAGCCTCCGAGCTCGACGAGGTGGTGATGGTGGGGGGTTCCACCCGCATCCCCGCGGTGCTTGAGCTGGTGAAGCGGATCACCGGCAAGGATCCCAACCAGACCGTGAACCCGGATGAGGTGGTGGCCGTGGGTGCCGCCATCCAGGGCGGTGTGCTGGCCGGTGAGGTGAAGGACATCCTGCTGCTCGATGTCACCCCGCTCTCGCTGGGGGTGGAGACCCTCGGCGGCGTGATGACCAAGATGATCACCCGCAACACCACGATTCCCACCAAGAAATCCGAGGTGTATTCCACCGCGGTGGACGGCCAGACCAACGTGGAGATCCACGTGCTCCAAGGCGAGCGCGAGATGGCCAGCGACAACAAGTCGCTCGGCACCTTCCGCCTCGATGGCATCCCTCCCGCTCCCCGCGGCGTTCCCCAGATCGAGGTGACCTTCGACATCGACGCCAACGGCATCCTCAGCGTGACGGCCAAGGACAAGGGCAGCGGCAAGGAGCAGAGCATCTCGATCACCGGAGCCTCCACCCTCAGTGAAAACGAGGTGGAGAAGATGGTGAAGGATGCCGAGGCCAATGCCGCCGTTGACAAGGAGAAGCGCGAGCGGATCGACCTCAAGAATCAGGCCGAAACCCTGATCTATCAGGCCGAGAAGCAGCTCGCTGAACTCGGCGAGAAGGTGAGCGCGGCCGACAAGGCCAAGGTGGAGGAAGCGAGTGGCAAGCTCAAGGAAGCGGTGGCGAAGGACGACTTCACCACGATCAAGAGCGAGCTCGAAACGCTCCAGCAGGCGCTCTACGCCGCAGGCGCTGCGGTGTACCAGAACGCTGGGGCCGCAGCCGGCGCCGCCGGTGGCAATGGCAGCAGTGCTGCTGACTCCGCCGCTGCCGCCACCGGTGATGACGTGATCGATGCGGAGTTCACCGAGAGCAAGTGATCACCTGATCCGGCCGCACACCTACGGCCGGATCTCCTGAGCATGCCTTCAGCCCCAAGCCTCCGGATTCCGGAGGCTTTTTTGTTGCTGGTGGCTGGCCTGGCGCTGGATCAGCACGACCCGAATCACGCGGGGCTTCACTTTCCTGCCCTGGACGCTGCCATCACTGCTTTCCAACCTGGCTTTGACCAGGCTCTGGATTGGATCACGTGATCGCCGTAAAGGTGAACCCGATCACCAGATCATCAAAGTCACGATCACCGCCGCCGAGGATGTCTTCCAGGCCAAAGAGGTTGTTGCCAAGGGCGCGGAAGTGGCTGATGCCGTCGGTGTTGGCGGCGCCATAGGCAAAGAAGGTGTTGCCGTTCACCTGGGCGAAGGGTGCCAGGAAGGAGCCACCAGCGACGTCCGAGAAGCTGCGGGAGCTGGTTTGCTGGTTCCCGACGGCGAGCCCGCCGAGCTGGGCGATCAGGTTGGCGCTGCGCAGGGCCTCGGCGACGTAGGCGCTGTCACCGGGCCGCAGGCGGGTGATGCCATCGGCGGCGAGCACGGTGCCTGCGGCATCGAGGCTGCGGTAGAAGCCGACACTGGAATTGAAGCTGGCTTCCCGGCCGAGCGCCACCGTGCCGCTGAGGTTCTGGGCGGTGGTGAAGGCGCTGAGATCGAGCACGGGCGCAAGGCCCTGGGCTGTGCTGATCAGGGCATGGAGGCCGGGATCGCCGCTCAGGAGGCTGAGGGCGAAGCGCACGCCGCTCGTGGAGCTGAAGGCCACCTGGCCGTTGGCGAAGACTGGCGAGGAGAGCAGGCGGAAGCGGCCGTCGGAGAGGCTGGAGAGCTCTTCGAGGCTGGCGTCCACCACCTCGAAGAAGCGCAGGCTCTGACCGTTGATCAGCTGCAGGTCGCGATCAAAGGAACTGCCGGCCGGCAGGGTGACATCGCTGCTTTCGAGCGTGGAGAAGAGGGTGCGGGCGCGGCCGCGCAGCCAGTTGAGATCACCGAGCAGGGAATCAGCGCTGGCAACTTCCGAGGCATGGAGCACCACGTAGCCGATCTGGTTGGAGCTGCTGGGTCGGCCGGTGAGGCTGGCGCGCAGATTCACGGCCGCCGGAGCGGCATTGGCAGGATCGCTGATGGTGACGATGCCGGAGCCGGCGTTGCTGAACTGAAGGTTGGTGAGATCAACGATGCCAGCAAAGGAGGGGTCCTCGATCACACCGTTGACGGATCCGTCCTTGTCGCCATAGCCGCCGTCGATGAGGCTGAGCGTGAAGAAATCCGGGGTGCCATCGTTGTTCAGATCAAAGAAGCGTGCGCCGGCGCCGGTGATCGGGTCGTAGGTGAGGGGTGAGAGGACGCCGGTTGTGTTGACGGCGTAATAAAGGAGCTTGCGCGCAGGCGGCCGGCCGGAGGCGCCGCTGAGCTGGGGTGCCAGATCCGCTGCCACCAGATCCAGCACGGCGCTGAGGGATGCGCTGGCGCCGTTGTCGACGGTGAGCTGGAAATCAAGCCCCGACCCGTTGGCTGTGACCCCCAGCTCAGCGAGGGTGGTGAGACCGGCTGGGTTGATGCCCAGGTTGGTGATCACCGCCAGGTTGGAGCCAGCGACCAGATTGGCATTGGCCACTCTGACCGGAATCGATTGGCCGCTGGGGAGGCTGACTGGAATGATGGTGGTGTTTGCTCCACCCGTCACCACCGTGACCGTCACGGGGACGGGCGCGCTCTCCAGCACGCCGTCGGTGATCCGGTAGGTGAAGCTGTCGGTGCCGGTGAAGCCCTCCGGCGGGGTGTAGGTGAAGCGTCCGTCGGTGACCATCGTCACCACGCCGCCCTGGGCGCTCACGGCCGAGAAGTTCGAGGCGATGATCGCGTCACCATCGGCATCGCTGTCGTTGGCGAGCAGGCCAGGGCCCGCGATGCTGAGCATGCGGCCTTCCTGCACCGAAAAGCTGTCGGCCACCGCCACGGGTGCGGCGTTGACGACCTGGATGGTCACGGTGGCGTCGTTGCTGAAGAGCACACCATCGGAGATCCGGTAGGTGAAGGTATCGGTGCCGGCGAAGCCCGGCGGCGGGGTGTAGGTGAAGCTTCCATTGGCGACCATCGTCACCGCGCCACCCCGGGCGCTTGCCTGATCGAACTGCGAGAGAGTGATCGTATCGCCATTCGGGTCGCTGTCATTGGCCAGAACGCCGGGGCCGGCGACGGCGAGCACCTGGTTCGGGCGCATGGTGAAGCTGTCGGCCACCGCG
>Ga0315900_10002953_pt1 | contig 25332 bp, 13 predicted proteins | sample LakEriMetagenome_FD_203521 | JGI IMG/M metagenome (GOLD analysis project Ga0315900, IMG submission 203521) | Freshwater fungal communities from buoy surface, Lake Erie, Ohio, United States - Buoy 12 MA114 | ecosystem: Environmental > Aquatic > Freshwater > Lake > Lake biofilm | place: USA: Lake...
TCGACGCCGCGCGGGTTGCGCCAATAACTTTCCAGCAGGCGGCCATCGGGCAGGCGGATGGCGTAGTCGTACCAGTCGGCCGGGTTCCACGACTCACCCGGGCCGGGGCCGGGCTGCCGTGCAGCCGGCTGGGGAGTGGGGCCGCGGTGTGCATAGGGAGGCAGCACGGTGCCATGGGCGACAAGATTCGTGCCCAGCGCGGCCGCAGCCACGAGAACCGCCGCAGGTAGCGCCGCAGCGACCGTGCGTCGCGGATCGCAGCGGGCGAGGATCGCGGCCAGCGCCGCCAGCCAGGCGAGGGCCGGCAGTTCGCAGGCCGCCGCCAACGCCGCACAAAACCCGGCGCCGGCAAACGATCGCCAGGAACGCAGACCGTGGCAGCGGATGCGGTACAGGAGCCAGCCGCTGACCGCCGTGCAGGCCGCCGCGGGCAGGTGATTGGTGAACGCGACCGCGAACGTGGTGAGCAGCGTGCCGAATGCCGCGAGGGCCGCCGCCCAGAGCCGGCCCCAGTCGGACGTGCCGATGCAGTCCACGATCCGGAACGCGAACATGATGGTGATCGCCAGCGGCACGAGGCCATAGAGAACGAGAAGCAGCCGTCCCATTTCGAAGGGATGGTCGCCGAGCGTCCAGCCCGTGACCCTGTGGAGGAGCCAGTAGGGCGCCGCGCAGAGCACGGCCAGCAGCGGCGGCTTGCTCGAGTAGAGCCGCAGGCGACCGTCGGCATCCGGATGCACGACGGCGTCGATCGTGTCCCAGCCTGGCTCGACGACGAGGTCGTCGATGGCGAACGTTCCCTCTTCGACGAGCGCCCGCACGGTGAGCCAGCGGCTGCGGTCATTTCCGGAAAGGAAGGGCCGCAGCAGTCGGCGCCGCCGTTCCACCTCGTCGCGGACCACGGCGGGGTCGGCGGCGGGATCGCGGGCCCGGGCCTCGTCGACGAGCCGCTTCTCCAGGGCCAGACGGTCGACGCTGGTCACCGCGCCGATCCTGCCCAGCACCGCGCCCAGGGCCACCGCGGCGAGAATCCAATAGACCGAACGCCGCAGGCGGCCGCGGGATTCACTCCGCGGCCGCCCCAGACCGCCGGCCGGCACGAGCATCGCCACCCGCGCCAGATCGGAGAGACCACGAAAGAATCGCCAGACGCCGTATTTCGAGGCCCCCCGCACCCGCGGCCGGTGCCGCACGGGAACCTCGACCACACGCTCGCCGCGCAGAGCGACCAGCACTGGAATGAAACGGTGCATGTCGGTGGCCAGATGCAGCCCCCGGGCCACGTCGCCGCGGAAGGCCTTGAGGCCGCAGTTGTGGTCGTGAAGCCGGAGGCCGGTGACCCAGCCCACCAGCAGGTTGAAGACCCGCGACGGCAGCGTCTTGTGCCAGGGATCGAGCCGCGGCGTCTTCCAGCCGTTGACCAGTCCGGGGCCGGCCTGGCTCCGACCCAGCAGCTGCAGCATGCGGGGAATCTCGGCCGGATCATCCTGGCCGTCGCCGTCGAGCATCACCACCGCGTCGCCGCGGCAGCGGGCAAAGCCGCTCATCAGAGCCGCGGACTTTCCCAGCCCGCGCTCGTGCCGGATACCCCGCACCCGGGAGTCGGATTCGCAGGCGGTGATTTCGGCGCCCGATTCGTCCGTCGAGCCGTCGTCGACGACGAACACCTCCCACTGCAGTCCGGCCGCGTCGAGCCGGTCGCGGATTTCCGCCACGAGCGGACCGATGTTTCCCGCCTCGTCGCGCACCGGAACGACGAGTGACACGTCGGGCGGTCGCATGCGTGCGTGGTGATTCCTGGCCGGAGAAAACGGGACAAGGATACCTCAGGCCGGCCGCGGCCCGCCATCCCGGGCGGATCGCGTAGCAGGCGCCGGCTCCGGCCCACGGGTAGACTCGTTTGCCGACGACAGATCGGCCAGGTCGCGGCCCGCACGCGTGGTGCGGTCCCGCCGCAGGCCTGGTGCGGAGCATCCTCCATGACGCGAATGGTCTCGTTCGGCGTGCTCCTCGGGCTGGTGGTCCTGTTCGGCCTGCTTTCGTTGCGGGTGATGGCGAGCTTCCTCCTCCCGCTGCTGCTGGCCGCGATGCTGGTCGTGATCTTCGGACCCCTGCACCGGCGGCTGCGGGACAGCCTGCAGGCGCCCGAGTGGGGGGCCGCGGCGCTGACCACGCTGTTCGTGCTGCTGATCGTGCTCGTGCCGCTGGTCCTGCTCGTAGTGCGCGCCGGCGGCGACGCCGTCGCCATGCTGCGCAGCCCGGATGGCCTGAAGCTCGACCCCCACGTGCTCGACGGCCTCGTGGATCGCTTCAACGACGCGACGGGCCTGCACGTCACCGCGGAGAGCGTGAACGGAGAACTCCGCAACGTTGCCGAGGACTGGATCGGGCCAATCGCCAAGCGGGCTCCGGTCGTGATCCTGAAGTCGATCATCGGGCTGATCGTGATGACCGTCAGCCTGTTCTACTTCCTGGCAGACGGCCGCCGCATGCTGGAATCCGTGACCAAACTGATCCCGCTCGACGTGCGTCACCAGTGGCAGTTGCTGGCGGAGTTCGAGGAGGTGAGCCGGGCGGTGGTCAGTTCCACGTTGCTGGCGGCGATCGTGCAGGCGGTTCTGGCCGGCTTCGGCTTCTACGTGGTTGGGCTGGGGAACGTGTTCCTGCTCACGCTGCTCACATTCTTCGGGGCCTTGGTGCCGTTCGTGGGAGCAGCGGCCGTGTGGGGAGCGGCGAGCCTGTACCTGCTGTTCTTCGTGCAGAACACCTGGGCGGCGGCGGGGTTGGCCGCCTGGGGGCTGTGCGTGGTCTCGACCGTCGACAACATCATCAAGCCGATCGTGCTCCACGGGCAGTCGAAACTGCACCCGCTCCTGGCACTGCTCAGCGTGCTTGGGGGAGTGGGTGCGCTGGGTCCGATCGGCATCTTCGTGGGTCCCATCGCGGTGGCGTTCCTGCAAGCGGCACTCACCATGCTGCAGGCCGAAATCGACAGCATGTCCGGCCAGACGGGCGGGGCCGACGGGGGCAGAATCTTGGAAAAATCGCCGGTTGCCACGACAGCCGGCTCCGGCGGAGTTGCATAGCGGGCCTGCCGGAGGTTGAAATCGTGCTCGGTTTCCGCCCGTCGCACCCCGCGGCGGCACGGTGGACCGCGCGGAGGACCGAGCGATGATCGTGGAACTGGTGATGTCCGTGGCGGTGCTGTTGATGACCGGCATCGAGGCCGCCTACGTCCCTGCCGAGGATGGCGGCGGCGACTACCTGCTGCGCGTGGAACCCGATCTGGTGCGCGGCGGCAGTCCCCATCAATTCACCAGCGATGTGCCGGCCGACGCCCGCGATGTCCGCCGGGTGCGGATCTACGTCGCCGACACCTGGCCCCCGGCCGTGGAGCGGTCGGTGATCGAGGCGGCCAAGCGGCCGCGTCGTGCGGCACCCGTGGCCGCCACGTCGGCCCGAATCGCGGCCGCCGACATGGCGACGCCCGCAGCCCGTGCCGACCGCCCCTGGGGCTGGCTGATCGGCAGCCTGATCGCGCTGTTCCTCTCGCTGGGGGCGAACGCCTACCTGAGCATGCTGCTGGCGGCGATGCGACAGCGGTACCTGCGCGATATCCAGCAGGGCATCGTCCGCGCGTAGCTTCAGCGTCGCGAGCGTCGCCCGCGGGCGGCGTGCCGCCGCGGCGGTCTCGATGCCGCCTGGCTCTTGGTCAGCCGCGGTGCCGGTCCTTCTCCCGCATCCGCTCCGAAGAAGAATTCCTCGGCCGGCCAGGCGGCCGTTGCATCCGGCTCGACCGCGGGTGGATCGACGTCCGGCTGTGGGGCGGAGATCGGTCTGGGGGCCGGTGCTGCAGGCACCGCTGCTGCTGGCCGCGGAGCGGTCGCCCACAAGGGCGCAGGGTCGGTGAGCGACCGCACGTGGGCTCCGGCCTCGTGAAAGATCCGGGCCACGTGCTCGTGGCAGGTGAGCACGAGCATCTGCCGGTCGGCTGACTGCTCGGCGATGAATTCCACGAGCACCTGCGCCGCCGCGCGGGCCCGCGCGTCGTCGAAGTTCACCAGCGCGTCGTCCATTACCACCGGCAGGCTCACGTCGTGGCGGCCGAGATCGCGGATCAGGGCCAGCCGCAGCGCGAGGAACACCTGCTCGCGCGTGCCCCGGCTGAGCCGCTCCGGGCTCCACACCGTGCCGTCGGACTCGTGGACGTCCAGCCGGGCCTCTTCGATCGCCGTCGTGATCGAGGGGTACCGGCCCGCGGTGAGCCGGGACAGCCACCGCGAGGCTTCGCGGAGCACGGGCGGTTGGTGGTCGCGGGCCACCGCAGCCCGCGTTTCCTCCAGAAACGCCTGGGCGCGGTCGAGCAGCCGGCGGCGTTCCACCTGTTCGGCCAGCCGTTCCTCGATCTCGGCCAGTTCCGCCTGCAACGCCTCGTTGCCGCGGTCGCGGGCCGCGCCCTCCAGTCGGGCTGCGACCGCCGTGCGGCGGTCGCGGGCGGCGGCCAGGGCGGCGCGATGCGTCGATGTGGCCTGACAGGCGTCGGCGAGCCGCTTCGCCAGCGGGATCGCGTTCGACTCGGCGAGCCAGCGATCGACGTCGGCCGGTTCGACGGTGCGTCTGCGGGCGTCGAGCCAGGCCGTCTCCGCCAGGGTGGCGTCCGCACGCGCCTGCTCATATTCCTCGCGGCGGTCGACCTTGGCGACGAACTCGCGCTCGTTCGTCACGTTCCAGCGCGTGAAATATTCCCGCACCGCCCGTTCGGCCACCCGCACCTGCCGCACCGCGTGCCGGTGCCGGCGCCGGGCCGACTCCAGTCGGCGGGTGAGTTGGGAGCGGCGGCGCACGGTGGCCTTCTCCGCGTCGAGCCGCTCCTGCAGCAGCCGCAGGTGGTCGAGCGGGCCGGCCTCGGGGGACAGTTCGCACTCCACGAGCACTTCTTCGATGTGCCGGGCGAAGGCCGCCAGTTCCTCGCGCCGCCGGCGGGCTTCTTCGGAGAGCCGGCGGCGATCGTCGTCGAGGGTGAGCAGCGTGTGCCGGTGCATCGCAATCTGACGCACTTCGCGTGGGGAAAGAGTGGGGGGCAGCCCGCGATGCTGAAGCGCACGCCGCCAGCGCTGGCGGGCCGACTTGCGGTCATCGACCGCCCGCGCCAGGGCCTGCTCGGCCAGGGTGACGCGGTCGGCCAGGCTGTGCACCGAGCCTTCACGGGCGGCCAGATCCTCCAGCCGGTCGACCTCGGCCTGGGCAGCCGCCAGCCGGCGGTCGAGCGGGTTGGCGGCATCGGGCGCGATTCGGGCGTCCAGCAGCCCGCACTGCTCGAGCAACGCGGCACGCTGCTTGCGGGCCGTTTCCAGCTGGGCTCGTGAAGCCTCGAGCCGGGCGCTCGCATTGCGGTCGAGCGACCAGGTGGTGACCGAGGCCACGCCGGCCCCCGCCAGCCCCAATGCCGCCATGGCGTAGGCCATCGAACCGGTCACCGCGGAGGGCAAGAGCGTGCCGGAGAGCAGCATTCCCGTTCCCACCACGAACAGCCCGCCCAACGCCACCAGCAGCGGCACGGGAATCAATTGGGCTTCGAGGTTCTCGGTCACGCCATGTTCCAGCCGCGTCATGCTGCGGTCGAGTTCGGCCAGTTGCTCACCGGCCGCGATCCGCTTACGCAGCGTGGCGGCCCTCTCCACGGCCTGCTCGATCGCCGCGGCGATCGTGATCCCGCCCAAGCCGTCGCCCGCCGTCTTCACGGTACCGCTGGTGTCGCGCAGGGCGCGTCTGGCCTCGGCGAGACCGCGCTGCGCGGCCGCCACCTCGCGTGAAGCGGCGGCGCAGTCGCGGGCCCGGGCCCGCAGCGGACCAAAGGAATGGGCGAAGCCTTCAGGGAGGAGCACGTCGGGGAGCGGGGCGCCGTCGCCATCGTGGGGGATGGCGATGGGCACCACGCGGGACAGGCCGGCGACGCCAACCTGCTCGCCGAAGCGGCGGGCCGCCAGTCGCGCGTGCGACTCGGCGCGGGCCAGGTCGGCGAGCAGCCGCTCCAGTCGCGGCTGCTCCTCGCACAGCGTCGCGAGCACGGCCCGCTTCCGCCACACGGCCGATTCCGGTGGCAGCTCGGCCAGGGTTCGGGCCAGCTTCGCCCGCAGTTTCTTTCGCTTCGTGGCCCGACGCTCGTGGAGCCGCAGCCGGCGGGCCGCCTGCCGCCAGGCATCGCGGTCGGGGTGCACCAGCGGAGCCATCTCGAGTGCCGCGAGCGCGGCGGCAGTGCGCCGCCATTCCGCGTGGAGGGGTTCCAGGGCCATCACGCCGCGGACGACGGCTTCGGCGGCGATCGCGGCCTCGATCCGCGTCCCAACGGCTTCCAATTCGGCATCGAGGTGGGCGATTTCGGCCCACAGTCCGCCCGCAGCGACGGCCGGCGCACCGCTGTCCGCGAGTCGCTCCTGCACGTCGCGACGCCGGGCTTCCAGGGACGTGATCGGCGACACTGCCGGGTCGGCGGAGTCGAGCCGGGCCACCGCGTCCCGCAGATGCGCGAGCACCCGCGATACCTGCGAGCGGTCGAGGCCGCTGGCGAGCTCGTAGAGCCGGCTGCCGCAGCCCTCCGGCTCCAGCGTGCGGAGTTCGTGCAGTTCGTCGAGGCCGAAGGCCATGACGCTCGTGAATGCGGTCTCGTCTATGTTGCCGACGAGGTCCTGCAGGTAGAGGCGGTGCCTGGGCTGCCCATCGTGCCGCGGATCGGCGTCGGCGACCTCGATCAGGTCGCCGTGATCGCCGCCCAGGCCCACCACGTCATCCTCGTAACTGGAACGTGTGAGCGACGAGATCAGCGGTCCCTCGTGACGACGCTCCACCGAGATCAGCGTCCGCTCCGGGGGAACACGCACGAGGAGGCGGCCGGCGCAGGCCAGGCGCGGATCGAGCACGCCGCGGCGGAATAGCCCCTCGAAGCCGAAGAACACCGCCCTGACGAACTCCAGGAGCGACGTCTTGCCAGTTTCGTTGGTGCCGTGCAGCACCTGCACGCCCGGCCCCAGCCCTTCGATGGTGAGCCGTTCCAGGGCTCCGAAGCGCTCCACCTCGATGCGTTCGATGAACATGCCGTGGCCTCCGTGGTCCGCGTGCCTGACGCGGGAATGGGATGACGGGCGGGTCAGGTCGACTCGATCAGTTCCAGGGCCAGCCAGCCCGCCTGCCGGGCCAGATCGGCGGGAATCGCCGGTTCCTCTGACTCTTCGATCGCCGCCACGATGTCGGCCAGCGCCGAAGAAAAAGACGTGGTCGTGCCGGGGCGGCCGCCGGAGCGGGTGTGTCCGAGCGGCGCCAGCGACTCGCCGGGGTCGGCGACGACCTCGCTGCACCAGACCCGGAACGTGGCCGGGTCGTAGAGCTGGCGGACGCGGGCCAGCGTCTCGGCGGCGATCTCGGCAACACGCACACGGCGGGCGACGCTCGTGCCGCAAGCCACCACGCAGCGCACCAACTCGAGCGGGGCCTGCTGGCCGGCAACGCTTCCCTCCAGGGCCGACCAGATCACGGTGGCGAGTTCCTCGTCGCCGCCGGCCTGCGATTCGACCTTGAGCGTTCGCCAGGCGACGCGTTGTGTCGGCACCTCCCGCCAGGTTCCGCGCCAGTCGGCGTGCGGGGCGGCGGGTGCTTCGTCGTGACGATCGAGCAACGTGAGCGTGCAGCAGGCGCCGAGGGCCGCTTCATGGGCCGAGCGGGGTTGCAGGGCGGGGAGGTGATGCACGCCAGGCGGCAGCATTTGGGGCTGCCGCGAGCCCCAAACCCAGAGCGTGCCGGGCAGCGACCACGTCGGCGATGCCCCCGCCCAGCCCAGGAAATCGGCCGCCGAGTTGACGGGGGCCGCGGCGTCGGCACTCCAGCGGCCCGCATGGCGGGCCCCGGCATCCCAGCCGACGACGATGCGCCGCTGGAGCGGTGCGGATCCGGTGCGGGAAACGGGCAGCGCGGTGGCGGTGTCGCCGTGGGCGGAGACGATGTCCACCGCCAGGCCGCGGATGTCGAGCGTCACCGGCACGAGCGGCGTCACGAAAGACAGTCCCGCCGGTTCGCCGAGCATGCGGGCGAATGCATGGCAGGCGGCGGTTTCGTCGGCCACGAGCACCGTGCGACAGCCGGCACTGGCGAGCGTGTCGATGATCCGGCGCAGGTCGGCCGCCTGGGCGGGGCTGGCGCGCTGCGGGTCGAGAACACGGCCGCAGAGGACGAGCGCGGCGGCACCGGCCCGGCGCGCCTCTGCCACGGCCTGGTCGAGCGAGTCGGCCGTGGCGCGGGCGATCGTCGCGGCAATCGCCGGCGGCGCCCCGTCGGGAACCGGGACGGGCCTGTCGAGCGCCGCATCAAAAGCAAAAACGAGATCGGCCACCTGTGGCACCGCTCCTTCCGGGGACGGGATCGGAATGGCGGCGTCGCGCAGGCAGCGCACACCCCGCACCCATGCCGATCCGTGGCAGGGAACTCAGGGAAGATGGGGGCAATGTAACGCCCCGGTGTCGGTTGCCGCCACGGCAAAAAACAGGCTCAAAAAGCCTTCATGTCGAGAGCGGTGCCGCGGAGGCGGCGAACTGGCCGGTCAGACGGGCGGACCAGGCCAGATCACCTGTTGCCGGACCAACGGCCGCCAGCACGCGGCCGCGCAGCAGCACGCCCTTCTCGAGCGTTGCCGAGAACAGCCAGCAGGCCACGCCGACCCGTCCTTCCCGCCGGGTGACTGCGATCGTGCGAGCGTCGGCAGGGTGAACCGCGAGCAGCACGCTCGTCGCTCGCGCGCCGTCCGGGGCCGGACGGCGTGCGAGCACGGCCGTGGTCTCGCGGCCGCACGCGACCGTGGCGTCGAGGCGATGCCAGCCGCCCGCGGCGGTTGGATCTGCGTTGCAGAGGACCTCCGCCGCAGCGAGATCCGACACCACCGCCAGCGATGCATCGCTGGCCAGGAGCGACGTCTGCGCCGAAGCCACGAGTTCCCAGGCCGCCGCGTCGGGCGCAGGGAACGGCCGCCACATCGCGGTGGCCCGGAGCCGGCGCGGGTCGGCCGGTTCGTAGATGGCTGTCACGTCGGTGCCGCGCAGCCAGTGTTCTGTGGGCCGTTCATCGGCATGTGTGACGGCTGTGACGCTGCCGCTCAGGGCGATCCCCAGCAGGTGGTCGCACAGCGATCCGGCAGCGACGGTCACGCCGTGTCGAGGATGGTCGAGATCGAGCGTTGCCGCCACGCCGGCGCAGGTCTGAGTGGCAACGTGATCGGCGAGCGTCCATGCGGTCGTGGCGGTGGCGGTCACGGGTGTCCTCGCGGTGAGGCGGAGCGGCATGCGCCGACGAGACGGAAGACGGATGCCGCGGGCGGATTGTAGCGTCCCTCCGGCTGCCGCTTCTCGGGCACGCTGCGGCCGCTTCGTGGCGAGGGTCATGGATGACTTTCTCCACGGACAGTGAGCAGACTCAGGAACGAGTCTGCCTGAGCAGGATGCGAAGTTCTTCGTCCGGTGGAAATCCTCGGCATTTCCGCCGGACGACCAAGTGGACAAAGGTCATGGATGACTTTGTCCACGGACAGTTAGACTGCGGAACGTCCTCCTTTTTCGTGTGGAGAATCCCATGCCAGTCGTATCTCCCGATCCGCTCGCCGTGTGCGAGGCCGCCGCCCGCGCTGGCGGGCGGGTACTGGGCGACTGGCTGGGTCGCTTCAGCGCGATGCAGAAGGGCCCGCGCGACCTGGTCACGGAAGCCGACTACGCATCGCAGCGGGAGATCCGCCGCATCGTGCTGGAGGCTTTTCCGACACACGGGTTCGTCGGCGAGGAGGCGGATGTCGCGGCCGGCCCGCCGCCGCCGGGCACACCGGGCCACTCGGGAGCCGGCACCCGCTGGATCGTCGATCCGCTCGACGGTACCACGAATTACGTGCACGGTTTTCCGGCCTACTGCACGTCGATCGCGCTGGCCGAGGGTGACGAACTGCTGGTGGCCGCGATCCACGATCCGCTGCGCGACGAATGCTTCACGGCCCGGCGCGGCGGCGGCGCATTTCTCAACGGCCGGCCGCTCGAGGCTCCACGCGTGCTGGACGCCGTGGAGGCAGTGGCCGCGGTCAGTTTTCCGCCCCGGGTCGCCGCCGATGCGCCGGCTGTCGGCGACTTCCTCGCGGTTTTGCCCCACGTTCACGCGGTGCGCCGCACCGGTTCCACCGCCTTGAATCTGGCCTACCTCGCCTGTGGGCGCCTGCATGCCTTTTGGGCCCGGCGCATCGCCTGCTGGGACGTGGCGGCGGGCTTCCTCATCGCACACGAGGCCGGGGCGGCGATCAGCCCTTTTTTCGTCGCTGCCGCGGACGGCACGATCCCGCTCGACGACCCGGCGTTCGTGGCCGCGAGCACGCCGGAACTGCTTGCCGAGATACGGGCGTTCCTGCACCGTGGGCACGCGGCCTGAAGCCGGTTCCACCGAGGAGATGAGCATGGGGCGAGCGTGTGCGGCGGCCTGTCTGGCCTGTTTGTGTCTGGCGACGTCGGGCGGCGCGGAAGTGCCGCCGCCGATCGCCCACTGGACGCTCGACGATGCCGGTGCCGAGGCCCGCGATGCGGCGGGCGCGCATCACGGCGTCGTTCGCGGGGCCACCTCGTGCGCAGGGCGAGTGGGCCGGGCACTGCTCTTCGACCGCGGTCGTGGCGACCACGTGGCGATCCCCTTCCACCCGGACTTCGAAATCTCGTCTTTCAGCGTGGCGTCCTGGGTGCGGCTCACGAAGCCGCCCACGTTCTCGGGCATCCTGGGGACACGGTTCAACGGCAACTTCACCTTCGACATGAAGGTGAACGCCGACAAGGTTCACGGCGACGTGGGCGACGGCAAACACTGGATCGAGACCGCCGTCAACTTCTACAAGAACGACGCGGGCCGGACGGGACAGGGCGGCGACCTCGACCTGGATCGCTGGTACCTGGTGACGTTCGTGATCGACGACTCACGGAAGGAGTTCCGGCTCTACCTCGACGGCGACCGCAAGAAGACGATTCCCTATGCCGGTGTGCCGAAGCTGATGCAGCGGGGGCAGGAGATGCACATCGGTCACTCGTCGGGTGACGAGTACATGGACGGTGCGATCGACGAGGTGCGGATCTGGAACCGGCCATTGGGCGACGACGACGTGGCGGCACTGGCCCAGCCGCCGGAGGCACAGGCGGCCGATGCGAAGGTGCCCGCGCGACCGACCGCAGCGATGCAGTTCTGCGACATCGACGGGCGGAGGGCGTTCGTGATCCTGCCGCCCGCTCCGGCCGCGGGTCGGCCGATTCCCTGGGTGGGCTACATGCCCTGCCTGCTCGACCAGCAACTGCCTGGCGCCTCCGAGGACTGGATGTTCGCCCGGTTCCTGGCCGCGGGAATCGCCGTCGCCGGCATCGATGCCGGCGACGCCCACGGCAATCCGCGCAGCCGCGAACTGTTCACCCGTCTCCACGAGGAACTCACGACGCGACGTGGGTTCGCGCCCCGGGTCTGCCTGCTGGCCCGTAGTCGCGGTGGCTTGTTCGCCTACAACTGGGCGAGCGAGCATCCGCAGCTCGTGGCCGGCATCGCGGGCATCTATCCCGTCTGCGACCTGCGCAGCTACCCGGGACTGGACCGCGCTTGCCGCGACTTCGGGCTGTCGGCGGCCGATCTGGCCGCGCAACTCGATCGGCATAATCCCGTGGACCGCCTGGAACCGCTGGCCAAGGCCGGCGTGCCGCTGTTCGCGATCCACGGCGACAGGGACGCGCTCGTACCGCTGGATGCGAACTCAGCCGCGGTGAAGCGGCGCTATCAAGAGTTCGGGGGCCAGATGCAGGTGGTGGTACCGGCCGGCCAGGGGCACACCATGTGGGAGGGCTTCTTTCGCTGCCAGGAACTTGTTGATTTCGTGATCGAGGCGGTGACGCAGAAACGCTGAAGGCCCGCGGGTGAGCCGCCGGGGGCGGCTGGTAACGGTCGTGCGGGTGGCAACGGACGGGGAAAATGTCGGCTTTGCGCGCTTTGCGAAGTATTTCGGGCTAGGCTTGGGGTGGTTTTCTGGCATCGGTGGATCCCGATGAACACCCCCTTCTCGACAGCGTCCTCGGCGGGCCGACTTCGCGCCTGCTGGGCTGCCGCCTGCCGTTGCATCGCCGCCCTGCTGCTCGTCTGCGCCGGGGCCGTGGCCGACGACGCGCCGGCCCCGGTGTTCAGCGAGGTCGGGCCGGAACTCTTCTATATGGAGAACGACGGCGGCCAGCTCGTGCCGGTCCCCGGCTTTCGGTACCGCGATTTCATCGACCTGCTGCGGATGAAGGAGGGGGTCGCCGGACCCGTGCAGCCCCCGGCGGCCGTGCTCGAGAACGTGGTCGTGAGGATCGATGCCCGCGGAATCGCGCAGCAGGCAGCCCAGGGGGGACCAGTCAGCTGCCCGGCCAGCGTCACTTGCACGGTACGGCAGACTCGCGGCGGCTGGGCCAGCATCCCGCTGGAACTCGGCGACTTGCTGCTCTCAACGCCGGCCCGCCACGAGGGACCAGGCCGGATGATCCTGGACTCGGAGCCGGCACGGGCCGGCTACCGCGCCTGGTTCGATGCCGCCGCAGCGCCACCCGGAGATGCACGGCACACGGTGATGCTCGAGGGTCGGCTGCCGGCCGACGTGACGGCGGCCCACGAGTCGCTCTCGATTCGCCTGCCGGCCGCGGTGGCGTCGTTGATCGAGGTGCAGTCGTCGCGGTCGGCGCCCCTGGTGAGCGTGCAGCCTGCCGCACCCGAAGAGAAGACCGTGGCCACGGACGGGGGCAGTCTCGTCGCGCTGGCCGGACTCGGTGGCGCCGTGCGCATCCGCATCGGCGATCGCGTCGGGCCGCGCGTCGGCGTCGATCCATCCCCTCTGGCCACGGTGGAGAGCATGGTCCGGGTGGACGGCCGAAACGCGATGACCGAGGCGGTCGTCCGTCTGGAAGGTCTGGGGCCGGACACCGACCGAGTGCGCATCGCGCTGCCGCCACGGTCGACGCTGGGAGGCGTCCGCGCGCCGGCGTCGGTCGTAGCCCAGGGCGGATCGGCCGAAGAGCCGTTCGTCGACGTGGCCATCGATCGAGACGCCGAGGGGAATTCCGCGATCGGCATCCAGTGCCAGCGGCCCGTCGATCCGTCCGGTGCCGCGCCGTTCGAGGCGTTGGGGTTCACGGTGCAGGGCATCGAGTCGTGGCGCCAGTGGGGCCGCGTGAGCATCCTCGCGGACGGCGACTGGCAGGTGTCGTGGGGCGATACAAAAGGGCCGCGCCGCGTCGATCCGCCAGCCTCGGCCCGACGCCCCGGGTTCGTCGCCGCATTCGCCTATGACACGCAACCCGCATCGCTGCCCCTGACGGTGCGGCCTCGAGGCAGCAGGGTCGTAATCGAGCCCGAGTATCGCTACGAGGTCGGTGGCACCACGATCACGATGGAGGCGCGGTTGCGCATCGCGGCCCGGGGTGCCCCGGTCGCCAGTGTCGCGTTGACAATCGATCCGTCGTGGGCCGTGGATGAGGTGGGGCCGGCGGGCATCGTCGATGCAGCGGCCCTGACGGTGGAGGAAGGCAGGCTGGTGATCCCTTTCGCGCAGCCGTTGGCGGGCGATGCGGTGGTGGAGCTGCGCTGCGTGCGTTCCATCGACCGTGGGGACGAGCGGCTGACGTGGCAGTTGCCCGTGCCACGTGCCGACCTCGTGGGACCGGCGTCCGTCGTGATCGCGGCCGACAGCGACATCGAACTGCTGCCCGACGCCGAACGGATGCGGGGGTTGGTGCGGCAGACGGGGCCGCGGTCGCCGGCCGGCGGCGGCGACCGGAACTCGTTGGCCTACAGGCTCGACGCAGCCCAGGGCACGTTCAGCGCCACCCGGCGATTCCTGCCCCGCCGCGTGGAGGCCGTGCTCTCCGTGATGGCGTCGATCGACGGCTCCGAGATGTCCGTCGAGGAGACGGCGCGGCTCACCGTCATGCACGTTCCGCTCGAGTCGATCGAGGTGCTGGTGGCAGCCGAGGTGCTGGCTTCGGGAACCCTGGAGATCCGCCAGGAGGGCATGCTGCTCGAGCCGCTTGTCATCGACGTGCCCGTGGCGGCCCGCGGCACGCTCGAGCACGGCGGCATGGAATGCGTGCAGGCGCTGCTCGAGGCGCCGCTTCTGGGCACGGGCGAAGTCACGATTCGCTACCGGGTGCCGACGCCCGGGGTGCCCGCGGAGGCGACCGTAGCCGCCGACCTGCCGCTGGCGCTGCCAGTGGCGGCAGGCATCGTCCGCCAGACGGTGGAAGTCACGGTTCCCGAGTCACTGGCCGTCGACGTGCGCGGGGACGCCTGGCGGCGCGACGGGGGGCTGTCGCCGACCGGCGCGGCGATGGCGTGGTCGGCCGCGAAGCCACAACAGGTCCTGCCGCTCTCGCTCGCTTCCCGGCATGCCGCCGAAACCCGGGTCACGGTCATCGAGGCCGCCTGGCTGCGGACGCGGTTCCTGCCGGAAGGACGCGAAGACGTGCTGACCTGCGGCTTGGCGACTGCTGCGGAGCGGATCGCGGTCACCCTGCCGGTCATCCCGGGCGCTGGAGCGGGCACCTGCGAGGTGCTGCTCGACGGGGTGGCTCAGCCCGACGCCCTGCGCGGTGACGGCCACCTGTTGATCACGCTCGCGGGCGCCGACACGACCGACCGTCACGTGCTGGAGATTCGCACCACGACTCCCCTGGCCGGAGGATGGCTTGCACAGGCCGCGCGACTCGGACTGCCGGTGCCGGTTCGGCTGGCAGCGCCGGTGTTCGAGGATGGCGTGCTGCAGCGCCGCTTTTACTGGTCGATCCACACGCGGGCGGACGAGCATCTGCTGGGCATGCCCTCGCGCTGGACCGCTCAACAGCGCTGGCAGTGGGGCTCCACGGGTTGGCGGCGCGAACCGGTCGTCTCACCGGGCGAACTGGCCGACTGGGTGCGTGGCACCGTGGTACGACCACAGGCCGACTCCGCTGCGGGTACACCGCCGCGGCCGGCGGCCCTGGGGCTCGATCCAGGGTTGGCCGAGAGCACCTGGGTGTTCTCGGGCTTGGGAGCTCCCGGCACGGCGGAGTGCTGGCTCGTGCCTACCTGGTTGCTCGTGCTCGTTGCCTCCGGCACGTCCCTGGCGGCAGGCCTGATGATGGTTTACCGCCCCTGGTTCCGCCGCATCTCCGTCGTTCTCGCCGTGCTGGCGGCTGCGGGTCTGGTGGCGGCTGCCTGGATCGACCAGGCGCCACTGGCGGTGCAGGCGGCGCTCCCAGGGGTGCTGCTGGCACTCCTGGCCTGGGGGCTCAAGGCGTTCACGGAGCGTCCCGCACAGGTGCGGCCGCTGACGGGGATGCAGGCGAGCTCGCTCGCCAGGCGCGACTCGTCGACGCCGTCCTTGCTGGTCGGTTCTGCCCGGGTCCCTGGCCCGATCGGTGATGCAGCGACGGCAGCGGGTCGTGTCACACCATGAGCCGCGCCGTTGTCAGCATCGTGGCCGTGGCCGTGGCGGCGGCCGCAGCGGGACTGACGCCGGCAGCGGATGGGCCTGCAAGCATCGGCTTCACGCGGGTGCACGTGCCGCACGACAGGCTGACCGACGTGCCGCTGGGGGACGGCCGCTACGTGCCGATGCCGGTGGCGGACTTCGAGGCGGCCCTGGCACGGTTGGCTGGCGGCCGCGGTGGCGCTCCGCTCCTGCTGGCCTCTTCCGCACGGTACGAGGCGGACGTCGACGAGCGCGGTGTCCTGATGGGGAGCCTGTCGTTCGACGTCGCGGCGACGTCGCTGCCCGCGGCGTCGATGCCACTGGGGGCGATCGACGTCCGTGGTGGCACGGTTCGACTCGGCGCCGGTGTCGGCGAGGCCGTGCTGTTCGGCTTGCCCGACGGCGGTATCGCCGTGCGGACACCGGGCCCAGGAACCTACACGTGCGACTTTTCCTGCCCGTCCACCGCGGGTGTCAGCCCGCGCCTGCCGCTCCTGCCGTCAGTGGTCACGACTGCCGTGTTGCGCGTGCCGGCGTCGGCGCGGCCGGTCGTCGTGGGCACAGCGAGGTCGCTGATCGTGCCGTTGCCCGCCGATCCCACCGAGGACGGTCGGATCACCTGGCGGGTGGATGTCGGCGTCGGGATGGATGCGGCGATTTGCATCGTGCCGCGGTCCCAGGAAACACCTCGGCTGGCGGTGTGGTCCCAGGTCGTGGTTCAGGGGCGGCAGGTGGAGGTGGCGGCGACGGTGCAGCCCTCGCTGCCGTGGACACCCGGCACGCTGACGCTGTCGAAAGATGCCGCGCTGCGTGTCACGGCGGTGCGAATCGCCGGTCTGGAACCACCCGTGTGGCAGGAGACGGATGACGGTCTGTCGATTGACCTGCCGCCTGAGGTGGCGGGCGGCATGCAGGCGATTCAAGTCAGTGGCGTGGCACCGCTCGCCGCCGCTCCGGCGACCCTGCCCACGGTGCGGCCGCCGGCGGTGCGCTGGGCCGGTGGCGGCCTGGCACTGGTCGTCGAACCACCGCTCGTCGTGGAGGCGACGTCGCTCGACGAGGCGTGCGCCGTGACGCCGCAGGTGGCTTCCCGGTGGCCGCTGCCCACGCGAACGGGTGCGGCGTCGGCTCGGCTGTTCTTCGAACAGCAGACGGTCCGCGGTGCCGTGGCGGTGACGCTGGAACCACGTGTGCCGCGGTTCGAGTCGGCGCGTGTGACGACCGTGGAACTGTCTCCGGGCACGGTGCTCGGCCGGGCGGCATGCGACCTGCGGGTGGTGGCGGGAGCGGCCTTCGAGGTCAGCGCCGATGTCATGCCCGGCTGGTTCATCGACTCCGTGGAGGTGGGCGAGTGGGATGACCGCGGGGGCGAATTCGTGCCGTCCGCCGTGGATCGAATTCTCGACTGGCGGCTGGCTCGCTCGCCGGGCGGGGCCGAACTGCGCATCGGGCTGGCCACCGCGGCGACGACGGATCTGCGGCTCGGCCTGCGCATCGCCGGTCACCGCGCCGGTGTGCCGTTGGGCGGCACGTTCGTCGCCGGTGACATGGACATGGTGAGACTGGCGGGCGAGTCGCCGGATTCGGTGCTGGTCGATTTCCGGGTGCCTGCCCAGGCCGACGTGGAGATCGACGGTGGCCCGGTCGAAGTCGTTCCCGTGAACGACGGATTGGAGGCGCTCGTCGAGCCGGGGCAGACCCGTGGCCGGATGCCGGGCGGCGTCCGGGCGGCGCGGGGCGAGGCCCGTCTCGTGGCTCGGCGGCCCCCGCTCGATGCCCGCACGCGGGTGCAGCTCGCGGCCCGCGAGGGACGACTGTCCGAGACCTTCACCTTCGAGTGCCTGCCCAGTTCCGGCATGCTCGACTCCGTGCTCGTCAACTTTTCCGAGCCGATCGGCGACGCGATCGAATGGTCGCTGCTGCAGCCAGCGGCGGCGGCGATCGGGGCCCGACGTCTCGATCCGGCCGACACGATGCGGAACGAGGTCGCCCGGGAGGACGGCATCGCCGAATCGTGGCTCATCGAACTGCGGCCGGCCGTCCCGGGACCAGTCACGATCCGGGCCGTCCGCGCGGCACCGTTCGATGAGGCGGTGCCGGTGCCGTTGGCATGGGTCGAAGGGGCTGCGGTGCCGAACGGCACGGTCCTGGTGCGCGGGGGCGGGGGGCCACGGCCGACGGTGGTCAATCGGCGGTTGCGGGAATTGCCCCCCGCTGCCGGCAGCGTCGAGGAGGCCGATGCCACGGTGGCCGAGTTCGCCTATGGCGATCCGCGCAGCATGGCCGCCGGCACCGATCCAGCCGCGGAGATCGCTCCCGGCGCCGCGGAGTCGCGCGCCTGGGCTTGGCGGGAGTCGATCACCAGTTGGTGCCACGACTCGGGCCGCACGGAGAGCGAGACCGTCTTCGAGCTGGAAAATCATGGCCGCGAATCGCTCACACTGACCGTGCCTGGGGGGCTGACCCTGGACGGCGTGTCGATTGACGGCTTGACCGCGCCGCTCGACGGCATCGGCCCAGCCGGTGGCGAGATTCGCCTGGCGCTCCCGCCGGGCCTGCGTCGCACGCGGCTGGTGGTCCGCGGCACCGCCAATGCCGACAGCCGGCTCGGCGTCTGGCGCGTGGCCGCCTCGGGCTGTGCTATCGACGTGCCCGTGCTGGCGCGGCAGACCCGGGTGATGCTGCCTCCGGAACTCGAACTGGCGCTGCCCGCCGACGCGGCGGATGGATCGACCGGTGACTGGGCGGAGCGACTGTTCAATGCACTGCCGAGGGCCGATGTTCGCGCAGGCCGTGTCACCCGGACTGCGGAACGCACGAGCGTCGGCTTCCGGGAACTGCTCATCGACCCGTTGCATCGCGCGACCAATTCGGGCTTCGTGGTGGTGCGCCGCCGGCTGGTCGCGTCGCTGGCGATCCTCACTTGGTTGGCGACGACGGCCGGAGGACTCGCCCTGGCCCGCTGGCGGATCGGCGCGGGCATCGGCGCCTGCGTCGTGGCGGCGATCGCAACACTGTGGCTGCCAGGACCATTCGATGTCATCGTCCGGGCTGCCTGGTGGGGACTGCTGGCAGCCACGGTCTTGGCGTGCTGGCGGTGGCCGGGCGGTGCGTCCGCCGCACTATGCCTGGCGATCGCGACCTCGCTCGTCACTCCGGGCGTGAGCGCGGCGGAACCGTATCGGGTCTTCGTCACCCCCGGCGCCGAGGGCACCGCCTTCGTACCGGAGCCGATGTTCCGGCTGCTCTCGGAGCGGCAGGCGGCCGTCGGCGCGGCCGTGCGGGTGGTGAACTGCCGCATCGTGGCGGGCCAACCCGGACCCGATGCCACCTGGCGGATGCTGCTCGATCTCGAGGCCGAGCAGGCGGGCGCCGTGCTGATCGACCAGTCGGCCTGCGGCGCCACCTGGCAGGCCGCGGATGCCGTGGCCGGTGCGAACGTGCAGATCGAGAGGGAAGGGCAGATAGCCCGGGTGCTGGTCGGGCCCGGACGGCACCGCGTGGAGTTGTCGGTGCTGCCGGCTGTCGAACGGCGCGGCGCGGTGGAGCAGGCTTCGGTGTGCGTGCCGCCCGCGCCCGTGGCCGAACTCGAAGTGGCGAATCTCAATGCCGCCGGATTGCCGGTGGGTCGAGCCTGGCAGTGCGAGTCGATGATCGACGAAGGCATCTGGCGGCCGGTGCCGATGCGGGCGGGCGCGGCGGGCCCGGCGTACGACGTGTCGCGCAGCAGCCGCCTGCGGCTGGTGCGGCCCATGGATCCACAGGACGAACTCGTCGACGCTGTCCGTGAAGCGACCAGTTCCAATGATGTGGCGTGGCTTACCGACGGCTGCAACGTGGCGGCGGTCTTCGAGGTGAAAGCGGGTCGGGAGATCGTTCGCTCCCTCGTGGTGCGGGCGGATGCGGGGTTGCAACCTGTGGCGACCGCGGGTGTGCACGTGACGCCCCTCGGCCCCGGTCGGTTCGCCCTCGAAGTTCCCGAGCCGCGGCCCGGCCGCAGGCGGCTGGAGGTCGAATTCACCATGCCGCTGGTGGATCCGGTGGGCATTTTCGACGTGCCGGGTGTCTGGCTGGAGTCCGTGGGCAATGACGAACGTACCGTCCGGCTCAGGGCGGCCGGCGAGCTCGACGTCACGGCGGAACCGCCGGGCGGCGCGTCGTTGGTGAGGCCGCGTGACGACGATGCGCCCGGCACTGTGGCCCAGTGGCGGTTCGATGCCGTCATGCCCGCCGGCGTGCCGCTCGAGAACCGCGCGGCCGGGGCCCGCGGTGGCCAGCGCGCGTGGCAGAGAGCGTCGGTCACGGTGCGCCGACGCGTGCAGCCGCCCCGGATCGCACAGCGATTGGCGGTGGACTTCGCCTCCGACCACGTGCAGCTCCGATTGCAGTGCCAGTGCGACGCGGGCGCCGCTCCGCTTCTGGACATTCCGCTGGACGTCCCCCCCGAGGCCGTGATCGACCGGGTGGCGGTCTGGGAGGAGATCCAGGCCGAGCGGCCCGCCACGCAGTCCATGGACGTGGCCGTGTCCCGGCCGGGGCCGGGACGCATGGCCGTGGTGATGCAGGAACCGCGGGCGGGACGCTTTCGCCTCGAGGCCGACCTGCGGCTTCCCTTTCGGCCCGCGGCCCGCGGGCGGCTGCCGCTGGCCCGGGTGACGAGCCCGGGTGCAACGCCGCTCGTGGTCACGTGGCGTGCGGCCCCCGACCTGGTGGTCGCGCTGTCGGACGACGGGGATCCCGAGGGAGCCGCCGGCGACGCCCGCACGCAGCGTGAACTGGCCGCCACCGACAACCCGCCCGACTTCTTCCTCGAACGCCGCGCGGCGCCGGCCGCGGCCGACGAACCGCGTGCCGACGCGGCGTCGAATACCGCCGCCACGGCACCGGAACGCATCGACGAGGTGACGCTGGCCTCCATCCACATGGTGCTCGACGGCCGCGGCCGAGCCTGGGGGCTCGTTCGCTTCGACCTCGCTGCTTCCGAGCCGCGGCTGCGGCTGCGGCTGCCGCCGGGACTGCGGCTCTTCGATCTGCTCGTCGATGGCCGCGAGGCGAACGCGGTCCCCGACGGCGATGCCTGGGACGTGCAACTTCACGACGTGCGTTGGCCCCGCTCCGTGCTGGCCGTGGTGGCGGGTGACGTGGGCGGTGCGCGGGCCGATGCGGCGCCGGTCAGGCTCGAGCCCCCGCGGCTCGAAGGGCTGCCATGCCGCACGGTGCTCTGGACCGTCGATGCGCCCGGTCATCTCGCCCTCCGGGTCGTGGCACCGGCGCAGTCGCTCGATGGCACCGCCTGGGAGGCCGCCGCTGCGCGTGCCCGGAGCCGCCTCGGGACATTTTTCCAGATGGCCGATGCCGACGTGGACGATTCGCAACGGCGGCTGCGCGACTTCGCCGCGCTGCGGTCCGCCGGTGGTATGCCGGCGCTCGAAGAGGCGTGGGAGCGAGGTCTCGCCGGTGCGTCGTCGAGCACGCTGTCGAATCGCGTGCACGCGCTGTCGTCCGGCGACGTCGGCTTGACGATCCGGGCCGTGCACCGAATCGATCCCAGCGCCTCCTCACGCGGCGTGATGACGCTGGGCCTGATGGCCCTGGCGGCCGCGGGCTGGAGCGTGGCCCGCCGGCTGCCGGCACGGTGGCTCGCCCGTGCTTGCCGGCTCGTGCCCTGGGGGCTCGTGGCCGCCGGCCTCGCCTGGCTGGTGGCGCTGACGCCGGCATTGCCCGGCTGCATGCTCGTGGTCGTCGGGTGGGCTGGCGTGATCGCGGCACACCGTCGAGCGGTGCCGTCCGACATCGCGCCGTTCGATTCCACGCGCACGTTCCTGGCACGCTGAGGCCTGCGCCTTGGGAAACCAGGCGGACGAGGCAAGCGGAAAGCGGGCTGGCCCGCGGTTGGGAGCGCCGCTAACGTCCGCCCCCTCGATGGCAGGCCGCAGGCGCCGTGTCCGGGTTTCCCCCGGGAAATCCCCGGCGCCGGCAACCCCGGAATGGATTCCGGCGACGGCCCGCCGCGGTGCACGGAGGCTCGTCTGGCATGGTGCGTGGACACGGTGGAACGGGTACGGTCTGGCGGTCGGTCGGGCGGGTCTTGCTGGCGGCGGTCGCGGTCGCGGTCGCCGGCCAGTCGCCCGCAGCTGGGTATCGCACCGCCAACTTCCTCGTCGACGCCCCCACCGAGGCCTTGGCGCGCCGCATCGGCGATGCGGCCGAGCAGTACCGGCACACGCTGGCCGTCGAGTGGACGGGCCAGCCGCTGCCGCGCTGGAGCCGTCCCTGCCCGATTCGGGCCCAGGTCGCCCCGCACCTGGGCGCCGGCGGGGCCACGAGCTTCGTGTTCGACAAGGGCGAAGTGTTCAACTGGAGCATGACCATCCAGGGCAGCGAGGAACGCATTCTCGACTCGGTGCTGCCGCACGAGATCACGCACACGGTTTTTGCCAGCCACTTCCGCCGGCCGCTGCCCCGCTGGGCCGACGAGGGTGCCTGCACGACGGTCGAGCATCCGGTGGAAAGGGCCAGGCAGCACCGTCTGCTGATCGAATTCCTCACCACCGGCCGCGGCATCGCCTTTCCCGAGATGTTCGCCATGCGCGAATACCCGCCCGACGTGCTGCCGCTCTACTCGCAGGGCTACTCGCTGGCCCGTTACCTCATCGAGCGCGGTGGCCGGCACAAGTACGTGGCCTTCGTTGGCGACGGGCTGGTCTCCGACGACTGGAAGGGTGCGCTCGCCAAGCACTACGGCGTCGGCGACGTGGCCCAGTTACAGCACGTCTGGCTCGACTGGGTGCGTCAGGGCTGCCCTGCACCTCCGGCGGCGCTCGCCGCCGCGGTGCCGTCTGCCGCCACCTGGGCGGCCACGTCCCGCGGCCAGAGCCCCGACCCCGAACCCGTGGCCGCGCCGCCCGCGGTGGCCGCCACGTCGGGACGAAAGTCGATCTATGCCATGCAGGCCCGCCGCACGACGGCCGATCCGCCGGCGGCTCCGCGCTGAAGCGTGTCAACCCGGCGGGGCGCCCGTGACGAGCAGCGTCATGTGGTAGAAGACCGGCGCCGCGAAGCACATCGAGTCGATGCGATCGAGCACACCGCCGTGCCCGACCACGAGCGTGCCGTAGTCCTTCACGCCGCGGTCCCGCTTGATGGCCGACATGGTCATGCCGCCCGCGAATCCCATCACGGCGACGACCAAGCCCGCCAGCGTCGCCTGCCAGAGTTGGTAGGGAGGTGCGGCCCACCACAGCGCGGCGGCCAGCAGGGCCGTGCTCGTGGCGCTGCCCAGCAGGCCCTCCCACGTGCGGTTTGAACTCACCGCCGGTGCCACCAGCCGCTGGCCGAGCATGCGGCTCCACACGTATTGCATGCAGTCGGCGAACTGCACGAGCAGGATGAGGAAGAACAGGAGCCGGAAGTTCGCGCTGCGGCCCTGGCCGCCGTCGTCCACGGGCACCTGCAGCAGCGCCGGGGCGAACGACAGGCAGTAGACGCAGACCACGAGCCCGGCCTGGATCTTCGCCGTGCGTTCCAGGAACCGTTTGTAGTCACCGGCGAAGGCCACGCGGGCCAGCACGAAGAGCGTGGCATAGACGGGCAGAAACACGCTGAACACGTCGTAGCGGTTGAGGCCCACGAGCACGTAGTGGAGCGGCGTGAACAGGAAAAACACCCAGAACAGCGCCCGGTGGTCGCCCTTGCGCGTGGGCGTGAGCGTGATGAACTCCCGCAGGGCCCAGAAGGAGACGAGGCCGAACAGGATCACCGTGGCGGTCGTGCCCAGCCAGAAGGCGGCGGCCAGCACGGTGCACAAAATCCACCAGCCGCGCAGGCGACCGTTGAAGGTGCGCACGGCGGCCGGATCGAGCCCGCGGTCGGGGTGCCGCTTGAGGAACTGGCCCACGGCGGTGGCGGCGGTGAGCAGCGCCAGCACACCGGCGATGAGGGCGATGGTGCGGTTGTCGGTCATGTCCGCGCTATTCCTTGAGGGCCAGTACGGCGCGGCGGGCGCGGGATAGGAAGTCGAGCTTGGCCTCGCCCCGCTCCAGCCAGAGGGGCGGCCCGAAGCTGATGCAGGAGAGCAGCGGCACGGGCAGAAACTCGCCGCGCGGCAGGACGCGGTTGAGGTTGTCGATGTGCACGGGGATCAGTTCGATGTCGGGCCGCTTCTTGGCCAAGTAGTAAAGACCACTCTTGAACTCGCCGATCTCGCCGCTCACGCTGCGGCCACCCTCGGGAAACACGATCAGCGAATGGGTCGTGCCGGCCTCGCGCAGCATCATGTCGACCGGGCTCTGGTGGACCTTGATGTCGGTACGATCGATCAGAATGGCATCGAACACCTCCTCGGCGAGCCAGCGGCGCACGAGGCCGCGCGACCAGTAGTCCTTGGCCGCCACGGGCCGCGTCACTTCGCGCACCGGTTGCGGCAGCGACGACCAGACGACGATCGCGTCGAGGTGGCTGGTGTGGTTGGCGAAGTACACCCGCTGGCAGGTGTCGGGCTGGCTGGCGATCCAGCGCACGCTGGCCCCCGACAGCAGCCGGGCCAGCGCCGCCAGCGAGAGCCCCGCGGCCCGACACAGCGGCGAACGGCCGGCGGTGGGGCGGGGCGGGGCCGGTCGGTCGGTCGGTTCGGCCGGGGAGAGCATCACAGCATCTTGGACGGCGGCGTGCGCCACGGTCAATCGGCCTCCGCAGCGGACACGAAGGGATTGTGTCTCCGTTCGTGGCCCACGGTGGTTGGCTCCCCGTGGCCGGGGAACACGATCGTGTCGTCCGCCAGGGCGTAGAGCCGGCTGCGGATCCCGGCCGCCAGCACCGCAAAGTCGCCGTCCGGGAAATCGCTGCGGCCCACGCCCTCCCGGAACAGGACATCGCCACCGAATACCAGGCGGGGCGTGCAGCCTTCCACGAGGAAGACGACGTGGCCGGCCGAATGGCCGGGCAGGTCGTGGACCGTGATCTCGAAGCCGGCGATCGCCAGCCGTTCGCCGTCGTCCAGGAGCCGGTCCGCCGGCGGGCTGACCAGCGCGAAACCGAACGCCGCCGAGAGGTTGCCCGCGGGGTCGACCAGTTTGGTGGCGTCGCCGCGGCCCACCAGGATGGGCAGGTCCGGCCAGCGATCCCGCAGGAACGCATTGCCGGCGATGTGGTCGGAATGCCCGTGGGTCAGCAGGATCGCCGTGGGGGCCAGGCCGCGTTCCTCGACCTCGGCGACGATCGCCTCCGGCTCGAAGCCGGGGTCCACGACCAGGCACTCGGTCGCGCCGGTTCGAAGGACCAGATAGCTGTTCTCGGCGAACGGCAGTGATTCGATGCGGACGATGGCGATGCCGGCGGCCGGCTCGAGGATCGTGGTGGTGGCCATGGGAGGAACTCCGGGGGCGGCGGGCTACCGCTTCATCGTGGAGCATGGTTGGCCGGCCCCCGACCCACAAGACAGCGGTTTTTCCCGGGGGAAACCGGCGGTGTTGGCCGCCCGAACTGGGGTGGTCGGTTCGGACAGTCACCTGTAGACTCCCCGCCCCCGCCGGTTCAGCGGGCCGGCACATCGCGTGCGGCCTGGTGCCGGAGGGGGCCCGCGGCATGCGGCCGGTCCTCGCGGATCTGCCGAACGTGCCGGGGGCCCTTCCTCGGCTCATGCTCCAGCGCGGGCCGCGGCGATAGTCCTTCAATCAGTCGGTGTCGGCAACTCGTCAGCAGGGTCGGTGGTGGCGGAGTGGAACTCCCGTCCCTGCCGGTCAGGCCCGTCGCCGCGGATCCACGGAGGGATCGATGGCCCGCTCGTTTCGCACGCTTCTGCCGCTCGTCGCGGCGCTCGTTGC
>Ga0315900_10002956_pt1 | contig 25290 bp, 24 predicted proteins | sample LakEriMetagenome_FD_203521 | JGI IMG/M metagenome (GOLD analysis project Ga0315900, IMG submission 203521) | Freshwater fungal communities from buoy surface, Lake Erie, Ohio, United States - Buoy 12 MA114 | ecosystem: Environmental > Aquatic > Freshwater > Lake > Lake biofilm | place: USA: Lake...
CGCTGGCGCCGCTCGTGGTCGGGCAGGCCCGGCTCGTCGCTCACCTCCTCGACGATCGAGGCCACCCGCGCACCGAAGGCCTCGCGCAGCTCGGCCACGGTGGTCTCGGTGTCCTCCAGCGTGTCGTGCAGCAGCGCCGCGGCGAGGACCTCGGGGTCGGAGACCTCCGCCTCCACCGCGAGCACGCTGGCCAGCGCGAGCGGATGATTGATGTAGGGCGTCGCATGGAGGTCCTTGCGACGCTGCCGGCGGTGACGCTCGGCGGCGAAGGCGGCCGCCTTCAGCACGAGGGCAAGGCCATCGACGGCCTGCGACGGACGGGCGGGCGGGCGGGTCCTGGGGGTGGGCAAGGCAGCGGCTCGAGCGGTGGGCGGCGGCCGGATTGTCGCACCGGATTCCGGAACCCGCATCGGGCACTTGCGCCGTCACCCGTCCGGGTCTATCCACGGCCATGCTGCGGCGCAGCCCAGGCCGCCCTCACGGAGATCCCGGGATGCCCGTCACCGCTGCGGCACGCGCCGCCTTCGCTTCCGCCACGGCTCGCGTCGGGCTCGCCGTCGCGCTCGCCGTCGGCATCGCGGCAACCGCGACGGCGATGCCGCGTGCCGATCGGCCCGAGGATGTCGGCCTGTCCGGCGAACGCCTGGCGCGCCTGTCGGAGCGGCTGCGCCAGGGCGTCGAGCGCGGCGAGCTCCCCGGCGCGGTCGTGGTGGTGGGCCGCCGCGGGCGCATCGCCTACTTCGAAAGCTTCGGTCTGCGCGATCCCGAGACCCGCGCGCCGATGCGCCACGATGCGATCTTCCGGATCGCGTCGATGAGCAAGCCCTTCACGTCGCTCGCGATCATGATGCTCGCCGAGGAGGGCCGCCTGTCGATCGCCGACCCGGTGTCGAAGTATCTGCCCTCGTGGCGCGACCTGAAGGTGGCGGTGATCCGCCGCGACGCCGACGGCCGGCCCGAGACCGTGCTCGAAGCGCCGCGCCGACCGATGACGCTCCACGACCTGCTGCGGCACACCTCGGGGCTGACCTACGGGCTGGCCGGCCCGCATCCGGTCAAGCAGGCCTACCTCGACGCGAAGGTCGGCTCGAGCGACGACACCAACGAGCAGCTGGTGGCCAAGCTCGCGCGGCTGCCACTGGTGCACCAGCCGGGCACCACCTGGGAATACAGCGTCTCGACCGACGTGCTCGGACGCATTGTCGAGGTGGTGAGCGGACTGCCGCTGGACCGCTTCATCGCCGAGCGCATCGCCGGCCCGCTGAAGCTCGTGGACACGGCGTTCTCGGCACCGCACAACCGCGCCGAGCGCGGCGCCCGGCCGCAACGCGAGGGCCCGCGCAACGAGCTGCCGCGCGTGCCACCGATCACGGCCGACCTCGCCTACAAGTCGGGCGGCGGCGGCATGATCTCCACCGCCACCGACTACGCCCGCTTCTGCCAGTTCTGGCTCAACGGCGGCGAGCTCGAAGGGGTGCGGCTGGTGTCGCGCAAGACCGTCGAGCTGATGACCAGCGACCACCTGCCCCCGGGCGTGGCGATGGGCCCCGACATGGCGCGTTTCGAGGCGCTGCTGCCGAGCGCGGAGGTGGGCCAGGGCTTCGGCCTGGGCTTTGCGGTGCGTACCGCGGCCGGCCGCAACCCGCTGCACGGCAGCGTCGGCGACTACTTCTGGGGCGGCGCCTTCGGCACCTTCTTCTGGATCGACCCGAAGGAGCAGCTGTTCGCGGTGCTGATGATGCAGTCGCCGCAGGCCCGCCTGCCCTACCGCTACCTGATGCGCGAGCTGGTCTATCAGGCGGTGATCGACTGATCGGCGGGCAGGCGCCAGGCCTGTGGCCGGTCGCCGGCGACCGTCACCCGAAAACCGCTGCGGGTCTGCGGCCAGTAGTCCCACAGCGCCCGGTGCTGCACGCAGCGGTTGTCCCAGAAGGCCACCGAGTGGGGCTGCCAGCGGAAACGGCACTGGAACAGCGGGTTCTCCATGTGCTCGTACAGATAGCGCAGGATCGCCTCGCTCTCGTCGGCCGGCACCCCGACCAGGCGCCTGGCGAAGCCCCGGTTCACGTAGAGCGCGGGTCTGCCGGTGACCGGATGGCGGCGCACGACCGGATGCTCCGCACGCGGATAGCTCGGCTTGTCCTGCACGCCGAGGTTCGCGTAGGTCCCGCGGTAGACATGCTCGCCGTCGTGGATCGCCGTCAGTCCGTCGAGGTAGCGCTTCATCCGATCGGACAGCGCCTCGTAGGCCGCGGTCATGCTGGCGAACAGCGTGTCGCCACCCTCGGGCGGGCAGGTATGGATGGCCAGGATGCTGCCCATCGGCGGCTCGGGCTCGCAGCTGACATCGGAGTGCCAGACCTCGCCATTGGCCCGCGGCGAATCGGCATCGGCGTGGATGATCATCCGCTCCGGATGGCCCGGCGCATGGGGCGCGGCCGGGTGCACATGCAGCCCGCCGAACAGCCGGCCGAAGGCAAGGTGCCGCTCGGCGCTCATCGGCTGGTCGCGGAAGAACAGCACCTGATGGTCGGCGAAGGCACGCGCGAGTTCCGCGGCCTGATCGGCGACGATCGGCGCACTCAGGTCGATGCCCTCGATCTCGGCACCCAGGATCGGCGTGAGCTTGCGGACGCGCAGCGTCCGGTACTCGGTCGCGGGCTGGGCCGGATGGCGGTAGCGCGGGCCCTGGCCGCGACGGGAGCGGGTCTCGAGCATCGGTTCGTTCCTCCTGGGCGACGCGGGGCTGCATGCCTCGCCCACGGATTGAACACCACGCGCCGAGCCGCGGCCACCCCCTCAGGTCCGCACGAGCTGGAAGCGGCCGTGCAGCCCCGGCGGCAGCCGGCGCGGCAGCTCCGCCTGGCTGATCGGCCCGTCGGCCAGCGCCTGCGCGCGGTACACCGACAGCACGGTGCGCTCGGCGCGCCGGTCGTGCGCGGTGCCCAGCACCCAGCCCTCGCCTTCGGATCCGCCAGGCTGCGGCACGAACAGATGCTCGTCGGCGAGCATCGCAGCTCCCAGGTCGAACCGGTCGACCCGGCCGCTCGCCCGGTCGAAGCGCGCCACGGCGTTGAAGCCGAAGGCACCCGCCGGCAGGCTCGCCCCCGCCGCCACGCCCATCAGGTGCCGGGTCGGCCGCCCGGTGTGGCGGGCATCCCAGGACGGGAACTCCGCGCCCAGCAGCGGCGTCGCCTGCACCGTCGCGCGCGGCTCGCGCAGGCTGGCGCGCACCTCGACCATCGCCGAGCCCAGCGGCTGCGCGGGCTGGCCGGCCATCGCCGCACGGATAGCCTGCATCGTGGCCTGCATGCCGCCCAGCGTCATCACCTGCAGCACCACCGAATCGGACTCGCGCCAGGCGTTGCCCAGGTGGAAGAAGGCCAGCCCCGGCAGCTCGAAGCGGTGGCTGACGGCCATCGTGGCCTTGTCGACCAGCAGCATCACCGACGGCTCGCCGTCATGCCAGCGCAGCCGGTCGATGAAGGGCGCCGAGCGGGTGGCCTGCGGGTCGGCGCGCAGCGGCATCAGCAGGAAAACCAGGTGGCTGTCGGTGATCGCGAAGTCGTGGACCATGTCGGCGTTGGGCGCATCGATGAGCCTGACCGCCGCGAGGCTGCCGTCGGGCCGCAGCCGCCACAGCGCAAGCTTGCCGCTGCCGGTGAGGTAGCCGAAGTTCCAGACGGTGCCGTCGGTGTCGATGCGCGGATGCGCCGAGAACGAGAGCCCGTCCGACTCCGCCGACCAGGTCTTGCGGCCGACCGTCTCGAGGCTGGCCGGGTCGATGCGCCAGGGCGATCCGGCCTCCCACAGCGCGAGCAGTTCGTTGCCGAGCGGCAGAACCGAGATGTTGCCGACGTTGGCCTCGTCGGGCGAGGCGGCCGGCAGCGAGCCGGGCACGGCGGTGCCGAAGCCGTCGCGCAGGAAGCGTCCGGCGGCCCGCTCGGCGCGGTACTTGTCGGTGCCGACCATGCGCGCCTCGTGGACCAGCGACTGTCCGCGCAGCCGGAAGGCGTGGACCATGCCGTCGCCGTCGAACCAGTGTCCGTAGCGGGTGGCGCCGCGGCTCATGCGCGCCGGGCCGTTGCGCCACAGCGTGCCGCGCAGGGCCTCGGGCAGCGGCCTGTCGAAGGCCACCTCCAGCGGCGCGTGGCGCTCGGGCGTGCCGTCGAAGGCCTGTGCCCAGAATCGGTTGGGGGAGTCGGCGCCCGTCGCGCCGGTGCTCGCCATGACGGAGGCGGGCGACAGCGCGAGGGCGGCAGCCTGGCGGGTGAAGTCGCGGCGGTTCATGGTCACCTCACTGGGGAAGGCGCACGAGCACGCGCGCGCCGTCGTCGGCCACCCGGAAGCTCGCCTGCGGCCACGACGGCGCGCCGAAGGCCGCGCCGCTGCCGGAGAAGGCGGCGGGCTCGGTCGGGATGCCCATCAGGTTGGTGTCGAGCCGGCCGTTGCCGTTGCGGTCGTGGAAGGCGGCGATCGCGTACTCGCCGGGGGCGAGCCCGTCGAAGCGCAGGCGCATCGTGCCGGCGCGCGCCTCGAGCATCCGCGATTCGGATGCGTCGTGGCGGTAGCGATCGGCGCTGGGGTAGAGGGCGACCATCAGGCGGCCTTCCGTGGCGGCGATGCCGGCGACCTCGAGGTCGATCGAGGCGCTGCCGGGGGCAGCAGTGGCGGCAAGCGGCGCGAGCAGGGCGAGCAGGGCCGCGATGCGTCGCGGCGTGCGGGTGGTCAGGACGTTCATCGGGGTTCCTTTCGTGGCGTCTTGCGGTGGCGGGATCCGGCGGCCTCGGCGGGCTGCCGTTGACAGGCAGTGTCGGTGCTGCCACGGCCCCTGGTCGCGCGATGCGACGAAGGCCGGCGGCGGCGGCGCGAAACGCCGGGTGCGCGGCGCGAGCCGCGGCTCCCGGCCATGCCCCGACGCCCGCCCGCGTCTTCCGAGGGACCGGTTTCCCGACAATTAAACGGTCAACCGTTCAATTCGGTGCTACCCTTGGCCGATGGCCCGCACCACCGGATCCGAAGGCAGCCGCACCGAGGAGGCGATCCGCCACGCCGCGATCGACCTGATCGCCGCGCGCGGCTTCGAGGCCACCACGCTGCGCGAACTCGCGGGCCGGGTCGGCATCCAGCCCGGGGCGCTCTACCGCTATTTCCCCAGCAAGGCGAGCCTGCTCGTCGACCTGCAGGTCGGCCATCTCGAGTTCCTGCTCGCCCGCTGGGCCGCCGAGCAGCCAGCCGCCACCGATCCGGTCGAGCGCCTGCGCGCCTTCGTCGACTTCCACATCCGCTGCCACACGCTGCGGCGCAAGGAGGTCTTCGTCGCGAACATGGAGCTGCGCAGCCTCGCCGAGGCCGACTACCGCCGCGTGGTCGCGCTGCGCCGCCGCTACGAGGACATCCTCACCGGCATCCTGCGCGCCGGCATCGCGGCAGGCCGATTCCGGCTGTCCGACGCCAGGGTGGCCACCTTCGCCATCCTGGCGATGCTCACCGGCGTGGGCAGCTGGTACCGCGACGGCGGGCGCCTGGGCAAGCGCGAGCTCATCGACGTCCACACCCGCATGGTCATGCAGTGCGTCGGCCTGCCACCCGACGCCGTCCCCGAGGAGAAGAGCCCTTGAAAGCGATCGAATCCCGCCTGAACCCGCGCGATGCGCAGTTCAAGGCCAACGAGCAGGCGATGCGCCTGCTGATCGGCGAGCTGCACGCCCGGATGGCGGAGCACGCAGCCGGCGGCGGCGAGGCCGCGCGGGCACGCCACACCGCGCGCGGCAAGCTGCTGCCGCGCGACCGGGTGCAGCTGCTGCTCGACCCCGGCACGCCCTTCCTCGAGCTCTCGCCGATGGCCGCGCACGGCATGTACGACGGCGAGGCACCCTGCGCCGGCATCATCACCGGCATCGGCCGCGTGGCGGGCACCGAATGCGTGATCGTCTGCAACGACGCGACGGTCAAGGGCGGCACCTACTATCCGGTCACCGTCAAGAAGCATCTTCGCGCCCAGGAGATCGCCCGCGAGAACCGCCTGCCCTGCATCTACCTGGTCGACTCGGGTGGCGCCAACCTTCCCAACCAGGACGAGGTCTTCCCCGACCGCGAACACTTCGGGCGCATCTTCTACAACCAGGCCAACCTCAGCGCGATGGGCGTGCCGCAGATCGCCGTGGTGATGGGCTCGTGCACCGCCGGCGGCGCCTACGTGCCGGCGATGAGCGACGAGGCGGTCATCGTGCGCAACCAGGGCACCATCTTTCTCGGCGGCCCGCCGCTGGTCAAGGCGGCCACCGGCGAGGTCGTCAGCGCCGAGGACCTCGGCGGCGGCGACGTCCACACCCGGCTCTCGGGCGTGGCCGACCACCTCGCTGCCGACGACACCCACGCGCTGGCGATCGCCCGGCGCATCGTCGGCAACCTGAACCGCGTGAAGCCCGCGCCGCTCGCGCTGCGCGAGCCGCGCCCGCCCGCCCACGACCCGCGCGAACTGCACGGCCTGATCCCTACCGACACCCGCAAGCCCTGGGACGTGCACGAGGTGATCGCCCGCGTGGTCGACGGCTCGGAGTTCGACGAGTTCAAGGCGCGCTTCGGCACCACGCTGGTCACCGGCTTCGCGCACATCCACGGCATGCCGGTGGGCATCGTCGCCAACAACGGCATCCTGTTCTCGGAGTCGGCCGCCAAGGGCGCCCATTTCATCGAGCTGTGCTGCCAGCGCCGCATCCCGCTGGTGTTCCTGCAGAACATCACCGGCTTCATGGTCGGGCGCAAGTACGAGAACGAGGGCATCGCCCGGCACGGCGCCAAGCTGGTCACCGCGGTGGCCTGCGCGCAGGTGCCCAAGTTCACCGTGATCATCGGCGGCAGCTTCGGCGCCGGCAACTACGGCATGTGCGGTCGCGCCTATTCGCCGCGCTTCCTCTGGATGTGGCCCAACGCGCGCATCAGCGTGATGGGCGGCGAGCAGGCCGCCGCGGTGCTGGCCACGGTGCGCCGCGACGGCATCGAGGGTCGCGGCGGCCAGTGGAGCGCCGACGACGAGGAGGCGTTCAAGGCGCCGATCCGAGAGCAGTACGAGTTCCAGGGCCATCCGTACTACGCGACCGCGCGGCTTTGGGACGACGGCATCATCGACCCCGCCGACACCCGCCGGGTGCTCGCGCTGGGCCTGTCGGCGTCGCTGAACGCGCCGATCCCCGAAACCCGATTCGGCGTGTTCCGCATCTGAGCGGCGCGCCCCCGGAGACCGCATGAACGACTCGATGATCCAGACCGAGTTCGCGCAGGGCATCGCGCTGATCTGGCTGAACCGCCCCGACACCCGCAACGCGATGAACGATGTACTCATCGCCGAGCTCACCGACGCCTTTCGCGCGGCCATCGCCGACCCGGCGGTGCGCGCGATCGTGCTGGCCGGCCGCGGCAAGGCCTTCTGCGCCGGCGCCGACCTGAACTGGCTGATGAAGGCGCGCGACATGACGCCGCAGGAGCGCCACGATGACTCGATCGCGCTCGCCCGCCTGCTGCGCCTGATCCACGACAGCCCGAAGCCGACGGTGGCCCGCGTGCACGGCCCGGCCTACGCCGGCGGCATGGGCCTGGTGGCCGCCTGCGACATCGCGGTCGCGTCGCACGAGGCGAAGTTCTGTCTGTCCGAGGCCAAGCTCGGCCTGCTGCCGGCGATGATCAGCCCCTTCGTGATGAAGGCGATGGGCGTGTCGCACGCGCGCCGCTACTTCCTCACGGCCGAGGTCATCGAGGCGGCCGAGGCCTGGCGCATCGGCTTCGTCCATGAACTCGTGCCCGCCGAGGAGCTCGACGCGAAGGTCAACGCGATCCTCGGCCACCTGGTGCTCGGCAGCCCGAACGCGCTGCACGAGTGCAAGCGGCTGATCCTCGAGCTCGCCGACCGGCCGATCGACGACGCGATTGCCGAGGACACCGCCGCACGGCTGGCCCGGGTGCGCGCGAGCGACGAGGCACGCGAGGGCATCGAGGCCTTCTTCGGCAAGCGCCGCCCGAACTGGGTGCCGCAGGCGGCCGATCCCGCGGCCGGTTCCACCTGAGGCGGGAGATTCGCACCATGTTCACCAAGATCCTGATCGCCAACCGTGGCGAGATCGCCTGCCGCGTCGCCGCCACCGCGCGGCGCCTGGGCATCGCGACGGTTGCCGTCTACTCCGACGCCGACGCGCAGGCTCGTCACGTGGCCGCCTGCGACGAGGCCTGGCGCCTGGGTCCGGCGCCGGCGCGCGAGTCCTACCTGCGCGGCGACGAGATCATCCGCATCGCGCTGGCCAGCGGCGCGCAGGCCATCCACCCCGGCTACGGCTTCCTGTCCGAGAACGAGTCCTTCGCGCAGGCGGTGGCCGACGCTGGCCTGGTGTTCATCGGCCCGCCGGCCGCCGCGATCGCCGCGATGGGCAGCAAGTCGGCCGCCAAGGCGCTGATGGAAAAGGCCGGCGTGCCGCTGGTGCCCGGTTACCACGGCGACAACCAGGACCCGGTCTACCTGAAGGCGCAGGCCGACACCATCGGCTACCCGGTGCTGATCAAGGCGAGCGCGGGCGGCGGCGGCAAGGGCATGCGGATCGTGCGCTCGGCCGACGAGTTCGATGCGATGCTGGCGTCATGCCGACGCGAGGCGAAGAACGCCTTCGGCGACGAGACCGTGCTCATCGAGCGCTACCTGACCAAGCCGCGACACATCGAGATCCAGGTCTTCGGCGACAGCCACGGCCAGTGCGTCTACCTGTTCGAGCGTGACTGCTCGGTGCAGCGGCGTCACCAGAAGGTCATCGAGGAGGCGCCCGCGCCCGGCATGACCGAAACCCGGCGCCGCGCGATGGGCGAGGCCGCGGTCGCCGCCGCGAGGGCGGTCGGCTATGTCGGCGCGGGCACGGTCGAGTTCATCGCCGAGCCCGACGGGCGCTTCTTCTTCATGGAGATGAACACCCGCCTGCAGGTCGAGCACCCGGTCACCGAGATGATCACCGGCCACGACCTCGTCGAGTGGCAGCTGCGCGTGGCCGCCGGCGAGCCGCTGCCGCTCCCCCAGGAGGCGCTGCGCATCGACGGCCACGCGATCGAGGTGCGGGTCTACGCCGAGAATGCCGACAAGGGTTTCCTGCCCTCCACCGGCGAGCTGCGCCACCTGCGCACACCGCCCGCGGTGGCCTTCACCCACCGCGACGGCGCGCAGACCGCCGCGGTGCGCATCGACAGCGGCGTGCGCGAAGGCGACGCGATCTCGCCCTTCTACGACCCGATGATCGCCAAGCTGATCACCTGGGCGCCCGATCGCGCCGGGGCGATCGCCCGGATGGATGCCGCGCTCGGGCGCTTCGAGGCGGTGGGCCTGCACACCAATGTCGGCTTCCTGCGCCGCCTGATGCGCTGCGACGCCTTCGCCGGCGCCGACCTCGACACCGGCCTGATCGAACGCGAACGCGCGGTGCTGCTGCCGCGGCCGCGCCCGCCGGCGGCGCGCGAGATCGCGCTCGCCTGCGCACTGGTGCTGGCGCGCGAGCAGGCGGCCGCGCAGGCCGCCCCGGATGCCCACGACCCCTGGCAGCAGCGCGACGGCTGGCGCATCGGCGCGGCGCTCGAACGCACGCTGGTCTTCGGCGCGGGCACCGACAGCGTCGAAGCGCGCGTGAGCCATGCCGCCGGCGGCCACACGGTACGGGTCGGCGACGAGGCGCTCTGCCTGGGGTCGCTGCGCTGGGATGCCGCGGCCCGCCGCCTCTCGGGTCTGGTCGGCAGCGAAGCCTTCGCCTGCGGCGCGCTGGCCGACGGCGAGATGCTGCACCTGTTCCTGCCTGCGGGCCAGCTCAGCCTCGGGTGGCGCAACCCGCTCGAGGCGGCCGATGGCGACGTCGAGGCCGGTGGCGGACTGGCCGCACCGATGCCGGGCAAGGTGGTCGCGGTGCTGGTGGCCGCCGGCGACCGGGTCTCGCGCGGCCAGCCGCTGGTCGTGATGGAGGCGATGAAGATGGAACACACGATCACCGCGCCGGCCGACGGCGAGGTGGCCGAGGTGCGTCACGGCGTCGGCGAGCAGGTCGCCGAGGGCGCGGCGCTGATCACGCTGCGCTGAGCGCCAACGGCGGGCGCGCGCTGTCCCGGAACGGGCGCGCACCGCCATCACCCCCTTCGAGGAACCCTCATGGACAACGCATGGAGCAGCCCGCGCGACGCGGGCCTGGATCCCGACCGGCTCGCGAAGCTCGCCGGCGCCCTGCAGGATCAGATCGCCCGCGGCCGGCTGCCGGGCGCGGTCGCGATGATCGGCCGGCGCGGGCGCGTCGCCTGGACGCACACCGCCGGCGAGCTCGCGCCGGGCGGCGGCGTGCCGATGCGCGAGGACGCGATCTTCCGGATCTTCTCGATGACCAAGCCGATCGTGTCGGTCGCGATCATGATGCTGGTCGAGGACTTCCGCATCCGGCTGGCCGATCCGCTCGAGCGCCATCTGCCGGATTTCGCCACCTCGAAAGTGCTGGTCGAGGACGCGAGCGGCGTGCGCGAGGAGCCGCTGCGGCGCCCGATCACGGTCCAGGACCTGCTGCGCCACACGTCGGGCCTCACCTACGACTTCGTCGGCACCGGCGAGGTCCATCGCCGCTACGCGCAGGCGAAGCTGCACGAGCCGACGCAGGACAACGCCGAGCAGGCACGCCGCCTGGCCGCGCTGCCGCTGGCGCACCAGCCGGGCAGCCGATGGGAATACAGCCGCGCCACCGATGTGCTCGGCCGCCTGGTCGAGCTCGCGAGCGGGATGTCGCTCGGCGAGTTCCTGCAGGCCCGCATCCTCGGCCCGCTCGGCATGGTCGACACCGCCTTCCACGTGGCGCCGGCGCAGCAGCACCGGATCGCCGAGCCCTTCGCCACCGACCCGGACTCCGGCGCGGCGGTGAAGCTCTTCGACCCGCGCCGGGTGCCGCGCTTCGAAAGCGGCGGCGGCGGGCTGATGTCGACGCTGGCCGACTACGGCCGCTTCCTGCAGATGCTCGCGGGCGGCGGACGACTCGGCGGCACCCGGCTGCTGTCGCGAGACACGCTGGCCTTCATGACCGCCGACCATCTCGGCGACATCCCGCACGAGGCCGCCCAGCTGCCCCCGGGCCACGGCTTCGGCCTGGGCTTCGCGGTGCGCACGCACGCCGGTCTGGCGCCGCTGCCCGGCGCGGTCGGCTCCTACTTCTGGGGCGGCATCGCCGGCACCACGTTCTGGGTCGACCCGGCGCGCGAGCTGTTCGCCTGCATGATGGTGCAGGCACCGATGCAGCGCGACGAGCTGCGCGCGCTGTTCCGCACGATGGTCTACGCGTCGCTCGACGATTGAATCTCGTTGCGCCCGCAAGCAGTCTGTCGATGACGATGGCACCGGTGCGCATCAGCGTCGTCCACCCGGACCCCGACGAAGGCCGGGCGTGGTGCGGCGCGCTCGCCGCGCGGCTGCCGCAGGCGCGGGTCCGCCGATGGGCGTCGCCGGACGGCGAGGCGCGCGCCGCTGGCCCTGCCGACGCGGTCCCGGATGCGGGACATGTCGAGGCGGGTCCGCATGTCGGCGTCGGCTGGCGGCCGCCGGCCGCCTTTTTCGCAGGCAACCCCGACCTCGCCGCGTTCTTCGCGCTCGGCGCCGGCGTCGACCAGCTGCTCGCGCTGCCGGGGCTGCCCGCCACGCTGCCGATCGTGCGCCTCGAGGATGCCGGCATGGCCGACCAGATGTTCGCCTGCGTGCTGCACGAGGCGCTGCGCCGGCTGCTGCATGCCGACACCTACGAGGCGCAGCAGCGCGCGCACCGCTGGCGCGAGCTGCCGGCGCGCGCCTTTGGCGAGTTGCGGGTCGGCATCGTCGGGCTCGGTGCGCTCGGTGGCGCGGTGGCCACGCGGCTCGCGGCGCTCGGCTTCACGGTGCACGGCTACACGCGCCAACCGCGCGTGCTGCCCGGCGTACGCTGCTGGCAGGGCGCGGCAGGCTGGGCATCCTTTCTCGCCGCCACCGAGCTGCTGGTGCTGATGGCGCCGCTCACCGACCACACCCGCGGCATGGTCGATGCCGCGGCGCTGGCCGCGCTGCCGCGGGGTGCGTGGCTGCTCAACGTGGCCCGCGGCGCCCTCGTCGACGAGGCGGCGCTGCTGGCTGCGCTCGATGGCGGCCGGCTCGCGGGTGCCACGCTCGATGTTTTCGGCACCGAACCGCTGCCCGCAGGGCACGCTTTCTGGGAACACCCTAGAATCCGGCTGACGCCGCATGTTGCGGCGCAGACCCTGCTCGAGCCCGGTGCCGACCAGATCGCCGATCGCATCGGCCGCCTGCTGCGCGGCGAAGCGCTCGACGGCCGGGTCAGCCGCGAGCGCGGCTATTGAGCCATGGCCACGCGCAGCCGTCTGCCGAACCCTCAGCCCGAATGCCAGCCTGGAGTGCCACGATGAGCCTTCCGAAACGCGTCCACATCACCGAGGTCGGCCCGCGCGACGGCCTGCAGAACGAGAAGCAGCCGGTGCCCGCCGACATCAAGGTCGGCCTTTGCGAGCGGCTGCTCGCGGCCGGCGTGCGCAACCTCGAGGTCACGTCCTTCGTGTCGCCGAAGTGGGTGCCCCAGATGGCCGACGCCCCCGAGGTCATGGGCCGCATCAGCCGGCCCGACGGCGTCATCGTCTCGGTGCTCACGCCCAACATGAAGGGATTCGAGGGCGCGCTCGCCGCGAAGGCCGACGAGGTCGTGATCTTCGGCGCCGCCACCGAGGCTTTCTCCCACCGCAACATCAACTGCTCGATCGACGAGAGCCTCGAGCGCTTCACCCCGGTGGCGCGGGCGGCCCAGGCCGCCGGCATGCGGGTGCGCGCCGCGGTCTCGGTCGCCTTCGGCTGCCCGTACCAGGGCGAGGTGCCGATCCCCTCGGTGGTCGACGTGGTCAAGCGCTTTCGCGACATCGGCTGCGACGAGATCGGCATCGCCGACACCATCGGCGTGGCCAATGCCGAGCAGGTCAAGCGCGTGCTCGAGGCGGCTGCCCGCGAGTACCCGCTCGCGCAGATCTCGGGGCACTTCCACGATACCTACGGTCAGGCGATCGCCAACGTCTACGCGAGCCTGCAGGTCGGGCTGAACCGCTTCGACGCCTCGATCGCCGGGCTCGGCGGCTGCCCCTACGCCAAGGGCGCCACCGGCAACGTCGCCACCGAGGACGTGCTCTACCTGCTCGATGCGCTGGGCATCGAGACCGGCATCGACTTCGACCGCATGGTCGAGGCCGGCCAGTGGATCAGCGCCTTCCTCGGCCGCAAGTCGATGTCGCGCGCCGGCAATGCCTGGCACGCGAAGAAGCTCGCCCGCGAGGAAAAGGCCACCGCCTGAGCCCTCGCGGCCGCCGCCGCCCGCATGTCGACCACCGCCCCGCCCCCGCCCCCGCGCGCGTCCCGACGCGCGATCGCCAGCCCATGCATCTCGGTGTGCCGCCTCGACCCGGCCACCGGGTGGTGCGTGGGCTGCCTGCGCACCATCGACGAGATCGCCGCCTGGGGCACCCTCGGCGACGCGCGCCGCGCGCAGGTCATGGCCGAGCTCGCGCTGCGTCGAGCCGATCCGGCCGCCCCGCGCCCGTGAACCCGGCGCCTTCCGATCCCGGCACCCCGGGGGCGGCGCCGAGCGCGCCCTCGGCCTGGCCGCCGGTCAACGAGACCGCCGCCGGCCTCGCGCGCCTGTTCGAGCAGCCGGTGCGGGGCCGGGCCTACACCGCGTGGGCGCGCTGGAGCACCGCCAGCACGGTGGTCGCGCTGTTCGCCTGGGGCGTGGCGCTCGTCGACCAGCAGCCGCAGCATCAGGGCGCGGTGCTCGCGCTGCTCGCCGCCGGCGGCGGCGTGCTGTTGGTCAGCACCTGGTTCATCCTGACCGGCCGCACCACCATCGATGCCCAGGGCATCCGTCAGGACTGGATCTTCCGCAAGCAGTTCGACTGGCACCAGATCGCCGCGGCGCGACTGGTACGCCTGCCGCTGCAGCCACGGCTGCTGCTGAGCACCGGGCGCGGGCCGATCCGCGCGATCCACGGCGGCGACGCCGCGGTCATCGAAGCCTTTCGCCGTATCGACACCTACTATCGCCAGATCAGGGCGCCGCTTCCGTGATGCCGTCGCTGCCCGCCTCGATGCGCTTCGTGCAGCGCGACTGGCTCTCGAGCAATCTTGTGCTGTTCTTCGACGGCGAGGGCGACTCGCGAGAAGCCACCGTGGTCGACACCGGCTACCAGCGCCACCGCGAACTCACGGTCGCGATCGTCGAGCGACTGCTGGCCGCCGAAGGCCTGCCGATGAGCCGGCTGCGGCGCATCGTCAACACGCACCTTCACTCCGACCACTGCGGCGGCAACGCCGCGCTGGTGCGGGCGAGCGGCGCCCGCGTGACGGTGCCGGCCTCCCTGCTCGACGCGGTCCGGCGCTGGGACGAGGACACGCTCACCTTCCGCGACTTCGGTCAGCAATGCGAGCGCTTCGATGCCGACGAGGGGCTCGCGCCCGGCGACACGCTGGTGATGGGCGGCCTGCCGTGGCGGGCGATCGCCGCACCCGGCCATGATCCCGACTCGCTGCTGCTGCACTGCGCGCCCGCGCGCCTGCTGATCTCGGCCGACGCCCTGTGGGACAGCGGCTTCGGCGTGATCTTCCCGGAACTCGTGGGCGACTCCGGTTTCCCGGAGCAGGCATCGGTGCTCGATGCGATCGCGGCACTGCCGGTCGACATCGCGCTGCCCGGCCACGGTCCGCTGATCACCGACCTGCCCGCGGCGATCGCCCGCGCCCGCAGCCGTCTGCAGGCCTTCGTCGACGACCCTCGCCGCAGCCCGCGCAACGCGATCAAGGTGATGATCAAGTTCATGCTGCTCGACCACCGACGGCTGCCGATCGCGCAGGTCCTCGGCCCGCTGAGCCGCTCGCGCACGATCGCGGGCGCGGCCGCGCAGCTCGGCCTGAACCCCGAAGCCGCCGTGCGCCGCAGCATCGACGAGCTGCTGGCCCAGGCGCAGCTCGCGCTCGTCGACGGCGAACTCCACGACAACGAACCCCAACCGGAGACACCCCGATGAACGCCCCCATTCCCGCCACCATGCTGCAGCTGCGCTCGCTGATCCGCGCCAGCGGCGAACTCGAACTGTCGCTCGCCGAGGTGCCGGTGCCGCAGCCCGGACCCGACGAGGTGCTGGTGCGCGTGCAGGCCACGCCGATGAATCCCTCCGACCTCGGCCTGCTCTTCGGCACCGCCGACATGAGCACCGCGAAGGCCGCCGGCACCGCCGCGCGCCCCGTCATCACCGCGACCGTGCCGGCGAAACTGATCAAGGCGATGGCCGGCCGCGTCGACCAGTCGATGCCGGTGGGCAACGAGGGTGCGGGCGTGGTCGTGGCCGCCGGCGACTCGCCCGCGGCGCAGGCGCTGCTCGGGCGCACGGTCGCGATCCTCGGCGGCGCGATGTACGCGCAGTACCGTGCCGTCAAGGCGCAGGCCTGCCTGCCGCTGCCCGCGGGCACGCCGCCGGCGGCCGGTGCCTCGTGCTTCGTCAATCCGCTCACCTCGCTGGGCATGGTCGAGACCATGCGCCGCGAAGGCCACAAGGCGCTGGTGCACACCGCGGCCGCCTCCAACCTCGGCCAGATGCTCAACCGCATCTGCCTGAAGGACGGCATCGGCCTGGTCAGCATCGTGCGCAAGCCCGAGCAGGCCGAGCTGCTGCGTTCGCAGGGCGCGGTGCACGTGGTCGACTCCTCGCAGGACGACTTCGCCGACCGCCTCACCGACGCGATCGCCGCCACCGGCGCGACCATCGGCTTCGATGCGACAGGCGGCGGGCGGCTGGCCAGCCAGATCATCACCAGCATGGAAGCTGCGATCGCGCGCACCGCCACCGAATACAACCGCTACGGCTCGAGCGTGCTCAAGCAGGTCTATATCTACGGCGGCCTCGATCGCGGGCCCACCGAGATCAACCGCAACGTCGGCATGGCGTGGGCGGTCGGCGGCTGGCTGCTCACGCCCTTCCTGCAGAAGATCGGCTTCGAGGCCGCGCAGAAGCTGCGCCAGCGCGTGATCGACGAGCTTCACACCACCTTCGCCAGCCGCTACACCCGCACGGTCTCGCTCGCGCAGGCCCTGAGCCTCGAGGCGATCGGCCAGTACGGCCGGCAGGCGACCGGCACCAAATACCTGATCGATCCCAGCCTCGATGCCTGAGCGCGGCCATTTCGACGACGAGATCCGCACCCTGCCGGCCGGCGACGCCACCTGGACGGGCCGGGTGCATCCGGCCTGGAACATCGGCGAGAACCCCAACGGCGGCTACCTGATGACGCTCGCCGTCTCGGCGATCCGTCAGGCCTGCCCGCAGCATCCGGATCCGCTGAGCATCACCGTGCACTACCTGCGGCCGGGCGCGCCCGACACCGACTGCCGCATCGACGTGCAGGTGCTGCGCACCGGCCGCACGCTGAGCACCGTGCGCGCGAGCCTCGTGCAGGAGGGCACGGCGCGCATCGAGGTGCTGGCCGCGATGGGCCGGCTCGGCGAGGAGGCCGAGCCCGTGCTCGCCCTGCCGATGCCGACCATCCCGCCGCCCGATGGGTGCGCGCCGCGCACCGGCGAGGTCCAGGGGCTCGATCTCGCGATCCTGCAGCGCCTGGACATCCGCCTCGATCCGGCCGAGTTCCGGGTCGGCGGCGCCGGTCGCGCGCAGATCAGCGGCTGGATCCGCTTTCATGACGGCCGCGAGCCCGACCCGCTCGCCTGCCTGCTCTTCGTCGACACCTTCCCCCCATCGGTGGTCGGCCTGCTCGGCGACGTCGGCTGGGTGCCGACGGTCGAGCTCACCGTGCAGTTGCGCGCCCGCCCCGCGCCCGGCTGGATGCTCGGCCGCTTCCAGACCCATGACCTGAGCGAGGGGCGGCTCGTCGAGGATGCCGCGCTCTGGGACAGCCGCGGCCGCCTGGTCGCCCAGTCCCGCCAACTGGCCCTGGTGCGCCGGGCCGAAAGGAAGCCCTGACATGAACACCGACGTCCTGTTCCAGCCGCTGCAGGTCGGGCCGATGCGCCTCGCGCACCGCGTCGTGATGGCCCCGCTGACGCGCATGCGCGCCGACCCGGCCACCAACGCGCCGGTGCCCGTGAACGCGGTCTACTACGGCCAGCGCGCCAGCGAAGGCGGGTTCATCATCGCCGAGGCCTCGCAGGTCTCGCAGCAGGGCAAGGGCGCGCCCACCACGCCCGGCATCCACACCGAGACCCAGGTCGCCGGCTGGCGCGGCATCACCGAGGCCGTCCACGCCCGCGGCGGCAAGGTCTTCCTGCAGCTGTGGCACATGGGCCGGCTGTCGCATCCTTCGCACCAGCCCGGCGGCGGTCTGCCGGTGGCGCCCTCGGCCGTCGGCGCCAAGGGCATGTGCACCACCGCCCAGTTCACCCGCGAACCCTTCCCGGTGCCGCGCGCGCTCGAGACCGACGAGATCCCGACGCTGATCGAGTCGTATGCGCAGGCCGCGCGCAACGCGATGGCCGCCGGCTTCGACGGCGTCGAGATCCACTCCGCCAACGGCTACCTGCTCGAGCAGTTCCTGCAGTCGCGCACCAACCGCCGCACGGACGCCTGGGGCGGCTCGATCGCCAACCGCTGCCGCCTGAGCCTCGCGGTCACCGAGGCGGTCGCCAAGGTCTGGGGCGCCGACCGGGTCGGCATCCGGCTGTCGCCCTTCGGCGTGGCCAACGACAGCGGCGAGGACGACCCGATGCCGCTCTACAGCCACCTGATCGGCGAGCTCGACGGCATGGGCCTGGCCTACCTGCACCTGATCGAGCCGCGCGCCAGCGGCGCCGGCCAGGCCGAGGTCGACCACCAGAACGTACCCTCGGCCGCGAAGCTGTTCCGCCCGGCCTGGCGCGGCGTGCTGATCGCCGCGGGCAACTTCCGGGCCGACAGCGCGGCCGAGATGGTGGCGCGCGGCGACGCCGACGCGATCGCCTTCGGCCGCTTCTTCATCTCCAACCCCGACCTGCCTCGGCGCATCCGCGAGGCAGCCGCCTTCACGCCCTACGATCGCGCCACGTTCTATTCCCGCGGCCCCGAGGGTTACGTCGACTACCCGCTGCTCGACGGCAGCCCGGCCTGATCCGGGAGGCGGACGACCGCGCCCGCCGGTCACGGCCGGCGCGCGCGGTTTTCGACGCGGCGCGCGCGGGTGCCCGCATTGACGATGCACGCGAGCGCGCCCACACTCCGGCGGATGCCCGGCGCAGATCGGGCCCGACACCCCAAGGAGGAGCATCGATGGCAAGGAAGATCTTCGCAGCGGCCGTGGCCGCGGCGACGCTGGCGTTCGCCGGCACCGCAGTCGCCCAGGAAAAGCTGGTCGTCTGGTTCACCAAGGGTTTCTACCCGGCCGAGGACCGCGCGCTCGACACCATGATCTACCGGTTCGAGCAGAAGACCGGCGTCAAGGTCGAACTCTCGCTGTACCCGGTGCAGGACGTCATTCCCAAGACCGTCGCGGCGCTCGATTCGCGCTCGCCGCCCGACGTCGCCTTCGGCCTCACCTTCGACTTCCAGGTGGCCGGCAAGTGGGCCAGCGAAGGCAAGCTGCTCGATCTCTCGTCGGTGCTCAACCCGATGAAGGACAAGTTCCTGCCCAACACGCTGTCCACGGCGCTGCTGCCCGGACCCGGCGGCAAGAAGGCCTACTACGCGGTGCCGGTCTACCAGCAGACCATGCACATCCAGTACTGGAACGACATGCTCGCCGAGGCCGGCTTCAAGCCCGAGGACATCCCGAAGGGCTGGAAGGACTACTGGAGCTTCTGGTGCGACAAGGTCCAGCCGGCGCACCGCCAGAAGACCGGCAAGCGCACCTTCGCGATCGGCCATCCGATGGGCGTCGATGGCACCGACTCGTTCTTCAGCTTCCACCAGTTCATGCTGGCCTACAACGTCCAGGTCGTCGATGACAACGGCAAGGTCACGCTGGGCGAGGCGAAGAACCGGGCCGGCCTGATCTCGGCGCTCAAGGACTACACCGACATCATGGCCAAGGGCTGCACGCCGCCCTCGTCGATCAGCTGGAAGGATCCCGACAACAACGTCGCCTTCCACAACAAGACCACGCTGATGACCCACAACGCCACGATCTCGATCGCGGCCAAGTGGCTCGACGACATGAACAACACGACGCTTACCGCCGAGCAGCGCGCGCAGGCCAAGCGCAACTACGAGGAGCTGATCGCGACCGCGCAGTGGCCCAACAAGCCCGACGGCAAACCCGCCACCTACCTGGCCGCTGTCAAGCTCGCCGTGGCCTTCGCCGGCGCCAAGAACGAGAAGCGCGCGCGCGAGTTCCTGGCCTTCATGATGGAGGAGGCCAACCTGACGCCCTACACCGAGGGCGCGCTGGGCCGCTGGTATCCGGTCACCAAGGCGGCTGCCGACCGCGACTTCTGGACCAAGGAAGACAAGCATCGCAAGGCGGTGTCCGACCAGTTCCGCGCCGGCACCGGCACCTTCCCCTTCACGCGCAACTGGAAGTTCACGATCCTCAACAACGAGAACGTCTGGGCCAAGGCGATGAGCCGCGTCGTCAACGACAAGTGGACGCCCGAGCGCGCCGCTGACGAACTGATCGCGCGGGCGGTGCAGGTCGCCGGCAACTGAGCGTGACCGCGGCCACCCCCGCGGTCGCGGGCCGGCGCGCGCCGGCCGGCCCGCTGCGCCCGGCGTCGTGGAACACCGTCGGGCTGCTGATGATCGCGCCCTACGTGCTGGTGTTCCTGCTGTTCGTGCTCTACCCGGTCGCCTACGGCTTCTGGCTGGCGCGCGATCCGGCGAGCTACGTGCGGCTGTGGGAAGACCCGGTCTTCGGCAATGCGGTCATCAATTCCGCGCTGTTCCTGCTGGTGGTCGTCAACCTCAAGTTCCTGCTGGCGCTCGGCCTGTCGGGCTTCTTCGTCCACGAGCGGTGGTGGATCCGCATCCTCGCGGTGCTCTTCATCCTGCCGTGGGCGGTGCCCTCGATCCCCACCATCCTGTCGTTCCGCTTCATGCTCAACCCCGAATGGGGCGTCATCAACAGCGTCTATTTCCGCCTCACGGGGCTGGACGGCCCCAACTGGCTCAACGACCGCTGGATCGCGTTCGCGATGGCCGGCATGGTGCACATCTGGAAGTCGCTGCCGTTCTGGACGCTGATCCTCGTCACCGGGCGCCTGGCGATCAGCAAGGACCTCTACGAGGCAGCCTCCGTCGACGGGGCCACCCGCTGGCAGCAGTTCGTCCACATCACCTGGCCCTCGATCCGCACCCTCTACATCACCTGCACGCTGCTCTCGATGATCTGGACGCTGGGCGACTTCAACAGCGTGTACCTGCTCACCGGCGGCGGGCCGTCCGACCTCACCCATGTGCTGGCCACGCTCGGTATCCGCTACCTGCGCCTGGACCAGGTCGACATGGCGATGGCCAGCATCGTGGCCGCGATGCCGCTGGTGCTGCCGCTGGTCTTCTTCATGATGAAGCGGCTGTCGCGCGGGCCGCACGAGGACTGAGCCGGTGAGCGCATCGACGACCCGTGGGCCGTGGCGGCTGCGCCCGCTCCTCTCCGAGACCGGCCTTTGGCTGGTGGGCATCCCGGTGCTGCTGTGGACGATGCTGCCGATCTACCACATGCTGCTGTTCGCGCTGTCCACCAAGGACAGCGCGTTCGCAGGGCGGCTGTGGCCGCAGACGCCGACGCTGCGCAACGTCGAGATCGTGTTCGCGCAGCAGCATCATTACCTCGGCAACTTCTGGGCGCAGATCGGCTCGAGCGTGCTGATCGCTGCGGCCACCGGGCTGCTGACGCTCGTCGTCGCCACCATGGCGGCCTTCGCGATCAGCCGGCTGCGGGTGCGCGGTGGCCGCTGGGTCATGAACGCGGCGCTGTTCACCTACTTCATCCCGGCGGCCTTCCTCGCGGTACCGATGTACAAGACGATGGGTCTGTACGGCCTGCTGAACAACCGCTGGGCGATGATCCTGGCGATGGTCACGCTGGCCGCGCCCTATGCAATCTGGGTGCTGAAACAGGCCTCCGACAAGCTGCCCGTCGAGCTCGACGAGGCCGCGATCGTTGATGGCGCAACCGCCGGCCAGCTGTTCCGGCTGGTCTACCTGCCGCTGATGACCCCGTCGCTGGTGGCGATCGGCGTGTACGCGGTGCTGCTCGCCTGGAACGAGTACCTGTACGCCTTCCTGCTGCTGTCCGACGAAAAGGACATCACGGTGGCGGTGGCGCTCGGGCTGTTCCTGTCGGCCGACGACTCGCCGTGGGAGCTGCTGATGGCCACCGGCGTGCTCTACGCGCTGCCGCCGGCGGCGATCTACTACGTCTTCAGGCGCTACATGGTATCGGGGCTGACCGCGGGCGCGGTGAAGAGCTGAGTCGCCGCGCCGGCCACGGCGCGGCGCAACCAGGCCGGGACGCCGGGAACCCGGCGGGCCTCAGACCACGATCGGGTTGACCGCGCCGTCCATCGACAGGATGGCGCCCGACACGTAGCTCGCCTTCGACGAGGCGAGGAACAGCACCGCGTTGGCGATCTCCTCGGGCGTGGCGATGCGCCCGAGCGGCAGCTTGGCCTTGGCCCGCGCGAGCGCCTCGTCGGGACTGATGCCCTGCATCCGTGCATCCGCCAGCATGCCCTCCTTCAGGCGCTCGGTCAGCGTCAGGCCCGGATTGACCGCGTTCACGCGAATGCCACGGCCGGCGTAGGCGCTCGCCATGCCGGCGGTGACCAGCATCAGCGCCGCGTTGGCCGCGCCGCCGGGCATGTGGACCGGGCTGGCGACCTTGCCGCCGGCGCCGATCACGTTGACGATGGTGCCGCTGCCGCGCGCGGCCATGCGCTTGACGATCGCATCGATCGGGAACACGTAGCTGAAGTACTTCGCGTCCATCGCGGCGCGCCACGCGCCGGGCTCGAGCTCGTCGGGCGGCGTGCGCTTCGCGGCGCCCGCGGAGGTCACCAGTACGTCGATCGGGCCCAGCCCGGCCTCGACCGCCGCCACCATCGCGCCCACCGCCGAGGGGTCGGCCATCTCGCCAGCGAAGCTCATCAGGCGGCCGGGCGCGCCTGCCTCGGGCAGCGCCTGCAGCAGCGCCGCGCGGCCGCGCTCGAGGTTGCCGGCATCGCGCGAGACGATCGCGACCCGCGCGCCCTCGGCCAGAAAGCCTTGCGCGCAGGCCAGCCCGATGCCCTTGCTGCCGCCCGTCACCACCACCACCTTGCCGCCGAGTTCGAGATCCATCGTATGCTCCCCTGTTCTTCGAGATGTCGCGGGCCCGCGCCCGCCCAGCCATGAACGATACCGCCTCCCGGACCCCGAATCGCTCACGACCCGTATCGTCGTCGGTGACCGTGCGCGACAGCCGCGACGACGACCTGCCCGCGATCCAGGCGATCTACGCGCACCATGTGCTGCACGGCACCGGCACCTTCGAGCTCGAGCCGCCCACCCTCGAGGAAATGACCCGCCGCCGCGCCGACGTGCTCGGCAACGGATTCGCGTGGCTGGTGGCCGAGCACGAGGGCACGGTGCTCGGTTATGCCTATGTCAACTGGTTCCGCACGCGCCCGGCCTACCGCTTCACGGTCGAGGACTCGATCTACATCGCGCCCGAGGCGATCGGTCGCGGCGTGGGCCGGCAGCTGCTCGAGGCGCTCCTTGCGCGCTGCGACCAGCGCGGCTGTCGCCAGGTGCTCGCGGTGATCGGCGACAGCGCCAACACCGGCTCGATCGCGCTGCATGCCGCCTGCGGCTTCCGGATGGCCGGCTCGCTGCGCGCGGTGGGCTGGAAGTTCGGCCGCTGGCTCGACGTGGTGATGATGCAGTACGAGGCCGGCGAGGCCGACCGCAGTCCGCCGGCCTGAGGCGGCCGGGCACGGCGGCTCGGCGCCCGGCCCACGGTCGCCGCTCCGCGCTTCAGGCGTAGGCCACGATCATCTTCGTGGCCAGCGCATACAGCAGCACCGCGAAGATGCGCTTGAGCAGAGCCACCGGCATCCGGTGGGCGAGGCGCGCGCCGAAGGGCGCGGTGAGCACGCTGGCCGCCACCACCGCGGCGAGCGCCGGCAGATGGATGAAGCCCAGGCTCCAGGACGGCAGGCCTGGCACGCCCCAGCCGGCGATCACGTGGCCGATCATGCCGACCACCGCCACCGGCACGCCGATGGCCGCCGCGGTGCCGATCGCGCGCGACAGCACCACGCCCCACGACAGCATCAGCGGCACGGTCAGGAAGGCGCCGCCCGCGGAGGCCAGGCCGCAGATCACGCCGACCACCACGCCGATCGCGACCAGCACCGGCATGCGCGGCAGGCCGCCGCCGCCCGAGGGCTTGCGGCCGAGCAGCATCTGCGTGGCGCCACCATAGACCACCAGCGCGAAGCCGATCGCGAGCACCCGCTGCGGCAGCCAGCCGGCCACCAGCGTGGCGATGAAGCTGCCCGCGACCATGGCCGGCGCGATGCGGCGCACGATCGTCCAGTCGACCGAGCCCAGACGATGGTGAGCCAGCACGCTGGAACTCGAGGTGAACACCACCGAGGCCATCGCGGTCGCGAGCGCCATGTGGACGATATGGTCGGTGGTCAGCGCCTGTGCGGCGAAGATCGCCGAGAGCACCGGCACCAGCGTCAGCCCGCCGCCGATGCCCAGCAGCCCCGCGAGAAAACCGATGAAGGCCCCGATCGCGAGGTAGGCGACGAGCCACGATAGCCAGGTCATGGGCCGGGATCATACGCGCCGGAACAACCACGACGGGGCGCGCACGCCGTCGCTGCTATCGTTCGGAGCTTCGACGCCCTCTTCCGGACCCATGACGATGACCGCCCCCGACCTCTTCTCGCCCGTGCGCATCGGCGCGATCGACTGCGCCAACCGCGTCTTCATGTCGCCGCTGACCCGCTGCCACGCGCTGCCCGACGGCGACGTGCCGCATGCGCTGAACGCCACCTACTACGCGCAGCGCGCGAGCGCCGGGCTCATCATCAGCGAGGCCACCCAGGTGTCCGCGCAGGGCAAGGGCTATGTCGACACCCCGGGGATGTACAGCCCGGCACAGGAGGCGGGCTGGCGGCTCGTGACCGACGCGGTGCATGCGGCCGGCGGGCGCATCGTCGCGCAACTGTGGCACGTGGGCTCGATCTCGCACCCCGACTTCCAGCCCGGCGGCGCGCTGCCGGTGTCGTGCTCGGCGGTGAATCCCGGCGGCGTCGTGCGCACGCCGGCCGGCAAGAAGGACCGGGTCGCGCCGCGCGCGCTCGAGACCCACGAGGTCGCCGCGATGGTCGAGACCTGGCGCCAGGCGGCGCTCGTCGCGCAGCGCGCCGGCTTCGACGGCGTCGAGCTGCACGGCGGCAACGGCTACCTGCTCGAGCAGTTCATGCGTGACTCGACCAACCTGCGCACCGACGAATGGGGCGGCAGTATCGCCAATCGCCTGCGCCTGACGCTGTCGATCATCGATGCCTGCATCGGCGTATTCGGCAAGGACCGGGTCGGCATCCGGCTGTCGCCCGTGACCAACGCGAACAACTGCGGGCAGGACAGCAACCCGCAGGCCACCTACGGCACGCTGGTCGATGCGCTGAGCGAGCGCGGCATCGCGTTCATCGACTTCGTCGAGGGCCAGACCGGCAGCACTCGCAACCTCGAGGGCTTCGACTTCGCGCTCGCGCGCAAGCGCTTCCGCGGCGCCTACGTCGCGAACAACCGCTACACGCGGCAGATGGCACTCGATGCGATCGCCGGCGGCGCGGCCGACGCGGTCGCCTTCGGCGTGCCCTTCATCGGCAACCCCGACCTGCCCGAGCGGCTTCGCCGCGACGCGCCGCTTGCGACGGCCAATCCGCAGACCTACTACGGCCAGAGCGCGGTAGGCTACACCGACTACCCGGCGCTCGACGCCGCCTGAGCGCCGCCGACGAGCAGCGCGCGGTGCTCGTCGGCGACGTTGCTGCCGCACAGCACCGTCGCGACCGACGCACCGGCCAGCCGCTCGCGCAGCACCAGCACGCCGGCGAGCCCGGCCGCGCCGGAGGGCTCGAGCACCAGCCCCGCGTGCTCGAAGGCCATCCGCATCGCATCGACGATGGTTGCGTCGTCAACCAGAAGCACGTCATCGACGAGCCCGCGAAGGTCGTCGAGCGCCTCGGGTACCGGCACGCGAACCGCGATGCCGTCGGCGATCGTGTCGGCGACGTCGGTGCGGCATGC
>Ga0315900_10002960_pt1 | contig 25275 bp, 12 predicted proteins | sample LakEriMetagenome_FD_203521 | JGI IMG/M metagenome (GOLD analysis project Ga0315900, IMG submission 203521) | Freshwater fungal communities from buoy surface, Lake Erie, Ohio, United States - Buoy 12 MA114 | ecosystem: Environmental > Aquatic > Freshwater > Lake > Lake biofilm | place: USA: Lake...
AGTCGACTGGCGCCTACTCTCCTACATCCAAACCCGCCTGACGCGAACGCCTAGAGCCACCCAAGAGACCGTCTTGCCACCGAGGGAAGGCGATGGCTTAAAAACAGCTACGGGCTAGAACGTCGACCTCCTTCCACAGTTCCGAAAAATCGTTGCTCCTGAATTCGCCATGAAAGAAATCTGCAATGAACACCACCAAAATGAATGGTAAATGAACTAAAATGCTTTGCATTGCGAAGCAGCCATCCGAACTCTGGTTGTGTTTTCATGCAAACGAATCACCGCTAATCAGAAAAACCCGCACAGGTGCATCATGGAAATCGAGGTAGAACTTCTAGGCGTAGTGAACGATTTCAAGAAAAGCACTCACCCACGTGCGCTCCAACGTAAGTTTGTTCTGAAGACAACGGCGGAGCAGTTAGCCCAGTTGCTCCGATACACGCGCAAATCGAAATCCGGCTCATCGGCCTTCCGAATTGACCCGACTTCGATCATTCAAATCGATAAGAAAATACAACGCGGGATGGATGTAGATGGCTTCCTACTGCAAAACCCGAAGAAAATCATGGAGATCGCAAACACCCTTCTGGATCCGCGAAAGGAAACCGTACCTCGCCTCTACCTCGGATCGCTGACTTGGAACGTTCGACCGAAGAACCGGCAGGGAACAGACATCGATTTTCGAATTACGAAAATCGATCAGGAAGGCAAACCTCCGCAGTATCGCCTTGCTTTCGATACCGAAGCGATCTATCTCACCGACTCCGCGCACCGACACTTGGGAATCGTAGAAGCCTACCTACTTCACCGAAACAATCCCGAAAAGTACCCATCCTTTTCTACGAAAATGGAATTTAGCGTAGAACTCTACACCCTGGCCGAACAACAGGAGCGCGAATTGTTCGCCGAACTCAACTCGAAGCAAAAGAAGATTTCCGCTGCCAAGCAGAAAGAAATGGATGTCAGCTCACCAATTGGGGCACTGAAGGACTCTATTCAAGACTACGATCGCCAGAACCTGAAACTCTTCGACAAGAACATCGAAGTTACCTCCAATCAGAACGACAAGCACACCCTCCTCACGATGTCCGTGTTTGTTGCCTCCATCGGCGAGATGTTCTCTGCTCAGCAGATCCGCGATTCGCGTGAGGACACCGACCTACAGCAAGAGCTTTCGGAGTATTACTGTGAGTTCTTTTATGAACTGAGCCGAACACTTCTAGTGCGCATTGACGATGGGAATGGTTCCTACAGGGAACTGCATCCATACCGGAACCTCTACATGGAGTTCATCAAGCCTGTTGAAGATACCTACGATGCCAATGCACCAGCATCGTCGGAAGAAAAACTCCAAACCGCTCGGGAAATCGCAACGGCCGAAAATCAATCTGTGCGCCGCATTGACGTCGCGAACCACAATTCCTTCATCAAAGCTATCTCCCGCCTGGGCGGAACAATCCGACTTATGGAAAACTGGCGGGAAGTCATCGCTAAACTTCAACATCACCTCAACTCCCGAAAAGGGATGATGTTGTTCCAGAAGTCGAATAACGACTTCTTTGTCACCCAACCAAAATTCGGAATCCCTATCGCATCGCTAAATGAAGATGGCACCATCAACATTCAGGTGCAATCGAAAACAATTAACGCAATTTACGACTACCTGATGACCGAACTCGACCTCTATCGTCCGCCGTTCATCATGCTCAAAAAACCAGGGCACGATCCGGTAGAGGTGCAACCGGGCCTCCAATTGCAGATACCAAATACCGAATCCTATAGCGTCGCAACCGCTTACTTCTACCTCCCCTCCACCGTCCGACAAATACCTGACGGCAGCATCCGACTCGACATTGACGGTGGCACCGATTTCCCTGCTGCAACCAAAAAAGGGAAGTCCGGGGGACTCAATCCAACCGAATGCATCATTGATGAAGAGTACACCGACCCCACGCACCCAGACATTCTCAGATGGAAAGCAACATTCGAAATCCCCTGGCCATCAGGTAGCATGATGCGGGCGCCATCCTGTACGGTAATCGCCCGTCTCAATTCGCCCGGGTTCAATGATACCATGGCAATAGAAAAAATAGAATTTGAGTCAGTACTAATCAAAACGTCAGAAACGAATTGATTCCATTTTTTATAAAATTGAATTTCGTCGTAGCAACCCTGATAATAACGAAACCAAAGGATCATCGATTACAATAGCCAGGGTTTTACAAAGTGCCACGCCACCAACGATTTCTAAGAAGATTTTGTATGAGGCATTACATTGGTTTCGCAGATTCCCCAATCGTCTCCCTGGTTGCAAGACATAGCATTTTGGCGGGGTCTCGCACGACTCACTGAAATCCATTTTGGATTCGCACTTCATGACCGACCTACGGGCAATCTAAAGTTTCGCCATTCGCATACCTTGAAACAGCTAAGCGGAATCGATGGCAACTCGCGACAAAGAGATCTTATCGGAACTTGAAATTCACTTAAACACAGACAGTGGCAGAACCGAATTCCATGAGCAACCCAATAGTTTTTACCTCTCCTTCGTGACAGACGATGGTTTTAAGATCACTTACCAAAGCAGGCCTCTTGAAAGAAACAGTCTTGCGATCGCCTAAGTCTGCATTGATGAGAACAATTTGGCGGGGACAATGGAGTGGTGGCGAGGAAGGCAAATCTGACCAGATTGTTGTGACAAGCCAGAACATTCTGGGGACTTAGACACTACCGCAGGGTGCTAGCTAACCTATTCTGTGTCCGCTAAACTGGATGTTTTTAATTACGTTAATTCCATGTTTTCGTCGAAACTGTGGGTGAGATGAATTAGGTTCTCGAACGCGGGGAGGGCACGTCTTGTCGCAGGGTCGTGAGAAACATCTTTTCGTAGAGTCATCCGAGAACAGCCTTGGTATCGGCAAGGTTATTGAGATCCAGGGTGAAACTGCGTGGGTCAATTACTTTCTTTCACCCGTAGGCGAAGGGTGGTTTCGTGCCGAGGTCGCCACCAAGAGCCTCGCACTTAAGGCGTTGTCCCCAGAAACAAGAGCCTACTACCGGAACCCCGACACCGACAGAATCGAGGTCGGACGCATTTTGGCGTTTCATAAGGATGACAATAGGTATTTCATTCGCTTTCCAAATGAGGTCCGCCGCTTCCTTGCGAGTGACGAATTTGAAGTACGGTGCCGGTTGCCGATAGCCGACCCGACCGGTCACTTGGCCGGCGAAGTTAACGAGACCGCGTTTTGGCACTCGCTGCGTTCGGAATTCGTGCGGCATCTGATGGACCAGCATCAAATGAGCGGCGGACTTTCGGCGTTACTCTCCTCGTCGATTGAAATTGTCGCCCACCAAGCGTCTGCTGTTCGCCGCGTACTGACAGATCCGTTCCAGCGTTACTTGCTTGCCGATGAAGTGGGGCTGGGTAAAACCATAGAAACAGGCGTCTTGATAAAGCAGTTTACGCTTGATGAACCATGCGATCACCAGACCGTCATCATCGTACCGGAAGCCCTGAGGATGCAGTGGCAGCAAGAGTTGGCTCATCGTTTTCATTTAGGAGAACTGCTCGGCAAGGCAATCCACATCGTTACCAATCAGGACGTAGAACAACTTGGCTCCAATCTTCCGCGCGCTCGGATGATTGTTATCGATGAGGCCCATCATTTGAGTTCGTGGGCATGGTCGGCGAACAAACAGGAAAAGTCGGTGTTTGATCTAGTTGCTGACACCACTGCTGATTTGCACCGTCGAGTCTTGCTGCTTTCTGCTACTCCTGTGTTGCACAACGAAAAATCGTTTCTGGCGATGCTCCATTTGCTTGATCCACAAGTCTATGCACTCGACAGTCTCGATTCGTTCCAACAGCGTGTGCAATTGCGACAAGAAATCGCCGAACGTATGATGGATCTGCGAGAAGACGAATCAAATTTCTTTCTAGGCGACACGCTGGACGTTCTTGGCGAGTTGCTCGCGGAAGATAGCGAATTTCAAACGCTACGAAAAGAGCTTGGGCAACTAGTCGAAAACGACATTGATGAACAGGACTGTCGTCGCATCGAACTGATTCGTTCGATCCGGACTCACGTCAGCGATATGTGGCGTCTGCATCGAAGAATTCTGAGAAGTCGGCGAACTGACGCGACATCGGCGTATCTGCCTGGTCGCGGCGGGGCAAAACGAATCACGTACACCTGTGACAAAGAGTCTGGGCTTGCCGAAGCGATTGAAGCTTGGCGTCTAACTCTTTCGGCATCAATGTTTTCGGCGACTGATGCGGAGAAAGACATCGCCAGAGGTTTAGTGCGTGTCATGGACGAATTCGCCTCTTGTGACCCCCGACGCGCAATTGCGTTAGCGACCGCTCGACTTAGCGGCGGAACGTCCAACGCAACCCGCACTCTTCCGCTGTGCGACGGGGAACCCGAAATGCTGCAACAGATCATACGAGCCGGTGGCGTTTGTGATCAATCGGCGAGGTTGGAAAGACTGTATCAACTGATCGGCAGTGGCGACGAACAAGGCTCCTACGTTGTGTTTGCAAGCGAACCCGAAACGGCCGACTTAATCTTTGAATTCCTTGACCTGCGACTCCCACGCAATCGCGTCCAACGTCACTCGTCCAAATCTTCCGCCTGGACACAATTTAAGAACGAGGATCGCGGCTACGTTCTCGTTTGTGATCGCGCGGCCGAAGAAGGTTTGAACCTACAGAAACGTGGTGCCAGTGCAATTCACTATGACTTGCCATTCTCACCAAATCGCATCGAACAACGCATGGGTCGCCTTGATCGTTTTGGCAGTGGGATGCCCGTACAGGCTGCTGTTTTGGTTTGCGATGGATCAGCCGTCCAGAAACGGTGGTTCGATTTGGTCGATGGCGCACTCGGCGTCTTCATTCGTTCGATTGCCAGTTTGCAATATGTCATCGAGAACTCGATGCAGAGCGTCTTCACTGAGTATTTGGACTCGGGGGCCGATGCTTTTTCTGAAGCCAGTGAGAAACTCGGCGGCGATGAAGGGATGGTAGCAAAAGAACTCAAACGTACTATCGCTCAGGACGCCATTGACTCGTTCGATACAGATGTCGTGACCCAAGAGTTCGCGGACGAACTCGAAAACAACGATCGAAAACTCGGGCAGCAGTCGGTTGCACTCTTCACCAAGTGGCTCAAGCGTGGTTTGCACTTTCGCATTTCAGGTGAAGAGCAAAACTTCGACGATGTCTTTCAGTACGAATTCACTCGCCGTGTCGATCATGGCAAGCGTGGACCGGAGGGTAAAGACACACTCATGTCCATCGACGAATTTGAGAGGTTTTTCGCCAAATCGATCGACGATATAGCGACGAAGAGACCGACCGTCTTCACGACCGTCCCGCTGACTTTTGATCGCGTCACATCGCAACGGCGTTGCTGCCGATTATTGCGAGTCGGTGATCCTTTCGTCGACGCGATAGAAGCGTTTACTCGATGGGACGATCGAGGATGCAGTTATGCGTTTTGGCGTTACGTGCCATCGTATCGCGGTGAGGAAGATCCGGCCGTATTCTTCAGATTTGACTTCGTTGTTTCACCAGCGATCGCGCCGCTGAAAGCCTTGTGCGAACGATACCCTGGCGCAAGCTGGAACGCTGTGCTACGTCGCACGCAAACGATCATGCAACCTCGTTTCACAATGATGTGGCTCGATTCCGATCTTGAAAGAGTCACGGGCAAAGACGATCGCGTCAAAATAATGATGCCTCCTTTTAGTAAGGATCGCTCTGGGTTTAAGGTGGATTTCAATCTAAACCGTAATCGCTGGGATGCAGTGGCGGAACTTTACGACTTGTCGTTGTGGCGAGAACGTTGCATAGCGGCGAGACAGACTTCCGAGCGATTACTAAGAAAGGAATCCGGTCTGCCGAAGTGGTGTTCTGACTGCGTCGAAAAAGCTGAAAAGCAAGGAAATCGTATACAGCAACAATTCCGCTCTCGCCTGGCAATGGCGAACGGTGAAGCCAAGTCGTCACTTGAGAAAGACCTGCAGTTTGAAAAAGAGCTCCTGCATGTCCAGGTCGAAGCTTTCATGAATCCTGATCTAAGAGTTGATTCAATCGGAGCGATCTTCGTGTCCAATCGCATGCCCTTCGATGAAATCGAAGAAAGAGAGGACGACGATTGAAAGACTTTCAGACTATTCAAAATGCTTTGCGTGAACTTCCTAAGACCGATCTTTTCAAGGAGTCCTTGTGCGATCGCAGTTGCGAGCAACTACGCAGAGCAGTGCTGTCGCTTTACGCCATCCCGCATTCAGTTGGCCCGGGCGATCTTGCTGGTTTGGTAGGTCATGTTCTGCGACGAGGAACACTATGCCATGATCCCGAGTACCTGCTGACAGTGCCGTCTGAATCGCCGTGGCCGAGTGAAGACTTGTGGACAAATTCGCAAGTCAAAGTTTTGGGTAGCGATCAGCAGTCTTTACGGTTGCGTGCTCTAGGATCGTGGAAAGCTGACTGGTTGGAAGGTAGCGACAAGTTTAGTCCGTTTGAGGCGAGTCTTCGGGAAGATTATCGGCGAAAAGGTTGGCCCAAGTCGCCATACTTGCCGCTCGACACCGCGTTGGAATACGGTTTGAAATTGCCGTTCAAAGGCTACCAAGGTCCAGGCCAGAGATTGGCGATTCGTTCTGCATTCTTTCTGAAGCCAGGCGGAACTTTGGTCGTCAACCTTCCCACTGGTACCGGCAAGAGCCTCATTGCTTGGGCAGCCGCATTGCTCGCCGCACCGCGTGAATTGACGGTCATGATCACGCCAACCATCGCGTTGGCGATCGATCAGGAGAGGCAACTACGGGAAAATTATCCGCATGCCCCTGGGGGACTACCGAAGGAGATGGCGTGGCATAGCGGACTAAGCGACGCCGCGAGAAAGGCTATTCTCCAGCGACTTCGCGATAATACTCAAAGAGTGCTAATTACCTCGCCGGAGAGTTTTGTTGGATCACTAAGTCGCATGCTTTACAAAACAGCCGAGAGCGGATTATTGAAATACTTCATCGTCGATGAAGCCCATCTCGTCGCTCAGTGGGGCAATGACTTTCGGCCTGAGTTCCAAGCGATGAGCGGTCTCCGGCGGGATTTGATAAAGCGATGCCCGGAAATGCGAGCTTTTCGTACTCTTCTTCTCTCGGCAACGCTGACGCAAGAGAGCTATGACGTCTTGGAAACATTGTTCTCGGACGGGAAATTTGATTCTGTAAACGCGGTTGCTTTGCGACCGGAACCCGAATACTGGCAGTCCGCATCAGCTACGAAGCACCAAAGAGACACGAAGGTAGTCGAACTCATTCGTGTCGCGCCAAGACCGTTTTTGCTATACGTGACAACCAAGCGAGACGCTGACTTCTGGCATCACAAACTTCGCGAACTTGGCATCAAACGATGTGGTTGCGTTCATGGAAGCACCTCGAATGACGAACGTGAACGAGTAATTGATCTTTGGCGAGCGGGTGAGATCGACTGCGTCGTTGCGACCTCGGCATTCGGCTTGGGTATGGACAAATCGGATGTCCGCACCGTGATTCATGCGTGCATTCCTGAGTCAATTGACCGCTATTACCAAGAAGTAGGGCGCGCGGGGCGCGACGGTTGTGCTTCCGTTTCGATCTTGCTCCCATGTGAGGATGCAGACAAGGCAACGGCGAAATCAATCAGTCAAGATCGCATTATATCCCTCGAGAAGGGACGGGACCGATGGGACGACCTAATGAAAACTGCTGTCTTCCTGCCTCACAAGCAGATCTGGCGGGTCAACCTGAATACTCGGCCGACACACATTCATCAAGACAGTGATGCCAACATCGCTTGGAATCTGCGGACGTTGGTTTTGCTAAATCGTTCTGGCATTATCCGCTTAGAGTCTGAAGAACCTCCGGATACCCAGCGTCTTGATGGGGAGAACGAACAAGCATTTGAGGCACGGCGGCAGAGGGCGACTGATGAGTATTTTGCGACAGCCTATTTGACGATTTTGAATGATCGGCATCTTGATGAAGAAGTCTGGGAACGGATTGTCCAACCTGAACGCGCGAGAATGTATGCCGCGAGTCGCGATTCGTTTAACCGAATGACCGACCTCTTGAGCGGGAACCGAGACATTGGCAAGTTGCTTCGCGACACGTATACAGTACGCACATCCAATGGTGGCCCGCGACCAGAGCACTGCTGCTCGGGTTGCACGTTTTGCCGCGCAAATGGCGTCGAAACAAGTCACCGATTCAGTCACCCAGAACCGGATCTAGTCCAGTGCGTCGAGCATGGCGATGTCGCTTCGCTTCAAGCACTCTTTCGAGTTCAGTCGCCGGTCGTTTTTGTAAGCGTCACCAATTCACAAAGTGACCGCGAGCGTGTCAGCCTTTGCCTGGACATTGTTCGGCAGCTAGTTAGCCGAGGTGTCGATGAGGTTGCGATTCCCAGCGAATGGATGAACAAACGTGAATGGAAAGCCATCCATGAGGCGTCTCCCCGACGCCTCGTGGTGGCAAGCCCTGTTTCATTATACGATCCTCGCAAAAACGACCTCCGTTTACCTCGAGCAACTTTTCTGTTTGAGAATCCTTCCACTGTTGTCCCCCGAGACTTGATTAACATGGAACGACCTTTTCATGTCATTTTTGCACCTGAAAATGCCGTCGAACCTGGAACCGGACGAAAGTTCTTTAGCACTCGTCCTAACATTCGCGACTACGAGTTAGTTCAAAGGTTAGGGCAGTAATGAGTATTCTTAATCGCCCCAGCGATGGCATCGTCAGCGTTTTGGTCGCACTTGTCCGGTCAAGCGTTATGTTGGGTACAATGCCGAAAAGCAAACTGCTGGATATTTGTTGTCCCAAAACCCTCGGTGATGTCAAACAAGACATGGCCAGCAAGACACTCAACCGATGGACTGAACTTGGCTTATTTGTCGTGACAGAGAAAGAGGAAGTGAAGGTAATTGATGAATATCGTGCAAGCATACGAAAGCTGAACGCATCGACCTCTTCAATTTCGGATGTTGCTCGACAGGTCGTACTCTCGTCAGAGAACAATAAGAATTTTTGGAGTGATGAAGAAAACAGATCAGCGGATTTTTCTCGGGCCGCATGTTGGATTCTTGCTCAGGATGTCCACTCTTTTGTTCCTACGTCATACACACAGGTCGAACCAAAGGCACTCGCCCAAGCTGGCTCTCCCGAGATTATTTTGTTTCAGAATGACACTCGCTGGTCTGGATTCGTATCTTGGGCAATGTTTCTCGGACTCGGTCGGTCTGACTCGGGAAAGGCATCAGGTGGTTTTATTGCCGATCCGACACCATGGATTTGCGGCCCAGCAACGAAGCTCCTTCCACCAAAGAATGATATGCCGATAAGAGAATTCCTAGACGGACTTGCTGAAGCCGTTCCCATTTTAGATGGCGGGCGTTTTCGAGCGGAGGTGGAGAGTAAACTTCGTCCTGAAAAATGGAAGGCACCAGACAGCGACGCGATTTCGACATCCCTTTCTCGCTCATTGCTACGACTTCAAGCGAGCGGCATCCTTCGTTTTGATGACCGTTCTGACTCGGAGTCGCGCGTCAATCTTATTGGTCGTGCCGGTCGAACCGTGCAGTCTGTGACCCACGTTCTGCTAGGAGATGCGAAATGAGCCTGCTAAGATTCTGGCCGACCGAAGCCAATTGTCTGGAATGCGTAAAACCAGAAGCCGAGAATCCGTCCGACGCGGTTTTCTTGGCCGTTCATCAAGAAATGCGGTTTGTGCGGAAGAGCTTCCAGACCGATCAGGCAGAAAGCAAGTCACAAAACCAATTACTCAATGAGTTCCTGCGAGACGAACCAAGCGGACGTGTGATACTGCCAATCCTCGGGGAATCGGGGATCGGTAAGTCACACATCGTTCGTTGGCTAAAGGTACAGTTGCAGCAACGGAAGGATCATGAAAAGAGGCATGTGATTCTGATCCCGAAAAGCTCTAGCTTGAAGTCGGTGCTTGGGCGAATCTTAGACGGGCTTGATGGCGCAAGGTACCGGGAAATTCGCAGCCAACTGAAATCTGCACGTGAGCAGATGGATGAGATTGGCGCGAAGCAGCGGATCCGAGCCGAATTGTTGACCTCGATCGAACGTAATCATACCGAGGCATCAAAACGGAAGGAGGAAGCCCAACAAACCGGTGGCAATCTCAGTGAAAAGGACAAGTTGTGGCTGGGACATGGCGACCCTAGGTGCCTGCCATCGCTCTTAAACGATCCCGCTACGCAGAAGTTATTTACAATCGGTACGTCATTTCGCCCTGGAATTATCTCTGAGTTAGCTCGGCATATTGCCAAGGACACATCGGCATCCGAGTCGCCTCGGCGTCAGTTTGAAAGGGCCGACTTCATTGTGCCAGATGAGTTGGCGAACGACATCAAGGAAGCGGGGCAGATTGCTGGGCGTTACTTGGAAAAACTGCAGCGGACAACGGACACAAAAAGTCTCGATGATGCGATCAAATTGCTCAATAGTATTGTCGACGATGCAATTGCTCCATTGGCAACGCCGACTGACACCTCACTCGCAGAACTCTTTTACGAGGTGAGACGCCAGCTATTAGCCGACGATCGCGAACTAATTTTATTGGTGGAAGACTTTGCCGTCCTTGCTGGCGTCCAGAAAGCTCTGCTGGATGCGATCATCCGTGAAGGTGAAAGTGGTGGAAAAAAGGAAGCGTGTACGATCCGAACCGCTCTGGCAGTCACGGACGGCTACTTTGGAAACTTAGACACGGTGAAAAGTCGAGCGATCCACGGTTGGTGGATCGAAACCGGCGCGAGTTCCGATGAAGAACAAATCGTCAATCACATAGGCAATTTCGTAGCGGCCTACATCAACGCAGCTCGTATTGGTGCGAAGAGACTGGAACAACATTACACAGAGCCCAACAATGTCGGCGAGAAGGCTCCTAACGCCATGGACTACCTGGCGCCCGAACCGGAAGAATTCGAACTGTTGGCTAACTTTGGACAGTCCGCAGATAACTACAGTCTCTTCCCGTTTAATCCATCCGCGATTTCCACTATTGCCGACTGGCGACTTCGCGACAGCAGTGGCAAACTGAGATTTCATCCTCGTAGCGTGATCAATGAGATCATTCTTCCCGTCGTGAAGGATACGCGCGGTAGCTATGAACGTGGTTCGTTTCCGCCAAAAAATTTTCTTGGGTCGGAGAGAAGGATTTGGGCTGACCTCCGAAGAGAAGTTCAGCGAAAAGAAAGCGACCCCGAACGTCAAGAGCAGTATCTTTACCTCCTGCATTTTTGGGCGAACAAGCCTGAAAGATTGGTCCAAGCAAGTCTTCCGGCAGGCGTCTTTGCGGCGTTCGGTCTTAAGCCGCTTGATGGAAGCAAACCCGCGACTGCTCCACAAACTCTCAAGCCTCTTTCGCAGAATGAGGAAAACGAGGGGAGTGGAACCTCGCCGACAATACCCGAACGCGAAACTGACAAACCCGAAGTCGATCGTGATCCACCAGTTATTCAACAGTTCATAAAAAAGTTGGACGATTGGAAGAACAATGGGGTGCTCGGCCAGGGTGAGGCAAACAAAATTCGCGGATGGATCAACACGCACTTGATGCACTCCATCAATTGGGAAGCAGAGTTGCTCCGATCCGTCAAACCGACCCCGAACACGTATCATACTAGTATCTATCTGCCAAGGGCCAAGGGGAATCCTCCCAACGTTGCAAAAGCTTTTGTTGTTGTCGCTGATGACGAGCAGTTCAAAAAAGCCGACACAGCGAACGAGGTGTTTTCAGTCATTCGTGCAATGCTCCGATACGACCACTACGGTAATTGGGATTACGACCAATCAGACGAGGACTACGTCCATGTCGCAAACTTTATCGACAGTCATTTGGAGAATGCGTCCGCGTGGGTGCATGCAAAGTATAAGAATGTTGATGGATCTCCGGTTCCCTCGCTCGTGCAGTCCCTTCTTTGGCAGGCCCGCCAACTAAACATCGAATCCGCTCACAGAACGGATGATGCAAGCCAACTCGATGCTGTTTTTGCTTTACCGGTTGTTAGTGGAAATACCAAAGTAGACGACGAATGGCGTGACTTTCTGGGCGATCTATTCTCGCATCACAAATTGCTGCAGGAGGAATTGCTCGAGCGTGTCGGTGCATTTCAAGGAACTGGCAAAACGCCGCATGCGGTTGACGCGTTCCAGTTGCTCTCCACCATCCAGGAATTTCGAAAGACATGGAAGATTTCCGAGAAGTTTCCTTCGCTTCCGGGCGGTGTGTCCGACGAACTCAAGGCCATTGAAAAACATGTTGGTTCGCTTTATCGGGTTGGTAGTTCAAAAATCGACGCTCGTCGAAAGCGGATTGCAGAGCAGTCGAAACGCATCGTCGACGAATTTGGGAAAGACTATGACAAGGCCGAACTATTGAGAGATCTGGAAAGCGTTTGTACGCTATCGCAACAATATGGACTGTCGGGTGATATCTCGGTAAATCAAGTTCGCCAACTTGCCGAGAGGTTTCGCGAAGCACCAGTAAAAGAGGTGGGAAAGCAGGTGGACGCAATAGTTTCTGGTGATGACCTGCCTGCACAGATGACTGCAATCGCTAAACTCGACATCGAGACCCACGCGTTACTCGTTGAATTTTCTCAGACCTGCGCACAATTCCTTCGGGAACGTGCCGGAAAGGCCCAGAACAAGATTCTTGCGTGGTCTGCCGACGTTGTCGAAAAGAAAAAGTTGGACGTGGATGAAATTCTTAAAACGCTTGAACAGGCGGTTGCACCATACCAAAAGGTGGATGCATGATAGCGGAAGAGTGTAAAAAGCTTCGTCAGCAACTCGAAGAACTAGCATTGGCAGAAGAACGAGAAACGATTCATGACCAACTCGAACAGCGGAGATGCGAGTTGGTTGATGTGCGTGACATGTTGCTGGCCGTTACCAACTCACTCAAAGCGATTTCGGCAAGAACCACGTTAGTTTGTGACCTGGATGCGGAAAAGTGTCTCGATCGTGTTCGCAAGATTCGAGAATCGCTCCTTGCTGATCCACTCAGTATCACGAAAGGTCGCCAGTTCAGCGACATGCGGAAGGCTTTCGAGAAATTCGCGATCGATGGAAGCGCATGTGTGGAGGCGACCTGGTCCCAGTTCATGCCGCGAGCACGTCCGTCAGTGGACACGAGTCAACTTGCTCAGGCAGAACAGCAGAAAGACTTTAAGGCAATTGCCGCAAAGCTGAAGAACCGGGCAAAGCATGCTGAACAACTTGCCAAGAAGCCTCCCGCCAACGAAGAAGACTTCGCCGAAATCGAATCTGCGTGGGACGACATCCGCGAGATGATAGCAGCGTTGCCCGACGTAGCCGACGATCCGGTCGTGCAAGAATTCCTGAAAGCGGCAAACTCATCTAACGGAGCGTCCATCGACTTGCTCACTGACGAGGTGCGGGTTTGGTTGCAAGAGAACAAGATCGCGGACAAGTATCGAATAACGACAATGTAACGAGAGAACGACACACGTGAAGGTAGACGACCATCGACTCGAATTTCTGAACTCGCTTGAACGCTCCGAAGCAAGGCTTCTGTCGTGGGGGCTTGTCGATGGTTCGTTTAGTGCAAACGAGATCGGCGATCTTTGTGAAGCTTACCTCGAACACAAGGATCTTTGGTCGCTGTATTCAGACGAGGAGGAGTTTCAAAACGCGTTGCAGGAGATTGGATTCCTCTACGATTTTCAAGATGGTATGCGGCGTCGCTATCGCACTCGAATGGCGGAGTCGCTCCGATTGATGTCGAGGCTTAGGCAACTATTTCCAAAGCATATGACTTCGGGCAATCGGAAATGGCAAACAGCGAAGCCACTTGTGGGTGATTTCAGGTTTATGCTGCGTCCTCGAACCGTGCCGCAACGAAACGTATCTGCAGACGAAACAATAGCCCGAATCGAGCAACCAGGGAAGCTTTCATCGCTTCAGAAAGCTATTTCGTCGGCCTTGCTGTCATCGTCAGGCGATGACCAGTTGCTTCTTGCATCTTTTCAAGTCCGTGCGGCCGAGAACGTTCTGGGACAATTGAAGATGAGTCGGTGTTCTGGAACGATCGTTTGTGCAGGCACAGGTAGCGGAAAAACGCTGTCGTTCTACTTGCCAGCGTTTCTTTCGATCGTCGAGTCCATCGACAGCAATGATTGGACGCGATGTCTGGCAATCTATCCGCGTAACGAACTGCTCAAAGATCAACTAGCGGAGGCGTATGGCCAAGCGAGAAAAATTGATTCGCTCTTGAAGGCCAACGGAAAACGCAAACTGACAATTGCAACTTTGTTTGGTGCGACGCCTGAACATGAAAGTTACTTCGACTATGAAGATCCGCCCGCAGGCTGGACTCGCACGAATGGTGGCGACATATGTCCTTTTCTGACTTGTCCAACCAGGTCTTGCCAAGGCCAAATGGTTTGGCGGACTTCAGATCGGAACAGCAATGTGCATCGACTGTGCTGCTCTCGATGCTCAGCAAGCACGGCGCACGACGAGTTGATACTGACGCGTCAGCGTTTGCAACATACTCCGGCCGACATTCTGTTCACGACTACAGAGATGTTGAATCAACGTATTGGTGATTCGGCCATGTCACACGTGTTCGGTGTTGGTGTAGCGAGAAACAGAACACCGAAGATGGTACTACTGGACGAGGTGCATACTTATTCTGGGGTTTCGGGGGCGCAGACCGCGATGCTACTTCGTCGTTGGAAGCATGCCGCCGACGTTCGACCACACTTTGTTGGCCTGTCAGCGACGTTGGCCGACGCGCGTAAGTTCTTTGCAACTCTGATTGGGGAACCCGATTCACGCGTCGAGGAGATTTCGCCGCATCCGACGGAATTGGATCGTGTGGGAATGGAGTACCTAGTCGCTTTACGTGGAGATCCGGCAAGCCAGAGCTCATTACTGTCGACGTCAATACAAACAGCAATGCTGATGCGACGAACGCTTGACGCACGGAACAACAATACGGCACCAAAGTCCGAAGTCTACGGATCGAAGGAGTTTGTTTTCACGGACGACCTCGACGTAACAAACCGGATGTTTTACAACCTGCGGGATGCGGAAGGACAAGACAGTTGGGGCCGTCCGGATGTCAAAAAGCATCCTAACGGTTCGCTTGCGAACTTACGGAATCCACAAGCACCCGATGAGCGGCTAAAATCGCAGTTTGGGCAAACTTGGGACCTTTGCACCAAACTAGGCCATCGGCTTCAGGATGGGACTTCCGATCTGCGAATTGAGCGTACGAGCTCGCAGGACTCTGGTGTTGCGACCGATGCCGACATAATCGTCGCAACCGCGTCACTGGAAGTTGGTTTCAACGACCCTGAAGTAAACGTTGTCTTGCAACACAAGGCACCGAGAGATCCCGCCCAATTTCTGCAACGAAAAGGGCGTGCTGGTCGACGAATAGAAATGCGCCCCTGGACTATCGTAACGCTCTCCGACTACGGGAGAGATCGGTTAGCTTGGGAATGCTTTGACTTGCTTTTTGACCCTGTGCTGCCGCCTCGAGAATTGCCCGTCAGCAATCGCTACGTTCTGCGCATGCAGGTGGTATTCGCTTTTTTCGATTGGATCGCGACGCGTTTGCGAACGCAGGCAGGCATGCCAAAAGGCAGCGTCTATCGGGATTTTTCAGGACCGGCAGAGGAGATCCTTCGAAACCCCAACAATATCGCTGGCATGAAAAAACGCCAGAAGGCGGCGGCCGCCATCATTGAAGGGTTGTTGTTCAAAGAAGAAGGATACCACGAACTCGTGGACTATCTATCCAATGCATTGAAGCAGACGGAAGAGACGATCGAAGTTCTCCTATGGGATCCGCCGCGCGCGTTGATGAATGCCGCTTTGCCAACTCTACTACGAAGGTTGAATACCAACTGGAAAGTCGTAGATACAGATCCGCCAGTATTCGACAACTTCGTCCGAAACAATCCGCTGCCCGAGTTCGTACCGGCCCAGTTGTTCGGGGACTTGAACTTGCCCGAAGTGACGCTGCGATCGCCGCCGCAGGATCGAAGATCACTAGAACGCGTCGACGTGCTTCCGATCTTGCAAGCGATGCGTGAATTTGCGCCGGGTCGTGTCTCGCGTCGCTTTGGCGTCTTGAATTCGCACGCTCGCCATTGGGTACAGCCGGGCGACCTTTCGATTGTCGGAGGTCAAGCACTTGAACTACGCACCATCGTCAGTCGATACGACGAGATCGGCTCGTTTGATCGATTTGATTCGAACGGCAATTCGCAGTCGATACGTTGCGTTCGCCCTCGCGAGATGCAACTGGTGGTTCCTGAACGACGCGTAGCGGACAGTACCAACGCGATGCTTTCTTGGAACACTCAAATTTGCCCGCTGATCGCCGGCACGTCTGTTGACTTGCCGTCACCCTCACGTTGGTCTTCGGTCATCATCGGGATGGAATTCTTCGTCCATAACCTTAACAATCCTCTTGAGGTACGTCGGTTTGCTACTCAGTCGAAGGCGACAATCAACTTCGACAATGGACAGACAAATGAGACTACTCTCAGATTCATTGCGGACCGCGGTGATGACAAAGATTCCAATGAAGTCCCGGTGGGGATTGGCTTTGCTATTGACGTTGACGGACTTGTCGTTCGATTCGCAGTACCTGAGGACTTAGCGGACCGACTGCCGAACAACTCGGTCATGCTTCGCTGTTTGCGACTATCGAAGTTCCGCGATGCTGTCGCGGAAGATCCGACACTTGAACGTTTTGCAAACTTCTTTGAACTACGCTGGCTGGCTCAAGTTTATCTCTCCGCATTGGCTACGTCCGCAATTGAACGAGAGGTCACGCTCCAGGAAGCGTGGCAAGCGTCGTCATCGGATTCAACGATTCTGAATTTCACCGACGTTCTGGGCGTTATTTTTCAAAGTCTCGCCGTGTCGTCTCAGATTAGCCAGGACAGTGACGAAAATGAAATGCTTGATGATGTCCAGCAGCAACTGCAAAAGGACTTGGAACTGCTTTTCGTCGAACCGATCATCACCGATGCACTTCACCGCCATGCTCCCGCACTTTGGGAAACGCCCAACAGAAGTTGGACACCGTGGCTGACTCGGAAATTCAAGACAACTTTGGGAGCAGCAATTCTTGACGGTATCCAACAAGTCTGCAGCGATCTGGATTCCAACGATCTTCTGCTCGACGTCGAACCTGGTCCGCGTCCAGCCATCGCGGTTCCGAAAACTGGCGAGAGCGAAGAAATCTGGATCACGGAGAAGACTGTCGGCGGTGGCGGAGTCATTGAATCGTTCTTGATTCGCTATGGCGAAGATCCGCGACGATTCTTCGATCTTGTCGAAAACGGGTTGCGCCCATCCGACTACGAAATTGCCGACCAACAGTTGACGATCTTGCTCGATTGGATGAATTCGCCCGATCACGTGGAAATTAAAGATAAAGTTTCAGCCTATCGAGTCGCGGCGACTGAAAACCACAAAGCCCACGCTGATGCCTTCGATGATCTTCGTAAAACACTGGACAAGAAAGGATTGTTCACCTGCCATGGTGTGATTGCTGCAATCGCAAATCGAATCCTGCGACCTGGCAGCAATGAAGACACCGATGCGTTACTTCACAAGATGATCTCACGATGGCACAGTCTTGAGGACAATTTGGACGTTGAGATTGACCCACGAATCTTGGCGTACCTGGAATCGGCAAACGATTCGATCGACAACTACATCCGAAATCCAGGCGACAATGCGATTGAGGTGAATCGTCGCCAGTGGCGTTTCAATACACTCTTTAGCTTGCTTTGGCCGCGTGGCGGTGTGTCTCGTAGTTCACGCCTCGTGGCTTATAACCCGTACGATTCGCTGCCAGAAACGGAACACGACCTGGTCCATCTGTTTCTTATTGGCGAGGCAACTCGTGTGAACATCGATGAAAAAGACTGGTCTCAAAAAGCGCGAGATTGCTTGATCAAAGATAGTGAGGTCATATTGGTTGGCAAGCCTGATGAGCTTCCAGTACTGCGCAGGGCACTGATGGACCTGATGACGGTCCCGATTGATTCGGGCTATATGCTTTTACATCCAAAGGTTGGCCGAGTCGATCGACGCGTGGAATCGATTGAGATCAGCTTATCGCTGCCGGAGGGCGTGCAATGATTGATCCGATTGCAGACAAGCGTAGCACGTTCTCGACCCAGGCAACCAGTCGCGTTGAGATCCGAGAATTGCTCGAAGGTATCTTTGTCGCGGAATTACTGGTCCCAAGCGACTCGATTTGGCTCGTCTCGCCTTGGATCTCCGATATCGACATTCTCGATAACCGGTGCGGTCAATTCTCGTCATTGGTTCCAACGTGGGGACATCGTCGAATCTGCCTCAGCGAGGTCTTTGGACAATTAATGAATCAATCAATAGTTCATATCGTTGCTCGCCCTGATACACACAACGATGCGTTCTTGCGAAAGATGGATGATTTAAGCCGATCAATCAAAGGTACAAGCAATTTTCACGTAGCGATTCATGACACTTTGCACCTGAAGGGTCTGCTTGGCCAAGACTATTACTTAAGCGGTTCGATGAACCTGACCTATAACGGTGTTGAGATCAACCATGAGGGTGTCTCGCTGAATCGATCACCCGAATCCATCGCGGAAGCGCGAATTCACTTTCAAGAGAATTACGGGGCGAATCAATGACGCAATCGAGCGATGATTCGCTGGCATTCCTGAGAACTTTCTTCGGTTCAGGCAACTCCATCCAATGGGATGCATATGAGAATGCTGCACCGACTGACGCAATTCGTTCGTATCTCGAACCGTGGGTGCGACGATTTCTCAAGCAGGAAAGTCCATTCGTTTTGCCCCGAGTCGATCCGTCATCCAAGCGAACGTCCTGGTATGTGCTTTGTGGCAATTCGCGTGAAGCAAGGTCAATGCGGGAATCTTTGCTTTCCTTTATCGGCCCCACCTATTCCAGTTTCCATGGCGAACTTGCCAAACTCGATCCTGAGGACCCTATTGAAAACTGTTGCCAATCAACCTTCGGCTCGCTCGTTTTCCGTTTGCCAGTCATCCACAACGACGATCGAACGAAGGTCGGCAGATTGCTCACGACGCTTATTGACCATCGTGATCGCGAATCAGGACGATCGCTTGCCGCCGTTAAGCCGGTTGGCCGATTGTTGCGAGATCTTGAGATGGCGATCCTCGCTAGGAATGAGCAATCAGCTTTGGCCATCTATGGTGAAATCCGAAGTCGCGGACGACTTAGCGCTACCAACCTCGCATTCCTCCAAGTGCGAATATTCGCAGCTTTTGAAAAATGGGCAGAATTGCTGCTGCTTCCGATCCTGGACGATATCTTGCAAGTGCGCCTGCCAAAGCGGATTTCTGATCAAATCGCTCAGGCGGTTTACCGGCAACACCTCTTGCAGCACGAACTCACCGGGAATGCGTCCGCGGCCGTCGAGACCTATCGAGGCACCGCAAAACGCTTCCAAAACCTTGTCCGATCGACCGGAGGACTCCAATCACCCGACGCGATCAAGTTTGCGCTGGTATCGTCCGTTGCTTCCGATCCAAGCAAACGCGAACTTGCTGAGCAACTAGCCCGGCATTCAGCGATCGCGGTGGAAGCCGAGTGGGCGAAAGCATTGCTTGCAACGCTGCCCGCCCCGGCACAAGTCGAAGGAGTTTCCGAGGCCGTTATAGGCTACGACGTGGCCGATGCTCGATACAACGAAAACAACTTCGACGAAGCGTTCGCACTTTACCTATTGCAACCTCCCACCAACCGTTCGGTTCGCCGCGTGCTGGAGATAGCAGTCGAGATTGACACTCGACGCTCTGCCGAGGATGCCATCGCGTATTTGTCATCCGCGCCCGAGGATGTTCAGGCGCAGATATTGTGTCGACGAGTCTGTGCTGGCCACATTGAAATTCTCTCGCAAATCCTTGGGCAACATTCAGTTGGCGAAGTCAAAAGTATCGAATCGTTAGCTGTCTGGTTTGAATTCGTCGACGCAGGAGAAGCAATTGACACCGCAGGTGAAGTACTCGAATACGGGATTCAGAAGTGGCTATCGAATTCATCGTTCGACGCAGCGAAGATCGCTAAAGCATTGCAGAAGTCCCGAACAGGAAAGCAACGAGATATTGTCCGCAACGCGGTCCCTACATTTATTCGCGCATTCTTGGTCGATCGCGCAGCAACCCGTGAATGCAAACCGATCTACCATGCGCTCACCGATTTATTGATTTACGATGAATCAGTCGGATCTGACGATCTCACCGCCATCGAACAACTCAGCGAAGCGATTCTAACAACCGCCCCAACCCCTGAAGCAAGCAACAACGACTTCAAACACGTCGCCGAGTTAACCGCCTACCTTTGGGACTCGATCGCCGCGCCGCGCCACTTCGATTGGGTTTTGTCGATGTTAGACCTACTGATCGACACAGGCGCTCAGCAACACACCAGCCTGACACCTATCCTCGCGACGATCGCCGACGCAAGTCGACTTTGGGCTAGACGCATCAGCGATGATCAATGGTCATTGCTGGAACTACTCGTCGCCGATCTCGATCTCACCGAAATGGTCGCTGGTCTCCGCTCTGCACCCGAGCAAACAACCCAAGACGACTTTCCAGACGTTCGCAGTCTCCTGGCCGGAAATAGCATCGCGGTCTATTCTCTCACCGAGCGAATCGCACGACGCTTCGGCCAACTCGCTAAGCAAGCCTTCGACGGGATCAAGATCCACTACGTCCATGACAAATCGCTCACCGATCGCATGAAAAGCCTCGCCCAATCCGCCGACATCTTCATCATCAACACATGGGACGCAAAGCATGCGGCAACGAATGGGATAAAGCAAAGCCGCCCTGTTGAAAAAGTAACGATCGAGCCATCAGGCAAGTCAGCGAGTGCCCTACTGCTAGGCCTTTCGGCGTTCGTGAGGACGACATTGTGTTGACAACTATTCGGTTAATTAACTTTAAGGGATTTCAAGATCAGCGGATTGAGTTCCGCCGGTTTTCTATTGTCATTGGAAGAAACAATGCCGGAAAGTCGTCTGCATTCGAAGCAATCCGTATACTGTCAAACGTAATTTCGAAATTTGCTTCAGGCAAGTTCAGAAATCGACCTTCTTGGATTGATGGAGATGGGATCGGTATTTCACTACCGATTGACGATCAGCAGAGAAAGCCAGAAACACTTTTCTTCCGATATAAAGATCCACCAGCCACCATTCAGGCAGAGTTTTCGAGCGGAAGCAAGGTGGAAGTTTTCGTCGGCACAGGTGGAATTTTGTTTGCAGAAGCTACAACGCCAAAAAACCGATTGGTAGATTCACGTAGCAAGGCGAAAGAATGCGATTTTCCCCACATCGCAATACTACCGCAAATACGTCCACTTGAAGACTACGAGCGGGTGCTGAGAGCTGATTATGTGCGGAAGTGCATAGACACACATCTTGCATCGCGTCACTTTAGGAATCAGATTCGATATCTTAAGGAACATTTTGAGGGATTTCGTGATCTTTTTCAGCAGACTTGGCAAGGCATTAGGATATCGGAGTTTATAGCGCACGACGCACAATATGAAGATGAGTTGTGCTTGATGTTAATGGATGATGGCTTTGTGGCTGAAGCAGCCAATTTTGGCCATGGATTACAGATGTGGTTACAGATTATCTGGTTTCTGGCAAGGACGCCAAGTGACAGCTTAGTGGTGCTAGACGAACCGGACGTCTACATGCACCCAGAACAGCAAGCAAGAATGGTCACGCTACTCCGTGATCGCTTTCAGCAGTGTCTAGTGTCCACTCATTCGGAGCAGATCATTAAGGAGTGTGACGAAAGCGAGATTTTGCGCCTCCACAGAAACTTACCGGTATCAAGGCATGGCTTAACTCAATCCACGTATGATCAGACTGTGGACAATCCAGTGCGTAAATCTCCACACAAAATTGAGAATGAGATTTCTGCGTCTATCTTGAAAGTAGTACTTTTCGGAGAGTCTAAAGTGTCTATTTGGGATAGAAATGGAGATCAAATAGCATCGTTCAAGTGCAGCGTCGATGGCGAGACGCATGAATTGACGCTGTCCCCGGACAAGTATCGGATCAGCCTTCTTTCACCGCAGGATGTAGATGTTTATATCGATGGCGAATGCCATAGCTTGCTCGAAGCGTCGAACCAATATATTGCGGAACTCGACCTAGATTTGACGAAGTAATACAAGCTTTGTGCTTGTGTAGCTTCTCTTATGTAAAGACATCGCTCAGCACTTCCGATCAAGTTCGTGGGTGGTATTTGGATGCCCAACTACACCCTGGCGAGACGATTGCCGAGGGGTTTTGGGATGGGGCAATGAGCGAGCTAGACGACGCGCAAAAGGATCACCAAATTTTCATATCCTATAAATCATTTTTTTAACAGGTCAAAAGCGAGTGGAACGGTAATTTCGAGTCGATCAAACTTGGCCTATTGAACTGGGCTTTTGGTGATTGTCATTTTAGACTCCCTACGTTACGGTTGAATATTGATTCGATAAAGGCCAAGAAGGAACGTTGTGAGCATTTGAATATGCCGCGGTACGTTCTGAATTTCGTTCCATTTCATTGTTTCACCACTCGGAAATTTCCAATAGCCATCGGTCCAGTGGCAGTCGGGTACCAGCGCGGACAACTCGGTTTGGAATAGCTTCGAGGTCAGTTTACGGTGCTTCCGGTGTCGGTCGGCAATGGTGTCCAACAGGAAACCCATTGCGACAACGCCAGCGCCATGCATGAGGCGTGAATGACGCGGTGGCTTTCCCCACGCCTCTGGAAATGTCTTCCGCACTCCATCCCAGAACTCCTTTAGAACATCCAATTGCTCCTCGATGTCCTCAAAGTTGTAGAGAACTCCATCCGTTAGGCTATTCTCCAACATCTTGAGAATGGAGTTGTCGGCGATCACTCCTGCGCCATTCGTGGGCGTCCGAATCATTCCCTCCAACGGCGATCCAGAGTCATAGTTCAAACGCTCTGCGATCAAGGATGGCAGACGGCGTTTCGCTAGCGCTACCGGCAATTTCCCCTCGGTTGATGGCAATAACTCGTAAATCAAACCCTTTGGTAAGGGCTTGGTGGCATTCACCAGAATGAACTGCTGACGCTGCTCTTCATACCCGTCCGCAACAAAGCCGACAACACAAACTGGGAACGATTCGATCCGCGCATCCCGTAATGCCGCCGACCGTTGCTGACCGTCGACAATCCAGCCTGGCTTATCTGCGTCTTCGCAATCGGGATCGACCGGGATCATCAGTGTTCCCATGCGACTAATCCCAGTACGCGCACCATCACTCGGCTTGAATTGCACTGTGCCGTTGAATGCAACGACAATTGCATTGGGGAGAAGAGGATTCTCCGATTCGAGGTAATCCTTGATTTGGTTGATATGAGATAACACCTCGGGGCGCTGGTAGCCACTCAGCCCATCGCCATCGTGCCGACTTACACGCGAGACAGTACAAAAGTCGTGCAGGCTCTTTCCATCAACCGCGAAGCTGTAAAGGCGACGATTCTTGCCCTGCCGTATCTCAAGGGCAGGCAATTCCAGCACCTTCACTCCCCGTTTTCCACTAGTTCGCATTTGCTTTCCCATCACTGGCCTGCTCATGAACCAAGCTTCCCTACAAGGTGACTCGAACTTTCCTTCTATTTGCCTCTTTCAAACGCTCGTAGGTAACATGAACGTTGTGAAACCCTCGGCGACGATTTCGCTCCGCGCCTCGGAAAATCACAACGTTGATGCCGAGCGTTCGACAGACCTCACATCCGCATTCTTTCCAGGGCTGGTCCCGCAATACCTCTTCGTAGTCCACTGAATAGTTGCGAAGGTTACCAAAGAGTGCCTGGTAATCGACTAGCAGTTGGATCAATTCCTTGCGGTGATGGGGCTTTTTGTCATAGGCCCTCAATGCCTCCAGACATTCGCGTTCCAGCCTGAATGCGTGGGCCTGCTTTACCTTGCCTGACAGAATGCGATTCTTCATCTGATTGTTGACGTCGACCTGAGGAACCCGAATTGCCGTGTAGCTCTTCTCGTTCCCCAGTTCATCCTTGATCCGACTGTAGTAATTCCCGCGATCTTCCTTAAACGCCTGCCGTAGCGGGGAGGTGCTATCGAAGCTTGCTACACCCAATGCCTTGAATTCCGGAATATGACTCAGTCGTGTCACACCAAATAGATGGATCTGGGTTTCGGCCTTGCGCCTTGGTGCACAAGCAGTAAGCACCTCAAGTATCTGCTCTGTCTTCAAGGGAACTAAACCGCCAAGAGCAATATATCGGTAACCCATCTTCTGGAGGGCGCTGAATGCCTTTGCATACGACAACGGGCTCCACCCCTGAACCACTCCCAACGGCTCGAATGTTACCCGTTCTGCCTTGCAATGCTGTTTGAACTTTCTCGCCAAATCAATGGTCAATTCCTGCCGCTTGATGCAGTTATCGGGGACTAAATCCATTCCCGGAAGATTGTAGTCCCAGGATGCGTTGTAATCGAGAATGACGTGATCGATCGAAGCACCGTAGTCAAAACCAGCATCCTGGTAAAATCGAGTCACTTCCTCAACGGTTACAGGCGGTTCATCCTCTTTCACGTAGGTGAATGCCCCACAGTCCCCCATGACTTTCATCTTGTCGGGAACTCGCAGAAACTCCTTCACACCACCGACTGCAAACCTTCGTTGTTGCCCAAGCGTATAACGACCGGTGGATTGCCCCGCGCCTTCGACAATCGCCTTGGAAACCAGCATTCCGTCGTACGGCACTTTTCTGAACACTTCGTGCGCATACAAGTCATCGCGCTGCCGTACGCGGGTCTCTGATCTTTTTTCCGTATCGAAATCGAAACTGGGGTCGACGAGATCTTGGCTATCGGGAAAGAAAAATTTCATACTCATCGCGTCCCCTTTGCCTGGAGATAGGCCCGAATCAACACGTTGCTGAGGACGTTGATGTGCCTAGGCACGTTATTCAGGTCATTCCACTTGAGATCATCCATCTCTTCCCATCGCCCCCCTGTCCAACGACAGATCGGTGCAATCAACTTCAGTTCCCGCACCACCTCTTCCTTAGCTGAGGCTTTTCTGGGATCAATCACCTGCATGATGCGATCCATCAAACGCCCCATCGCCCTTATTCCGGCACCGTGC
>Ga0315900_10002962_pt1 | contig 25270 bp, 27 predicted proteins | sample LakEriMetagenome_FD_203521 | JGI IMG/M metagenome (GOLD analysis project Ga0315900, IMG submission 203521) | Freshwater fungal communities from buoy surface, Lake Erie, Ohio, United States - Buoy 12 MA114 | ecosystem: Environmental > Aquatic > Freshwater > Lake > Lake biofilm | place: USA: Lake...
CTTCCTGCAAGCAGGTAAATCAGTGCATTGGTATCGGAAATCAGGTCAATTCCATTCATCCCTCAACCTTTGCTGATAGGTCAGCGCATCTTCGCCCCAGTTCAGTTTTCCTGAGAACAGGCTGGTGTCCAGCTTCTTTTTTTTCATGCCCTGTTTGAGCATGGCCTTAATTGCATTTTTGACCTCTGATTCAGGGGTTTTTTTATCAACAATAATTCTCATTCAGCAATTTTTTCAAAAGTAACCGTTTGGTTGGAAATTGTCAAGAGCCAAATTTCCCATCTGTCCTGTGTGTTCCGGTGCAGCCGGGTCACTAAGGACGGCAAATATGGTAGGGTCTCCGACCTGATGGTGTAGGCTTCGCTGCCAGTGAAGCCTTCCTTCGGAAGCGGCCGGGATGGGAGGGGCCGAAGGGTGCCGCAGGCACGGAAGCGAAGCGTACCTTCGCCTTCGGCGGAACAGGCCCGGACAGCCCGGAATGCCGCCCGGAAAAAGCAGATAATTGTTTAATTGTAGCGTCAAGCGTTTTTGTCTTCGGTGGTTTATGTCCACCTGACGCATAATCGATTGGGCTTTTTTTGGTCAGTTGGGAACGCCTGACAGCTCACTTAAAATCAAAATTGCTGTTTCTGATGCCAGAATCCGGTTACGAAGGCTTGTTGCAGGTTTTCATCGTAGGAATACAAAACAACAAAAGGAAATCTCCGGCCAATGCACTTTCTTATCGGTGGTTTCAAAAATGGAAAAAGTTCCGGCCTTGACTGAATTCGTTGCAGGCTTTGTTCCACATCTGATAAAAATTCCTCGCCGAGTCCGGACATCTTATTTTCGTACCATGCTGCTGATTCTTCCAAAGAAATCGCAGCCTGATTTGAAATATCAACCCTGATCATTCCGGATTTTAGCCTTCATTTCCCTGATAAGCTGAAATGCATCTTTGGAATATGCCTGCGGATCTTCTTTCATCTTATCCAGAATTTTTATTTGGTTCTGGTACTCCTGTTCATCGAATGAAAAATCTTTCAGATCAAGAAGCTGATTGATGATTTGCTCCACGAAAATCTGGTCTTCGATACCCAGCTTTTTCCATTTTTCTTCTACCGACATCCGAAGGTTTGTTTCCACAAAAATAACAGAATCCTAAAACAGAATGCCCTTTCTTTGAAATTTATCGAAGGGTCAGCAATTTGCCGCACATGAACCATCAGGCTGAATGAAAGGAAAAATCAATTCCTTCAGTCCGACGCAGCGAACAGCTTCCCATTAATGGTGAGCAGCTATTTCTGATTGACCTTTTGCCTTTTTACTTCTGACTTTTGCCTTGTAATTAATTTACCCCTCAGTCACTTCGTACCAGCTCCCCTTAAAAGGGAGCAGCATTTCTGATAGACCTTTTGCCATGGGATTAATTTTCCCCTCAGTCACTTCGTGCCAGCTCCCCTTGAAGGGGAGCAGCTTTTTGTGATGAATCAATCAAATCTCACTTTGCACTAAATACTTAGCACTAAACACTAAATACTTATTTAGTCAGCTGCTGAAACACCTGCTCCAGGCTGGTTTCAGTTTTTTCCATTTCAGTGATGATCTGCTGGCGGGAAGCGGCTCCGGTGAAGATTTCGGCCCTGGTGGCATCGGCCTGCGGTTCGCGGTATTCCACTAGGATTTCGTTTTCTTTTCCGGCCTTCAGGGAAAGAACACCATCCAGTTTTTTTATCCAGTTCCAGTCGTAGCGCTGCATGAAACGGATGCGCAGCACCGGGTTGCCGTCGAGGCTGGTGCCAAGTTCCGCCACCGGCTTGTCTGCCACAATGCTGCCCCGGTTGATGATCACGGCCCGGTGGCAGATGGCACTCACTTCCTGCATGATGTGGGTGCTGAGAATCACCGTTTTGGATTTGCCGGTTTCCACAATCAGGTTGCGGATTTCGATGATCTGGTTCGGATCAAGGCCGGTGGTTGGTTCATCAAGAATGAGCACTTCCGGGTCGTGTATGAGGGCCTGGGCCAGTCCGACCCGCTGCCTGTATCCCTTTGACAGCTGACCAATTTTCTTATTCCGCTCTGCCGTAAGGCCGGTAAGTTCAATGAGATCTTCAATTCTCTTTTTCCGCAGGGAAGAAGGAATGCGGTAAATGCTGCCCGCAAAATCAAGGAATTCGCGGATGTACATGTCGGTGTAAAGGGGATTGTGTTCCGGCAGATAGCCGATTTTAGCCTTTACCTCCAGCGGGTTTTTTACCACATCAAGGCCGCAAACCTCAGCACGGCCGGAACTGGCCATGAGGTAGCAGGTGAGAATCTTCATGGTAGTGGATTTTCCTGCTCCGTTCGGACCAAGCAAGCCCAGAATTTCTCCCTTACCGACAGAAAAACTGATTTTGTCCAGCGCGGTCTGCGCACCATACTGCTTGCTGAGGTTCTCTACCAGTACCGACACTCTACTTCGAATTTTGTGCAAATCAACCGGAAATTTTTCAACAATGCCAAGGCTGTTCTGTGCCTGTTTTCCTTCGTAAGGAAATTCGCCGAAATGCAGCCAAAAAACCATCTTCTTTCCTTTGACCTTACGGCGGTTCGGGCTTTCTTTGCGCCAAATTTTAACAACAATCCATGATTCTGGCTGAAGTTAGTTCCGTTTCGAGTCTGCAGGCTTATCTGCCTTCGGATTTCCAGCCCTTCTTTGTGCAGCTGGCGCTGGCACTGGCCTTTGTGGTGATTACCATGCTGGTAACGCATTCCATCGGTCCGAAAAACAGGGGCCGCGTAAAGGACGAACAGTGGGAGTGCGGAATTGAATCGGTAGGGGATGCCCGTGCGCCGATTTCAGTGAAATACTTCCTGGTGGCCATTCTCTTTGTGCTCTTCGATGTGGAAATTATTTTCATGTATCCCTGGGCGGTGAATTTCCGCCAGCTGGGCATTGCCGGTTTTGTTGAAATGATTCTGTTCATGGGAATTCTGCTGGCAGGTTTTTATTACATCCTGAAAAAGAAGGTCCTCGACTGGGATTAATTCCCGCAACAATTCTTTCCGATCTGTCGTTTTTACGCTATGGTAGATACCAATCATCCCGCCCCTCAGGGCATCGAAGGCCCTGGATTTTTTGCCACCAGCCTTGATGCGGTGGTCGGGCTTGCCCGTAAAAATTCCTTATGGCCATTGCCTTTTGCCACATCCTGCTGCGGCATTGAGTTCATGGCCACCATGGCCTCTCATTACGATCTTGCCAGGTTCGGTTCTGAAAGGCCGAGCTTTTCGCCGCGTCAGGCAGACCTGCTGATGGTAATGGGCACCATAGCCAAGAAAATGGGTCCGGTGCTGCGCATGACTTATGAGCAGATGGCCGAGCCCCGCTGGGTTTTGTCGGTTGGAGCCTGCGCTTCTTCCGGTGGTGTATTTGATACTTACTCTGTTCTTCAGGGAATTGACCGCGTGATCCCGGTGGACGTATATGTGCCCGGCTGCCCTCCGCGTCCGGAACAGATCATTGAAGGCCTCCTGAAAATCCAGGAACTGGCTGCTTCCGAATCTACCCGACGCCGTGATTCCGAAGAATACAAGGCCCTTTTAGAATCCTATAAAATTTCCTGATGGCCTACTCCAACGAAGAAGTCCTGCAATTTATCCGTGAGCAGCTTGGCGGTGAGCCGGTTTCGGTATCCGAACCCCATGAATTTCTCACGGTTGAAGTATTGCCTTCGCAGCTGATTTCCCTGGTGGGAGCACTCAAGGCACATCCTCAGTATCAGTTTACTTTTATGACCGACCTCTGCGGCCTGCACATGCCGGAGCAGAAAGGCAAGGAACTCGGGGTTGTTTATATGTTTCACAGCTGGACAACGAATACCAAAATCCGCCTGAAGGTTTTTGTTCCCGTTGAAAATCCGCTGGTTCCCAGCATGACGGCGCACTTCAATTCCGCCAACTGGATGGAAAGGGAAACCTACGATTTCTACGGAATCCTGTTTGAGAATCATCCTAATCTCAGAAGAATTCTGAATGTGGATGACATGGATTACTTCCCGCTCCGCAAGGAATATCCGCTGGAAGATCAGATTAGAAACGATAAAACAGATGCCATGTTTGGCCGCTAAGCCTTATGCAGAACTTAGTTACCTATCCCAACCCCTTCACCGGCATCGTTCCTTCCGACAAGGAGGAATTTGTAAATGACCTTACGACCCTTAACCTGGGTCCGACACACCCGGCCACGCACGGTGTTTTTCAGAACATCCTGCAGATGGATGGTGAGCGCATCGTTTCGGGCGTTTCCACCATCGGCTACATTCACCGGGCCTTTGAAAAAATCGCCGAACGCCGGCCTTTCTACCAGATTACGCCCCTCACCGACCGCCTGAATTATTGTTCCTCACCCATCAACAACATGGGCTGGCACATGACGGTGGAAAAACTATTGGGCATCACCGTTCCGAAAAGAGCCCAGTACATCCGGGTTATTGTGATGGAACTGGCCCGCATCGCAGATCACCTCATCTGCAATTCCATTCTCGGCGTAGACAGCGGTGCTTTTTCCGGCTTCCTGTATGTGTTTCAGGAGCGGGAGAAGATTTACGACATTTACGAGGAAATCTGCGGTGCCCGCCTCACCACCAACATGGGAAGAGTGGGCGGCATGGAGCGTGACCTCAGTCCGAAAGCCATTGATATGCTGAAAAAGTTCCTGAAGGAGTTTCCTCCTGTGATGAAGGAATTTGAAGCCCTCTTCAACCGCAACCGCATTTTCATGGACCGCGTAATTGATGTGGGTCCGCTGAGCAAGGAAATGGCCATGGATTATGGCTTCACCGGACCGAATCTCCGGGCTGCCGGCATCGATTACGATGTGCGGGTAATGAATCCTTATTCCAGCTACGAAGATTTCCAGTTCGACATTCCGGTTGGAGAAAACGGCGATACCTACGACCGCTTTATGGTCCGAAACGAGGAAATCTGGCAGAGTCTGCGCATCATACAGCAGGCCCTCGACAATCTGCCGGATGGCCCTTACCACGCCGATGCCCCGCATTATTATCTTCCTGAAAAGAAGGATGTATATACCAAAATGGAGGCCCTCATCTATCACTTTAAAATTGTGATGGGTGAAATTGACGCACCTGCGGGTGAGGTTTACCATGCGGTCGAGGGCGGCAACGGCGAACTTGGTTACTACCTCATCAGCGATGGCGGCCGCGCACCGGCAAGGCTGCATTTCCGTCGTCCCTGTTTCATCTACTATCAGGCCTATGCCGAAATGGTAAAAGGAATGCTGCTCTCCGATGCCATCCTGGTAATGAGCAGTTTAAATGTTATTGCCGGAGAACTTGATGCTTAAGATTATGGAAAACAAACCGCAATTTTCTGCCGAAACGGCTGCGCTGGTGAAAGAAATCATCAGTCGCTATCCGGAAGGAAAGCAAAAATCAGCGCTGCTTCCGGTGCTGCATCTGGCACAGGCCGAATTTGATGGCTGGCTGGATGTGCCGGTGATGGACCTGGTGGCCGATGCACTTTCCATCAAGCCGATTGAGGTGTATGAAGTAGCTTCTTTCTACACCATGTACAACCTCAAGCCGGTGGGCAAGTGCCTGATTGAGGTCTGCCGCACCAGCTCCTGCTGGCTGCGCGGTGCCGAAGAAATTGTGCAGCACATCGAAAACAAGCTTGGCATCAGGGAGGGTGAAACCACTGCCGATGGCATGTTTACCCTGAAAACCGTAGAGTGTCTTGGTTCCTGCGGAACAGCGCCGATGCTGCAATGCGGAGCGCAGTTTCACGAAAACCTGGATACGGTAAAAGTGGATGCTTTGCTGGATCAGCTTCGTTCCGAAGGAAAACGCAAGACCTATTTCGACCCGGTGGAGGTGAAGGAATATTAATTATGCCTGAAATAAGCCGCTTTTATGGAATTATCATTTACCTCAACTTTGGCGATCACAATCCACCGCACATTCATGTGGATTATTCGGGAGATGAAGCGGTTTTTGAAATTTCCTCAGGAAAGTTGCTTGAAGGTAAAGTTCCAGCAAGAGCAAAGAAGCTTGTTTCAGAGTGGATTTCACTCCATAGAGATGAGTTATTGGCAAATTGGAAATTTGCATCTGAATTTAAGCCAACCTTTAAAATCACACCACTTCCATGATTAAGGCTGTTGAACTTCATTTCCATACGCCATATGGTTTCTCAGTACAGTTTTCTGATGGAGTAACCAAGATTTTTGATTTTGCAGCTTCAACCGGTTTTGCCGGACTTGCATCGGAATTAATGGATTATGCTGTTTTTTCTTTAGGAAGAATTGCATCCGGCGGAAGGAGAATTGAGTGGTTAAGAAATGGGACTGTGTTTTTTGATCTCTGCGTTGATGCCCTTCGTTATTTCTGGGACGATGCTTCCGGAGAATGGAAAGACATTGATCCCGAATTGGGTCTTGCTGAAAGAAAATATTTGATTGATAATAAGTTGAAAAGCGCATAAATGGCTAAAAAACTGCTACTGAAAGATGACCACATTCCCGGTATTCAATCCTACGAGGTATACCGGAAACAGGGAGGTTATGCCTCGGTGGAAAAGGCGCTGAAAACCATGACGCCGGAGGCGGTGGTGGAAGAAGTGAAGAAATCCGGATTGCGCGGACGAGGCGGAGCCGGTTTTCCAACCGGTATGAAATGGTCCTTTCTGGCCAAGCCGGAAGGCGTTCCCCGTTACCTTGTCTGCAATGCCGACGAATCAGAGCCGGGCACTTTCAAGGACCGCTACCTCATGTCGCGCATTCCGCACTACCTGATTGAAGGAATGATTACTTCCAGCTTTGCACTGGGAGCCAATACTTCCTACATCTATGTGCGCGGCGAATACTACTACATCATCGCCATTCTTGAAAAAGCCATTAAGGAAGCCTATGCGGCCGGATGGCTTGGTAAAAACATTCTCGGAACCGGCTACAACCTGGACATGTATGTGCAGGCCGGCGGCGGTGCCTACATCTGTGGTGAAGAAACTGCCTTGCTGGAATCCCTTGAAGGAAAGCGCGGTAATCCGAGAATCAAGCCGCCGTTTCCGGCAGTGAAGGGTCTCTGGGGCTGCCCTACGGTGGTAAACAATGTGGAAACCATCGCCGCCGTTGTTCCCATTGTGAACGATGGGGGAGATGCTTACGCGGCCATCGGTGTCGGAAAAAGTACCGGTACCAAACTTATTTCTGCTTCCGGCCACATCAACAAGCCCGGCGTGTATGAAATTGAACTCGGCCTTCCGGTAGAAGAATTTCTTTACTCCGACGAATACTGCGGCGGCATTTGGAAAAACCGCAAACTGAAGGCTGTGGTTGCTGGAGGTTCTTCAGTGCCTGTTTTGCCTGCAGACCTCATTGTAAAAACCGCGGCCGGTGAACCAAGATTGATGAGCTACGAATCCCTGGCCGACGGCGGTTTCGCTACCGGCACCATGCTCGGCTCAGGCGGATTTATTGTGATGGATGAAACGGCTTCTGTGGTGAAAAACCTCTGGACTTTTGCCCGATTCTACCACCACGAGAGCTGTGGTCAGTGCAGTCCCTGCCGCGAAGGCACGGGCTGGATGGAGAAAGTTCTCCACAAAATCGTGCACGGACATGGCGAAATGAAAGACATCGACCTGCTATGGGATCTGCAGCGCAAAATTGAGGGCAATACCATTTGTCCGCTTGGCGATGCGGCGGCCTGGCCGGTGGCTTCAGCCATCAGGCATTTCAGATCTGAGTTTGAGGAGCTTGTGCATAGCTCAGTGGTTAGTGTTTAGTTTTAAGTGTTTAGTGAGATTGGATTTTAGGATAGTATTTAGTGTAAAGTATTAAGTGGTTAGTGAGATGGGGGAATATTTGTTAAAAGAACGAAGCTTCCGTTTTTCAGTGAAATTGCTGAGATACTTCCGCACGCTCTCTGCAGATAGGGAATTTGATATTCTAAAAAGACAGTTGATCAGGAGTGCCGCATCCATTGGTGCCAACATTACGGAAGGGCTAAGCGGAACTTCCCGCAAGGAATTAAACCGATATTTGAGGATTTCCATGCGAAGCTGTAACGAAACCACCTACTGGCTGGAACTTATTTTTGAGGTATATCCATCGGAAGTTGATGCTGAAATTATGGATGAGCTAACCTCTGAATCCTCTCAGATTTCAAAAATGTTAAGCAAAAGCATTAGTACGCTGGCATCCAAACCTAACCATATTCAAAACTAAAATTTCAGAATTTCCTCCAAAATCAATCACTAATCACTAGACACTAATCACTACCCACTAAACACTATGCCTAAAGTAACCATAGACGGCCAGACCATCGATGTTCCCGAAGGAACCACCATCCTGCAGGCTGCGAGGATGCTGGGCCCCGAGGTAGCTCCGCCCACGATGTGCTATTACTCCAAGCTGGAGACCAGCGGCGGCTATTGCCGTACCTGCATCGTGAAGGTGACCAAGGGTTCGGAAAAGGATCCCCGTCCCATGCCCAAGCCGGTGGCTTCCTGCCGCACCATGGTGATGGACGGCATGGAGGTGCAGAATAAAACTTCGCCCGAACTGCTTGAAGCAAGGAAAGGCGTTGTCGAATTCCTTCTGGCCAACCACCCCCTGGATTGCCCGGTCTGCGATCAGGCAGGAGAATGTCATCTCCAGGACCTCAGTTTTGAGCATGGTGCCGAAGGTACCCGCTATGAATTCGAGCGCCGTACTTTTGAGAAACGCGACATTGGTCCCTATGTGCAGCTGCACATGACCCGCTGCATTCTCTGCTACCGCTGTGTAAAAGTAGCCGACCAGCTCACACCCGGGCGTTGCCATGGTGTACTCAACCGCGGTGATGCAGCCGAAATTTCAACCTACATCGAAAAGGCCATCGACAACGAGTTCTCAGGCAATGTGATTGATGTTTGCCCCGTAGGAGCCCTCACCGATAAGACCTTCCGCTTCAAAAACCGTGTCTGGTTTACCAAACCGGTGGATGCGCACCGCAACTGCGACAAGTGCTCCGGAAAAGTGGCGCTCTGGTACAAGGGCGATGATGTGATCCGGGTGACCGGCCGCAAGGATGCCTTCGGTGAGGTGGAGGAATTCATCTGCAACACCTGCCGCTTTGAAAAGAAAAATACCTCCGACTGGGTGGTGGAAGGCCCTAGGGTGATTGACCGCAAGTCGGTGATCTCAGCCAATCATTACCTGGGCGATATGAAGGTGCCTGATTTTGCCTTCCGGGTAGGAGAGTCCTACAAAGACATCGACGACGAACCGGTTCAGCCCAAGCCCAATCAACTGACAAACTGATATGGAATTATACCTCTTTATAGCCAAGGCCGTCATCATTCTGCTAATTTTCGGCATTACTCTGCTGATTGCCACTTACTCGACCTATGCAGAGCGCAAGGTAGCGGCCTTCATCCAGGATCGTCTTGGTCCTAACCGGGCCGGTCCCTGGGGATTGCTGCAGCCCATCGCGGATGCAGGTAAAATGTTTTTCAAGGAAGATTTCATTCCGGCCAATGCCAGCAAATGGCTTTTCATTGCCGGTCCTTCTCTTGCCATGCTTACCGCCTGTCTTACTTCCTGTGTGGTGCCTTTCGGTTCTACGCTTGATTTGTCGGCCTTCGGAATTGAAGGCCTGGTGCCGGTTCAGGGCATGGATGTGAACATCGGCATCCTCTATGTATTCGGACTGGTTTCGCTGGGTGTTTATGGTGTGATGATCGGAGGCTGGGCTTCCAACAATAAATTCTCCCTGCTTGGTGCCATTCGTGCTGCATCGCAGAACATCAGCTACGAACTGGCCATGAGTCTTTCCATCATTGCCATCATCATGATGACGGGCAGCCTGAGCCTCAGCCAGATTGTGTCGGATCAGGATGCCTTCTGGAAGTGGAATGTATTCCGCCAGCCGGTAGGTTTCATCATCTTTCTGGTCTGTGCTTTTGCCGAATGCAACCGTACCCCTTTTGACCTTCCGGAGTGCGAAACCGAACTCATCGGCGGATATCATACCGAGTATAGTTCCATGAAGCTGGGTTTTTACCTCTTCGCCGAATACATCAACATGTTTGTTTCCTCGGCTGTAATTTCTGCCCTTTACTTCGGCGGTTATCATTTTCCGGGTGAAAGCCTGGTGGCCGGACTTCTTCCCGAAGGCGCCATGGGCCACAACATCCTCACCCTGCTCGGAGTAGGCGTATTCTTCGGAAAAATTCTCTTCTTCATCTTCTTTTTCATGTGGGTTCGCTGGACCATCGCCCGCTTCCGCTACGATCAGCTGATGAACCTGGGCTGGAAATCACTTATTCCGCTTTCCATTGCCAACATCATTGTGACCGGAATTGTCGTTCTGGCCTGGCCGAAAATTGAATCTGCTTTTGCTTTTCTGAACTGATATGCAAGCATTAACCAACCGTTCCAAACGGGTTTCCAATAAGAAACTCAGCCTGGGTGAAAGGCTGTATCTTCCTGCCGTAGTAGGAGGACTCGGCATCACCATCCGGCACTTCTTCAAAAAGAAAGTTACCATTCAGTATCCCGAGGAGCAGCGCCCCATGAGTACCGTGTACCGCGGACTCCATGTGCTGAAGCGGGATGAAGAAGGCCGTGAGCGCTGCACTGCCTGCGGGCTTTGTGCGGTAGCCTGTCCCGCGGAGGCCATCTCCATGACGGCTGCAGAGCGCAAAAAAGGCGAAGAGCATCTCTACCGGGAGGAGAAGTATGCAGCGGTGTACGAAATCAACATGCTGCGCTGCATCTTTTGCGGTCTTTGTGAAGAGGCTTGTCCCAAGCAGGCCATTTACCTGCAGAGCGACAAACTGGCGCCGAGTTTCTATTCCCGTACCGATGTGATTTACGGAAAGGATCGCCTGGTTCAGTCGATGGATACCATCAAAACGGCAAAGGGCGTAAAGTCGGGTCTCACAAGCTCAGACCGCTATGTGGATAAGGTCTGGAAAAACGGAAAATACTGATACCATGGCACTGAATCTTTTCTACTTCTTTTCCTTCCTTTCGGTGCTGAGTGCCCTGATGGTCATCATCTCTAAAAATCCGATCCATTCGGTGCTTTACCTGATCCTGACCTTCTTCACACTGAGCGGCCATTACATTCTGCTGAATGCGCAATTCATCTCCATCGTGAACCTGATTGTGTATGCCGGTGCCATCATGGTACTGTTTCTCTTTACCATCATGTTCCTGAATCTGAAAGACGATGCCTTTGCCGGTTCCCGGCGCTGGTTCAACATGGCCTCGGTACTGGTGGTGATTACCCTGGCCGGACTGCTGATGAGTAAAATTGCGCTTGCGCCCGTGACCATTGCTTCTGATCTGGAGCGCAATTCTCAGATTGGAATGGTGGAGAACCTGGGTCAGACCCTGTTCAGCCGTTTCCTTGTCCCTTTCGAACTTGTTTCTGTATTGTTCCTTTCTGCCATGGTCGGCGCCGTTATGCTGGGCCGCCGGGAGAAGGGCGAAAAGAATTTTTAAGCCATGAATCCCACACCTGAAATATTCCGGCTGGTTCCTGTGCAGCATTTCGTGCTGCTGGCAACCCTGCTCTTTTCCATCGGCATGGCCGGGGTGCTCACCCGCAAAAATGCCATTGTGATTTTTATGTCAATTGAGCTGATGCTGAATTCCGTGAACCTGCTTTTTGTGAGTTTCTCAGCTTACAAATCCGATCCCGCGGGTCAGGTTTTCGTATTCTTCGTGATGGCCATTGCAGCAGCAGAAGTAGCGGTTGGACTTGCCATCATCGTGATGATTTACCGCCGCATCCGCAGTACCGATGTTTCACTTCTCAACCTGCTGAAAGGATAAGCACATGGAACAACTTGTCAATCTGATTCCCTTATTTCCGCTGGCGGGTTTCCTGATCAACGGCCTTGGCTTCGGTAAGATTCCGAAATCCATGGCCGGCATCATCGGAAGCCTTGCTGCGCTGCTCTCCTTTGCTGCGTCGGTGATGGCGCTTTCAGGATTTCTGAAAGGCGGACAGGTGCCGGTTGAAACGCAGATCTGGACCTGGATTTCGTCCGGCAACTGGCAGGTAGACTTCTCTTTTTACGCCGATCAGCTCACCTTCTGCATGCTGATGGTGGTGACCGGCGTAGGATTCCTGATTCACATTTTTTCGATTGGCTACATGCACCACGATGAGGGCTTCGGGAAGTTTTTTGCCTTCCTGAACCTCTTCCTGTTTTCCATGCTGGTGCTGGTGCTGGGCGGAAACCTGCTGATGACTTTCATAGGCTGGGAAGGCGTCGGACTCTGCTCTTTCCTGCTGATCGGTTTCTGGAATAAAAACGATGCCTACAACGCTGCTGCGAAAAAAGCCTTTGTGATGAACCGCATCGGGGATCTTGGTTTCCTCATCGGGATTTTCATTCTGATGTTCCGGATTGGTTCGGTACAGTACACCAGTCTGGTGGAAATGCTGGGCAATGAACAGGTGCTGAACGATCCCTTTATGGTGGCGGCAGCGCTCTGCCTGTTTGTCGGAGCGATGGGAAAAAGCGCACAGCTTCCCCTCTTTACCTGGCTTCCGGATGCCATGGCGGGACCAACACCAGTCTCGGCCCTTATTCACGCAGCCACCATGGTAACTTCCGGCATTTACCTCCTCATCCGCATGAATGTGCTTTACAGCTCCGTGCCTGTGGTTCAGGAGTTTGTGATGTGGATTGGCCTGGCCACGGCCATCATCGGTGCCCTGATCGGAACATCGCAGAACGACATCAAGAAAGTGCTGGCTTATTCCACCGTAAGTCAGCTTGGCTTTATGTTTGTAGCTCTTGGGGTAGGAGCCTACACCGCAGCTCTCTTCCATGTAATTACGCATGCCTTCTTTAAGGCACTGCTTTTCCTTGGTGCAGGTTCAGTGATTCATGGTCTGCATGAGGAGCAGGACATCCGCCGCATGGGTGGTTTGAGGAAACTCCTCCCGGTGACCTATTTCACTTTCATGATCGCCAACCTGGCCATTGCCGGCGTACCGCCTTTTTCAGGCTTCTTTTCTAAGGATGAAATTCTGGTGCACACCTTTGTACACAATAAAATTGCCTGGGGGCTGCTTACCGTCACCGCCGGTATTACGGCCTTTTACATGTTCCGGCTTTTCTTCCTCGTGTTTTTCAACGAGTACCGCGGAAAGCTGGCTGCGGAAAAAATCCACGATGCACCTCCGAGCATGGCCATTCCTTTATCAGTGCTGGCAGTACTGAGTCTGGCCGGCGGACTTATCGGCTTGCCCGAAGTTTTTCATATGCCACATTACCTGAATGAATTCCTTCAGCCGGTGCTGATGCCGGGTCAGGTAATGTCGCAGATTGCCCAAACTGCTCACAAGGTTTCCCATGCGGATGAGTGGTTGGTGATGGCAATTTCCGTCGGGGTTTCGCTGGCAGGCATCATAGCCGCCTGGGTTATGTATTTGTCCCGCAAAGCCGTACCTGCCGAAGGCTCAGCCTCAAACCCGCTGGCCCGTTTCTTCGAAGGAAAGTTTTACATCGACGAGCTTTACGACTGGGTGGTAGTGAAGCCGGTTAGCCTGATCGGCAGCCTTTTTTCCGTGCTGGTTGACTTGCTGATGATCAATCTTCTGGTCGAAGGAATCGGTGCTGTAAGCCGGCTTGGCGGCAGCATTCTCCGAACCACACAGAACGGCCGGGTTTCGGCTTATGTCCTGTCTATGCTGATTTTCATTCTGGTTTTTGCTCTGGTCTTCCTTTTCAGAATCGCTTAAATGAATCCTGTTATTCTCTTACTCAGTCCGGTTATACCAGCCATCATAAGCCTGATAGCCGGAAAGAATGCACTCATTCAGCGCATTCTCACTTTACTTTCCCTAAGCTTTTCCCTGTTTGTTCTTCTCGGCTGGCATTCAACCGGTTTTGAGGAACTTTCGGTCAGCTATCCCTGGATTCCATCCTTTGGTGTTTCGCTGGCGCTTGCCGTGAACGGACTGAATTACTGGTTTCTGGTTTTAACAGCCATTGTGGTTTTTGCGGCCCAGCTTTACCACAGTACGCAGGAAGAGGATAAAGTGCGGGGCGATGTGATGGCCCTGATTTCCCTGCTTCAGGTTTGTCTTTACGGCGTTTTCATGGCGCAGGACCTGATGCTGTTTTACTTCTGTTATGAGGTTTCCATCCTTCCCATCTACTTCATTTCATCACGTTACGGAAGTCCGGCCGCCGAAAGAGCCATCCTGAAATTCTTCCTGTACACCTTGGCCGGAAGTCTTTGCATGCTGCTGGCGATTTTGTACATGTACAGCCAGACTGGCGCGACGAATTTCCTCTTTTCCAGTTTTTCCTCCGGCTATTTCAGTGCGGATGTACAGGGCTGGCTTTTCCTCGCCTTTTTTGTTGCTTTCGCGATCAAGATGCCGCTTTTCCCTTTTCATTCCTGGCAGGCCGACGCCTATGCAGAATCTCCGGTGGAAAGCACCATGCTGATGTCCGGCATTCTTCTGAAAATGGGTATCTACGGGATGATGGCCATTGTGCTGCGCCTGTTTCCGCTTGGCATTAAGGAATATGGCTACATCTTCATCGGCCTCTCGGCTTTCGGTGTGCTGTATGGCGCCCTGATTGCCATGGTGCAGTACGACATCCGCAAGGTTCTTGCCTTCTCTTCGCTTTCCCACGTTGGCCTGATCGGAACCGGCCTTCTTACCTGGGAACCCGTAGCAGTGGAAGGTGTAGTGCTTCAGATGTTTGCACACGGCATCAACATTGCAGGTTTGTTTTTTATGGCTGATATCATTTCTAAATCTTTCGCCAGCCGGGACCTGGATCAGATGGGCGGGCTTACAAAATCCTCCTTTATTCTTACGGTTTTCTTTTTTGTTTTCGTGCTGGGCAGCATCGCAGTGCCGCTCACCAACGGTTTTCCCGGTGAGTTCAAACTCATCATGGGTATTTTTAAATACAACCAGTGGCTGGGCCTGCTCTGCGGAAGCACGGTGATTCTGAGTTCGGTTTACATGATCCGGGTTTTTCAGAAAGCCATGCTGGGCGAAGCGAATCCAATCATCGAAGGAAATTCCGTTGCGCTTGATTTTTCAAGGGTGGCCGGTCTTGCTTTCCTGCTTTGTTTTGTCCTAATCCCGGGGCTGTTTCCAAATCTGATTTCAGGAATTTCCGATGCGGCTGTCAAAATCCTGATGCTTCCTTATTAAGAAAAATGCTTACCATTACCTTCCTCTCCCTCCTTGGTCTGATTGTTCTTTTTCTCGGATTTTCGGGAAAACCCGGGCTCAATCTGAGTCTTACGGTTGTTGGTCTTCTTGCCGGGCTTGCGATTCTTTTCGGACTGGATCAGAACCTGCTGGTTCCCGATGGCATGGATACCCAACTCAGTTTCGACAATATTTCCATGCGCTTTTCCGGGCTCATGATTTTCTTCACCTTCGGGATTGTCATGCTGGGAAAATCCTACCTGCACCGGGAAGACATCCAGTCTGCCGAATTTCTGGCGGTGCTTCTTTTCTCCCTGGTGGGTGCTCTGATGCTTTCTGCCTTCACCCATATGCTTACCCTCTTCGTAGGATTGGAGACCCTCGGAATTTCCCTTTACATCCTGGCTGGCACCGATAAAAAATCGCCCGGCTCTAATGAATCTGCATTGAAATACCTGCTGATGGGGGCATTTGCGACCTGTCTGGTTTTGTTCGGCATGGCTATGTTGTATGGCGCTACCGGGCTTCTTGATTTCGCCGGAATTGCCGCTTTGAATTCTTCTCAGGTAGATTCGGATCTGTTCCGCATCGGAATATTTTTTCTCCTGGCCGGTGTTCTTTTCAAGGTTGCAGCTGCTCCATTTCATTTCTGGTCGCCGGATGTGTATGAAGGCGCTCCCAATGTGGTAATGCTTTACATGTCGGTAGTGGTGAAAATTGCCAGTTTCGCTGCTTTGTACAGGATTTTCGTTCTTTATTTTCAGGGTCTTTCACATTTCTGGTGGGAGGTGATGTACTATGCGGCACTTGCTTCCCTTCTGGCCGGCAACCTTCTTGCCCTTGTTCAGAAATCACTTAAAAGGCAGCTCGCCTTTTCCAGTATTTCCCATACCGGTTATCTGCTGTTTGCTGTGCTGGTAATGGCAAAAAGCAATCAGGAAACCGGAATTCTATTTTATCTGTTTGGTTATGGCGCTGCTCTGATTGCTGCCTTCTCTGTACTCATGTCCTGGTTTCCAACAGGAGATAACATCTGGCTTTCGGATTTGAAGGGGGCTGCCAAGTCAGATCCGGCAGGTGCCATTGTGCTTACCATTGCGTTCCTTTCAATGGCGGGTATTCCCATGACAGCGGGATTTTTCGGTAAGCTCTATATGTTCGTTCCGGCAATGCAGGACGGCCTTTATCACCTGCTCCTTGTGGGAATCACCTCCAGTCTGATCGGAGCTGCGTATTACCTGCGCCCGGTGATGAATGTGTGGTTTTCCAATTCAGATTCCCTTGCTCCGGAGGCAGGTTTTTCTGCCTGGATTGGTTACTTCTGCGCGATCCTTCTTTTGATGGGTGGGCTGTTTCCGGATTTGTTAACAGGATTACTGGCGGCAATTCCATCCTGAAAATTCAAATCCACGATCGTTTTTCTTCCTGATTTGAATCTTTGACCGATTCGGTTTTACTTTGAGGGCCTGAGTAAAGGGTAAAACTGAATCATACCGAAAGAAATTGGCGCGCATTCTAATTACCGGAGTAGCCGGTTTTATTGGTTCCCACACAGCAGAGAAATTTCTTGAGGAAGGACATTCTGTTACGGGCATCGATAATTTTGATGCCTTTTATCCCAGACAGATGAAGGAAAAGAACCTTGCCTCATTTCTTCATCACCCCGCTTTTGAGTTTCTGGAGTTTGACTTTACACAGGATGATTTTTCCCTGCTGAAGGTAAAGCCATTTGATGCGGTCGTTCATCTTGGTGCTAAGGCAGGAGTGCTCCCTTCTTTGAAAGAACCTCAGGAATACATCCGGGTAAACATTCATGGAACCTGGAGAGTTCTGGAATTCATGCGTGAGACAGGATGCCAAAAATTGATTTTTGCTTCATCCTCCAGCATTTACGGAAACAATCCTGTTCCGTTCGAAGAATCGGCAGATGTAAGTCAGCCTATTTCGCCTTATGCTTTCTCCAAAAAATCCTGCGAACTCCTTACCCATACCTACCACAGCCTTTATAAAACGGATGTTCTCAATCTTCGTTTTTTTACCGTTTTCGGGGAAAGACAAAGGCCCGATCTTGCCATTCATAAGTTTGTGAAGGCCATTCTCAAGGAAGAACCTATTACTCTGTATGGTGACGGAAGTACCTCAAGGGATTACACTTATGTTTTGGATACTGCAGACGGAATAAACAGAGCATTCCGTTTTCTTGAGCAAAATTCAGGGGTTTATGAGAACATCAATCTTGGAAATCGGAAACCGGTAAGCCTGCTGGATATGGTTCAGACCATTGAGCGTGTACTCGGCAAAAAGGCAGATATTCAGTTTTTGCCTGCTCAGCCCGGTGATGTGGAACGCACCTTTGCCAGTATTGAAAAGGCCGGCAGATTGCTGGGCTATTCACCGGAAACTACCTTTGAGGAAGGGGTTCGCCGCTTTGCAAACTGGTATCAACAATCTTATTCCTGAGCCATGAGCATGGTTAAGATTACAGTTGTAATTCCCTGCTATAATCATGGTGCCTACCTCTGGGAGGCAATTCGCAGCGTGGAAAACGCAGGGTTCAGTGATTATGAAATCATCATTGTAGACGATGGCTCCACTGATCCGGAAACCAGAAAAGTGGCACTCGAAGTTCAGGAAGCCGGTTATCACATCCTGCTTCAGGAAAATCAGGGGGTTGCGGCTTCCCGTAACAATGCCATACGGCTTGCCAGAGGAGAGTTCATCATTCCGCTGGATGCCGATAACCGTTTGCTGAAACCTTATTTTTTTAAGGGTCTTGAAATTCTTGAGCAAAACCCGGATGTCGGAGTTGTTTACGGGGATGCACTGATCATCGGTGAGAAATCCGGCGACTGGAAAAACCATCCGCTGGTACTGGAAGAAATGCTTTTTGAAAACTACATTGATACCTGTGCCATCATCCGGAGGGCTATGTGGGAGCAGGTTGGTGGCTATGATTCAAAGGCACCGGTTCCCACAAGGCAGGATTACATCTTCTGGCTCGACTGCCTGAAACACGATTGGAAATTTGTTTACCTGCCGGAATATTGTTTTGAGTACCGCTTTTTGGATGGTTCGGAGGTGAGGAAATATGCCCGGATTTCTTCCAAGCGCCTTCTAATTACGGAATATATTTTTGAAAAGCAAAAAGTAATTATTAAGCAGTCAGCAGAAAGAGGACACTTAAATTCTTACACGTCAAGGTTACTAATGGCTGGCCTTCTGTTTCAGTTAGCTTCTTACCATTTAATTTCTGGATCCATAATCAGAGGATATTTTTATTTGTACGAAGCTATTTTGTGGAATCCCCAAAAAATACTCAAATCCTTAAAGCTAGGTCTGGGCTGGCCTTTAAAGCGATTTATTCTTAGTTAAAGGCTATTCTGAAATTTTCAGATTATTGAGTAGGTAAAGCCTTTCTCCACTTATTGTGTCCACGCAAGCCAATGTAAACATTTCTTTTAAATCAGGGTATTGATTTATATCTTTTTCTTTATCAACGGCAAGAAAATTTATTTTCTGATTAATAATAAACTGTTTTCTGAATGTAGAAGTATCGTTTATTCCTGATTTGGAAAATTGTTTTAAAAATGGGCTTTCCATATTCATATGTAAAATGCTTTTTTCTTTGATTAGTTTGATATTTTCGCCGATATTAATTGGGGTAATGCATGAGTTTTCGTAGAATATGATGAATGATCCTGTTTGATTTAGGTATGGAAGACCTTTAAAATAGCCATCGGGCTTAATTAATGAAATACCTCTCCATGTTTTTTGCTTTTTACTTCCTAAAAAATTTACATATGAATTCGAGTACCTGCGATTAAAATTGTCCATATTGTTTGAAAATATTCGATAGAATGCAAATAACTGATATGATAGAAAAAGCATCGCAAAAATTTTAATCACTATTTTATTTGTGTTATGTATCAAAAAAATAATAGCATAGGCCAATGAAAGTGAAATGACAGGGGAAGCAAGGTTTACAAAAAATTGGAATGAGTCGACATTTCCAATTGTTACCGAATTTGTTATTGAGCTAATTAGAAGTGAAAACGCGATGAGGAAGAAAATCTGAAAATCATATCGAGATACCTTTTTATGATTAAATCCAATGGCTATAATGCATGGAATAATGCATATAAAGAATGCAATTATATTATAGGAGAATGTTCCAAAAATTATTCTAAATGACTTGTACTGTAGAAAAATGTCAGATTCGTATGACCCTGAAAGCTCTTGTGATCCACCTATGGATGCAAAATAAAATAGTATACAATTAATTAATCCAATAGATATGGCTTTAAATTTTGTTTTGAGCGAAAAATTTCCCGATAACAAAAGAATTGCAAAGGTTATTCCAATTGAATGCGCAGTTAGTGGCCAGAAGAATATAGCAAGAAATAGTGGCCAGAAGAAATAATTTCTCCCATTCTTCCAAAGGAAGAAAACCATGGAGAAAAATAATAATAGGACAGATAATTTTAATCGATTTGCTGGGATAAAATCTGATAGATAAGTTAAAAAAATTCGAAGTGTATGGGGAATATTAGGTAATTCAAGCATCTCAAAGGTAGTATATGATCCAAGTATAGGGATAAACATTGATATAATAAAAGATGAAGTTTTACTCATTCCATTTAGTTTGCAACCTTTAAAAAAATGGAATGATGATAGTCCCAGAAAAAGAGGATAAATTCCGTATCGGAATGAAAATACAGGCTTTATGTTGGTTATTTTTTGAATTAGGATTGCGCCCCAGATTTCAAAATAGTGGTATATGCTATTTTTTGCAAAATCATCAAGCCAGTATGCCCTGTAATCGTTTGTTTCATATCCGAATTTACTTATTTGTGATGCTAGATTTATGCAGAAGAACTCATCAATATACGGCATATTTATCGTATATCCATCTCTAAAGCTAAAAATTAGTGAATGCGAAATATATAAAATAAAATAAAAGGATATGTAAATCGGTTCCTTCCACCAGTGCGCCGACACCTCGATTTCTTTTTCCTGTTTAATAATTGAGCATAATATGAAGTATAGTGGAATTGTAAGCATGGTTGTTAACCAGCCTTTAATTACTAGACTTGTTGCAAACACTACAATTAGGAGGCCATGAATAGTGTCGAAAGTTGAATATGCTAATGGCCCGAAAGGAAAAAATTTTCTAACTATGGAACCCGTAAGTTTGAGAAGGAAAATAAATGGTATGATGATGGGAATAGTTTTAAGCAAATCCAGTAGAAAAAAATTCTCTATCATTTCTCTAAGTAATATTTTTTTGTTTCAAAAGTAGTAATATTTTAGTTTTCTGTTTTGGGCAAAGTGGTTATTTTGTGTTCCTTGATTCATAATATTTTTGGTTTCCTGTATTAATAAAATAATTTTGAATTTTTCATTTGTTAACTAGTTATGGTTTTGATTTGTACTGATCAAGCATCTGATATTGTTAATGACTCACTCCGCCACACCATTTTTTCCTGGTCGAAGCAAAAGGGAATAATGCCTCTCAACATTGAGCGGGCCAAAGGGGTTTACCTGTACGACCGGTCCGGCAAGCGATTTCTGGACTTTTCCTCCCAGCTGATGAATGTAAACATCGGCCATGGGGATCAGCGTATTACCGAAGCGGTCATGCGGCAGATGCAGGAAGTGAGTTATGTGCATCCCGGTATGACCACAGCAGCCCGGGCTGAGCTAGGAAAAAAACTGGCCGAAGTAGCGCCGGGCACCCTGAACCGTACTTTTTTCACAAATGGAGGGACAGAAGCGGTGGAACATGCCATGAAACTGGCGCGTATGTACACCGGCCGGCATAAAATCATCACGCTTTACCAGAGTTATCATGGAGCAACTTATGGTGCACTTTCAGCCGGCGGCGATCCCAGGGGGAATCCGCATGACAGTCAGGGTGTTCCCAACATCATCCATGTAGAAAACCCGTATTTCTACCGTTGTCCCTGGAATAGTAAAACACCGGAAGAATGTACCGAGAATGCCATTGCCCATCTGGAGCGCGTAATCAAATATGAAGGTCCTTCCAATGTAGCAGCCATTCTGATGGAAGGCGAAAGTGGTTCTTCCGGCTGCATCAAGTATCCTCCCGGCTACTGGAAAAAGGTTTCTGAAATAGCAGCGCGATATGGAATCCTCACCATTTGCGATGAGGTGATGAGCGGATTCTGCCGAACCGGGAAGTGGTTCGGAATTCAGCATCATGGTGTAGAACCGGATATGATGACCATGGCCAAAGGCATCACCAGCGGCTACATTCCGCTGGGAGGCCTGATGGTGAAAGAGGAGATAATTTCCACCTTCGACGATAAGCCGCTTCCGCTCGGACTTACCTATTCGGGGCATGCCGTTGCCTGCGCTGCTGCCAATGCCGTACTTGATATTTACCACGAAGAAAATCTGGCAGACCGTGCGGCTGAAATGGGCCGCTACATCGAAGGCAGAGTAAAAGCCATGTCGGATGTTCACCCAAGCATCGGTGATTTCCGGAATACCGGCCTGCTGGGTTGCCTAGAATTGGTGAAAAACCGCACAAGCAAAGAGCCCATGGCGCCATGGAATGCAGCGCCTCATGAAATGGAGATCATGAACAAGGTTGCCGGAAAGCTGTCTGAACTGGGCATGTTTACTTTTGTTCGCTGGAACTGGATTTTCATCGCACCACCGCTTACCATCACAAAAGAGCAGGTGGATGAAGGCCTCGACATCATCTCAAAGGCTTTGCAGATTGCTGATGAGCATTGTAAATAAGATCATTAAAAATTGACCCTCTAATTTTTGAAAGAGCCGCAGAAGCTGAATTACTTTGCGGCTCTTTTTTTGCACCATGAAAGTACATCTCGTCACCGGAGCCTGCGGATTTGTAGGCCGTAACCTTGTAAAAAGACTTTTGTCCACCACAACCGACATCCTCGTTATTGTGGATGATCTGTCTACCGGAACGGCACCTCAAACCTGGCTTCCTTCGAATGAACTCGATGAGAAAAAGGGGGGCAACTGGATAGGAGAGAGGGTGCTTTACTTCAATCAGGATTGCCGGAAATTCTTTCAGCGCTGGTACGATAATCCGGAGTGGATGAAATCGTATGGCCTGGATCGGGTGGTTTTCGATGATGTATTTCATTTTGCTGCCATCGTGGGCGGCCGCTCTAAAATAGAAGGCGATCCCATGATGGTGGCTCTGGATCTGGCCATCGATGCAGAATTTTTCTATTGGGTTACCCGGTTTAAGCCCACAAGAGCGCTGTTTCCAAGTTCTTCAGCCGCCTACCCCATCGACTTACAGACTGATTCTGCTGCCATTGCGCTTGCAGAAAGCGACATCAACTTTGCAAAAATGGGTCAGCCTGACATGACCTATGGCTGGTCTAAACTTACCGGTGAGTTTCTGGCCCAGGTTGCTGCCAGAAATTATGGCATCTCAGTAGCCTGCGTAAGACCATTTTCCGGATACGGTGAAGATCAGGATCTGAGCTATCCCACTCCGGCCATTGCTGCGCGTGCCGCCAGAAAAGAAAATCCCTTTGAAGTATGGGGTACCGGTTATCAGGGCCGTGATTTTGTACATATCGACGATTGCATCGATTGCATCCTGATGGCACTGGACAATATTCACGACGGTTCTGCCATTAACATCGGTATGGGCAAACTTACCAGCTTCCGCGAACTGATTGAGATCTTTACCGGTTTTGCCGGATACAAGCCTGAAATCAAGGCGCTTACAGACAAGCCTATGGGCGTGCACAGCCGTTACTCCAACATGGATTATGTGCACAATACCTTCGGCTGGAGAGCAAAAATCAGCATTGAGGAAGGCATGCGGCGCGTGTACGATGCAGCGCTTGAGCGCATCAGACAGGGAGCTTAATCAGGAACAATCAGCAGTTTCCTGCTCTCTGATACAGCCCCGCTCCGGAACCAGACATGATATAGTCCACCTGCCCATGCAGCGGTATTGATCAGTCGTGCATAACGGCCGGGTAGGGGATTTTCCTCATTCAGTCGGTAAACCTCTTTTCCCAGAGAATTTATTATTCTGAGTTCAAAGGGGTCGCCTGAAACAAGACTCAGGTCCACTGTGGCAGAAGGCCCTGCCGGATTAGGATAGAGCCCCACCAGGCTGGAAACAGAATCCAGGCTAAGGCATTGAACATTGTCATCCGGACTAAGTTCTTTCTCCGGATTTTCCAGTCTGGCCTCCACACACAAGTAAGGAATCCGCTGCGAGCTTCTGTATTGTATGCCTGATTTGAAGTCGTACTGAATCACTGCACCAGGAAGCAAAATACCATTCCATTTTTCCCTGATGGTGGTGAGATTCCCGCTTTTAAGGAATAGATTAATGCTTTTAAGTGCAATATTGCTCTGATTTTCAATTTCGACGGCTATTGCAATGTTCTCATTTCCTTTCGCCGCAATAATCTTCCGTACTTTAACTTCCTGTAGAGGATTGGTAACCACATTCACCACCTTCTGTACTGTGGTGGAACAGATTGTACCGCTTCGCGTGGCGGTCATGGTGATGATGTAACTGCCTTCTTTGGTGTAAAAGTGGGGCGGTGGATTAGGTGAAATGCTGGTGCTGCTGTCACCAAAATCCCAGAAATAACTATAGCTCGGATTCACATCCGGCAATTGCCGGAATAATACCTGAAACGGAGGCTCACTGAAGGTAGAGCCGCTTATGCTGAAGTCAGCTTCGGCGGCATCCAGCACCGTTACATCCTGACTTCGGATTACCTCATCAGTACAGCCGCTGGAAGATTTTACAAATAGTCTTACATCATAGGTTCCTTTCAAATCAAACTGAACCACGGGATTACGCGTATTGTAGTTCAGGCCTCCTATAGACCATTCCCATTTTACAATGGAGTCTGTTCCGGATTCTGTCTCATCAAAAAAGCGGAATGGCGTTCCTATGCAGCCGCTTTCTTTACGGAAGTTGGCTGCGATTTTAGGACCGATGGCGATGGTGCGTGTGTAGGTATTCGGGCATTCTTCGGCCGTACGGACGGTGAGTCTGACAATCTTATTGCCGGGAGGCTCATTGTAGAATACCGGACCCGGATTTTGCTGGTCTGAGGTTTGATTATCTATAGTGCCAAATTCCCAGAAATAACTTGTGATACCCCCCGGAATGCCATTGGCTGTACTCAGGTTGGTAAAGGTAACCGGCTCGTCTTTGCAGGCCTTGTCAAAACTGAAGAGTGCAGTCGGGGCACGCTTGGTTTCAACGCTCAGGCTATCTTCAGAAAAACATCCGTTTTCGGCACTTACCTTTAAAATCACCTGAAAAATGCCGGAATTCAAAAAGGACTTTACAGGCGCTTTCACCGTATCGCTGCTTCCGTCTCCAAAATTCCATAAATATTTTACCGGCTGACTTGCATCCAGGCTGCTGGAAAAATTAAGCGGCAGCCCCTGACAAAACAGGGCAGCCTGAACGTCGATGCTGAAGGAAGGCCGGGTATTGACCTTGATTATTTTGGTAAAGGAGTTGGCGCACTGACCGGAATAAGCCACCAGCTTTACGGCAAAAACACTGCTGCTTGTGAAGGTGTAAAGGAAATTGCCTGTTGTATTATAGGGCTCGGTATCAACAAACCATTTGACAGAATCCGGTGACGGGCCTGTCAGACTCGGAACAAAAACCACCTGCTCGCCAAGGCATGCACTGGGATTGGTGTAGGAAACAAGAATTCCCTGACTTCCAACTTCAATGTTGCGTATCAGAAGACTGTCGCACTGGCTTTCGCCCTTCACCCGCAGGCGGACTTCATAGTTGCCGGTTTCTGTAAAGAAAAACCGGGGATTGGTCCTGGATGAAGAGGCATACAGCACTCCGTTCTTCCTGATTTCCCATTCCCTGCTGGTAATGGCTTCATTCAGACTCAGAGATAAATCCGTGAACTGGATGGAGTCGTTGGTGCATAGTGGCCCTCCGTTGCCCGCAACAAAATCCGGCTTTGGTTTATCGGCAATGACAATACTGCGAACAATCTCATTGATGCAGCCGCCCTGTTCCCGCACTCTCAGACGAACGGTGTAGTTTCCGGCTGATGTGTAGGTATGCA
>Ga0315900_10002963_pt1 | contig 25269 bp, 26 predicted proteins | sample LakEriMetagenome_FD_203521 | JGI IMG/M metagenome (GOLD analysis project Ga0315900, IMG submission 203521) | Freshwater fungal communities from buoy surface, Lake Erie, Ohio, United States - Buoy 12 MA114 | ecosystem: Environmental > Aquatic > Freshwater > Lake > Lake biofilm | place: USA: Lake...
TGCAAAGGATAAGCTATAGAACATATTCTGTTAACCATAAATAGATTCCTCGCTTTATCCCTATCGGATATTTTTTGCCATCCACTTGTGTGGAATGCTTTTATTATATCAAATGGATTATTCATTAGTTAAAAAGTTCAAATGGATCGAATCCTTTAGGAGGAGTAGATTCTTTAGCCCAAGGTGATTTTTCTATCATTTCTTTTTTATCGATACTCAATGTGATTCTCTCCTTTGATGAAACATCATTAATATGATTTTTTAAACCCTCTACCATATTTCGAGGAAGAGTTCTCGAGTTTAGCCAAACTAATCTAGCATTCTCCTCGTAGAATTTCTTAAATCTTTCCCGATTTTCAGTGTTATCTGTTTGTGAAATCAATCTAAGGGATAAACCTGCGACCCAACCAAGGAAATCTTGATTATCCCATAGATACTCCATATCGAAATCTTTCCACTCTGATTCTAAATATAATTCCCAGATCTTATTAGACTTTCCCTCCGCTATATTAGAATTCTTTCCGTTTTTAGTTTGATATGGAAAAACACCAGGGACATCGTCTTTTTTATCTCCCATTAGGATCTTTTTAAAAATATATTCTTTCGTGTCAATCCTTTCTAAAGTACATGAGGATAGTAGCTTTTCCATTTTTGATGAATTGGAGCCAGAAGTTGGATTAACATCAAATATTGTTGTCTCACCTTCTGATTCTTCTTTCCAGTTTTTAGAAACTATTAGTTTATTGTTTTTTGAGTTACTATTCCATATGCCAACCCAAGAAACATCATTATATTTAACAAGCTGGTGCATATCTTTATCACCGCTTATTACTATTACAGATTCACCTTTTTCTGATAAGTGCTCGCACCATGCCCATATTAAGTCATCACCTTCAGCTCCTTGATATGAGCTATAAATAAACCCGTTCGATTCTAGATATTCCGAAAATTCGTCCATAAGTCTAAAGAAAGATCCCCAATCTACGCCTTCTCCCTTAACCCTGCTTTCCTTATAAACACTTCTTGTTATTTTATAATCTTTTCTCCAAGATCTAGAATCTTTACAAAATATCACTTGTTTTACATCTGGTATTTGCTTTAAAGCATAACACAGATCAGTGATTACTTTCCTTACAAACATATTTCTTTCAGCCTCTGAAGATAGAACATCTCCTGGATTCTTAGAACCAAATCCAGAGAATATACCAAAGGTCTTATGAAAAATATAGTTCCCGTCTATACAAACTGTTGTCATTAGAAATCTTCGTTAGTTATCATTATATCATAGTCAAAAAAACCAGAAAAATCCCTCTTGTCTGCAATTAATCTTCTCTCCACATTGTCCGCGTCATTTCTCTCTCCAAGTCTTTTAATGCGGGTTTTCTCATCAGGATTTAAATAAATCACGAATGAAATTTTTCTAAGATCATCGGGCAAGCTTTTTAATCCTGCTGGACTAAGTATGAAAAGATCCTTCTCATTAAACTCTTCTTTTGATATTCCATATTTCCATCCATTGAATTCCTGTAGTTCTAAAAAAAGATCGGAGTTAGCTTCAAAAAAATCTAGGGACCTAAAATAATAATCAACAGATTCTGATTCGCCTACTCTAGGTGGTCTACTTGTAAAAGATACTCCATAAGAAAATCCCTTACCTACCATTTTCTTTCTTAAAAAATCTTTTCCTGATCCTCCTGGTCCAACTATTATGATTTTTCCTTTCATATTATTATTTGCATATTATAATAAGCATTATGATCTAAAACCTTAGATAATGTCTAGTATACTGGTCATTTATTGAACATCTGCTGTAGTTCAAATATTAAAGCTAATAGGCTAACTATGGGATCTATTACTTGACTTCTTTGAGATTGATATCTTGCCACAGTAATAACTATAGGGGGTATTAGGTTTAATTTATGTGGATTCTTTTCTTCAATCCATTTAATAAAGTCAGAGCTTAAAGATGCCATAACCTCATCAACTCTTCCTGAATATTGTCCAACTACATATTGGTAGTTTCCAATTGGATCTGGTTTAGATAGAATCATATTAAAAACTTCCTCGTGATCAAATGTTATTTCGTTTATTTTGCTTTCTGTTAGGTCCTTTACTCCGTCTATTTGCCATCTTTGTATGGTATTAAGTGCAGATCTCATATCAGGAAAATACTTCTTTGTAAATAACTCCAGACTTCTGTCGTCGTGATTTATTTCCAGCAGATTAAGTATTTTAGAAACACGATCTTGCCATTGGTTCTTTATTTCGCTCTCCTCTTCCTTACTCATAGGATCAAAATCATAAACTTCAAATCTTGATCTAATAGCATCTGGGATTTTGCTTAAATAGTTACATGTAGCAACAAATCTTGTTGTTCTAGCATATTTCTCTATTGTGCCTCTTAAAGCTTTGTAGAACTGATCTGATGCGCCGTCGAACTCATCTAATACTACAATCTTAATCTGATTCTCCCCGTCTAGTATAGAAACGGTAGAACAAAAATCATGTACCTTGGTTCTAATTGTTTCGACAGAACTTTCATCAGAGACATTTATAAAAATGTAGGGATGATTCTTTATTAGAATTTTAGCCATACTAGTTTTACCCGATCCAGGAGAGCCAGCTAATAGGACATTTTGTTGAAGGCCACTTTCAAACGAGCCCTTTATTCTTTGTGGAAGGATCATATGTTTTAGTTCCTTCGGTCTTAATTTTTCTGTTAATAATTCTTGTATCATTTATTTTTATTAAAATTCTGTAATATCTTTTCAATCTCTATATCAACGATCTCTTTGGCTTTTCTTTTATACTCCTCTCTTATAATAGATTTCTGTTTTTCTGTTGCGGATCGGAGATTTAGTGACTTAAGATGCTGCCATTTAACATATGAGGATATTCTAAAAATCTGATATGATCTTAGCTGAGCTCTTTTTGCTTTGATAAGAAAATTAAATATTTTATCTTCCGTGGGATCTTTAATGTGCTTAATTGATCTGGGTATGCTTTCTAGATGGATTCTAGATGCTACATCATTGATATAGTCGCCGAATTTTTTATAGAAATCTTCGTGATTCTCTATTGTTTTTCTCCTACTTATTTCATTGCGAATATCCCTTAGAGATTTTATTTTTTCCTTATTTTTTTTGTTGTATTTAATTGAATATTGTTTTACGTATTTGAGATTTTTCAATCTCCACTCTTTAGATTTTTTCTTAGTGCACTCAACACACTTATGCGCCTCTTCTTTATAGATATAGAAATTGGTTTCCCCGTGAATCTCGCATTCGCCTTTTAAAAATTTTGTTACTCTAGTCCCCATGTATTAAATAAATTAAAACTATTTGCACAATCCATTCATATCATCTGCTGTATCCTTATCATTTCTTATCTCAATAAATCTTGGTAAGAATAAAGACCAATTATTGTTCTTGTCGTTAATGATAACGTTGTATTGTATAGCACAAACTTTACCTATTTGAGAATCTGGATTTTCGCTAAGATCTTTAAGATCTTGGTCTGTAAATCCTGCTCCTACTTTTACTTTAACTGTACCAGATGAATCCTCGCAATAGAAGCCACCAATAAACCCCTCTCTTTTACCCTCTCCTGGATACCATCCAGTAATAATTAAATCACAGTCATTTACTTCTTTAAGTTTAATCCAATTCTTAGACCTTTTACATTCATAAACATGATCCGGATTTTTAAGTATAACGCCTTCTCCTCCTTGAGCAACGATCTTGTTATAGTAAGCGTAGATGTCTTCTTTTTCTGAAGTCAAGAAAGAATCTGCAAGGGTAAGAGAAGATGTCTTATACGTCATAAAAACACCCTCTAATGTACTTCTTCTAACATCAAAAGGAATAATTCCCCTACCCCTTTTAAGTGTTTCTGCGTCTTCTAAATCGAATATATTGTAGATAAGGTCATCACCTATAGAATCTAAAGGTTTTCCTTTTAGCATTTGTGTGACTTTTCCAGAAACACTTTTTCTGTTTAAGTCCGTTAATTCGCCGTCAAAAAACCAATCACCATTGAGCCCTGAATTTTTAATGAGAATTAAACACTCATTGGCTATTTTTTCTAAATACTGGTTTGGTATTTCATTAAAAGCTCTGGTATAAAATTTAATCTCATTCCCAGACATGTATGCGATAACACGAACGCCGTCATATTTCTCTTCACAAACTATGGTTTCCCACTTTTTTATTTCGTCCTCGTCATCCTGAGCTAACATTAAACTTGGATCTGGAATAATCTCCTTATTGAATGCTTTGTTTATTAGTTTAGCACCTATACCTATGTTTAATCTTTTAGTTAATACCTTACCTAGTATTTTTTTCTCATCGTCAGAAAGATTATAGCAATTAACAATCTCAAATGCTTCTTCTCTTAATTTGTCATTTGCTGCTGGTGCTAAGAAAAGTTTTTCTGTAAGGGATTTAAATCTCTCGAATAAATCTCCATCTTCTAAATACGGAGCATCGTCCAGAATTGGAAGTTTGTGTAACTTAGTTGTTAGAAAAGGATCCAAAGCAACTTTAAGAAGATATTCTAATTCTTTAGAGTAGTTGTTTTTTATTAAATCCTGTTTTATTTTTTGCGACCCATTACCAGTGGCATTTTCTATCTCTAATAGAATACCAAGCTCTTTTTTCATACAATACTATTTTAGCTAATATAGAAATCCCTTTGCAATAATAAAAAGGATTTATTATTATACCAGATAAAATTAATAAGTTTTCGCGAAAAAATTAAATTGTCCCCATGTCTCCTCCAGCCTCTGCTTCACCTTCTGCTCCGGTTGCTCCAGCTTCTGCTCCAGCTTCTGCTCCAGTTGCTCCAGCTTCTGCTCCAGTTGCTCCAGCTTTGGCTTCCTCTTCCGCTTTTTTAACGTAAGATTTGTTTAGCTGTATATCTTCATATGACAAATCTAGCCATCTTTCAATCATAAAATCTTGGTCGAAATATTGTACCTCTTCTTCTTTTACTGTTTCTTTTATTTCTCCCATTGCTGTTATGAAATCGATCCTTTTGATTAGCTGTTCAATTTTTCTAGATTCGCCAAACATGTTGTCACTTTCGAATTTGACACCAATTTGACTCCTAAATTCCGAGTCATTTTTTAGTTCAGGAAATTCTAAACACATTTGTATCCATAAAGGCTTTACCATTATCTCTTGGAATATGGATCTAAGTCTAGTTATAAATTTAGCAAATCTAATTTCGTCTCTCTCTGCACCATCTGCTCCAGTTTTAAAAACGTTGTTAGAACCCACACCAAATCGTGATGAGAATCTATTGTAAGGTATTTTAGAATCCTGTCTTAATTTGTTATAGAAATAAACCACCGAATCCATTATATTAAGATTTGGTCCTTGTGCATTTAGAGTTTCTATTTTTACTGATTCTCCACCCTGTTGAGGAAATAAATAATTTTTATAGAATTGGAGATCAGGTCTACCATTGATTGCTAATTCACCCGATGATGTATCTAGCTTTATATCCTCCTTGTATACAGACATTAACTCTCCCAGTGTTTCTTTTGCCTTTTGAGGAGCTTTGCTACCAATAGGAACTGTCATTTTAATTCTATACTGGGCATTCATAACGTTCCATATAATTCTAGAATGCTCCATTATCTTTAATAAGTTATAAGATCTTATCAATCTTTCTGTATACGAAACTCTAGAAACCACGTTGGCTTTAGCGTATGAGATATAAATAATTTGTGCATCCAGAAGTTTTCTTTGTCTAGTTGTTTCTCCGTAGTACTGCCACCAGATAGTTTCTCTTGTTCCATCAGGTTTCTTTTCTATAGCGGGAGTTAAACTTACAGCATCTAATTCTTTAAATCCTACTATCTCTTTACCGTCATTGGAATAAATTATCTCAAAAGCTAAAAATCCTTCTACGACTAATTGTCTAAAGTATTGCCAACCCGTTAGTCCGTTTGCAAAATTGTGAAGAACGTATAACTTCCTGAAATTAGATCTCATGGATTTTATAACGTCATCTTTCAAATCCATATTTATTAAAGCTGGGTGACAGAAAAAGTTTTTTTCATCATATACTATAGCCTCATCGCATATCGTATCTAGAATGTATTCTATTTCTGCATTAAGAGCAAAAGTTCTAAGAAAATCTCTTTTAACTGGGTAGTCCTTATCAAAATATGCTATGTATTTTCTGTTAGAAGTATCTTGTGCAGCTATACTATAAATAAAATCCTCATCAGATTCAGTAAAACCAAATCTTTCTCTCATAGCGGCTTCGGAAGCTCCTATCGCCATAGAGTCTTCTATGACCATATCTTTATATTCCATTCCGAAGGAACCTAGTCCACTGATCGTTTTTAATATCCTAGAGATATTCGGATTGATCTTTCCTAAATTATCTAAAAATCCTGCCATCTTCTATTTTATTAAATTGTCCCCATGTCTCCTCCTGCCTCTGCACCACCTTCGGCACCTGCCTCTGCACCTGCCTCTGCACCTGCCTCTGCACCACCTTCTGCACCAGTTGCACCTGCCTCTTCAGCTTTCTTTTTTTCCTCGGCAGCTTTTTCCTTAGCTTTTTTGTTGCCTATTATGTCCTGCCCCTTTACACCCAAATATCTATCTACCAAGAAATCCATATTAAAATACTTGGTACCGGCGGAGTTCATAAGAGCAGAAATTTTAATTACCTGGTCTTTCCTTGCCATTAAGACCTCCATTTCTTTGGCTTCTCTAAATATGTTTTCCTTGACGTAATCTAATCCAAATTCGGATTTAATTATATAGTCTTTCTTAAGAGCAGGGAAGTCTAAGCAGAATTGAACCCAAAGGGGCTTCATTAGGATTTCCTGATATATTGATCGTAATCTATTTACAAATTTAGCAAATCTTATTTCTTCTTGGTCTAATCCTTCTGCAGTAAAAGTAATAGTTCCCTCTGATCCAGATTCTTCTCTACCAAATCTAGTCGCTGGAATTTTAGAATCCATTCTTAGCTTATTCGCAAAGTATTTAAGAACTGTGGTATCCGAGAAAGCCGTTGCATCTCCTCCTCCAGGTAAAGGTTGTATATCTGGGGTTCCATTAGGTGACGAAGGCATTAAATAGTTTTTAAAGAATTGTATTTTAGGTCTCCCGTCTATACTTAATTCTCCGCTATCTGTATCTAATCTTATATCCTCTTTGTATATGGACATAAGTTCTCCTAGCGTTTGTTTTGCTTTTTGTGGAGATCTAGTACCAATAGGAACCGTCATAGCCATCCTGTAAGAAGAGTTCATTACGTTCCATATAATCCTAGTATGTTCCATTATACGAAGTAGATTAAATGATCTGATCATTCTTTCACAATAACTAACACGGGAAGAAGTACCTCCTCCTTTGGCGTAACTTATATAAATTATTTGTGAATCGTATAGTTTTCTGGTAAGTGCTGGGTTATCTGGGTACTGAATCCATATGTCAGTAAAAGATCCATCAGGCTGTGCCTCTACTGTGGGGATTAAAGACCAAGGATCTAATTCTTTAAAGCCAACTATGTTTTTTCCTTTTTTATCGAATACTATTTCGAAAGCTATTATACCGTCGACAAGAAATTTTCTAAATAAATGCCAGGCGGCTATATCCTGATTAAACCCAAATAGATTGTATATTTCTTTATATCTTTTCTGAACCTTCTCGTATGTTTCGTCATCGACATCATCGTGCTGCATAAAGGAGAAATATCCCCAGAAGTTCTTTTCGTCGTAAACAATAGCTTCGTCACATATAGTGTCAAGAATAAATTCTATCTCGGGGTTTTGTGCAAATCCCTGTAGATAGTGTCTTTTATTTTTGTAGTCCTTATCAAAATATGCTATGTACTGTTTAGTTGTTGTATCTGCTCTCCTTAAACCAAACAAGAAAGCCTCATCCTTAATACCACCTTTTTGTAGGAATTGTGCCTCCGATATACCTACTGCTTGTGAATTCTTAACAACTAAGTCTTCGTAGGCCATTCCGAAACTGCCCACTTTCTTTATGTTCTCTATAATAGAGCTGAAGAAAGATTTTTTTTCGTCTGTTAATCCAGCCATTAGACTTGTGAATTTTTATTATATATCTCAATAAGCTGGGTCCCTTCAATTGACTTAGTATCAAGATATACTATTCTAGTCCAATCTTCGAAAGGAATTTCCATAACATCTCTAACTTTTTTTAAATCCCAGGATCTATAGGAGTGCTTATATGGTATTCCTTTTAGTATATTTTCCATTATTTGATACTCAGTTCTGAGTGGCGATTGATCCCTTCCCTCCCCGTTTTCAGCCTTACGTATATTTCTTTCTATTTGGTCGTGAAAAACATTTTGTACTCTTTCGAAAAAGTACAATCTAAAAATTGGGGGAATTAAAACAAGATCCAGACCATTGAATAGATTTTTTTTCTCGTAGTTGTCATACCCAGTAAAGAAAACAACAGGTCTTCTGTTTATAAACTTCTTTCCCTTTTCTAACTTATCATTGTATTCAAAAGAATAAACCTTCCCTTGTAAGAAATTTAGTGGATTGAATTGAGAGTTTTTATTGACGAAATTTTTAAACCAAAACATGAAGGACTCTTCTTGTAGTGATGTAAGGCCAGATACTGACGATCTATAGTCGTCAAATTGTTGTTTAAATGGAGTAATCATCTCATTATAAAGCTTTCGTTAATTGCTCCGAATTTATATCCCATAGATTCAGCAAATCTAGTTGCTGCTTCAAACTTAGCCCTATTAGTAATCCAGATCTTAAGCTTTTCGTTATAGCTTCTGATCTTTTTTTCTGTCAGGTTTCCTACTGGTTCTTTCGGTCTTTTGTTTAAGGCATATTGATCTTCTGGTTTTATTTCGATTAACCAATTTTCAAAAGATTCGCCTTTTTGAACCTGTATGTAGTAATCTACGAAATATTTGTGTTCCTTCTTATCTATTGGACTCCAATAAGGAATAGAAGTTGGCTCTGAACTCCATTTTGTTATATTTGGATTTATGTCACAGTACTGACAAAATTTCCTCTCCCAAGAGCTTCTATAGATTATATTGTGGATATCTCCAATGTATTTTCCTGGATTAACTGGAGTGTATTTCCCAGATTTCCACTTTCCATTGGGTTTTAATTTTTTTATATCCACAATTGGTGTTATACATTGTAATTAGAATTCTCTTCTCTAACTATTCTAGAAAAAGGAATAGTTTTTGGAGATTTAGGTGGATGAATTTTCTTCCAACCTTTCTTCATTCCGTTATGTGCTATTTGAGATATAAAGGCAAATGGATTATCAGACTTTTCTGGATCATATCTGTTCCAGTATTTAACTAGATCTTCTAGGCCGGATGAGATGCAGTCTTCTCGATCTTCGTTGTCCCTATATGAATGTGTCTTAGACATCCCGTTTACTATGAGAGTAAACATCTTTACTGTTTCGTCGGTTAGTTGTCCGTTTTCTTTGCTTTCGAGAAGAGCTCTTTTTAGCTCTTTGTTTTTTACATAGATCATTCTTGCTGTGGAATATTATTTTGGAGCTTTTCTATTTGCTTTTCTAAATCAATCTTTAATTCTTCCAAATTTTTCCTCGAATTCTTAATTACCCCTATACCTATTCTACCGTTTTCTTCACTAGAAGTTTCTAGTTCTTTTATTTTTGTTAAACAATTTTTCAAATCGTCTAAAACAAAATTGAGTCTATTGCCAACTCCCTCATCAGGATCTTTGGCCATAGACTCAATTAATGATCTAGTATTTACTTTTTTTTTGTTCTCGGAGCAGATGAAAGATTTGCTACTTTATCTTTTTCTGCAAATCTTCTTCCATTTTTCTTACTGTTTCCGTGAGGACCTGCTAAATTAAAATCGTCCTCGTCCTCCATAAACTTCTTAGTCTTTTCAGTCTTTCCGCTAGGAGCCTTTTCTACGTGTGAATTTTTTTGACTCTCCTTAAGCGATAAATTCATATTCTTAAGGTCTTGAATAAACTTAGCAGATCCTTTTAGAGATGCGCTAGGCGCTTTAGCTAAATCTAAATTTTCAAGATTGTCAATGAATTTTTTTCCTGATCCCCCCTTACCTTTGCTTGGAAGATCTGCCATGTTAGCTGATTTAGATTTAACACCTCTTCCTGTTAAAGGAGCAGATTTACCGCTCTTAGGTAGACCAGACATAGTTCCTTTTTCGTTGTTAATAAACTTAGGAGATGATCCAGTCTTTTTATCAGGAGCTTGAGCCATGTGCTTTTTAGATAGACTCTCAATTCTAGAATCTTTGTGTGAACCTCCTCTTGTGCCTGGTGCATTAGCGAAGTTTTGATTAGATTCATTCGTGTACTCTAAATCAAGATCTGGTGCTTTAATATCGTAGCGATCTACTTCATCGTCGATATCTTCTACGTCAGAGAAGAAGTATTCTCCGGTTTTTCCTTCTTTAAAAAGAATGGTATATGTTTTAGAATTGCCATCAACTCCAATAACTCTTCCTTTATTTCCGTTTCTTTTGATTCTAATCTCTGTGTCGATAGGATATCCTAAATCTTCGTTAACAGAAGGTACCACTTTAACTCTACCTTCAAATCTTGATATCTCAACGTTTATCTCGTTCCATCTATCTTTAAGATTATCTATTTCATTCTCAATGCTTTCTTGTAATGTTACGATCTCATGAGAATCTGCAAGAATAGGATTATCTTTTCTAAGGGCGTCTATTTTTATTAATTCTCTTTCTAGAATATCTATGTTCTTAACTATCTCATTCTTATCGTTTTTCATAACGCTTAAGAATGCTTGTTCTCCGTCTAAAAACTCGGTTAATGATTCAGAAATATCGTACTTAATAAAGTCCTTAATTATTGAGATTGCTTGAGTTGCGTTTGCCTCGTAAATTTTATTTAATCTCATTGAAGGATTAACTGTCTGAACATAAATAGCGTGCTCTGTTTTAAATATGTTTACCTCTACGCCTTCATAAATTTTAGATCTGATTTTTTTACCAAAATCTATATCAACAATATCATCAGCATTCTGAGCAACGAAAACTGCTCTAGATATTTTTGAATTTGATCCTCCTAATAAATTATTAGTACTTACACTAACAGCAACTGGCAAGTCACTCTCGTTGATTCTTTTACCGTCAAAATAAACCTCTTTAGATTCATTAGTAAATACGATTTCAACCTTATTGTTTCCAATATTTAATGAGATTCTATTGTTGTCTATTTTTACGTCTCTATCATCAATAATGTTAGCTTGATCCTGTAGTTCTGCAGGAACCTCATCCATGTTACATTCTTTAATAGAACCACTGTTTTGATCTAATTTTAAGAATTTTCCTCCTGAGTAGAATATTGTTTCGTTCTCATTTACGTGAATAGGTGAATAAAGATTTTCCACTTTACAAACTTCGTTATCGAAACCAACGTGGAATTTTCCTGTGTTTTCGTTTTCGTAAATTGAAAGAAAGCTAACTAGGTTTCTTACCATTGGATTAAATCCAAATCTCTTAAGACCGTGGATTAATGTTTCAGACGATTTAGTTTCTGAAACTAACCAATTTTTCATCTGGTCTGTAGCATCAGAAAAAAGCTCTCTTCCTGGAGCACTTTTCATTGTCTCATAGGTTTTAAGAACTTCAATTTCTCTTCTTCTGTTATCAAAAGTTCTGTTTAAAGATTCTAAGACAGGAGATACTGAGTTTTCCCAAGAGAAAGGTTGAAGATCTCCTAAAAATGATTCAAATATAAAAGCTTCTGAAATTCCTCTGCTTAATAACAAATGATCATACTTTTCTAATAAGATTTTACCTGCGGGAAGATCTGCTAAAGAACTATTTTTAAGTGCTGACACGGTATTAATAAGTCCGAAACTAAAAGAAACACTGTTTTTTGCTCCTGTTGATAGGTCGGTCATTTGCGATTCTTTTAACATCTGAGCGGTAGATCCGTTTAGGAATGAAGATGCAACAGGTCTTTTTTCTGACCCTAGTCCAGCCCATTCTCTTAGAGAGTCTGCGGCATTTCTAGAGGCCTCCATATTTAATCTATTGATCTCTGGATTAATATTTTTTTCCATTTGTTGTTCGCTTTTTTAGTATATATCTTACTCTATTAAAGTTTTTACATCTTTCCAAACCCAATTAAATATTACCGCCTAAAATAACTTCAACGTTTACTCTAACTGAGTGTGGATTATAAAGGAGCATTCCACCTTCGCTGAAAAAAGGAGATTCTATATCGCTCCCATTTGGATCTAGGTCCCACCCTCTGTTATTAATATAAGGAGATAGATCAGATGGGTTACCTGTAAGAATAGTAAGGTTAGCCATAGGCATATAAGATCCGTTGTATATTATATTTATAAATCTATTAGAAACTGGAAGTGTAGATGGATATGTCGCCTTAATCATAATAAAGCATAATTCACCAAGTCCTTCAGAATTTAAAACCAATGTGGAATTACCGTAAACACACCCGCTAAAACTAGAATAATTGTTTAGTGCTATGTTTGTATCACATAGGCTTATCTCTCGAAGCAGGGTAGTACCCCTAACCACTTGAAGATTGCATCTTTGAAAGATTGCGCCTTCGAATTGAATAGTATCACATACTGTAGGAGGAGTAGCCATTAGTTAAAAACAAATATTTCTAATTCAACACTATATGTATCGCTAGGATTACTAAATAGTATACCACCAAACGAAAGGTTTGGTGAAGTAATTACAGGATAAGGCTGAGGACTAAAATCCGGACTTGGAGGGTTGTTAGAATAATAGCTTAAATCCCATCCTTGCCACTGGATGTCCGGTTCGGTTCTTCCTGTTAATATCATAAGAGTATGTAGGGGATATACGCTTCCTTTGTATTCCCAATTTAGATACCTTTCTTCGTCTGGATATCCTTTCTCGTATTTTACTTTAATAACTATCATTTGAACCTCTCCCTGAGCTTGACCAACCTCTGGAGCTGTTAGAACATATGAGCCGGATGGAGATAATGTGATACTTCTTTTAAGAGATCCTCCACATCCACCAAGTTCAGAATTTCCTAATGATTCCAGCTTAAAATCACAAAGAGAAATGCTGGATAAAATATTAGCTCCCTCCTTTATGTCTAAATTACAAGTCTGAAAAAATACTCTACGATATACGCCCGGATTACAATCAAGGTATTTTACGTATTCTTGATTTGTTGTATAAACTGTTTTAATCATCTTAAACTAAGTGGATCTGTTTCTCCACCAGGATTATTTCTAAAGTTTTTTCTAGACCCACTTGAATCAGGATTTCCTCTAAATCTTTCCCTTCTGGATTTATCAAAATGTGAGCTAGATTCCTCATTATATTTATCCTCAGCAGATTCATTATTCTCCTCTTTCTCCGCAGATTCTTTTTTCATATCTACTGCAGGTTTATTATTCTCTAGGATCTCTTTTTTTTCGTTGATTATTTCTTCCTCTGTAATAATTTCCTCCTGAATAGGGACTTCTTCAAATACTGGGGGAACTTCAGGGGTATCCCCCGTTTTGTTTAACTTTTCTTTCTTTTTATTAAACGAAACTATTCTGTTCCATATGGATTTAAGTTTACCTTCTTTTTTTTCACTCATTTCTTTTTCTTTTTTTTCCTCGCTCATTTCAAATGCAAAGTTTGCTGCAATTACAAGAGCTATTGCTAATGGGTCGAATACAAGCATTAAGATTATTATATACCAGTTAACAACACTGTCTATGTCTTTGCCTGTTAATTCTGCAATATATTTCAAAGGACCTACCTCTCTAGCTAGATCAGAGTTTGAAGAAACATCAAGCTTTTGTTTTTCTATGGAGGATATCCTTGTATTTTTAGAGGATATTGAATCATTTAAAACAGAAACCTCCGAGTCCATTCTTTTTATCTCTGAATCCACATCTTTTATCTGCTGTCTTACTGCATTAGTTGATTTAGATTTTTCGATTAAAACATCCTGTGTGGATTGTAAATTAGTTCTTATTGATGTTAATTGTGTGACCCTGTCATTCTTCTGTTCTACTTGGGATTCAAAGTTTTTTATCTCATTCTGTATGATAGAAATATTTTTGTCAAGTATCTCTATATTTTTATCCTGATTCTGTACTTTAAATGCCGTTTCTTGGTATGCTGAAGAGAGAAACCCATATATCCCTGCTGATGTTATTACGATCAATATTAAAGTTGCTATAGAGAGATAAAGCTTTAGACCTAAATTAAGTTTCCTCCAATATTGATAAAGCAGGGAAGCTGTTACTAGCTTAGCAAATTCTAAGCTCCCTGCTAATACCATTACTTGCACAGCAGCTCCTGCAAACATTTTACCTAATCCTGAAACAGAATAAAAAGCTGCAGATCCAGAAACAGAAAGAGCGGATAAGGCAATTATCCAAGGTAGTAATTTCTTTTTCATATATCTTTATATATCCACAAAAAAAGACTGGGATAAAACCCAGTCTTCTAGTTTAATATATTAATAAGCTTATTCTAGCTCAATTCCTTGCTCAGCTGCTGCAAGTTGTCTCTCTAGATCTTTAAGTACTACGTTATCTTGTTGGATCAACATAAGAGTTTCTTCGAAAGTTTTCCAAAGAGAAATAAAGTCATTAATTTCTGCTTCGCCTTTTCCTGACCATTTCATTAAAAAATAATGAGAGGCTTCGGCTTCAAGATTAGTGAAATATACAACACCGTCCTTAATACCCTCTTTCTTTACTGCCTCGATTCTTTTTATGATTTCGGTAACTCCTAGAGCCTCTTTAGATCTCCATTCAACTTCTTCTCTCATGAATGTTTCAAATCTTCTTAAAAGCTCCTTAGGCATAGATACGGCGTATTCCTTATCTTTAAGGCTTGTCTTATATCCTTCTAAGTCTTTTTTTATAGATTCAACTTTTTCATTGTCTATCTTGTCAACGAACTCTTCTAATTTCTTTTCGTTAGCGATTTCTATTACTTCAGGTTCTAATTGTGCTTTCTTTGCCATTTGTTTTTTATTTTTTATATTGATTATTAAAAGATAAGTTTCCTATATACCGTGAATTTCTCTGAATTTATTAGCAAGATCTATAAATTGCCCGAGATATTCCTTTAATTCGTAATCGTGTACTGTAAATGTTTGTATAGTAGATGTCTGCTCATTTGCAATACGTATTTTCCCCATTTTAGGAACTTCCCCGTATTTCTCCGCACACATGAACATATAAGCAGCTATTTGTAATTTGTAGCTTAATATATCTTCTTCGTCTTTAAGAGAGGTTGAAGATTTAAAGTCTTCTACTATCAAATAATTTTCCAGATCACGATAAACAAAGTCACAAGCTCCTGCCCATCCGCCTTTAAAAGTCGTGTAGAGGAAGGCTTCGTTATCTACGACCTCTAGAATGTTTTCCCAGAATTTATCGTGATAAAAATTCCAAAAAAGATCTCTTCCTTTGTTAACATACTTAGTGTACTTACCATCATCTCTTCTCGATTCCTCGATAGCAAATATCTGTGCTTTTTTTAAAGATCGATCAACATCTTTTTCTTTTGCCCATTCTAAAAGAAACAGTTCAAGCATCCTGTGCATAACTGTGCCTCTTTCAGCAGCGTCATACAAAATCTTATTCCATCTTTCTTCGCCAAATTGCTCTCTTAGTTTTTCGTATTTTTCGTTCTTAACTAATTTTAAGACCGTAGTAACGGACGGCAAAATTAAAGGAGCTTGATCAGCTCCTTCTATTACATAAGCTCTTCCCCAAGGAAAAGCTTGTCTGGTTATATTAACTTCAGAATATAACATCAGTAAAAAAGTATGAAATACCACCAATGATCCAACTAATTAAGCCAAACTTATATTGTAGCCAAAGTAGCAAAAGGACTAATATTATCCGATATATGACCCATCTAATAGAAAGTCTTTGGAAATAAGGTCTATAGATAATAAGGTACGATATAGAATTAGATATAGGTGTTAGCTCGGGCATTATTATTTCCTGTAGATTAAGTCTAGTCAGATACTCGTTAATAGGACGGGACTCTTCAAGAACATAAGCAGGTCTTATTTCTTCTGGAGAATCTGGAGAATAAATAACCTCAGGTGGAAGATTAACCACCGTATAGATCCTTCCGATCCAATCGACACGTAGCTTATATTTTTCCCACTCAATTGTGTTGATATTTTTCTTTATAGTCTTCCTTATAAAGAAATAATTTCTAATGTCGTTTATAACTCTTTTAAAAGGATAATTCATAACAATTATATCTATCTAAAGGAAAAAGTTACATTAGTCGTTAAAAGTTAAATTAACTCCAGGAAACATTTCCCTTACCTTAAGTCTTGCCCTTCTAATTCTTGTAGCAATCGCTCTTTTCTTCATTCCGTATTTATCGGCAATCTCTTGGTATCTCATTCCAAGTATTTCCCTATCGAATAGTATATCCTTATATATTTCTGGTAGGTCTTTCATTTTTTCCACGACGTTATCGTATAGATCTTCCATCTCATCATTTTCAACATTAACATAATCAAATTCTGCCTCTAATGTTATTGCCGCTGATGTAATAGTAGGGAAAGACAAATCATCGGAATCATCGTTACTTCTAACCACTTCTTGAATCATGGGAAGATATCGATCCTCGTTCTTTTTGATGCCTAGGGATTCGTTTCTAGCTATGTTATAGACCCAAGTGGAAAAATTACCTCTTGTAGGATCATATTGAGAGATCTTTGTCCATATCTTAGCCATTGTATTTGAAACAGCGTCTTCTGCTGCTTCTTGCTCCATTAAAATAGATTTACAATGATTTAGTAGCCCTGGTTTAATTCTTTTATATAATTCAACGAAGTCCTTCTCCGATGATGATCTCATAAAACTCTCTGCCAATTCTTGAATGTTTTTTACTGCCATTTTTAATTTCTTTTTTAAACGTTTATTTTTTTAATTTCTATTCCTGCTTCTTCAAAAAGTTTAAAAGAATCTGTGTTTCTGTAGGTTTCAGAATAAACAATTCTTTTTATTCCCGCTTGGATGATTAGTTTAGCGCAATCAAAACAAGGGGATAGAGTCACATAAAGTGTAGATCCCTCAGCACTGTTAGTGCTTTTTGCTATTTTAGTTATGGCATTAGCTTCTGCATGTAATACAGTTGGAAGTGTATTGTTGTTGCAGTCCTCACATTCGTTAGAAAATCCGGAGGGTGTTCCGTTATATCCATCAGATATGATTTGTCTATCTTTTACAATTAGACAACCTACCTTATTTCGATTACAGTGGGAATTCTCCGACCAAACTTTGGCCATTCTTAAATATAGGGAATCGATCTTATCCTGCTTGCTCTTCGGTAGGTTCTGATTGCTCATCAGATTCTGCGCTTTTTAGTGGTGTAACCTCGATTTTAAAGCGCTCTACTATATGGAATGTATCCATAAGTCTAAACACGCCAAGAAGATTTAATATCTTATTGACTTCTTCTTCATTAAATTCTAATTTCTCCTCATTTTCTAAAAGTTCTAAACATTCTTTGTAGCCTCCGTACATACTAAGGAACTCTACTAAAGTGCCTCGTAGTTCCTTCGTAATTTCATAGTTTTTATTCATAATATATTATTTAGGTTTATTTCTTACAAATATATAAAATAGGTTTCAAAAAGTAAACCCCCTAGCCAAACTTTTTATTATTCGGGATAACAACTAATGGATTTTGGAGTGTGTTATTTAAGCGTGTTAGTAAGCCTACCATAGCTTTCATGTTCTCTGCCATTTCGTTATCCATTTTTTGTTTATCTTCAGCTGCTGTTTTATCCTCAGTTTTTATTGTTTCTGACTGGGTGTTTGTTGTTCCTCCACCTTCTGTTTTTGTTTCTGTTGTTTTTGTCTCTGTAGAAGTTGTCGTATTTTGATTCGTACCTTCTGTTTGTTTATTTTGATTATCTCCTGTGCTTCCACCCTCTGGTATTATCACACTAGATAAATTTTGTTGTTCTGTTTCTTTTATAGGGGTATTTGTTGAGGAAGTTTCAGTTTTTGCTGGGGTAGTTGGTGAAATTTTTTCCTCTAACTTAGTTTCCTTGTTTTCTGTTGTTGGAGTTTGTGCGCTAGTTTTATTCTCTTCCGTTTTCTTTTCTTCCGGTTTCTCTAGTTTGGTCTCCTCTTTCTTTTTTTCTGGCTCCTTATTTTTTTTGTCATTTCCTCCAGTCGTACCAGTTCCTCCAGTCGCAGCTTCGAATTTAATACCTAAGATTGATGACAATAAATCTTCCTGTCTTTTTTTTACATCTGCTGCTGTTACCCCAGTTGCCCCTGTTCCTCCTGTCGTTGAAGTTTTTGCCCCTTCTACCTTTCCTGGTGTGGATGATCCAGTTGGACCTGTAGTAGAGGTGGTAACAGTTGTTATGGTTTCAGTTGTAGTCGTTGTAGTCGGTCCAGTTGAACCCGTTGTAGCTGAAGCTACCGTATTAGTTCCCTCAATAGCTGTACCAGTAGACCCAGTAGGACCTGTAGGGGATTCCGTTTTCTTTTCCTCTAATTTAGTTTCTGTAGTAGTTCCGGTAGGTCCAGTTGCCCCTGTTCCCCCTGGTAGCATAGATCTTATATCTTCAACTGTGCCGCTTTTAGATTTTTCTATGAGTTTGTTTATATTTTCGTCATATCTTTTGGACATGTTTAAAACTGCTTCACTATTAAATCCTTTAGCTTCTAATATCTTAGAAATAGCTGAAATTATAGCATTATTTTCTGGAGTGTATAGTAATCCTGCTGTTCTAGCATCTAGAGGAGTTTTGCTATTAAAATAGGAAAGGATATCTAAAAATTTATCTGCTAAAGGTTCAAACTTAAACTTATCATCTGTTACTTTCTTATTGAAATCGTTTTTAATTTCTTCGAAGGCTTCAAATTTTTCTATATCTCTATACCCTATATTTTCTATTATCTCCGTGGGTTTTCCTGTTTTTAAAACCTTTACATTCTCTATCTTATTTGAGGCTGATCCTTTAGCCATTTCGAAAATTTCTTTCCCGTCGACCGCCTCACCTTTATCTATTTTACGACTTATTTCACCCCTATCTGAACCGCTGTCGTCGTAGGCTTTCTTATAAAATATAGAATTAGGATCCAGAGCAGGGTCTAATTCTTTTAGTGTTTTATCAAAAATGTCGTCATAGAATGTTTTTGCTGCTGATGAAACACTATCAGCAGCTTCCATAGCCGCAAATGTTTCTTTAGATATTGTTGATCCTGCACCAGCTCTTATAGTGCTTTGTAGCTTAGCCCTATCAAATGCTCCTCCCTCTGATTTAAAAACTGGGAATCCCGATCCTGTTGTGCCTGTTTCTCCTGCCAAAATATTTTTTTATTTATATACCTAAAAACCCAAAAAAGCTATCTTTTTGGGTTTTTAAATGAGAATGCTTCTACCATGTCTCCTTGTTCTACTCTTTTGTTTTCTCTTTCTATTTTTTCATTAAGCTTATCTATAAACAATTGATATTCATAAAAGGGCATTGATTCTAAAGCATCTATTGATAATTTGAATTCATCCCAAAGTCTAAACTTAATATCAAAGTAATTGGCTAAAGATATCTGAAATAACGAAAAGAGATCTATACCCTCCGGGAAATGATATATCAGCTGTGACCTCCCCCTCACAGCTCTCACATTTAGTATAAATTCTAGATTTTGTTGCAAAGTTTATCTTCTCCGTTACTTGATCTGCTATAGAAAATTGAACTGGAGTCCAGTCTAAGGAAGCTCGCTCATACTGATCATATAAGGCTTCATCTAATCCTCGCCAATCAGGAATTATAAAAGTTGCAACTTTAGCAAAACTCTCGTCGAATTTTTTACCCTTTCTTCTTTTATCTGCTATGATTTTTCTACAAATAGTAGTAACCCCGACAGTTGGTATATAAAGATCTAGTGAAGATGTACCGTCTTTAGGTATGAATTTAAATGAATATGATTCTGTGCTATATCTTTTAAGAATCTCAGGATCCACGATAAAACTATCTAGTAGATTGGATCTAAGTTCTATCATATCCGGAACGTTGCATTCCGTTTTAGTGCAATTTTTTGTTACGGGTAATAATATTTTATTCTCCCCTCGTATAAAGGTAACGTCCCTAATTGACATTATAATATAAAACCTATCCTCATACCAAAGATCAAATGATTCTAAGAATCCTCCGTTCCATCTTATCTTCATACACTTAGAAAGAATAGAATTTAGTTTGTCGTCAAGATCTATCCTATCATTCTCATCAACTGTTGAAAACTGTCTTATTTCTCTAACTTCTGCTGCTTTTATAGCAATTTCAAATCCTGGGGGATATCCAAATCCTTTAGAAGGTAAATTCTCAACCGGTATATTTTTCCATTCGTTTTCCATTCCTAGTGGTGTTCTAGAAACGTTAACCTTTCCTAAATTATTGGATTGCTGAGGAGCTCCAGCACCCTGTGTAGGATTGGGTTGATTTGCTTCGTTAGCGATCCATGATGGTATTTGATAATTATTAACATCTGGATCATTATCATACTCAAATTTAGAAGCTGACTCTCTTTGTTGTAGCTGTCTTAATAGTTCATCATCTGGATTTTCTGCCATAATCTTTTCTTATATCTCATTTTACTGATCTTTCGATTTTAGTTTCTTATTTAATGACAAAAAGAAATAAAGCCCAAAGAAAACACCCGAAAGGAAGTAAAAAATTGCTACTGTATGCCAATAGGAATTTGTCCATTTCATTATTGTTGCAAAAAGGATATCGAATCCGAAGGGATTGAAGAAAGTTGCTAAAACTAAACATACTGAAGCCGTTCTTGTTCTGTTTTTCTGATTCACAATCGTCGTCCATATTATTTTAATTTAACATTTTTAGTTTTAACCAAAAACAAAAAATGGAGACTTTGTTGAGCCTCCATTTATATATTGACAAAAATAAAATTAGTTAAAAACGTCTTCGAAGTAGTCCGCTCTAAAAGATAAAGGTATTTTATAAGGAGTAGTACCGTTGGTATAATCAAGGTCTAATGCCTTGATCTGATCCACTGGGAAACAATTTACTAACTTAATTCTTCTAAATACGTCTCCCTGCTTATTAAAGATAGAGACAAGTATGTATGTTCCTCCTGCATAAGTTGATTTAATACCAGTGGCACCAGTTAATGGATTGTAAATTAAATCTGACCATTGTCTTAATGCTTTAAATACGTAGTTACTGTTGTTATCATTAAGGTTTGTTTCAAATTCAATTCTTACCTTAATACCAGTGTCATCAACTGCACCAGCAGCATATCTTCTTCTAGCAAATTTATATCTTTGCTCCGCTATACCTGGGTTTTTATCTACTGATAAACCTGAAACGGAAAGCACGTTCTCTACTAAGAGCGTTCTTCCTCCGTTACCTTGCTCTAAAGCAACCCCAGCTGGTGGCTGTATAATAACTTCAAACTGGTTAAGATATACCGGTTCGTATAATTGTACTGCTGCCTTTGATGCTGTAAAATGTGGTAATCCTGCCATTTTCTATTTTTTATATAAATATGTCGTCGAAATAATCAACTGCCCAAGTTAGGTTCAATTTGTATATTGAAGTCTGGGTATAATTTAATGCCATTTCTGGGATTGGTGTCATAGGAAAGCAATCTCTTAGATTTATCTTTCTAAAAATATCGCCCTGCTTATTGAAAACGTTAATAAGAATGTTTCCTGTGTAATCTTTTTTAAGCCCCATCGCTCCAGTAAGAGGATTGTAAATTAAATCTGACCACTGACGTAATGTTTTAAAAACATACATCGAATTGTTCTCGTTAAGGTTTATTTCAAATTCTATGTCAACATCTAAACCTGTTCTTTGTGGAGCAGCACCAGAGTAGTATCTTTTAGCGAACTTATACTGTTGAGTAATCTCCCCAGCATTTTGATCAACTTGTAGACCAGATACTCTAGTTACTTGTTCCAATAATATATTAGCAGCACCTGGGTTCCCTGCTTGCACAGGGATAGCAGTAGGTGGAGTAATAGTAACCTCAAACTGGTTGAGGAAAATAGGTTCGTACTTATTAACCGAAGCCTTAGAACTCGTATAATGTGGTAATCCCGCCATGTTTTTATTTTATATATTTACCTTAGAGAATTGTACTCAAATTCATTAGCTGAATTGTATAAATCCTCCGGAAGATATACCTCCTGTTCTAGTAACTGTCATTCTATTAATGAACTTGTGAATACCTCTTGCAGGTTCGATGATAACATCAATTATACCGATATTTTGATCGATGATTGCAGGGGTATTATTAGAAGAGTCCATGATAGTTAAGTAGTTGTAAACGCCTCCAACAGATCTTACTCCAGATAAGTAATTATCTACTAATGTTTTAATTTCAAGTCTAACGTTATCTTCGTTGAAATCAAACACATAGTTAGAAAGAATATCCTCAATTGCGCTTTCAACAGTAATTAGAAGGTCTCTAACGTGTAGGTTGTTAAACGCAGAGTTTGTTCTTTGGTAGCTTGTTTGGTTACCGTAGATAACAATACCAACACCTCTTTTTCTAATAATAGGGTTAATTCCAAATGGCTCTAAGTATTCTCTGTCTTGAATATCAAAGTCATATTCTAATCCTACTAAGTTACTAGCTGAGATAATACCTCTCTTAAGTCCTGCTACTATTGAATAAGGTTCACCTGTGATAAACTTACGAATAAAGTTATTTGAAACGTAAGCTGCTGGTGGAACATTCAAGTTCTTATTGTTCTCTCTAATGGTTAAGAAAGGAGCAAAGAATCCAGAGAATTTAGCTCCAAGATCTTCATCAGGTAAAGAGAATGTAAATGAAGGATTTAAACTTAAGTTACCTCCGTCTGCAATGTATCTAGCTTGTAAAAGTGGAGCAGGATCAGTTGCAGTAGGAGCAGAAGTAAATCTAGGATCTGTAGAATCAGCAAATTTCTTCATTGAAGGAAGGTTACAGATTGCTAAACATTTTTGTCTGTTCTTAGCAAGTCTAGTAAGTTGATATTTACAGTTTGGCTGTATACCTCCATCAAATGTGTCAATGATGTATCTGAAAGTAATTACGTCAGTATCAGCTAATGTTCTAGCAAGATTAGTGTCGGTAAGAACGTCTAATATATCGTTCATCCTTGTATCAGTACCATTAGGCATAGAAGCTGCCTTGATATCTGCTCCAGGAAGATATGTGAAATTAAATGTCTTAACAAACTCTTGGATGTTTTTAAATTTCCAAACTCTTGTTGTTACACCAGGGTAAAGTTGAATAGGTCTTTCTGTTTTAACCTGTACTGTGTAAACCCCAGGAGATGTTGCAGAAGCTACTGTTTTAACTTCTAAAACTCTCGTTAATCTTGACTGAAGATTTTCAGTTAATGGGTTATCATAGATCTGAACATCGGTAGATACAAGTAGATCTCCAACTTTTATTGCTGATGAGTTGGCAACTGCAGTAGATAGCTCGATAACATTAGGCTGTAATTGAGTTATAATATCTACATAGTCGCTTACATTACCTGCAGTAGATACGATATTAAAGCTTTCGCCTGAAGTTAGGTTAGTACCTACAGGAAGAGAACTTATGTAAGTTGTGTCCCAAGTAGAGATAACTTCAGGTGTTGTAAATGTGTCGTCGCCATACGCTCTACAAACTAGGATGTTGTATCCATCTCTGTCGACATTAACTTCAAATTTCAAATACTGTAGTAATGAACCAGAATCGTCTTTCCAATCAACGTCACCATCTCCGATGTTTCCTTTAACCCAGTCTCTGTACATTTCAGAGTTTTCATAAGCTAAGTAAGAATCAGTTCCTACCGGAATATCGGGAGAGAAGTAAACATCATCATTATCAAAATAGTCTGGATTGCCTATTTGATAAGCAGCCGCAGTACTTTTATTTGTAATATCATAAGGTTCAACATAAGTTGTAGCAGCAGTAGATCCAACTAAAGGATGTTTTAATCTTAGTCTAAGCTGTGCTCTAAGCCCAACAGGAAGAGTTGAATTTGTAATATTTTTAGCTTCTACTATTCTTAGTTTAACTAGATCTCCCTCATAAAATCCAAGATATCCTGGTGTAGGAAGGTTAGAAGTTACTTTACCTAATACCCATCTATCTGCTGGAGCAGTAGTTGAAACAGATACGAAATCATCTAAAGCTGTTACCTGATCATCATGTAACGTAGGAGATATGAACTTTGTGTCTATGTAAATAGCACCACCATCTCTTGCAGAAGGACTATAAGTATCCCAAAGTGAGGTTGGTATACCAGCATCACCTGTTGCATTGTATAGTGTATCTAGAAGTAAAGTTCCTGTTTCTGGTAATATGTCCATACCTGGGTTAGAGGGAGAAACGTTGTCTTCTAGCTCAGTACCACCTGTTGCACCGTCTATATTTTTATAGTAAGTGTAGTCTGCAAATAAATTTTGGCTATATGATAAGAAGTTAAGATTTTTTGGTACAGCAGTTATATCTGAATCATTACCTATCTCATCAACTAAGTGGTGACCAACTAAGTCAAATACTGAAGAGTTATCTACTAGATCATCCAAAGCCTCTTCATTAACTGCACAGAAGATACCTGTAGTAGCTGTCTGATTGTTAATAAGTGTTTGAATGTATCTTAAAGTACCATTTTGGTCGGTGAAGTTAGGAATAATTGTACCTGTTGTTGTTAGTACGATATTAACTCCATCCAAAGATAAGAAATTGTCTATCTGAGACTTAATAAATCCTTTAGATGTAAAATATGCGCTGTAAACAGGGTCATTAGCTAAAGCTTGATAGTCTGTCCAATTTCCACTTACTGCAATAACATCGATAAACCAATCTGAAAGATAATCGTATTGATTCATATAAGACGGAACATTATCAGCACCAAAGTATTCTCTTGCTGTAATATCAAATCCTTTTAAAGGAAATCTAGAGTCAAGAGATTTTCTAACTATAATACTAACTGGATTTTGTCCAAGATTAACTATACTAAATAACTTTCTTGAATCTGGTTGAGCTCCTGATGTGTCCTCTGTAGCTAACAAATATGTAGTATCTGGGAACCAGAATTTCTCTTTGTTATAGTACGAAGATAATAATTTATCTTGTTTAGTAAGAGGGTCTGAATATCCACCAGTAGCATTTGAACCATTTTGTTCCTCAGTATCCATAGAGAATGCTCTATATCTAGCAACATCTGCTCCTGCCGCATAGTCAGGATCACCATTCACGTCTACTGAATTATTTAATAATCTTAAATTAAGAG
>Ga0315900_10002964_pt1 | contig 25267 bp, 21 predicted proteins | sample LakEriMetagenome_FD_203521 | JGI IMG/M metagenome (GOLD analysis project Ga0315900, IMG submission 203521) | Freshwater fungal communities from buoy surface, Lake Erie, Ohio, United States - Buoy 12 MA114 | ecosystem: Environmental > Aquatic > Freshwater > Lake > Lake biofilm | place: USA: Lake...
GCACCTCCTCCGCCAGATTTTCGTCGCGAACCGGTCCCAGGCCTGAAAATGGCCCGCGTTTCTTTGAGGATTTCAAAGGAATTTGCGAAGGCGACCGAACCTCGGAGACCGGGGAAAGGCTCAAAATCGGTCTCTGAAGCCCTTTTGTCTCTTTTCGACCGAACCTCGCCAAAATTGGTTCGGTTAAAGAGAATAATTATTTTTCAATAGGTTATGATTTTGGCGGCCTTGCTGAGTTCGTGACGGTTCTCTCGCCTGTCGAGAAGAAATGGGCCTCAACCCGAAGTAGGCGTAGGGGGGCGTAGTTGGGGCCATTCGAGAATAGGTTCGGAGTTGTTGGTATTCTTCGATCCATTTGGCTCACTCTCCCATGCGGTCACATTACTGGCGCACTCGTCGGCCTGGAGAAACTCGACGAGCATGGCGATATTCTTCCAGACCCCAGGGACGGGTTGCCCGCTGGTTTTTCTGAGCAGTGGGAATCGCCGGCTGCTACAGCAAAGCTAGCCACGGCAGCCGCGCAACTCATCCCGTCAGAAATCAAAGCCGATCGGAATCCTAGCTTTAGTTCATGAAATCCGGGAGTTCTTCTAACTCAATAATCTGTGGTTTTGACGACCTCGTCTAGTTCGTGACGGTTCTCTCGCCTGTCGAGCTGAAACGAGCTTTAAGCCCAACAAGTTACTCCGGCCCCAGTCATCACAAAGGTTCAATCTGCTTATCCAGATGAGCAACCAGATCATCCGGCAACTTCAAGCGATGGGCGAGCGCTTGAAGATAGGCAAGTTCGGCGGGGCGGTCGGGGTCAATTGCCAGGCGCGACACCAAGTACAGCTCGGCCGCCTGTTCGGGTGTTGTCGCCAAGGCAGCGATTTCTGAAACGCTCACCGGCGCGGCAAGCGCGTCAAAGACAAAGGCCTTGCTTTCCGGATCAAGCCCGACCTCACCAACACGCACAAAAATGCGGTCCTGCTCCTCCGCATCAATATGGCCATCAGCTTTGGCTGCCCCGATCATGGCGCGCACCATGGCGAGTTCAAACGGGCGACCATCCGCTGCAGGCGCAGCTGCGGGGAGAAACCGCTGCTCCACCCGCACCGCCTGCTGCGCTTGAGCGACCGGCGTTTGCGCCGGGGCCTGCCCCTTCTGCCAGCCCTGAAAGGCTTGGCTCGCCAGCGCGCCAATCATGGCCGCACCCCCATGGCTCAGCACGCCGCCAAGCCCGCCCATGCTCTTTTTCTTGCCGCCGACGAGCAAGCCAAGCAGCCCGCCCGCCACGCCTGATGCGGCAAGGCCACCAAGGCCGCCGGCACCGCCGAGCGCCTGGCGTGCTGCCCCGGCCAGATCCATCTGGCCCGCCGGCGCGCCGGCCTGGGGTTGGCTTGAGGGTGGCTGGGCGGTCATGCCCTGGCCGAGAAAGCGGTCGAGGAGGGATTGGGCATTGATCATGTCGTTTTAGGTCGGCACCGGCCGAGGCCAGTACAAGACCTGGCGAGCAAAAAAGCCCAATGTAACAATGGCCAGAGCGGCTAGGTCGGCAAAGCCACGAGCATGGGCTGAGACTCAGTGGGAGGAGGCAGGCCGGGCTGCCAAACGCCGGGATGAGCATCCCCCTAAGCCTATAAGTATCCATATTGTAATTTTTTATCCATGTAATTAATTCAAGAGGGAGCGTCGGCATAGATCGGCGCCGAAAGGGAGCTCATCATCATGAAAAGACGTCATATTTTGCTCGGTTCCGCCGCTGCCGGCGCTGGGCTTCTCGCCGCCCCCAGCCTTTCCAGGGCCCAAGCCAGCTGGCCGCGCGGGCCCATTACCATTGTCGTCCCCTTTGCCGCAGGCGGCCTGACGGACCGCACGGCGCGCGCCCTGCAGCCGCTGATGCAACGTGAACTGGGCGTGCCGATCGGGGTTGTGAACATCACCGGCGCCTCAGGCGCGGTCGGCAAGCAGCATGTCATGGACCAGCCCGCAGATGGCAACACCATCCTGCTGCAGACGGATGCGATCCGGACCTATCCCGCCATGGGCCAGTCAAACCTGACCTGGCGCGACTTTGACATGATTGGCGTCTTTGTGATTGCGACCACCTATCTTTGCGTCCGGCCCGACAGCAATATCCGCAACGCCAGCGATTTCGTGCGCGAATTGCGCGCGCAGGATGGGCGCCTTTCCATCGGTACCGCCGGCCCGGGCACCATGGGTTTCGTTGCCATGACCGCCTTCACCGCGCGTGAGAAGGTTCGCTACAATGAGGTCTCCTTCCCCGGCCATGCCCCGGCGCAAACCGGGCTGCTGCGCGGCGATGTTGGCATTGTCACCACCGATGCCGCGACGGGGCGCGAATTGATCATTGGCCGGCGCATTCGCCCTGTCTTCCATTGGGCCACCCAGCCCACCACCCTGGCGGGCTTTGGCGAAATCCCCGGTGTCTCGCCCGAGCTTCGTTCCATGGATGATATGCTGCCGCTTGGCGGTTGGTTCGGCCCCGCGGTCAAGCGCGGCACGCCGCAGCCGATCATTGAACGCATCACGCAAGCCTATCAAAGGGCAGCGAGCGATGCGGCGGCGCAGCGGTTCCTGGAAGATACCGGCACCATTGCGGGCCGCATGCTGCGCGATGAAGCCAATGCGCATGTGGAACGTGAAACCCGCCGCATTTCCTGGTTACTGCATGATAATGGGCGTTCTCAGCGTGATCCGGCCAGCGTCAATCTTGAACGCTTGACGAGCTGATAACGTGCCCTGGCGCGATATCGCGGTGGCGACGGTGATGCTGGTCATCGCCGTCGCTGCTTTCCGCGAAAGCTGGAACATGCCGATTTTCGGTGGGCAAAATCTGACCGCGCCCGGTCTGTTTCCCATGATCACGGCAGCGGCGATTGGTCTGCTTGCCTTGACCGTGCTGATCCGCCGCATTCCGGAAGTGCTCGGCTGGCGCCCCATTCGCCCCGAAGCGCCCGAGGAAGAAATCGGTTCCGTCGCCAAGGTTGTCATCTGCACCCTGATCACGGCAGGCGCGGTCGCGCTGATGCGGCCCGCGGGCTTCATCGTCGCGGGCATGTTTGCAACGGCGGGGCTGATGCTTGCGGGGCTTGGCCGGCGGCCGAAGCTGCCGGAAGGCGCCTTGATCTTTGGGACAGCGCTGATCCTGCCCTTTGTGATGCATTGGGTCTTCACGCAGATCTTCCTCACCCCCCTGCCATAAGGGTGTGCAGAGCATGACAATCCTTGATTACGCGGCGGGGCTTTTTACGCCTTACTATATCGCGCTCATGGCCATCTCCACGCTGGGTGGCATTATCGTTGGCCTGCTGCCAGGCATTACGGTGACCATGAGTGTCGGCCTGCTGGTTGGCCTCACCTTCGGCATGCCGCCGCTTGATGCGCTGATTGTGCTGACGTGCGTTTTTGTCGGCGGCATTTATGGCGGCTCCCAATCGGCCATTCTTATCAATGTGCCAGGCAGCCCCGCAGCGGCGGCGACCGCGCTTGAAGGCCATATGATGTGCAAGACGGGCCGAGCGGGGCAGGCGATTGGGTTTTCAACCATCGCTTCCGGCATTGGCACGGTGTTTGGCGCCCTGGTGCTTTTCGCGGTCGCGCCGATGATTGCGGAATTCGCGCTGAAGTTTTCGGCCTGGGAGTATTTCCTGTTGGCGGTTTTGGGCATGGCCATTAGTGCCGCGCTTTGCGGTCGTTCCATGGCGCTTGGCTTGATTGGCGCCTTTCTTGGCGTCATGATCGCGCTGGTCGGCATGGATAGCGTGTGGGGCTATCAGCGCTTCACCTATGGCTACACGGATCTGGCGGCGGGCTTTTCGTTTATTCCAGCCATGATCGGGCTTTTTGGGCTGGCCGAGGTTTTGCACGCGCTTTCCCTGCGCGCGGGGCAGCCCTTGGCGGATAAGGTTGGGCGTGTCTCAACAAAGGTTGCCGATTACTGGCGCTACCGCATGGCGATCCTGAGAGCCAATGTGATTGGCGTGATCATCGGTGCGCTGCCAGGCGTTGGCGCGGATATCGCTGCCTGGGTCAGCTATGGCAGCAACAAGCAAATGTCCAAGGAAAAAGACCAATATGGCAAGGGCACGCCAGAGGGCGTGGTTTCTGCCGAAACAGCGAATAACGCCGCATTTGGCGGCACCTATATCCCCATGCTGACGCTTGGCATTCCGGGCGATGCGGTGACTGCGGTGATCCTGGGCGGCATGGTGTTGCATGGGCTGCGGCCGGGGCCGATGTTTTTCCTGGAAAGCCCGCAATATTTCACCATCATCCCGACCATCATGGTGGTCTCCGCGGTGTTCCTGGTTGTCTTTGGCCTGTTGATGGCGCGCGTGACGCCGCGCATTCTGGGCGTTCCCGCCTGGGTACTGTTTCCGGTGGTAGTCTTGCTCGCGATTGTTGGTAGCTTTGCGGTCAATAATCGCATTTTCGATGTTTGGGTGATGTTTGCCTTTGGTGTTCTGGGATGGGGCATGCGCGCCCTGGCCATCCCGACGCCGCCGCTGGTGCTGGGCATGATCCTGGGCCCCATGGCGGATGCCGAATTCAGACGGGCACTTTCCGCAAGCCATGGCAGCCTGGAACCGCTTTTCACACGCCCGCTCAGCATCATGCTGATTGTGGCGCTGATCCTGACGATCCTGGCTTCCACCGGCGCCTTGCGCATGCTGATCGAAAGATTATCGCGAAAGACCGTACCAAGGTGAGTTGTTTGCTTCAGGGAGCGTTTGCCACGGCAGAGAGGTTGAAATCGTGATAGCTTCATGTGGTTCAGGTTTCACCACCGCTCACCCAAACACCCGCCCCATCTGCTGCTCCCAAGCCAGCTTCGCCACCTCGACCATCTCATTGATCGAAATCGCTGGTGGACGCCGCTTCACGACCAGCGCCTCCAGCACCTCCGGCGCCAGGTAGGCCAGCCGGATCATCCGGCCGACGAACCGCTCAGACACCCCCTCCTTCCCCGCAATGTCCTGCAGGGTGGAAGCCTCCCCCTCCTCCAACTGCCGCCGCCACTTCCAGGCCCGCGCGATGGCGCGCAGCACATGCGCGTCCTGGCCATGGCTGCCAGGCAGCCCGGCATCCTCGGGCGGCAGGATCTTTGGCCGCCCATTCCGCTTGCGGAGGGTCAGCGGAATCACAACCCGGATGCTGGTGGCGGTTTCACTCATGCAAAGGCCTCCTCTTTCGTGGGCAGCAGCATGTCCCGCAGGACCAGGCCGAGCCCTTCCTTGCGCAGATCAACCGCGATGCCATTAGTGCTGACGGTGATGCGCTCGACGAGCAGTTGGACAATGCGCGCCTGCTCGGCCGGGTACAGCGCGCCCCAAAGCCGCTCAAACCCGGCAAGGGTCGCGACCACGGCAGCCTCCTCCACCTTCACGCCGTCGCGTCGCAGCGCGGCAATGGTTCGGGCGGTAATTTCCGGGGCGCGGATCATGCGGTGGATTTCGCCAATCACGGCGTCTTCCACCATCGGCGCCGGCAGCCGCAGCGGGCCTGGGCTTTCACCAAGCGGCCGGCTGCGGATCACATCCATGGACACATAATAGCGATACTGCCGAGTGCCCTTCTTGGTGAAAGCCGGCGTCATGGCGCAGCCGGTCTCCGTAAAGATCAGCCCCTTCAGCAAGGCCGGCGTGCGCGCCCGCGCATTTGCAGCACGCAGCCTTGGGCTGGTTTGCAGAATGCTGTGCACCTTGTCCCACAGGCTGCGGTCAATGATCAGGGCATGCTCGCCGGGATAGGAAGCGTCCTTATGCGTGGCCTCGCCCAGATAAACCCGGCTATTCAGCAGCCGATAGATATAGCCCTTGTCGACCAGCCTGCCGCTTTTGGTGCGCACGCCTTCCGCCACCAGTGCCTTGGCGAGTTTGGTGGCGGAGCCGATGGCCACGAAGCGCTTGAAAATCATTCGCACTGTCGCGGCTTCGGCTTCGTTGATGATCAGCTTGCGGTCGCGCACGTCATAGCCAAGCGGGACATAGCCGCCCATCCACATGCCCCGCTTGCGAGAGGCCGCGAATTTGTCGCGGATGCGCTCGCCAATCACCTCGCGCTCAAATTGCGCGAAGGATAGCAGGATGTTCAGCGTCAGCCGCCCCATGCTTGTGGTGGTATTGAAGGATTGCGTCACGGAGACGAAGGTGACCTGGTTGCGGTCGAAAATCTCCACCAGCCTGGCGAAATCCATCAGTGAGCGTGACAGCCGGTCAATTTTATAGACCACGATCACGTCAATCAGCCCGGCTTCGACATCCGCCAGCAGGCGCTGCAACGCGGGCCGGTCCAGCGTGCCGCCGGAAACGCCGCCATCATCATAGGGCTCGCGGATGGCGGCCCAACCTTCGGAGCGTTGGCTCGCGATATAAGCCTCACAAGCTTCGCGCTGCGCATCGAGGGAGTTGAATTCCATGTCGAGCCCTTCCTCGCTCGACTTCCGCGTATAGATGGCGCAGCGCAGGCGGCGTGGCGTCTGCAATGTGGATCCTGGTGCGCGGTTCATCGCGGATCCCGCCCGGCCTCACGCAGGCCGAAAAAGCGATAGCCATTCCATTGCGTGCCGGTGATGGCGCGCGCAACGGCCGAGAGCGATTTGAATTTCCGCCCCTGCCAATCAAAGCCATCGCGCAGCACGGTCACGCTATGCTCGGCGCCATCCCATTCGCGCAGCAGGCGCGTGCCGGGGACGGGCTTGCGCGGGTCGGTCATGATGGCCTTGCGGGTGTTCTTGCCCTCAAGCTCCTTGACCAGCAGATCGAGCACGCGGCGCGTGTCGCGCGAAAGCCCGCCAAGCATGAGTTCCTGGATACGATTGCCAAGGCGTACTTCCAGGTAGCTTCGGCTGTTATTCGGCGCGGGCGTTCCAAAGAGCATTTCCCATCTTTGCTTAAGCTCGACCACGCTCATTGTCCGCAGCGCTGCAAGCTGCGCGACGACGCTGGCATCGCTTGGGCCGGCCCTCATTCGAACAGGCTCTGCTTCAGGTTTTTTCTTCAGTGCTGCCATCAACTTTCTCCGACGCGGATGGTTGGTTTGCGACGACCAACACGGCGTTTGAGGGCGAGAATGTCGAATGAACTTTCTCTGTTTTCGGCAGATAAAGAACTTGCCTCCTGGGCCTGAAGGCGCCTCAGCCCGGTGGCCAGGATGCGCGCGACTTCATCCAGGCGCTCCGGTCCTGAGAGGCACTCGGCAGGGAGAGGATTGGGGCCGGAGAGAGCGTTGCGCATTGAGACCATCTGCAAACATTTGGACCTGGCGAGACATCCCCGCCGCATCGATTGCTTGAAGATGATCGTGCTTCTGCCGCGATGAAAGAGGAATCAGGCAGCGCAGGAAATTGAGCTATAAAGAAAGTATCAGAGCGAAAAACTGCTTGTTCTGACTGCGGCACTATCAATGTCGCAATCCATGGGGCTTTTCAAGTGTGACACGAAAGGAAAAAAACTGATCAAAAAGTGGGGTGCGTCGATATAGGTGCGTTTTCAGGAAAGCCTTACCAGGAATCGGATCGCGTCGATGCTCAAGAAAGCCAAAATGAAATAACGGGCGCAGGATCTGCGTTTCCATGGCGAAACTTGCCATATCAGAATCTGACCGGATCACCTCCTCAATTGGAATACTGCAAAGCCTCGTCAGATTCTCGGCGGTTTCCCATTCTGTCGCTGCCACCGAGAGCGCCCAGAGAATGACGCCGATATCTACCAAAGGCCAGCGGCCCGCTTGGGCGGGGACGTAATTGGGCGTCTCCAGCCGCCACATGTGAATGATAAAGAGGATCCTTTGCAATTCGCCGATCTTTTGAGGGTCAAGCATTTCGCGGCCCAGTGGAGATGTTTTCAAATGATCCTTCGATTTACGAAAAAACTTGGCAGTTTGAGTGATCATCCGCGTCATATACAGCGGGAAGAAATCCGGCTCATTGATCACCTTGTTCATGCGAAAGAGCGTTTCTAAATCATAGAAAGGCCAGTCAAAGCGCTTGACCATCTCCGAGACAACGCTGCGCGCCAAGTTCCCTGTTGCCGTGAGCTTAAGGCCATCGCTTTCCATGCCGGCCTTCAAGAGAATGATGGCGTGCTGTGCAATGGCCGAGCCCTTAAATTCCTCGGGCGACAGGTCCGTGTTGAATTCAATCGGCTCGCCTGACAAAACAGGTGAGAAGCCTGCCAGTGCTCTGAAGCTATCGCGATCCAATACCGTCCAGGCAGGTTCGATACCGCCAAGCCAAGCCTTTATCCTCGGGCTCTCCATATGGGCGAGGGCAACCATTACATCCGCCTTTCCTGAACGCTCGGTGGCTTAATAGCACTACTGCCGCCGCCGCGCCTGCCGCCATTCCCAGGGCATCTCGAAACGCCCCGCCCACATCCCCTGCGTCAGGTAGCGCGCGAGATTCTCGTGGCTCACATAGTCCACCGAAAAGCGCCGATAGGCCACGGCCCAGCCATGCGCGACGAGTGACTGTCCAACATCCCGCCCGGCTGCCCAGCAGGTGGCAACAAGGCGCTGATAGCGATCCCGCTCGCGGCTTATGCAGTGTACTTCTCCACCCGCCACGGCTGCCGCCAATTCGGATGCGGCGCGGCGCCCGCAGGCCCAGGCTTCGCCGGCGCTATCTTCGCACGTCTGCCGGATCTCAGGCGCACCAATGCCGTGCAACCGCAGTCGCGTATCGCCCACCTGGAGCGTATCGCCATCAATGGCCCGCGCCTCACCTTGCAGCAGGACGGGGTCCATGCGCTTGGCTTCAGCGGGCGCCGCAGCAACGCCAATCGCAAGCAGCGCAAAAGCGAATGCAGCGTATGGTTTTCTCACTTCAGGACCTCCGATCCTGCGCACAACGAAACCCGATATACACCACCGCAGTTTCCGGAGGCTTACTGGCGCGATGGTCGTTGCGCATCTGTGCCGCTCCATACCACCAGGAACCACCGCGCGTGATGCGCTCACTCCCCTGCGCCGTATCCACCCATTCCCAGACATTCGCACCCATGTCGTAAAGCCCATTCACGCCTTGATGCGTGGTGCCAACGCGCGCAGGACCGGTGCCTCGGCTAAGCCGCGCGGAGCGATCCAGGGCAAAGGGCGTAGGACCGCAATCACGCAGGCAATTCACCCCTGTCGGGCGCTCACCAGTGGGATAGAGATAGGTCGCGCCGGTCTGGAACGGCGCCGGAGGCGACGCCCGCCTTTCCGTATGCGCGGCCTCCAGCCACTCCACATCGGTCGGCAGGCGCTTGCCAGCCCAGCGGCAATAGGCAGCGGCTTCGTCAAAGGTGATGTGCACAGCGGGCTCGCGCTCATCAGCTGGCTCACCGAAGGGCGTACGCCAAGTCCAGCCTGGCTTGCGCACCCAGCCGGTCTCGAACACCGAACCACCACCCTGGCGTTCTGCCATGGTCACCATGCTTGTGTCGGCAGCAAAGCGGCGAAAGGCACCAACCGAGACCTCGGTCCGGTCAATGGCAAAGCGGCCGATCGGCTGCATTTCCCCATCCGCACGTGCGGTTGGCGCTGCAAGCAGGGCCAGAACAATCAGCAGCGGCTTTCCAAACATGCGCAGCATCACAACTTCTTCCCCGCCCAGATAACGCGGCCGATGATATTCACTTCCTCAGTCGGGCGCTCATAATCGCCATAGATTGGATTGACCGATTTGATCACGATGCGTGATGGCTCCGCGGTCGGGATATGCTCAATGCGCTTGGCAACAATCCCAAGCCCGTCCCAGATCACGAAAATGCCGGGCGGTGCCGGTACGCGCTGCGACGTATCCACCAGCACCCGATCGCCTGAGGCCAAAAGCGGTTCCATCGAATCCCCATCAATGGTGATGATCCTGAGATTGGCAGAGCGTGCGCGCAATTCATGGCGAATTACGGCATCGGGAAACATCCAGACTGCCTTGATTTCCTCATCACCATCATGAAACGCACCGTGCCCGGCCGAGGCACGCACATCCAATTCCGGCACCTGGGAGAATCCTGGCATGCCGCCACCAATGGCGGTTGCCGGCGCTGCCGCAACCACCTGCGGCAAAGCAGGCTCCACTGCCGATTCTGTCTTGGCAGGACGCAGACTTTCCTCAGGCACACCAAGGAATGCCGCGAGCGCTTCGCGCGCATCTTCCGGCAGCGTCTTCGGAATCCCGCGATAGAGGTACTGCTGCAAATAGGCGGCGTTTCGCCCGATCGCGAGCGAGGCTTTTTTCAGGTCCGTGCGCTTTTGCTGGATCAGTTTCATGACCCTGAGACGCGTTGGATCGAGGTCCATGGTGCCTAACTCCTTGATCTGCCATTGATAGGTAATAGCCTATTTTAATTGTTTGACCAGCGCAAGTTGGGCTGTCAATCCTATCACTCATGACGACCCGATACAGCGACGAATTCCAGACCGAAGTTGAAGACTTCCTGGCCTCCACCCGGATGAAAGCCACTGATTTTGGCCGGGAATCTATCGGAGACTCCAACTTTATCAGGCATTTGCGCCAAGGGCGATCACCAACCCTTGTGACTGCCGATCGGGACCGCGCCTTCATGGAACAGGTGAGGCAGAGCCGCCAAGCGTCAGGAAAGAGGACAAAACTCCCATGAATAATAGTCCTACGAATCACCTCAATCAGGTCCATCTCGCCCGGCGCTGGAACCTCAGCCCGCGCACCCTGGAACGCTGGCGCTGGCTCAATCAGGGGCCGCGCTACCTCAAGATCGGCGGGCGGGTCGTCTATCGGCTGGAGGATGTGGAGGCCTTCGAAAGCGAGGTCGCCCATCAGCCCGAAGCAGCGGGGGCGAAGTGATGGATTGTCACCTGCACCTTCCCCCGGAACAGATGGGCATCAAGGTTTCGCGCGAGGTCGCACTTAGCGAAAACGGCCTGTGTGACCGCTTCACGGACGCGAAGCCCGGCGAGGCCATTACCTACCATATCGGCATGCTCGCCCGTGACCGCGACAAGGTTGCGACGACACTTCCCCCCGAGCAGCGCGACGAATTGGAACTGGTCGCTCGCCGTGCCTGGGCCATGGCCGAGGCCGGGCTCTGTCATCTCGTGCAGCTGCGCCTCGACACGGAATGCTTCGGCTATGTGCCGAGATCAAAGCGCATGCCCCGCAGGCAAAAATCCAAAAAGCCGTTAGTAAACGCGACAAATCGTTTGAGGTGGAGCTGGGAAGTGGCAGTTTAGCCATAACAGCCGGTCATCTAGCTGACATTCCACTCAATGCATTTGCGCAATGCGGATGGGATGTAGTCTGCGGCGACTTCATTTCCGTCAAGACTTCGCTTTCTGAAAGGAGCTCCTCGCTCTGGTATGCTAAAATTGGTAGCGGTTCATATTGCTGGGTCGAAGTAGCTTATCAGAGTTTGACGAGAAACCCTTCCAGGATACCACGCCGCCTGCTCCCAGGGCGTGATGCCGACTTGGCCGCGGCTAATGTGATGCACACTTGGAGTCTCGCTCATGCCCCTCGTGAAATCGCAACCGAAGAGGAGATAGACGCCTTCTGCCAGCGCTGGATGACACTCCTGAGTCAGGCTGCGACCGGCGGCTGAGATTATAGGCGGAGGCCAGGACAGCAGCGCGGCTACCCGCAGACTGCGCCAGCGCCCAGGCGAGTGTTGCAGAATCCATAGGTTATCCCTCGGCGTAGCGAGCTTTACGTCAGCGTGTACCAAGTTGTGCGACCTCCACCATGACGAACCAGATGACCCTTTTCGACAAGCTGGCGAACCTGTTGCTTCAGCGTGTTTCGACTGGCGCCTGTCAGCCGGATGATTTCGCCCATACTGACCCGACCGTGATCACGCACATGATCCAAGACGCGCAATGAAAGCTCTGGCAGGCTTGGCGCCACCAGCCTTTCGCGCTCAATCTTTGCAGCAAGGCGCCGCTTCTGCTTCAGCAGCGCATTGAGGAAAAACACCAGCCAAGGCTGCCAATCAGGCGCGTTACTGCGGATGGAACCTTGAGTTTGCCGAAGGGCGAGATAATAGCCTTCCTTGTTTTGCTCAATGACGCTCTCGAGCGATGAATAGGCGACATAGGCATAGCCGGACTGCAACAACAGCAAGGTGGTAAGGATACGGCTGAGGCGCCCATTACCATCCTGGAAGGGATGGATTTCCAGAAAAACCACCTTGAACAGAGAAATCAGCAAAAGCGGATGCAGGCGCCTTGCTTCGCGTTCCTTGTTGAACCAACCGATCAGCTCGCCCATCAGGCGTGGCGTGTCGAAAGGCGTTGCCGTTTCGAATACGATGCCTATCTGCCGCCCATCCTCATCAAAGGCGGCAACACTATTTGATGAGGTCTTGTAGTTGCCGCGGTGCCAGGCGTCCTTCTCGCTATGCGCAAGAAGGTCGCGATGCAGCTGCTTGATGTGGTTTTCAGTGATGGCGATGTCTTCCCAAGCGCGAAAGACCAGATCCATCACTTCGGCATAGCCGACCACTTCCTGTTCGTCACGCGTTGCAAAGGATTTGATTTCAAGATTGGCCAGTAGCTGTTCAACTTCCCGATCGGAAAGCTTGCTGCCTTCGATGCGGGTGGACGAGCCGATACTTTCGATGGTGGCAACGCGGCGCAGCGCCAAAAGCCTCTCGGGGGCGAGCGTGCCGAGCGCGCGCCACGCCCCTTTGAACTCATCAATTTCGGCAATCAGCCCGAGCAATTCCGGGGTGATGATGATAGTTTCGGTATTGAGGGCGGTTTCTGACATGTCCGAATATACACCCAAATAAGCCCAATTAGACAAGCCTAAAATCACACCCAATTGCACCCGAATTTGTCAACCTATTGATAAGACGTTATTTCCTATCCAGTCTCAGCCGAAGCCTTATTGCGGCACCTGGGGAGCCTCCCTATCCCCCAGCGCCGCGCGAAATCGCACGCAGGATAGGCAGGATCTGCGCCCCACCTGCGCCAAGCGCGATCAGCACCGCGACAATGCCCCAGATCGCGCCCTCAATCCGGCGTGTCTGCTTACGCAGGCCACAGATCTCCGCGCGTACCGCCGTGTAGCGTTCGGCACAGCGCTCGACATGCAGCGACAGATCCTCGCGCTCACGCGCGTGGAGTTCCCGTTACTCATGATTTCCTCCGGAAATGGATCAGCGCGGCAGATCGCCGCGTCGGTCGTTTGCTTTGGTGATTAGCGGCCCAAGGTGATGCCGCATTCCTGCATCAGCCCGCCAACATTCCCACGGGTGGCATTGGCAACACGGGCGACGCGGGCAGAATCCTGCGCAGGCAGGGTGCGGATCAGGCAGGCCGACAAGGCCGCCATTTCGATCGTGCCGCAGCTCGCCGCCGCCTGGGCGACGCGGCCGCAAAAGGCGCGGCGCTGTTCGGGCGTCTGCTCGGCAAAGGCACCGCGCAGCGCATCTGTCGCACTCCCGCCCTGACCGCCAAGGCCACGGGCGGGGTGCCGGCGGCGCGACGCCTTGTCGCGTGCGAATGGCTGCTCCACGCCGATCGTGAGAACCCGCTGGATCTCGCCTGGGCGCTGAACCGGCGCGGTGGCATTCGCATGCAGGCCGGCGACCACGCGGGCGCGCTGGCGGATTTCGATGCAGCGCTGCGGCAGGACCCTCGCCAGGCCGCCGCCAGCTTCAACCGCGCGATGCTGCTGGCCCGCATGGGCCGCGAGACCGAGGCGGAGGCGGCGTTCGGCGCGGCGATCGCCCTTGATCCGCAGGATGCCGGGGCTTGGCGAGAGCGTGGCGACCTACGCCGTGTGGCGGACCGGCTGGCGGACGCCGAGGCCGATTTCGACGAGGCGATCCGCCTTGCGCCCGGCGATGTGGAGGCCCTGCTGCTCCGTGCGATCACGCGCGGCCTGCGTGGCAGCCCTGCCGGTGCCCTTGCCGACCTCGACGATGCGGCCCGACAGGGCCCGGACAGGCGCGATGTCGCCTACTACCGCGCCCTCACGCTGCGCCGGCTGGGCCGCGACATCGAGGCGGCGGCGGCATTCACGGCGCTGATCGACCGCTTCCCGCAAGACTTCGAGGCCTTGCGAGGGCGCGGCGAACTGCACCGTCTTGCCGGCCGGCACGTTTTGGCGGAGGCCGATTATGGCGAGGCGCTCCGCCACTCGGGCCCTGATCCCTGGACCTTCGTGAACCGCGGGATCCTTCGCCGCGCCCGCGGCGATGCGGCGGGTGCCGTGGCGGATTTCGACGCCGCCATCCGCCTTGATCCGGCCCTTTCGCAGGCCTGGAACCTCCGCGGCACGGTTCGGCTGGAGACGGGTGATCCGCGGGGTGCGATCGCCGATTTCGACGAGGCGCTCCGGCTTGATCCGAGCTACGCCAGCCCGGCCTTCAATCGCGGCAATGCTTGGCGCGCACTTGGCGAGCCGCGCCAGGCCGTCGCGGACTACACGCTCGCGATCCGCCTCTCGCCGGATGATGCGGGGCCGCGCGTCAATCGCGGCGCGACCCGTGCCGGCTTAGGCGACCTTGTCGGCGCGGAGGCGGATTTTTCCGACGCGATCCGCCTGTCCCCCCGCCTCGCCCCCGCCTACCTGAACCGTGCCGGGGTGCGGCGGGTGCTGCGGAACCTCGACGGCGCGGCGGCGGATGCGGACGTGGCCTTGCGTGCCAGGGGCTGGCACGCCGAGACTCGCATCGAGCACGCCAGGATCCTGCTTGCCCGGAATGATCCGGCAGCCGCGATCATCAGCCTTGACGTCCTGCTGGGGCGCCAGCCGCAGCACGCCATGGCGCTTGCCCTGGGCTGCATCGCCCGCGGCCGCCTGGGGCAGGCGGAGGCACGGCCGACCTGCGACCGCGCCGTGCAGACGGCGCCGGAGGGGTTCGACATGGCCCATCTGGCGCGCGCAGGGCTCGCGCTGCTGAATGACGACGCGGCGGCGGCGTTGCCCGATATCGCCGAGGCATTGCGCCGGCAGCCGAACGGGGCGGAGCCGATGTATCTGCGCGCGGTCGCCGCCGCCCGTGAGAATCGCCTCGGCGCGTCGGATCGTGACCGGGCTGCCGCCCGCGCCCGGGACCCGCGCGTGGATGACCTGGTGTCCGACCTATTCGGCGCGGCGCTCCGGCTGGACTGACGTCCACCCGGCGTTTGACGTGCGAGGCGGGAGGGCGTTTAAATTCTCTATCTAGCACACCACGTGGCCGTGACTTTTTCCCTACTGTGGACCCGGCACCCTGCCTTCGCGGCTAAGCACGGATGCAAAAGCCTTTGACTCTGGGCGCGAGAACTACATCAGCTCTGCACGTACGCTGCGCCACCTCCTGGCTTCCCCCTTCACGCGCCACTACGCCCATTCCGGGTTGAGGCCATTTTCCTCTCGACAGGCGGGAGGACCGTCACGAATTTGGGAAGCTCGCCAAAATTGTAAATAACTGAAAATATGCCTTTTTCTTTGAGTAAACCAATTTTGGCGAGGTTTGGTCAAAAAGAGACGGAAGCGTCTCAGAGACGGATTTGTCGGCTTTTCCGGGTCTTGGAGGTTTACTCGCTTTTGCAATTTCCTTTGAAACCCTCAAAGGAACGCAGGCCATTTTCAGGGCTAGGACCAGTTCGCGACGAAAATCTGGCGGATGGGGTGGACCCGGATGCGAACATTCGCCAGCCTATTGCCTGGAGAGCGTAGGGCCTCTGCTGTAGGAAAGGGGACCGAAAAAGTGAAAGTCTCTGACCCCAACTTTCCAATATTTGCAATGCTTTCCTCGCCGCGGAGCCCTTCCAGGACAATGAGGATCTTGCCCTCGGCGGAATGGTGCTTGCGCATGGCCCGGCGAATATCGCGGACCAGCTTTTCGGCTGGCACTCGCGTGGGTTGGGCAGAGGATTTCTGGTTCATCTTCTTCCCCCTTGGGATTACGATAGGGCCGAGATCCGCGGCTACTCAAATGGCCCGCTTGGTCCCATGGGCGCTGACATCGGACAGCGTAGCTGACGTGCCCCCCGGATTTATTGGAAACGTCAGGCCTTTAAGTCACTTGCGCCAATTCGATCTGCCATGCGTATAAGCCACAGAAGGATCTCTTGCTCACGCCCATCAAGGGACTTTTTCTCTAGAATCCTCATTGCTTCTGGCCGAAACTCCAACCAACGAATGTGGAAATCGGGCAGGTCCCTAACACTTAGATGTCCCTCGCCCGTCGGTAGCTCTTTCAATGGAATCTCCCCTAGAAACGAACCCACTATGCCATTCAGCTTGCCCCGATCAGCGTGAAAAAAGCGTGAGGCCGATTGTGTGAAGTAACGAACATGTTAAGGCTTTCCCCATCGGCAACGGGGCTCGGATGTGACCCAGGATAAGTTCCTAGAAATAAACCTTTTTGGCGCCTGCACCATCCGCTCCCGCGAGGCGGGCCTCTTCGAAGTTGCCGGCGCTAAGCATAAGGCTCTTTTTGCCTTGCTCGTCACAGCGCCCTTCGGGAGAAGGACCCGGTCCTTTCTTCAAGAGACCCTATGGGGGGTCGCTTGCTACGACACCGGGCGACAGAGTCTCCGTCGGGCATTGGCCGACATTAAAGTAATCCTGGGACCTGTCTTTGCTAGCCTCATTACGAGCACTAACGCCGAAATCACCCTGGATCTAACGCGCGTCCACTTCGTCGGACATCCGAGGCAAGGTGAGTTTCTTGAGGGGCTGGATATACGGGAAGCGGGGTTTCAGCAGTGGCTGTCCAGCATTCGTGCAAATCCGGCCCAACTTGAAGGTCTTTTCACCTTATCGAGCCGAGGCGAGACGCGGTCTATCCTGCCTGTAGTGGCGGTTCTCCCCTTTCGCGCGGTGGTTGGTGAGCCAAATGACATCGCTGTAGGCGATTGGCTGGCTGAGGAAATGTGCCGCTCACTCAGTCGGTCCCGTCTATTGGCGGTGATCTCACATCTTTCCGCCCGTGAATTGGCTCACGGCGGCCTTGATATATCGTTGGTGAGGCAGCGGCTCCATGCAGACTACTGCATATCCGGCAGTATCAGGCGTAGTGGCGGCGAGTTTATACTTGATACTGACTTTATCGATGTGGGTTCTGGGCGCATTCTTTGGACGCGCCAGTTTGCCACTCCGATTGACAGGGTAATGCACGTTACTGAGAGCGGCATTGGCGCCGTTGTTGCTGCAGTCGGTGCTGCCATTGCTGATGAAGCTCTAACGCATGTGGCTGATCGCGCGATCGCCAGTATTGACGATCACCGGTTGGTAATTGCTGGTGTGAGGCTGATGAATCGCACAACGCTAAGAGAGCTTGCGCGGGCCCGCCTTCTTTTTGAAGAAGCCGCTAGGCGCGATCCTTATGCCCCCGAAGTTCATGCATGGTTGGGCAAATGGTATTTTCTGAGTGTCTTTAATGGATGGAGCATAAACGCAAAGGCAGAAATACAATTTGGGCTTGATTGTACAGCTCGATCTCTTGATTTGTCTCCAGACAATGCCTTCTGTCTTGCCATTGATGGTTTAGCGCACACGAATTTGGTCAAGCGTCTCGATATTGCTGAGCAGCGTTATGATTCCGCTCTAAGCCTTAACCCTAGTGAGGCGCTATCTTTATTGTTACGCGGGACCCTGCATGCATTTCGCGATGAGGGGCAAAAGGCGGTTGCGTTTGTGGATCAGGCGCGGAAAAGATCTCCGATTGATCCGTTCCGCTATTTCTATGAATCCCTCAGTGCCACAGCTTATCTCTCAGCTGGACGCTACCAGGAGGCGCTCAATTTTGCTGAAACCTCTCTCGCTCTTAACAATCGACACCTCTCAACATTACGAGCAAAGATTATCGCGCTGCACAATCTTGATCGAGGTGACGAATTGCGGCAGGCGGGCGAGCAGCTGATGCGGGCCGCACCAGGTTTTACGGTGGAAAGTTACCTCTCCGAACATCCGGCGGCAGGTTCGAAGTTCGGAGCGAAGGCAGCCGCAGCCCTGCGGGCTGCAAACATCAGATAACATAGGAGATCAGTTATGGCTGGGTTAGGCGGCATCGGCGGCATCGGCGGCATTGGTGGGATAGGCGGGATAGGAGGCATTGGCGGTATCGGTGGAATTGGCGGCATTGGCGGAATTGGCGGAATTGGGGCCACTGGCATCGGGGCTTTTGTTCCTTCCGATGCTGTCAGTCCTGCCATTTCTCAGGGCTTGGTCATCGCCTCCCAGGCTATTGCCCACGCCGCCGGCCCCGACGACGACGGCGTAACTGCAAGCGGGACCTACAGCGACCTGCCATTCTCCGAAGCCTCAAACCTTGCGTTATGGGCGCCATGGGTCAGGGCATCGCTTTATCTCACCGATTTCCTTCAGCATCTCAAATGGACGCCAGGTAAGCGCCGCGTTAACAATGAACTCATATCCTTCACCGGGGTTGAGCTTTCATATCAGGATCAGTGCTTCCTCACGCTACATCGGCCGAGCGCCGAGCTTTTCCGCAAGCAGCTAAGGCATTTGCGCAGCTATGCGGACCAACGAGCCGATCGCGCAGCCGAAATCCTGACCCAAACCGGTTTTCCGTCAGACTATTTCGCAAGCATCTTGGGCATTAATGGCGGGACGAATAGGCATTGCTTCGAATTGATCGGGATCACTCAGGTTATAGCGGCTCATGTCGCCATGATCACCAAGCACCATCTGGCCTGCCTCCGGCCTGATCGTCGGGGTGCGACGGTAATGCCGATGATACCAACACCTGCCCATGGTAGCTTCCCTAGCGCGCATGCAGCAGAAGCCTTCGCAGTGGCCACGGTGCTGAGTGGCCTTTTGGAAACCTTGGCATCGCGGCCGGCTGACCGCCAACCATATCCGCTGACCGAACGGTTGGTTGTTTTACTCTATAAGCAGGCAGAACGCATTGCGGTAAATCGTACCGTTGCCGGTGTGCATTACCCAATCGACACTTGGGCCGGCGCCGCTTTAGGTGAGGTGGTCGGACAAATCATTCTGGCCAATTGCAAAAGTGGGGCGGTAATCTGGCGCGGGTATGAGGCTGAGGATAGCGATTTCCTGCTTGCGGATTTTCGTAATCCAAGCCCCGGCAAAGACAGCCACACATTCACGAATGGGCTCGAACGTGCTGCTCAGGGCAACTCGATTTCCAAGAGCCCACTTTTTGCCTGGCTCTGGAGCCAAACGCTCAACGAATTCAAACCATGATGCATAGGATCTCTGGCCATGACTCCTGATTCCAAGAGCGATCCAGCCTCTCGATATATCGGTAGTTATGAGGGTTGGCTGTATGGTACAGGACTAGCCTATACTGGGCTTACTATTGAGCGGGAGACGATCCGTTATATTGCGGGTGTGGTGCGCCTTCCACAAACCGCATTACCAAGGGATTTTGGCGAGTATGGAGGGCCTTCCGATAAGCCCCGTCTACTCTGGAGTGAAGCTTCGCTCGCTGCTCAGGGACGAAGTGACGCACCAACTTATTGGCCATTCGTGCTCGACCTGGGTGATCCCGCAGGGCGGCGCTCTACCGACTTCGAAGGCATCAACGAAACGCTGCGCCTCCTTTGCGCGCCGCTACATAGCTATCTTTCTTCAAAGGGGATTACCTGTAAGCCTTCCTTCAGGCTAAATGCGCCCCTGATAGACGCCTGTGTGAATCCCGCATCAGAACGATCAAAGGCGCGCGGGCTTGAAGCCGCTTCTGGCGCAACGGAAAGTAGCCTACCAGTAGTGGTGGCTGTCATCGACGATGGTATTCCCTTCGCTCACCGAAATCTTTTGGACTCGTCAGGATGCAGCACAAGAGTTGAGTATTGCTGGCTGCAAGGCGCCGCATCTGACTGGCGGCTGCCTTATGGGCGCGATCTCACACGTAATGAGATTGATGCTTTGCGCGCTGAGTACGGTCCCGATGAGGATACAATCTATGCGCATTCGGGTACGCTTGACATCATTGCGCAACAAACACCGGCGATATTCCGATTTGGCACTCATGGATCCCATGTACTTGATGCAGCTGCCGGCTGGCGCCCGAGTATGCGACTGCAAGAGCTGGACCGTATCCGGGTGATTGCGGTGCAATTGCCGCCAGCGGTGACGATTGATACGACAGGCATAGGCAAGGACGCATTCATTCTTGATGCTTTCGACTACATTCTCCAGTGTACCAGGAAAATTGCGGAGGCCTACTTTGGTGACCCAAACGCGCCGCTGCCCTTGATCATAAACCTTAGCTACGGATACACTGACGGTCCGCATGATGGGAGCAGTCTTCTCGAACGGGCCATTCGTGAGAGGATCATTGCGCGCGAAAAAACGGGAAGCCCCACGAAGCTCATTATGCCTGCGGGCAATAGTTTTGCTGATCGTGTCTATGGCGAGATTCCTGTCGAAGCAATCAATAGTGGTAAATCCTATGCTATTCCCTGGCGTTTACAGCCTACAGATCGGACGCCAAACTATCTCGAGATTTGGTTGCCACTTATGATCGAGGCACCCGCGACATTTTTCATTCTGCTTAAGTCACCGAATGGAGAGGAATGTTCTGCAACCCAAGCCCTCGATTTTGATCTGGCTCCTCAGCCCTCCACCACTATCAACGTAGATGCAGCCCTGTCGCTACGAGGGCAGGTAATTGGTCGCTGTAGCGTTGAGGCCTATAATGAGAAGTGGATGCGTGTTCTCGTCGCTCTTGCCGCGACTGAGAGTGCGGATAATGCGCTGCCAGTGGCTCCATCAGGGCGATGGCAGGTAGAGATATTAAAAACGGCCGGCGACGAGTTAACGTCACCAGTTGCGTGCCGTATCCTGCGTGATAATGATCCATTTGGATATTCCAGAGGCGGACGACAAAGCTACTTCGATGATCCGCTTGATTCGCGATTTAATGAAAGGGGCGAACTGTCACGCATTGAAACCGGAGAGCCTGCTTTTGTGAAGCGCTTTGGAACTCTTAATGGCATCGCGACTCATGATAAGGTTTGCGTTGTAGGCGGATATTACGGCAACACTGGCCGCGCTACTGAATACTCAAGTGCTGGACCGAAGCCTTCAGGTAAGGCTTTGCCAAGTGCAGGAGATGTCCATGTCTCGGCCATCTCAGATGATTCGACAGTCCTTCGCGGCGTCAGTTCTGCAGGTTCCCGCAGCGGTGCTAATTTCCGTCTTTCTGGCACAAGCGTTGCCGCCCCAAAGGTAGCGCGCCTACTGGCGCTTGATACTTTTCTGAGAGAATCAGATTTACCTAGTCATCTAAGTCCTGATGAACGGGCCGAGTATGCTTTTCGGCTAGCTAACCGTGTCGGAATATGAAATTTGATAACGTCAGGTCGTTTTGATTCAACAGTGCTTATTCTTAACGAAAATGGGCATCCGCCTCAGTTAGGGGGTCATTGGAACTTATTGTAATCAGTCCTCATCCGGTGTCTGGCGATAAAATCCCGAATGGCGCCGACGGGTATTGTTGAGGCCATCGACGTATTTGCCGAGTGGTGCTGGCGCGTCGGGTACGCTGCCATAGTCGAGCAGGTATTCTTCTTATCCAGACTGTCATGATTGCCGGAGCCAGCTGTTACTTTGATGGATCGCGGGCAAGTGGAAGCAGTCAGATGATGCGTTTTTGTAGAAGACTTCCTTTTTTCTCACAGTTTTTTCACACACAGAAGGGACTTAGTTGTGCTTTAAATTTCATTAACTTCTCACGGGTTCGGATGGTCCGACCATAAGGGGAACATCTTTCGAAGGAATTGATCATGCACGGATTTGAGACAAGAGGCCTTTTCGTGCCCCGTGGGCGCTTTGGTACGACTGGCCGCTTTGGCCGCATGTTTCCTGAATTGAGGTCGTTCAGGGACTTTGATCCGGCCGCTTTCGGACGTGTGGGTGGCCCCATGGATGGAGGAAGCCCGCCGCCACCCGATACCAGCCAAAACAACCCACGCATCAGGGCAGGCTATACATTCCTCGGCCAGTTCATCGACCACGATTTAACGCTGGATACTACGTCCGTTCTTGAGCAGCAGGTCGACGTCGAAGCCACCCATAACTTCCGCACGCCAGCCTTTGAACTAGACTCACTTTATGGTTTGGGTCCGGCAGTTCAGCCCTACATCTATGATTTAAGCAAGCCATTCCGGTTCTTGCTGTCCAACAACGGCAACGATCTCCCGCGCAACTCCGATGGGCGAGCTCTGATCGGTGATCCGCGCAACGACGAGAACATCATTGTCTCGCAGCTTCACCTATTGATGCTGAAGTTCCACAACAGGGTTTTTGAGACTGAGTTTCCACCCGATGCACCCGTGAATCAGGCGCGGTTCGAAGCGACGCAGCGGATCGTTCGCTGGCACTATCAATGGTTGATCCTCAATGAGTTTTTGCCACGCATCTGCGGCACCAATCTTGTGAGACGCATGGTGACGAGCCCAACTTTTCAATTCCCGGACGTACCTTTTATGCCGGTCGAGTTCAGCGTCGCGGCTTACCGTTTCGGCCACAGCCAGACCCGCCCTGGCTACGCGATCAACAGCCTGGGTGGCGCGCGACTTTTTCCGGAAGACCCAACCGACATCACTTCCCAAACGTTGCGCGGTTTCAGGCCGGTACCTGATAACCTTGTCGTGGATTGGGCACGTTTCTTTGGCCCAGGCGCCCAGCCGAGCAAGAAAATCGACACGCTTCTGTCCACCTCGATGCTGCGCCTCCCTGATGGTGTTGTACCGCCGCAAACCCCCGACAACCGCCGCTCACTCGCGATCCGCAACCTCCAGCGCGGCATCGATGTCAGCTTGCCATCGGGACAGGATGTCGCAGCCGCATTGGGCATTAGCAATCCTCTGACTGAACAGGAAATCTGGACCAGCAATGGTCAACCCATCGGCTCCGGACCGGCTCCACTTTGGTTCTATTGCTTGCGGGAGGGCGAGGTCCGTACCAGCGGACGTCGTCTAAGCGGTGTCGGCGCAGTGATTGTCGCGCAGACTTTCATAGCGCTGATGCTCGCCGACAAGGCATCCTATTTGGCACAAATGCCCAATTGGATCCCGACGCTCGGCAAAGATGGCAGGTTCACGGCCTCGGATCTCGTGAATTACACGCTTGGCCTTTCGAACGACCAGACTCTGCCGTCGGAGGACCTTGCCTCGCTAGATGGCGACGACACTGCTGACGCTTAGGATGCTGTTACTCAGTGAAATAACTCAATCGACGGAGCCGCATCGTGTCGACGTTGGAGAACAGGATAGCCTTTATGCCCAGAATGGCCCATTGGCTGAGGGCCTGCGCGGCGCTCACCCTGTGCGCTTGTGCGCCGCAGCTTCCTGAACTGAACGTCGAGCGCCAATGGGCCCAGGCGATCGAGCGTCAATCGATGTGGGCATTCTTTCCGCTCGATGAAGACGTCATGGTGGGTGACGTCTTCGTCCAGTTCCGCGACGAGCGGCTTGGCGAGTTGCCTGACGGGTTCAACATCGTGCGGATCGCCAGGACGCCCGCACTAGACGTCGTGCAGGGTCTTTGCGAGAGCAGCGCCGAGCGTGTGCCGGTCTCCGACCCGCCGCCGAAGACCGGCCAACCTGCGGCTTCCGCTACCACGCCAGCGGCACCGGCCACCACGCCTGCTGCCACCACCACGCCCGCTGCTGCCTCCCCCAGTCCTGCGGCTGCTGCGGCCGCGCCGGTGGCTCCCGCCGGCACGCCGGACTGCGCGCGCGTTGCCACCGAATGGGCGAAACGCTTACCCGGAGGCCCGGGCGCGCTACCGGCGGGCCTGGTCCTGGGCGATGCCTCCGGCACCGGAGGTTTGCGACGCGGCCTTGTCGCGCTCCCCAGTGCCACGGTCGCGCGGCTGACCCAGGCGCAGATCGACGGGTCTGGCCTGATGGGAAACTTCGCTGGCAATGTCGGCCTCGGCGGCGGCGGCACCGTCGCGCTGTCCATCGACCTGAAGGACCTGCAGCAGTTGCAGATTGAGAACGACGTCGCCTGGGGGATGCTCATCGCGTTGGTCCGAGGGGACAGCGCGGCGCGACCGCTCTCGATCCTCAGGCTGCTGGCCCAGCGCGCACCGGCTGAGCTGGCCCGCGTCTGCCGTGGCGGCGAGCCACGAAGGGGCTCGGCGCAGGTCAGTATCGCAACGCGGGTCCTGTACGCAGGCGGCGTGACCTACAACTTCGCGCAATCCAACCAGTTTGTTGCGCGGCTCGCACTCGACGCGACCGCGGCCATCATTCCTAACCAGCGGCAGCCCAACCAGACACCCGGACTGGGCACGAGCGGTGCTGTGGCCGGCGCGCCCGCGAACCTAGAGGCGCTTCGCGCACAACTTGAGGCACTTTCGGGGGCTCTGGCTGGTGGGCCGGTCGGTTCGGCGGCTGGGGGTAGTGCGCGTCTCGTCATAGGCTCTCTCGGCTCAAGCGCCCTGTCTGCAACTTTCGCACGGCCGCTTGCCGTGGGCGCTGGGTCGAGGCTCGTTTTCCCGGTGGAGGACGCGCTGCTGCCACGGAGCGCGGATGAGGTAGGTCAGGTAATGCGCTACTGCTGGCAGGTGGCCCGGACCATGCAAGGCGTGGAACACGATCCCGATGCACCGCCGCAATGGTGCGCGGTAGGCGACGGGCGGCACGCTTGGCCGGCAGGCTGGACGGGCGGCTCCGACGCGCTGTACGCCCGGCTGTGCAACTTCGTGGCAAGGCAGCCCACGCTCACGGCTGCACTGGGCGGCAGTGGCGCTCGCTCCTTCCGCCAGCTCGGCGGCGAGCCACTACACAACTATTTCCGGCCTGGGCGAACGCCCTTCACCGGCGTAGCGCGCGGGAGCTAGGACGATGTCGCAAACCATCCTCTGCGTCCCACTCGAGGTGAAGCCCGAAAGCGCCGACGTCCTGTCGCGCCTCGTGCACAATCTGCGACGGGACTTCGATGCCGTCGAGGACCCAGAGCGCGGCAACTTCCCCGAGATCCAAACCGGGATCCCGTCGGCGCATTTCCTCTCAATCTGCCTCTTCCGGCACAACTCCTATGACCCGCTGCTGGTGATCGAAGCGAACTTCGACGGCCTGCCCGGCCCGTTCTGGTCGCAATTTGAGCGTACCTTCGGCGAGGAACGGCTACGCGAACTGCTGCGCTGCTGCAAGGAGCCTCGCGACGGCAAGGCGGTGCTGTTCAAGGCCATCACCGCCATCGGATCGCGGGCGCCCGTCGCCCCGTATCTGGAGCGCGTGACCCACTGGCCGAGCGCCTCCCACCAGGGCAATCGCGGCCTTTCCCGCGACCGCATCCGCGCCGAGGCCGCGCTGGCCCTTGCGATCGAGGCCGAACTCGACGGCGATGTGGCCTACC
>Ga0315900_10002965_pt1 | contig 25265 bp, 23 predicted proteins | sample LakEriMetagenome_FD_203521 | JGI IMG/M metagenome (GOLD analysis project Ga0315900, IMG submission 203521) | Freshwater fungal communities from buoy surface, Lake Erie, Ohio, United States - Buoy 12 MA114 | ecosystem: Environmental > Aquatic > Freshwater > Lake > Lake biofilm | place: USA: Lake...
GTCCTGTTCTGGCAGGCCCTGGGGTCCCTGAAGTGGGGGATCATGTGCCTGATGATGTATTCCAGCTATGCGACGGGGGCGACAAACTCGGTGGAGCGTCCGATGATCGGGCGCCGGGTCTCCGAGACCGAGATCGACCTGGTGAACCTTCTGGAGGCGGGCCTGTGATCGAGCATCCCCGGGCGGACGAACTCATAGAGGCGGTGGCGGGCTGGGTGGAGTCCATCCGCCCCCAGTTGAACCCCCGCGACGCCTTCCTCTCTCGGGTGGCGGTCAACGCCCTCAACGCCGTCAAGCGCGAGCTGGTCCAGGGACCGGTCGCCGAAGCCGCCGCTGTGGCGCGGCTGTCCGCCCTGCTGGGCCTGGAGGGCGACCTCAAGGCCCTGAACGCCGAGCTCTGCGAGCGCCTTCGCCAGGGGGAGATGGACGTGTCGACCCCCGGGCTCCTGGCCGCCCTCAAGGCCGGGATCGAAGACCAGATCGCCATCGACCAGCCGTCCTACGTGTCGGTGAAGGTCCGCTGAAACCCGAATTCCAGGAGGAAACCATGGCCACCACACAAGAGCGGACCGACGAGGTCCTCTACGAGGTCTCCGAGGGCATCGCGACCCTCACCCTCAACCGGCCGGACCGGCTGAACACCATCTCCGGCCCCATGCTGAACCAGCTCACGGCCCTGCTGGTCCAGGCGAACGAGGACCCCGAGGTCCGCGTCGTGATCCTGACCGGCGCCGGGAAGGCCTTCTGCGCGGGCCTGGACCTGGTCAGCGCCACCCAGGGGTCCGGGATCGGGTCCGACACCTCGGGCCAGAACGTCTCGGTCAACCTGGACCTGCGGAACACTCCGCCAACCGTCCTGTTCGCCATGGACAAGCCGACCATCTGCGCCCTGAACGGCTCGGCCGCCGGCTACGGCATGGACACCGCCATGGGCTGCGACATCCGCATCATGGCCCAGAGCGCCAAGATGGCCGCCGCCTTTGTGCGCCGGGGCATCGTGCCGGAGTCCGGCGGCACCTGGTTCCTGCCGCGCCTGCTGGGGTGGGCCCGCGCCGCCGAGCTGATCTTCACCGGCCGAACCCTTTCGGCCGAGGAGTCCCTTGAGCTCGGCCTGACCAACGCCGTGGTCCCGGACGAGGAGATCCACACCGCCGCCCGCGCCATGGCCCGGGAGATCGCCGACAATGCGCCCCTGGCCGTACAGTCGGCCAAGCGCTTGATGCGGATGGGCCTGAACGAGACGTTCAACGACCATGTCCACCACGTCTACCTGCAGTTCCTGCAGCTGATGCGCACCCGCGACTTCCGCGAGGGCATGGTCTCCTTCCTCGAGAAGCGTCCCGCCGAATTCACCGGGAGGTAACGGTCAGGGTCTCGCGTAAAGGGGGGGGAGGCGGCTCAGCTGACCCCCTCCGTCGCGCTGCGCGCGCCACCTCCCCCTGGGGGGAGGAATTAGAGAGCCAATTGCTCCCCCAAGGGGAGCTCCCGGCGAAGCCGGGTGAGGGGGTCAATCCCCTCGCCGCAGACCCCTCCGGCCCGCTTCGCGGTCCACCTCCCCCTGGGGGGAGGAATTGAAAGCGCCCTAATTGCTCCCCCAAGGGGGAGCTCCCGGCGAAGCCGGGTGAGGGGGTCAATCCCCCTTTGAGGTTGGCGCCGCGGTCGCCTGGCGCCGCCGGTTCTTCCCCAGCTCATCCGGGCAACCCCTGTCGAGCAGGCCTTCGACCGGGCCCTCGACGCGGAAGAGGGGATAGCGGTCGACCCGGCTGGTGGGGACGCCGCGTACGAGTTCGCCCACGGGCGTCACCGTCCGGAAGCAGGACTGAAGGTCCGCCAGTGTCAGGCGCCGGCTCTTGTCGAGGACGAGGCCGGGCCGGTCGACCGGCGCGGGCGCCGCATCCGGCCACCGCTCCCGCTCGATCAGGTGGACGAGGGGCGCTCCGATCTGGCCTGTCGCGGCCAGCTGGGACAGGGCCCCGTAGTGCGCCACTCCCACCCACTCCGCGCCAGCCCAGACGCGGGCGGCCTCGACCTCACCGGCGAACTGCGGCCAGCCGCGGATGGGGAGGAGCGGGTCGGTGCGGCCGTTGAGCGGCGGACCCTGCAGCCCCCCCCATGCCAGGGTCCCGGCCATGGCGACGGCGCCCAGGGCGAGGCCGGCCCCGAACACCCTCGGCCGCCAGCCCCCGGGGCGGGCCTGGAGCGCCGCTGCGGCGGCCAGGGCGAAGGCCGCAAAGACCGTCGCGGGCCAGTGCGCCTGCACCCGGTCATGCAGGCTGTGCAGGGCCAGGTAGAGGCAGAAGGGCAGGGCGGCCAGCAGGGGCAGGGAAAGGTCCATGCCTGCCACCCGGCCCCGATTGCGGATCGCGGCCCAGACCCCGGCGCCCGCCAGGACCGCGATGAGGGGATTCAGGAGGACGAACTGTGTGCTGAGGAACTCACCCAGGTAGGCGGGCCTGAACTGCGAGGGCTCGACCCGTCCGAACTGTTTCTCAAAGGTCAGCCAGCCGTTCGCGGCGTTCCAGGCGAGGTTGGTGGCGAAGATCGCCCCTGCCGGGGCGATGGCCATCCAGGGCCAGGGGGTGAGCAGCCTGCGCCGCCCTTCGGCGGAGCTGGCCAGCCACAGGACAATTCCGGGCGCGAGGAAGAGGGCGGAGTACTTGGAGATGCAGGCCAGTCCCGCCAGGGTCCCGGCCAGCAGCCACAGGCGCGGGCTTCCGCCGGCGAAGATCCGTCCCAGCACCGCCAGGGTGGCGGCCCAGAAGAAGATGGCCGGGGCGTCCGGCGTGGCGATGAGGCCGCCGGCGCCGATGGTCAGCATGGCATTGTAGGCCAGGGCCGCGACCAGGCCCGTCCGGGCGCTTCCGCCAAGCCGTCGGGCAAGATCCGCGGTCAGCCAGGTGGTGGCCGCCGCCCCCAGGAGCGGCAGCAGGCGAACGCCGAGGGGGGTGTCGCCGGCCAGAAAGGTTCCCAGCCGGATCCACCAGGCGATCATCGGCGGATGGTCGTAATAGCCCAGGTGAAGGTTCTGCGACCAAAGCCGGTAATAGGCCTCGTCCTCGGTCAGGGGGATCACGGCCGCCGCCCATAGCCGCAGCGCGCTCAGCGCCAGGATCAGCAGCCAGAGGCCCCGGACGGCGTCCAGCCTCACCAGACCGCCTTCGAGGTCGTGACATAGTTCCAGGCGGCGGCGACGACGGCGCCGGCCAGCCCCGCCACCCACCAGGCTGGGCCGCGCTCAAAGACAACGGTCGCAACCGCGACATTGGCCGCCAGCGGCACACTGCAGAGCACGCAGAACTTGATGTAGCCCGAGATCAGCTTCAGCCCCCTCAGGCGCCGATCGCGATAGGTCACGGCGTTGTTGATGAGGTAGTTCGAGGTCATGGCCCCGATCGCCGCCAGGGTCTGGGCCCAGGAGAAGCCGATATCCAGCAGGCTTCTCAGGATGGCGAGGTGCACCACCACGCCGCTGGCGCCAACCATAGCGAACATGAGGAACCGCGGCGAGATGACGTCCTTGCTGAGCTTGGCGACCAGCAGGCCCAGGTACTGGACCACAACCCCGTTATCGAGCTTGGAGTCCCCGGCCTCCCGGGCCCGGAAGGTGTAGGGCAGCTCGACGATCTTCAGGGGCCGGTCCTGCGAAGCGACGATGTCGAACAGGACCTTGAAGCCCGAGGTCGAAAGGCGCTGGGCGACGACCTCCACGGCCGAGCGCCGGACCATGAAGAAGCCGCTCATGGGGTCGCTCAGGTCGGCCTTCAGGACCTGGCGGCCCAGCCAGTTGGCCAGCCGGCTTCCGGCTTCGCGACGCGCGCCGAGGGCGGAGGCGTCTGCGCCGGGCCCGCCGCAGTAACGGCTGCCGACGGCGAGGTCTGCCCCACCCGTGCGCAGGGCGTCCAGCATGGCAGGCAGCAGGGTCTCGTCATGCTGGAGGTCGCCGTCCATCACCGCTACGAAGGGGGCGGCGCTGGCCATGATCCCCTCGATCACGGCGCCAGCGAGTCCCCGGCGGCCGACCCGGTGCAGGCACTGCACCCGGGGATCCACCGCCGCCACCGCCTTGACCTCGGCGGCGGTCCCGTCCGGGGAGTCATCGTCCACGAAGATGACCTGCCAGCGGGTCTGGCCCAGGGCTGCCTCGACAAGGCTGATCAGCTTGCGGACATTCGCCCGTTCATTGAAGGTCGGAACGACGACCGTCAGCTCCAGGGCGGCGGCTGCGGATGATGCGGCTGGCGCGGTCGGGTCGGAATCAGGCAATCGACACCCCATGTCTGGGCGTGGTTTACAGCCGGTGACCCGGCAAGGCCAGCCAGCGGCGGGTCGAAGGAAGGGATGCGGCATGATGATGCGGATAGGGATGGCGCTGGCCGCCGGGCTTTCGGCCCTCGCCCTTGCGGCGCCCGTCGCGGCGGACAGCGTCGGGCGTCCGCGTCCTGGCTATTGGGAACTGACCAACGTCTTCACTGTGGTCATCACCCAGAAGAAGGTCGAACAGCGCTGCCTGGTGGCTTCCGAGATCAACAAGTTCATGACCTCGCCCTCCAACCGGCACTATGCCTGCACCTATCCCTCCCGTGCGGTGGGAGATGGCAAGATCCTCCTCAAGGGCAGCTGCAGCACCAAGGAGGGCCAGGTTGCGGACGTCACCGCCAGCGGCGGCTATTCGCCCGACACCTTCCGCCTCAAGCTCGCCCTCTCGACCCGGATCGCCGGCATCCCCCTGGCCGGGACCGCGACCACCACCGCCCGGCGCCTGGGTGACGCCTGTCCGCCCGCCGCGGCCCGTTCGGACGAGGCCAAGCGGGTCCTGAAGGGTGGGGACACGCCGCCGCAGAGCTGAGCCACCATTCTGGTGGAGCCCACGGCGCGGGTGATTGCCGGATTTTCGCCACGCGATAGACTTCCCCGGCGCGGGACGGAGGCGAGCCATGGGCATGACACGCAGACAGGCCGTAGCGGGGACCGGGGCGAGCGTTCTGGGCGGGGCCCTGGCGGGCGGACAGGCGCGGGCCGCCCGGGCGCCCGGGATCGCAGATGTCGTGGTGGTCGGCGCAGGGGTCTTTGGCGCCTGGACCGCCTGGAGCCTGAAGAAGCGCGGGCTCCAGGTCGTCCTGCTGGATGCTTATTCCCCCGGGAACGCCCGCTCGTCCTCGGGGGGCGAGAGCCGGGTGATCCGCCTCTCCTATGGCGGGGATCCGCTCTACTCGCAGATGGCGCGGGACTCCCTGGCTGCGTGGGCGGACCTGTCCGCCCGCCAGGCCCTGCCCCTCCTGCACCGCACCGGGGTGCTGTGGTTCTCCCCCGCCGGCGATGACTACATGGCGCGCAGCCTGACTTGGCTGAAGGCCAATGGCGTCGCCCACCAGGCCGGGGATACGGCCTGGCTGCGCCGGCGCTATCCGCAGATCACCTTCCGGGAGGGCGAGAGCGGCTTCCTGGAGGACGACAGCGGCGCCCTCATCGCCGGGCGCGGCGTCCAGACCGTGGTGGCCGACGCCGGGCTTACGGCCCAGCGAGTCCAGGCCGGACCGCCGGCGTGGTTGTCCGACGGTACGGTGCAGGTCGGTGGGGTGACGGCGCGCTCGGCGGTCTACGCCTGTGGCCCCTGGCTGCCGAAGATCTTCCCGGAACTGCTGAAGGGGCGGATCGTCGCCACCCGGCAGGAGGTCTACCACTTCGGCCCAGCGGCGGGCGACGGGCGCTTCTCGCCGCCCGCCCTGCCGGTCTGGGCCGACTTCAACGCCGGCGATATCGTCTACGGCCTTCCCGGGCTGGAAGGGCAGGGCTTCAAGCTCGCCTTCGATCGTCACGGGGCGGAGGTCGACCCTGATAGCCAGGATCGCCGGGTGTCGAACGACGGCGTGGAGGGCGCCCGCGCCTACCTCGCGCAGCGCTTCCCCGGCCTCGCCGACGCGCCCTTCGTCCATGGCCGGGTCTGCCAGTACGAGAATAGCTCCAACGGCGACTTCCTGATCGACCGCCTGCCGGGCTTCGACCGGGTCTGGCTGGTGGGCGGGGGCTCGGGCCACGGCTTCAAGCACGGCCCCGCCGTGGGGGATCGCGTCGCGCGACATGTGATGGACCCGACCCTGCCGGTCGAGCCGCGCTTCAGCCTGACCAGCAAGCAGGCCGTCCAGAAGCGGACGGTCTACTGAGGAGCTGTATTCAACCTCGTCCGCTCCGGGATGGGCTTCGAGGCCCGGGTGTCGCCGCACGCGGGAGGGGCCTGCCGCCGGGTCACGGCCCTGTGGCTCCATACCCACCTAACCCCTCGCTTGTGCGCCCCAACCGCCCTGTTCGGCGGCTTCCCGAACAGATAGTCTGTTCCCATGTCCGAAGTTGAATCCCGCCTCGCCGCCGCCGGAGTCACCCTTCCGGTCCCCGTCGCGCCCGTCGCCAACTATGTCCCCTTCGTCCGGAGCGGGTCCCTGGTCCACATCTCGGGGCAGGTTTCACTCGATCCCTCGGGGGGTGTGAAGGGCGTCGTTGGGGTCGATGTCGACCTGGAGGTCGCCCAGAGCGCCGCCCGCCTCTGCGGGATCAACCTGATCGCCCAGATGAAGGCCGCCTGCGACGGCGACCTCGACCGCCTGGTGCGGGTGGTCAAGCTGGGGGGCTTCGTCCAGGCCGGACCGGACTTCTTCGATATTCCCAAGGTGGTGAACGGCGCCTCGGACGTGATGGTCCTGGCCTTCGGCGACGCCGGCCGTCATGCGCGCTCGGCCGTGGGCGTCTACCGCCTGCCGTTGAACTTCGCGGTGGAGGTCGACGCCGTGGTGGAAATCCGATGAGAGCCCAGTTCGGAGAGGCCTGGGATTTCCTCTTCAGTCCCGCCATCGCCCATCGCGGCCTCTGGAGCCCTGACGGCCCGCCTGAAAACTCGCTCGGGGCCTTCCAGGCCGCCTGCCAGGCCGGCTACAGCATCGAGCTGGACGTCCACATCACCGCGGACGGCGAGGCGGTGGTCTTCCACGACAACACCCTGAAGCGGATGACGGGCCGTGAGGGAAGGGTCAGGGACCACACCGCCGCCGACATCTCTGAGATGTCCCTGAAAGGCACGGAAGAGACCATCCCGACCTTGCTCGAGGCCCTGGCCCTGATTGGTCATCGGGCCATGGTTCACGTCGAACTCAAGACCCCGTTCGGCGAAGTCGGTCCCCTCGAACAGAGGGTCCACGAGATCCTCATGGATCATGCCGGCCCCACCTGCGTCATCGGCTTCAATCCTTACAGCCACGCCTGGTTCGCCGACCGGTTCCCCGGAGTCCTGCGCGGCCTGGACAGCTATCGGTGGAACGACGAGGCCACGCACATCTCGCCGGAGCAACGCAAGGCCTTCGCCCGGCTGGAGCATGTACCCATCGCCCGACCGCACTTCCTCGCCATGAGCCTGGACACGGTGGCCAATCCCGAGGTCGCCGCCCATCGTAAGGCTGGCATGCCGGTGGTGGCCTGGACGGCGCGGACGTCCGAGCAGGCGCAAGCCGCCCGGCCGCACTGCGACAACGTCATCTTCGAGGGCTTCCGGGCGTGAATCTGAAGTCTGCGGTGCGCATCAGCCGCCGCATCGCCGAGATCGGCCGGGCGGAATGGGACGCTTGCGCCGTGCGTGAAGATCAGCCTTTTAACCCTTTCATCTGTTTCGATTTTCTCGATTGTGTTGAAGAGGCGGGTTGCGCCGTGGAGACCCAGGGGTGGGGTCCCCAGCACCTGGCCGTGGAGGACGAGGCCGGTCGGGTCGCCGCCGTGATGCCCCTCTACCTGAAGGGGCACAGCCAGGGGGAGTACATCTTCGACCACGCCTGGGCTGACGCCTACGAGCGAGCCGGCGGCCGGTACTACCCGAAGCTCCTCTCTGCCGCGCCCTTCACTCCCGCCACCGGCCCGCGCCTGCTGGTCCGGCCGGACGTGGACGCCGACGTCGGACGCAAGGCCCTCCTGGGCGGCGCCCTGACCGTCTGCGAGCGCTACGGGGCGTCGGGCCTGCACGTGAACTTCCCGACCCGCGACGAGTGGAACTGGCTGGGCGAGGCGGGTATGGCCCTGCGCGAGGGCCAGCAGTACCACTGGCTCAACCGGGGCTACGCGACCTTCGATGACTTCCTCGCCGACCTGTCTTCCGGGCGGCGCAAGACCATCCGGCGCGAGCGGCGCGATGCGGGGCAGGGGCTGGAGATATTCTGCCTGACCGGCGCCGACCTGACCGAAGAGCACTGGGACGCCTTTTTCCGCTTCTACGTGGACACCGGGTCGCGGAAGTGGGGACGGCCTTATCTCAATCGGCTCTTCTTTTCCCTCCTGGGCGAGCGGATGGCGGACCGGGTGCTCCTGATCATGGCGCGGCGGAACGGACGCTGGATCGCCGGGGCCCTGAACCTGATCGGCGGCGACTGCCTGTTCGGGCGCAACTGGGGCTGCGTCGAGGACGTGCCCTTCCTGCACTTCGAGCTCTGCTACTATCAGGCCATCGAGTGGGCGATCGGCCAGGGCCTCGCCCGGGTCGAGGCGGGCGCTCAAGGGCAGCACAAGATCGCGCGGGGCTATCTCCCGGCGCCGGTCCACTCGGCCCACTTCATCGCTGATCCGGCCCTGCGCGGCCCCGTCGAGGACTACCTCCGGCGCGAGATGGCCGCCGTGGAGGAGGAGATGGAGTGGCTCTCGGAAGCCTATTCCCCCTTCCGCCAGTCTGGAGACGCCTGAGGGCGGGCGTGCTATCCACCGGCCACCAGTGAGGGGAGACCGCCATGAGCCTCGACGGCGCCTACGATCCGGGCAACATCTTCGCGAAGATCCTGAGGGGAGAGGCGCCCTGCGCCCGGGTGTTCGAGGATGAGCACGCCTTTGCCTTCATGGACGTCTTTCCCCAGAGCCGGGGTCACACCCTGGTCATCCCCAAGCACTCTGACGCCCGTAACCTGCTGGAGGAGGATCCGGCGCGGCTGGCGCCCCTGATCCTGGCCGTCCAGCGCGTGGCCCGGGCCGTGCGCGCCGCCCTGTCCCCGGACGGCTTGGTCGTCACCCAGTTCAACGGCGCGCCGGCGGGCCAGACGGTCTACCACCTGCACTTCCACATCATCCCGCGCTGGGAGGGCGTGACGCTGGGACGTCATGCCGCAGGCGGCATGGCGAACCCGGACGAGCTCGCCGAGTTGGCCCGCCAGATCGCCTCGAAGATCAGCTGACCTCCTCACTTTAGAGTGGAATCCCGGAGCCAATTGCTCCCCCAAGGGGGAGCTCCGACCGAAGGTCGGTGAGGGGGTCAATCCCCGTCTCAGCAGACCCCCTCCGTCCCGCTGCGCGGTCCACCTCCCCCTGGGGGGAGGAATTACGGAGCCAATTGCTCCCCCAAGGGGGAGCTCCGGCCGAAGGTCGGTGAGGGGGTCAAACCCCGTCTCAGCAGACCCCCTCCGTCGCGCTGCGCGCGCCACCTCCCCCTGGGGGGAGGAATTACGGGACCATGGCTCCCCCACGGGGGAGCTCCGGGCGACGCCCGGTCAGGGGTCGCAGACCCTTCGCGCCTGCAACCCGGCCGGTCAGTCCGCCAGTTCCGGCGCCGGGGATCGACCCGTCTTCGGGGACTCGATGACCGGTGCGCCGGGCTCGCGCTTCTCGCCCTCGATGTCGAAGGCCAGCTTGCCGTCCCGCAGCACCACCTTGACGTGACCGCCGCGGGTGAGCCGTCCGAACAGGATCTCGTCGGCCAGGGGCTTCTTGATGTGCTCCTGGATGACCCGGCCCAGGGGGCGGGCGCCGTAGAGCTCGTCGAAGCCGTTCTTGGCCAGCCAGTCCGCCGCCTCGTCGGTGGTCTCGATCGTCACGTTCCGGTCGGCCAGCTGGCCCTCCAGCTGCATGACGAACTTGATCACGACCTGGCGGATGATTTCCGGCGTGAGCGGGCGGAACTGGACAATGGCGTCCAGGCGGTTGCGGAACTCTGGCGTGAAGAGCCTCTTCAGGGCCTCATCGACCTCATCCGCCTGCTTGCCCCGGCCGAAGCCGATGGCGTTGCGCTGGGCGTCGGAAGCGCCGGCGTTGGTGGTCATGATCAGGACCACGTTCCGGAAGTCGACCTTCTTGCCATTCGCGTCGGTCAGGACGCCGTGGTCCATGACCTGCAGGAGGATGTTGAAGACGTCCGGGTGGGCCTTCTCGATCTCGTCCAGCAGGACCACGCAGTGGGGGTGCTGGTCGACTGCGTCGGTCAGCAGGCCGCCCTGGTCGAAGCCGACATAGCCGGGAGGCGCCCCGATCAGCCGGCTGACCGTGTGGCGCTCCATGTACTCGCTCATGTCGAAGCGCAGGAGCTCGATTCCCAGGGTCGAGGATAGCTGGCGGGCGGTCTCGGTCTTGCCGGTGCCGGTGGGGCCCGAGAACAGATAGCAGCCGATGGGCTTGCTGGGGTCGCGCAGGCCTGCCCGGGCCATTTTCATGGCGGCGGAGAGCTGCTCGATAGCGTCATCCTGGCCATAGACCGCGCGCTTGAGGTCCGTCTCCAGCTGGAGCAGGGCCTCGGTGTCGGACTTGGAGACCGACTTGGGCGGGATACGGGCGATCTTGGCGACCACGGCCTCGACTTCCTTAAGGCCGATCACCTTCCTGCGACGGCTCTCGGGCAGCAGCATCTGGCTGGCCCCGGCCTCGTCGATGATGTCGATGGCCTTGTCGGGCAGCTTGCGGTCCGAGATGTAGCGGGCCGAAAGCTCCACCGCCGCCTTGAGGGCGTCGTTGGTGTAGCGGAGCTTGTGGAACTCCTCGTAGTAGGTTTTCAGGCCCTTGAGGATCTTGATGGAGTCCTCGATCGTCGGCTCGTTCACGTCGATTTTCTGGAACCGCCGGACCAGGGCCCGGTCCTTCTCGAAGTGCTGGCGGAACTCCTTGTAGGTGGTCGAGCCCATGCAGCGCAGGCTTCCCGAGGCCAGGGCCGGCTTCAGCAGGTTCGAGGCGTCCATGGCCCCGCCCGAGGTGGCGCCAGCGCCGATCACGGTATGGATCTCGTCGATGAACAGGATGGCGTCGGGGTGGTTCTCCAGCTCCTTGACCACCTGCTTGACCCGCTCCTCGAAGTCGCCGCGATAGCGGGTGCCCGCCAGCAGGGCGCCCATGTCGAGGGAGAAGATGGTCGAACCGGCCAGGACCTCCGGCACCTGCTTGTTGATGATCTTGCGGGCCAGGCCCTCGGCGATGGCGGTCTTGCCCACGCCAGGGTCGCCGACCAGCAAGGGGTTGTTCTTGGTCCGCCGGCACAGAATCTGGATGCAGCGCTCCACCTCAGCCGAACGGCCGATGAGGGGGTCGACCTTGCCCTGCTTGGCCTTCTCGTTGAGGTTCACGCAGTAGGCGTCGAGGGCTTCGCCGCCGGTCTTGACCGCCGACTTCTCCTCCTCCTCAGAGCCCTTGACGGGCTTGGCCTCGCTGGCGCCAGCCTTCTTGGCGATCCCGTGGGCGATGTAGTTGACCGCGTCGTACCGCGTCATTTCCTGCTCCTGCAGGAAGTAGGCCGCATGGCTCTCGCGCTCGGAGAAGATGGCGACCAGCACGTTGGCGCCGGTGACCTCATCGCGTCCGGAGGACTGGACGTGGATCACGGCCCGCTGGATCACCCGCTGGAAGCTGGGGGTGGGCTTGGCGTCCTCGCCATCGTCGACCACGAGGGACTTGAGCTCGTTGTCGACATAGTTGGTCAGGGTGGTCTTGAGGACGTCGAGGTCGACGTCGCAGGCCTTCATCACCCCCACAGAGTCCTCGTCCTCGATGAGCGACAGGAGCAGGTGCTCCAGGGTCGCGTATTCGTGCTTTCGCTCATTGGCGAGGGCGACGGCCCTGTGCAGGGACTCTTCGAGCTGGCGCGAGAATGACGGCACGGTCGCTAGTCCTTTTCCATGGTGCACTGCAGAGGGTGCTGGTGGCGGCGGGCGGTGTCGATGACCTGCGCCACCTTGGTTTCCGCGACTTCGTAGGTGTAGACCCCGCAGACCCCGACGCCCGTCTGATGGACGTGCAGCATGATCCGCGTCGCCTCCTCCCGCGACTTGTGGAAGTACTGCTCCAGAACGTAGACCACGAACTCCATAGGCGTGTAGTCGTCGTTCAGGATCAGCACCCGATACATCGAGGGCCGCTGGGTGCGGGTCTTGGTCTGGGTGATCACTGCAGAGCGATCGCCCGTCCCCTGATCCCCCTGCTTGCGCTCGGCCATCCGATACGTCTCCACGGGCGCTTCCGGACGGCGCCCCTCAGACCACGATTAGATATGCCAACCCCCAAGGAATGAAAGAGGCATAGCGGAGAGGTGGGGCCCCCTCGACGCCCGGCGCCTCAGTTTTCCACACTTCCCTCGCCCCGTGGCGCCTGGGTCATGAGCCTTCGCGTGGCGGCTTTCGGGGTGGAAGCTCGCGGGCGGGCGACAGGATTCCCGGCCCGAATCGAGCGCGGATGGCGTCCGCGGCGCGCTCCGCCGCCAGTGTGCGGGGATCCTCGGCCGAGAAGAGGTCGCCACCGGCGGCGTCGGGAGCGGAAAGGTCCGAGAGGCCGACACCGATCAACCGAAAGGCTTCCCGCCTTCCGCCTTCCAGTTCTGCGGACAGGAGCTCACGAGCGGCGGCGATCAGGGTCCGGGCGGTCTGGGTCGGGGCTGGCAGCGTCCGCCGCCGGCTTCGGATACGGAAGGCGGGATCCTTCAGCTTCAGGGTCGCGACCCGTCCCGCCTGGTCGGCGGCCCGCGCCTGCCGGGCGACACGTTCGGCCAGTCGCACCAGGTGGGCGTCGAGCGCCGCCGGATCGCTGAGGTCGGTCTCGAAGGTGGTCTCGGCACTGATCGACTTGCGGACCTGCCCCGGATTGACGGCCCGGCCGTCCCGTCCCAGCGACATGTCGTGAAGACGAAGCCCAAAGTCCCCGAACCGGGTCGCCAGGGTCCGGATGTCTGCGCGGGCGATCTGGCCGATCCGCTCGAAGCCCGCCTTCTCCAGGCTCCTGGCCATGACCGGTCCCACCCCGGGCAGAAGGCGGACCGACCGGGCGGCGAGGAAGGCCTGCGCCTCAGCGGCGCCGATGACCGAGAAGCCCCGGGGCTTGTCGAGGTCCGAGGCGATCTTGGCCAGGAACTTGTTGGGGGCGAGGCCGATCGAGACGGTCAGGCCGCTCTCGGCCTCGATACGGGCCTGCAGGCGAGCCAGGGTCAGGGCCGGCGGGGCCTGGTGCAGGCGCTCCGTCCCCGACAGGTCCAGCCAGGCCTCATCGAGGGACAGGGGCTGAACCAGGGGGGTCAGGTCTCGCATCATGTCCATCAGCCGGCGGCTCTCCGCCCGGTACCGGGGGAAGTCCGGGGGCAGGACCACGGCCTGGGGACAGGCGGCCAGGGCCTTGAACATCGGCATTGCCGACCGGACGCCGAAGGTCCGGGCGATGTAGCAGCAGGTCGTGACCACGCCCCGCCGCCCACCCCCCACGATCACGGGCCGGTCCCTCAGTTCAGGATGGTCCCGCTTTTCCACGGAGGCGTAGAAGGCGTCGCAGTCGATGTGGGCGATGGACAGGGTGTCGAGCTCAGGATGGGCGATGCGCCGGGGGGAGCCGCAGGCCGGGCAGCGCGGTGCAGCGGGGCCAGGCGCCAGGCAGTCACGGCAGAGGGCCTTCACCTGTCCCAAAGCCAGGCTGCGCCGCGGACGCCGGAGGAGTCCCCGAAGCGGGGCCGGACGCCCTCGCATCGCCAGTCGTCGCTGAAGACATGGGGGCGAATCCGCTCGGCGAGCCCCTCCGCCAGGCCGGGAATCCCGCCGACGCCTCCGCCCAGCACGATGACAGCCGGATCGAGCAGGTTCACCACTCCGGCGAGACCGCGGGCCAGGCGTCCGGCGTGACGCTCCAGGCTGGCCAGGGCCTGAGCCTCCTTCTGCGCCGCCCGCTCCGCGACCGCCTCCGCCGTTAACCCGCGACCGTCGTCCCGCGCCAGGCCAGGGCCGGAGAGCCAGGTTTCAAGGCAGCCGCGGCGTCCGCACCAGCACGCTGGACCGGGCGTCTCTTCTGGTGTGGGTGAGGGCAGGGGGCTGTGGCCCCACTCACCGGCGATTCCATGAGCCCCCGTGACCAGCCGCCCGCACACGGTCAAGCCGCCGCCGCACCCTGTCCCGAGGATGACGGCGAAGACAGGGTCACGGCCCTGCGCCGCCCCGTCCCGGGCCTCGGAGACCGCCAGGCAGTCGGCGTCGTTTGCGTAGCGCACGGGACGACCGAGGCGCCGGGCGAGGTCTTCTGGAAAGGGCTGTCCGTTCAGCCAGGTGGAGTTGGCGTTGCGCATCCGCCCGGTGAGCGGGTTCACAGAGCCCGGACCGCCGATACCGATCCGCGCCGCAAGGGCGCCCGCCTGTCGCTCGGCCTCAGCCAGGGCCTCAGCCACGGCCTCCAGCCCCGCCTCGTAGGCGCCCGGCGTCGGGCGGCGGACCCGGGCCAGGAAGGCGCCGTCGGGCGACAGGGCCGCCGCTTCGATCTTGGTTCCCCCAAGGTCCAGCCCGAAGGCGATCATCGGCGGGCGGGCTCCAGAGCTTCGGCGATGGCCGCCTCGAGGGCCTCCCAGCCATCGACTCGCGGGTGGAGGTCGGGACGGCTGGGCGCCATGGACCTCAGCCGTCGATCCGCGACCGTTTGAAAACGCGCGATCTCCGGGGCGTGTTCAGCCACCGAATCGAGATTGGGGATCATGTCGTCGATGAAGGCCGCCGGTCCTCTCGCCTGTGCGGCCAGCTTCGCGGCCACCGGCCCCTTGAGTCCGCTGTTCACCAGGAGGGGATAGTCCATGCCGTGTTTTCTGAGCCAGCGCGCGCGCCCCTCCAGCGCCTGGCCGGGCGCATTGGTCAGAACCACGATGTCCGCACGCCGGGACAGGCGGGCCAGGGCCTCGGGGCCGCCTTCGGCGACGGGCATGTCCTCGACCGCATCCCGGAAGAAGGTCTGGAAATGGGCCTGGCCCGTCTCGATGTCGATGTGTTGGTCTTCGCCCGGTCGATAGATGTTCTGGAAGAGGGCGAAGCGGTCGAATCGCATCTCGAAGCCGTGGGTCGTCAGATACCGGGCGAAGCCCTCCATGAAGAGGCCCAGCACTTCATCAACGTCGACAATAATCAGCGGCCGTTCCCCGCTGACGCCGAGCGACTTCAGGTCCGGAGGCGGGAGGTCTGGCGAGGTGAAGGTCATGAATGTTGCCCAGATAACGCGTGCTTAAGGATATCCATGGGATAGCCAATGCCGGAAGGTGTTCCCGGGCCGCCCGGGGCGCCAAATGCAGGTCGGTGGACGGATGGCCAAGAAGGTCCTCATCGTCGAGGATAACGAGCTGAACATGAAGCTTTTTCATGATCTGCTCGACGCCGAGGGCTATGAGACCCTCCAGACCCGCGAGGGCCTGGAAGCCCTCTCCCTGGCCCGGGAACAGCGTCCCGACCTGATCCTGATGGATATCCAGCTGCCCGAGATCTCCGGCCTTGAAGTCACAAAGTGGCTGAAGGAGGACGATGAGCTGGCCTCCATCCCCGTTGTGGCGGTGACCGCCTTTGCGATGAAGGGCGACGAGGAACGCATCCGGCAGGGCGGCTGCGAGGCCTACATTTCCAAGCCCATCTCGGTCTCCGGCTTCCTGGACACCATCCGGAGGCTTCTGGACTAGGCCATGACCGCCCGAATCCTGCTCGTCGATGATATCGAAGGCAGCCGCCGGATCCTCGAGGCCAAGCTGAACGCCGAGTACTATCAGGTCTCGACCGCAGCCGACGGCGCCACGGCGCTGGAAATCGCGGCCCGGGAGCTTCCCGACATCATCCTCCTCGACGTCCTCATGCCGGGAATGGACGGCCTGCAGGTCTGTCGCGCCCTGAAGGCCGATGCGGCCCTGCGGCACATTCCCGTGGTGCTGCTCACCGCCCTGGACAGCCGCGAGTCGCGGCTCGAGGGGCTGGAGGCGGGGGCCGACGAGTTCCTGTCCAAGCCCATCGACGACGTCATCCTGTTCGCCCGGCTGCGCAGCCTGGCGCGCCTGAAGGTGATGATCGACGAGCTTCGCGAGCGGGAAGACACCAGTCGCAGGATGGGAATGGCCCCCATGCCCGGCGCCCGCCTTGGTGCTTCTGGCGGGCGTGTCCTGGTCGTCGACGATGATCTGGCCCAGGCCCAGGCCCTGGCGGCCGACCTCGCTGCCGAGCACCGCCCCGTCGTGGAGACCGATCCGGAGAAGGCCCTCACCTCCGCCCGGGGTGCGGTCGACCTCGCGGTGATCAACATCGCCAGCCGGAGCTTCGACGCCCTGCGCCTGGTTGCGGGGTTGAGGTCCGGCGACCCTTCGCGCCAGACCCCGATCCTCGCCGTCGTCGATCCGGAGGATCGCGGCCGACTTCTCAAGGCGCTCGACCTCGGCGTCAATGACCTGCTGCCCAAGCCCTTCGACCCGCTGGAGCTGCGGGTGCGCGCCCGGGCCCTGATCCGACGAAAGCGGTATGCCGACTACCTCCGGGAGACGGTCGCCCATTCCATGGAGCTTGCCGTCACCGATCCCCTGACCGGGCTCAACAACCGACGTTACATGATGAGCCGGCTGGACTCCCTTTTCGAAGCTTGCAGGGACGGCGGCGAGCCGGTCTCCCTCATGATGCTCGACATCGATCACTTCAAGCGTGTCAACGACACCTGGGGCCATCCCCGGGGAGACGAAGTCCTGCGCGAGGTGGCCGTCCGTCTCGCCGCCTGCGTGCGGGCGATCGACCTGCCCTGCCGGTACGGCGGGGAGGAGTTCGTGGTCGTCATGCCAGCCACACGCCTCAGTGATGCGGCTCGGGTCGCCGAACGCATCCGCGGGGCGATTTCCAGCGAGGCCTTTCTCGCCGGTGACCAGGAGATTCCGGTGTCGGTCTCTGTAGGAGTCTCTTCCAGCGAAGGCGGCGCGGACCGTCCGGAGTCCCTGCTCCGCCGGGCCGACGAGGCGCTCTACGAGGCTAAGTCCGCCGGCCGCAACCAGGTCGTGCTCCGCTCTCCAAGGGGTTGAGGAGAAGCCGTCCGCAAACGAAAAACGCCCGGCGGACGCCGGGCGTTTTCATGTTCGCAGGTCTTTTGGAACCTACTTGATCTTGCCTTCGCGGAACTCGACATGCTTGCGGGCAATCGGGTCGTACTTCTTCAGGACCAGCTTCTCGGTCATGGTCCGGGCATTCTTCTTGGTCACATAGTAGAACCCGGTGTCGGCCGATGAGTTCAGCTTGATCTTGATCGAGGCGGGCTTCGCCATGGTCGGTCCTCGCGGCGCCGGTCACGCCGGCAGGGTTCGTAAAGAGCGCGGGAAAATACGAATCCCGCGGACAAAGTCAATGCGCCTAGAGCTCCCGCGGACGGGCGGGGCCCATCCGGAAGCGCATGTAGGGAATGGGCCGGTTCGGGTTGTCCAGTCGTTCCCGGGTTTCCTGGATCACGGCCCGGGTCACGGTGGGCAGCGGAAGCTCCAGGGCCTCCTCCAGCTCGAACCAGGCGATCTCCTCCAGCTCGCCGCAGTCCGGCTGCCGTTCCAGGCTGACCAGGCGCTCGGCGTCGGCCATCAGGAACCAGGTGTCGAAGCGCTTGCCGACATTCGGAGGCGTGACGGCCCGGTAGATGATCGACAGGGCCTCGAGGTCTGGCTGGACGCCCTGTTCCAGGAACTCGCGCCAGGGGCCGGCGATCGGTCGCGGCTCTGCGGGTCGACCGAGCAGCAGGCCCGCCTCCTCCCAGGTCTCACGGATGGCCGCCTTGCCGAGGGCGCGGCCCTTGGTCAGGGGCATGTAGGCTTCGAACTTGCCCGCGACCTCGGGCCGAAGGTCGGTGGCGGCGGGCGCGCGGAAGTCGGCCCTGTCGATCCGCCCCCCCGGAAAGACCCAAAGGTTCGGCATGAAGTTATGCCCGCCATGCCGTTTGCCCATCAGGACCCGGGGCCTGGCGCCATCCCGGCGGATGATGAACAGGGTGGCGGCGTTGCGCGGGCGGACGGCCTTGGCGCCTTCGGGGCGCATCGGCGTGCGCTCGACGGCGCGGTTCGGCTGGAGAGTATCGCTCATGTTCGGAGTTTAGGCCCTGCAGCCCCCTCTGCAAGCGCGACCTTGCGGAACAGCGCTGGTCGTCGTTACCGGCGCTTTCCCTTTCGCACCCCCGGGGGAGGTCCGCCCCGACGGCGGGCGTCGACGGCGCCGGGGCGACGCGGCCCGCGGCCGCGGGGCGGGGGCGGGGCTCCGGCCACCGGATCGCTGAGCATGTCGAACAGAAGGCCGCCGGTGACCGGCGTCGCCTCTACAAGCCGAACCTCGACGCTGAGGCCCAGGGGCCAGTGCGCTCCGGACCGCTCGCCCACCAGGGCGTGGGCGGTTTCGTCGTGAACAAAGAACTCGCCGCCCAGGCGCGAGATCGGGACGAGGCCATCTGCACCGGTCTCATCCAGCCGGATGAACAGGCCGAACCGGGTCACGCCGCTGATCCGCCCTGAGAAGGTCGCGCCCACGCGGTCGGCCAGGAAGGCGGCCACATAGCGGTCGATGGCGTCCCGCTCGGCCGCCATGGCCCGGCGCTCAGCGGCGGTGATCATCTCGGCGGTGCCCTTGAGCTGGGCGATGTCGCGGTCCGTCAGTCCGTCATCCCCAAGGCCCAGGGCGCGGATCAAGCCGCGGTGGACGATCAGGTCGGCGTAACGCCGGATCGGCGAGGTGAAATGGGCGTAGCGGTCCAGGTTCAGGCCGAAATGGCCGATGTTGTCCGTGTCATAGATCGCCTGCATCTGGCTGCGCAGGACGACCTCATTGATGATGGCGGCGCTGGGGCTTTCCCGCGTTTCCGCCAGCAGGCGGTTGAAGCGGTCCGTCCGAGGCGCCTCGCCCTTGGACCAGGGCAGGCCGAGGGTGCCGAGGAAGTCGGCCAGGGCATGGACCTTCTCCAGGCTGGGCGTGTCGTGGACGCGATAGATCAGCGGCGTCTTTCGGGCCTCCAGGGTCTGTGCGGCGCAGACATTGGCCTGGATCATCATCTCTTCGATGAGCTGGTGGGCCGGCAGCACCGCCCGGGCCCGGATGGCGGTGATCTGGCCCTCCGCATTCATCAGGATCCGGCGCTCGGGGCTCTCGATGGCGAGGGGCGAGCGCCGGCGCCGGGCGTCGAGCATGACGGCGTAGGCGGCGTAGAGCGGCTTCAGCACCCGGTCCATGAGGGGGCCGGTGACCTCATCCGTCCGCCCCTCGATCGCGGCCTGGGCCTGCTCGTAGGAGAGCTTGGCCGCCGAGCGCATCAGTCCCCGGACGAAGCGGTGACCCGTCTTGCGCCCACTCGCGTCGAAGACCATCCGCACCGCCAGGCAGGCCCTGTTCTCGCCGGCCCGGAGGCTGCAGAGCCCGGCGGAGAGCCGCTCCGGGAGCATGGGCTCCACCCGGTCGGGGAAGTAGACGCTGTTGCCCTTGTCCCGGGCGGTGCGGTCCAGGGCCGAGCCCGGCCGGACATAGGCGGCGACGTCGGCGATGGCGACCCAGACCACCCAGCCGCCGGGATTTCCAGCGTCCTCGTCCGGTTCGGCGTAGACCGCGTCGTCATGGTCCCGCGCGTCGGGGGGATCGATGGTGATAAGGGGCAGGGCGCGCAGGTCCTCGCGGCCGGCGAGGTCGGGCTCGCGGGTGGCCTCCGCCTCCACCTCCGCCGCCTCGGGAAAGCCTGTCGGGATACCGTGGGCGTGGATGGCGATCAGCGAGGCGGCCCTCGGATCGTCCTCCCGTCCCACGCGCTCCAGGATCTCGCCCCGGTGCAGGCCGAAACGCCGGCCCCCGGGGGTCAGGCGGGCCACAACCAGGTCCCCGTCGCGCAGGTCGGCCGGAGCCGGGCCCTCAATCAGGACCTGGTCCCGCGAGCGCCGGTCCACGGGCTCGACACGGACCTGCCGGGCCGACTTGCGGACCACGCCGAGCACCCTGTGGACGGCCGCGCCCAGGCGCTTGATCAGCCGCGCCTCGGTCTCGCCCGCCTCGGTGGTCTCGAAGCGGACCAGCAGGCGGTCGCCAAGGCCGGGTGCGCCCGCCGCCGCCTCGTTGCGGTCGGGCGCCAGCCGCACCAGGGGCGCGTCCTCGCCCTTGACGAGGCGCACCAGGAGCTCGCCGTCCGGATCGCGCTCCACCACCTCGGCCACGCCCACAGGGGGCAGTTCCCCGCTGATGGCGACTCCCTTGCGACCCCGCCGTCCCAGGGCCCCGCTGTCCTGGAGCTCGCGCAGCATGTCGCGCAAGGCGATGCGGTCAGCCCCCTTCAGCCCGAACGCCCGGGCGATGTCAGACTTCTCGGCCTCTCCGGTCTCGCGGATGAAGGCCAGCAGGGTTTCGCGGTCGGGCAGGCCCTGGGGCGGGCGCCGGCCGTGGTCGGCGGTCCCGGTTCGGGCGCCTTCCGGGCGGCGGCGGGGCGGTCGGGGTCTGGCCATGGCCTAGACTAGACCCATTCTCAGGACTTTGCTCCGGGCTTTGCGGTCTTTCGCGCCGCCGCCTTCCTGGCGGCGGGCTTCTTCGCCGCCGGAGTCTTGACGGCGGTCGCCTTGGTCGCCGGAGCCTTGCGGGCCTTTCCCTTTGCCGCCGGGGCCTTGGCTACGCGGGCGGCCAGCAGTTCCACGGCCGCCTCAAGGGTCAGCTCCGCCGGATCGGACCCCCGGGGAATGTTGGCGTTCACCTGGCCATGCTTGACGTAGGGACCAAAGCGTCCGGACAGGATCTTCACGGGCGCGCCATCCGCCGGGTGGGCCCCCAGGTCCCGAAGGGCTGCGGCCTCGCCGCGGCCGGCGCGACCCCCGGCCTTCTTCTCGGCCAGCAGGGTCACGGCCCGGTTCACCCCGACCTCGAACACCTCGTCCACCCCCGGAAGGTTGGCGTAGACGCCGGCGTGCTGGACGAAGGGGCCATAGCGCCCGATCCCGGCCAGGATGGCGCCTCCGTCCTCCGGATGAAGACCCACCTCCCTGGGCAGGCGAAGCAGTCTCAAGCCCTTCTCAAGGTCCATGGCCTCTGGCGACCAGCCCTTGGGCAGGGAGGCGCGCTTGGGCTTCTCCGCCTCGCCCAGCTGGACAAACGGTCCGAAACGCCCGGACTTGAGGAAGACGGTCAGCCCGGTCTCCGGGTCGGTTCCCAGCTCGCGGTCGCCCGCCGGGGTTTCACCCTCCGCGCTCGGCGGACCGAATTTCCGCGTGTAGCGGCATTCCGGGTAGTTGGAGCAGCCGATGAAGGGCTCGAAGCGGCTGGGCTTGAGGGAAAGCTCTCCTGTGCCGCACTTGGGACAGGTCCGGCCGCCCTCGCCCGGGAACAGGAAGGGCCCCAGGGTGGTGTTCAGGGCCTCGATCACGTCCCGGGTCGGTTGCTTCAGGACCTCGGCGGTGGCGGGCTGGAACTCGCCCCAGAACTCACGCAGCAGGGCCTTCCAGTCGAGCTCGCCGGCCGAGACCTGGTCGAGCTTTTCCTCAAGCGCCGCAGTGAAGTCATACTCGACATAGCGGTTGAAGAAGGACTCCAGGAACACCGTCACCAGGCGCCCCTTGTCCTCGGGAATGAACCGGTTCTTGTCCATCCGCACATAGCTTCGGTCGCGCAGGACCGACAGGATGGAGGCGTAGGTCGAGGGCCGGCCGATCCCCAGCTCCTCCATCTTCCGGACCAGGCTGGCCTCGGAGTAGCGCGGCGGCGGCTCGGTGAAATGCTGGTCGGCCTTGGCCTTGCGGACTTCGGCGGCGGCGCCGGCGTTCAGCGGCGGAAGGCGGCCGCCATCCTCGTCCTCGGGGTCGTCCCGGCCTTCCTCGTAGACCTTGAGGTAGCCGTCGAAGAGGATGACCTGGCCGGTGGCTCGAAGACCTGTTCGGCCGTCCGGAGTCGACAGGTCCACCGTCGTGCGCTCGATCCGGGCGGACTCCATCTGCGAGGCCAGCATCCGCTTCCAGACCAGTTCATAGAGCCGGCCCAGGTCGCCCTCCAGGCGCAGAGATCCCGGGTTCCGCGCCAGGCTCGTGGGACGGATGGCCTCGTGCGCCTCCTGGGCGTTGCGCGCCTTTGTGCGGTACTGGCGGGCGCTCTCCGGAAGGTAGGCCCCTCCGAAAAGGCCCGAGATCACCTCCCGGGCTTCCTGCAGCGCCTCCGGCGCCGACTGGACGCCGTCTGTTCGCATGTAGGTGATCAGGCCCACGGTCTCGCCGCCGATGTCGACGCCCTCATAGAGCTTCTGAGCCGCCTGCATGGTCCTCTGGGCCGAGAAGCCCAGCTTGCGCGCCGCTTCCTGCTGGAGCGTCGAGGTGGTGAAGGGCGGGGCTGGCGAGCGCCGGGCGGGCTTCTTCTCCACGGCCGAAATTGTAAAGGCGCCAGCCTCCACCGCCTTGCGCGCGGCCTCGGCGGCGTCGGCGTCCTCCAGGTCGAACTTGGTCAGCTTCCGCCCTTCGTGCACCGCCAGCCGGGCGGTGAAGGGGGCGCCGGCCGAGGTCATGTCGGCCTCCACCGTCCAGTACTCCCGGGTGAGGAAGCGCTCGATCTCGATCTCGCGGTCCACCACCAGGCGCAGGGCCACCGACTGGACCCGGCCGGCCGAACGGGCGCCCGGCAGCTTGCGCCAGAGGACGGGAGAAAGATTGAAGCCGACGAGGTAGTCGAGGGCCCGCCGGGCGAGATAGGCCTCCACCAGTTCCATGTCGATCTGGCGGGGCGACTTCATCGCCTCGGTCACGGCCGACTTCGTGATGGCGTTGAAGACCACGCGCTCGACCGGCTTGTCCTTCACCGCCCGCTTCTGACGCAGCACATCCAGGACGTGCCAGGAGATGGCCTCGCCCTCACGGTCCGGGTCGGTGGCCAGGATGATGCGGTCCGAGACCTTGGCCGCCTCTGCGATCTCCGACAGGCGCTTGGCCGCCTTGGCGTCGACTTCCCAGGACATGGCGAAGTCCTCGTCGGGCCGGACCGAGCCGTCCTTGGGCGGCAGATCGCGGACATGGCCATAGCTCGCCAGGACCTTGTAGTCCGACCCCAGGTACTTGTTGATGGTCTTGGCCTTGGCGGGGCTCTCGACGATGACGAGGTGCATGCAGTTCCTTGGGGCCCGCTGGCCCTGTGAAGGGGCGGGAAAGTGGGCCGCGGAGGGGGCGGCTGTCAACTTGGCCTGAGGAAGCGGCCGGCCTCAGGCCAGGGCCGCGCCCCCTCCGGTTGTGAAGACCACGCGTCCGGACAGTTCCAGTTCGGCCAGGGCGGCGTTCACCTCCGAGGTCGAGAGGCCTGAGAGGCGGACAATCTCGTCCCGGGGCGCAGGTGAGGGCGACAGCAGGGCCAGGATGGTGTCCCGCGCGGTCTCCGGCGCCGCCTCGGCCAGCCCCGGCCCGGCCGCCGTCGCCGGTTCGAAGGGAAGGTCGGGTTCGGCGAGGCCCGCCAGCCCGGCCAGGCTGCGAAGCACGTCCTCAGCGCCCTCGCAGACGGCGGCGCCCTGCCGCAGAAGGTCATTTCCGCCCCGGGACCGGGGATCGAGGGGCGAGCCAGGGACGGCGAGGACATCGCGACCCATCTCCGCCGCCAGCCGCGCGGTGATGAGCGAGCCGGACCGCAGTTCGGCCTCCACGACCACGACGGCGCGGCAGAGGCCGGCGATGATCCGGTTGCGCCTGGGGAAGTCCGCGGCGGAGGCCGTGCGGCCGGGCGGGTTCTCGGAAACCATGCATCCTCCGGCGGCGAGGATGGCGGCGTAGAGGTCGGCGTGCTGGGCGGGATAGATGTCGTCGACCCCGCCGCCGAGGACCGCCGCAGTTCCCGTGGCGAGGGCCCCCTTGTGGGCGGCGCCGTCCACACCCCGGGCCAGCCCGGACACCACGGTCAGGCCTGCGGCCCCGAGATCGGCGGCGAGGGCGCCGGCGAACCTCAGGCCGAGGGCCGAGGCGGCCCGCGCGCCGACAATGGCGACGCAGGTCCGTTCGAGTGGGCGGGGATCTCCCAGCACCCAGATCAGGGGCGGCGGCGGGTCAAGGGCGGCCAACAGGGCCGGGAACCCGGGTTCGCAGGCCAGGAGCAGGCGTGCGCCCAAGGCGTCTCCCGCTGCGATCTCGTCTTCCGCCTGCGCCGGCGTCTGGGGCGCGATGGGCGTCATCCTTCCGACCCTGCGGGACAGGTCGGGCAGGGCCTCAAGGGCCAGGGAGGGATCGCCGAACCGCCGGATCAGTTCCCGGAAGGTGACGGCGCCGACGCTGGGTGTCCGCGCCAGTCGCAGCCAGTCCCGCCTGAAGGTGTCCGGCCGGTCCGTCACGGCGCCTCGGGTGGAGGTTCGGGCGGGGCCGCAGGCGGCTTGCCGCCACCGATCCGGGGTTCCTCGCCCTTGAGGATCCGCCGCAGGTTTTCCTGGTGACGCACGAAGATCAGGGCGCCCATGAAGAGGGTCAGGGTCACGATGGCGTGGGGGGAGTGGAAGACGAAGAGGGCGAAGAGGGGCGCTAGGGCGGCGGCCGTGAGGGCGGCGAGCGAGGAGATCCGGAAGAGGAGGGCCATGACGACCCAGGTCGCCGCGGCGGCCAGGCCGACGGGAAAGGCGGCGGCCAACAGGGTGCCAAAGAAGGTCGAGACCCCCTTACCGCCCTTGAACCGCAGGAAGACGGGGAAGAGGTGACCGAGGAAGGCCGATCCCGCCGCCAGGGCCACGAGGGTATGCCGGGTGGCGTCCGGCGCGCCGCGGGTCAGCAGGACCGCCGCCAGCACGGCCAGGGCGCCCTTGCCCCCGTCGCCGAGCAGGGTCAGCAGGGCCAGGTCCTTTCGGCCGGACCGCAGGACATTGGTCGCCCCGATGTTCCCCGAGCCGATGTTGCGGGGGTCGCCGGCGCCGGCCAGCCTCATGCTGATGACGCCGAAGGGCGTGGACCCCAGGAGGTAACCCCCGACCATGACGGCGGCGATGACGAGTGATTCGTTGGGCATGGGCGGCGGGCTCCTCCGATAGCCCGGGCAGTCTAGGTCGCCGCCACCCCCGCGTCACCCTTCAGGCGCAGACAAGCACGCACGGAAATGTTCGTCAAATGTTCCTTTTTTCGTAGAGGCCTCAGGCCGCAAAGACCGTCCGTCCCGCGACAAGGGTCCTCTGGACCGCGCCCTGCAGCCGGCGGCCGTCGAAGGGCGTATTCCTCGAGCGCGACTTCAGGGCGTCGGGGGCTACGACCAGGGGCGCGTTCAGATCGCACAGCACCAGGTCCGCAGGTGCGCCGCGTGAAATCCTCCCGCAGGGCAGGCCCAGCA
>Ga0315900_10002967_pt1 | contig 25262 bp, 29 predicted proteins | sample LakEriMetagenome_FD_203521 | JGI IMG/M metagenome (GOLD analysis project Ga0315900, IMG submission 203521) | Freshwater fungal communities from buoy surface, Lake Erie, Ohio, United States - Buoy 12 MA114 | ecosystem: Environmental > Aquatic > Freshwater > Lake > Lake biofilm | place: USA: Lake...
CAGTATAGAAATCTGTAATAAGTAATCAGTCTAAAGCAGAAACATAAAGGACGCAAGTTATTTTGTGTTTCCTCCTCTGCGTGAGGAATTAATTTATTGTCTTTTAGCAATAACCAAAGCAACAAGTAAATTAGGCACCCAACAAAGCCATGCAAGGTATGGATAGAATACTACAAAAGGAGTTCCACTAGCGAAACCTATCCCCAAACCAGTTCGTAAAGTAACTGCAGCAAATGTGAGTGCAAAATTGATAAACATCCAATATTGGTGTGCTTGGATATTTTTATTTTTGATGGAATGATATGCTTTATATCCTGTGACTAACCAAAGTATGGCCAAAGTGAAAAATCCTGAATGAGAAATCATGCCACCAAATGAATATTGAGACATATACAAACCAGAAAGTCCCCCAATTAATACGCTTATCAGATAGATTTTACCTAGCAATCGATGCACTTGTATCTTATTTAATCTGAACTTTTCATTGAATTGGAAAGGTCCAATAGCTAAAGCGATGAGTGATGCAAAAATATGCAAGTAGATACCAATAGGGTGTGCTTGAAAATTACTTTTCATACCAGGGTGAACTGCAACGCCAAGTTCAAGAAATGAATATACAACTAGGGCATATAAGGTTACAGATATGGATAAACTTAAAATTAGAAACTTAAATATTTTGTTCATTTATAAGTAAATAATAAAAATTATCCTTTGGTAGAAGCTAATTTCCAAATACTATAAGAGTGAAACGCCGCAATAAATAAATTACTTATGATTACGGGGTTGGTTAATGTACCAACCATGATGGGACTTAATACTTTATAAACCACTTGAACTAATAAAAGCGCCATTACAAATTTGGGATCAAATTTGAATAACAAAACTGCTGAGAATATAAGAATAGCTAGATATATAGAAAGAAGTATTCCGCGAGCAGGTGATTCAATCCCAAATGAATCATTCACCCAACTAAATTTAAGTAGCAAACTAGTACATACAGGAATTAGTACTAGAATATTAAGTATCAGTGATAATTTCGGGAATAGTATTTGATTTGAATCCATAGATTTATTATTTATGCTCGTCAATAATTTTCTGTAATTCAGCTGGGATCTCCATTTTCTGAAGTGGCGGCACATTAGCTCCTCCTGTATTGCCAACTGGGATCTCCCCCACAAAAGATTTAATTCCACCAACAAGCAAACGTGGAATTTGTCCAACTATCTCTTTTAGGTCTTTTATTTTGATTCCAAAAAGGAACATTTTCCAATGAACCAGGGTATGATGGTATGGATAGGGTTGGCCAAGTATATGGGCTCTTTCAAGATGGTGCCAACTTGCTGTGAAATTCTTATTTGATAGATAGTTTTTAGCAATTTCTAATTCTTCAAGAAAGAATGGCTTTAAAGCCTTAGGCATATTTGTATGAATTTTCATATTTCAAAAGTACATTTTTAATGTATTTTTTAGACTTTCTGATCGTATTTTTGACTTAGACATACCAAAATGACGTCTAAATGACGTCTATTTGTCACTCATTTATTCATTTACTCATATCATATTTGCAAATGGAATTTGGCGTAAGATTAAAAGAGATTAGAACAAGTTTGAATTGCTCTCAAAAAGAACTTTCAGAACAGACAGGATTAAACCTCAGAACAATTCAAAGAATTGAGAATAACGAGGTTAAGCCGAGTCTTTATTCCTTAAAAGTGATTGGAGAGGCATTAAATACCGACTTATCTGATTTTGTAAAAACATCTGAAGCCAAACCCTATGAATTTAATTTAAACCTTAAAATCACAGATATGAATCAATTCTTAAATGACTTAAAAACATTAGTCATCAACCACTCAAAAACAATCTTTATAATTGTTTTGGTAATTTATCTTTTCACTAGTTATACTGATATTAAAGCAGGCATAATGGACGCGTGGGGCGGTAAATAATCTATTAATTTTATTTATGTACTAGATAAATAATTTAATTTTCATTAGTTATTTTCCCCTAAGCATCTTCAATTAAAGGAGTTTAACAATTTTTTTAATTATTTCCACTTATAGAATCTTTTGCCCATTTATCCTTTATTAACTTTGGATAACTGGTTAAACAATATATTTTTAATTTTAAAAACAACCCTTATGAAAAAGATCTTATTAAGTGTATCGTTCCTATTTTCTTTGGTGCTTTTCTCAAATCATCTTCAAGCACAAACTGCCGATGAAATTATTAACAAGTATGTTACTGCTATTGGTGGGAAAGACAAATGGGCTCAAGTGAAGTCAATGAAAGTATCAGGTTACATTGAAGTTCAAGGCATTAAAATTAATTTTTCGCAACAAGCTATTCAAGGAACTGGTGTAAGAGTGGATGCAGAATTCCAAGGACAAAAAATCATTGATATAACCACTCCGACAATGGGATGGTCTCAAAATCCATTTGGTGGAAAGTCTACATTACAACCAATTTCTGAAGAAGAACTACAGCAAAAATTAGACGAATTAGATATTCAGGATGAATTTGTTGATTATGCCTCTAAAGGTTCAACTGTTGAGTTTATTGGAAAAGATGAAGAAGATGGCAATGAATTTTATAAAATAAAAATGCTTACAAAGAATAAGAATGAAAGCGTTTATTTTTTTGATGTAAATACATCTTTAATTTATAAAGAAGAAAAAACTGTTAAGCAACAAGGTCAGGAAATTAAAATGACAACTAAGTTGCTTGATTATAAAACAATACCATTTGGCATCAAAATACCACATAAGTCTGAACAAATGGGACAAGTTTTAGTAACTGATAAAATAGAAATCAACCCAGTTATTGATGTAAATGTTTTCAAAGGAAAATAATATGATAAAGTACAAATTTATTTTAGGAATATACCTATTACTAGGTATTACTATAGTGCATGCACAAAATCCGACTTCTTCAGTATTGACCAACTCGTCTTTCTTTCAATCAATGACTGCAAGAAACCTTGGTCCCTCAACAATGAGTGGTAGGGTTACTAGTATTGCAGGTCTTACCATTGATAATCAGATTAATTTATATGTGGGTACAGCTGGTGGTGGTATATGGAAAAGTATGAATGGCGGTATTTCTTTTTCGCCCATTTTTGATAAGTACTGCCAATCAATAGGTGCTTTAGCCATTGATCCAAATGCTTCTAAAATTATTTACGCAGGAACTGGTGAAAGCAATATGCGTAATTCTGTATCAATAGGTGATGGGATATATAAAAGCACAGATGCTGGATCTAATTGGCAAAAAATTGGATTAGATAGTACGGAACATATTAGTAAAATCATTATCGATCCCTCCAATTCAAAAAGCATATTTGTTTCTGTACCTGGTCCGCTATGGAGTTCAAGCAAACATAGAGGACTTTACCACACTAGTGATGGCGGTAAATCATGGAATAAAATATTGTATATAGACGAAGAAACTGGTTGTGCAGATATTGCCATGAGTCCTACTAACTCAAATGTTTTATTAGCTACTTTCTGGAGGTTTAGAAGACAACCATTTTCTTTTAATTCAGGAGGAAATTCAAGTGCTTTATACAAATCTGTAGATGGTGGAAAAACTTGGAAAAAAATAGAAGCAGGTTTGCCAGAAGGAGACCTTGGTAGAATTGTAGTAACAATCAATCCATCAAAACCAAAAGAAGTATTGGCTATTGTGGAAGCAAAAGTGCCTGGATTATACCAATCTCAAGATGAAGGGGATACTTGGACTAAACTTGCAAGTACCGACAATATTACTGCTAGACCTTTTTACTTTAGCACACTTGAATTTGATCCCAAAGATCCTAAACGTGTTTATCGACCTGCATTTGATTTTCAATATTCAATTGATGGTGGATATGCATGGTCTAATACAATCATTGGAGATGTAGTTCCACACGCGGATCACCATGCTTTATGGATTAACCCCAATAATACCAATACTTTATATTTGGGTACGGATGGTGGGGTATATGTTAGCCAAAATAAAGGAGTTTCCTGGTCTTTTTTGAACAACTTACCAGTTGGTCAATTTTACCATATTTCTGTTAGCAATGAAAAGAATTTCAATGTTTATGGAGGATTACAAGATAATGGATCTTGGATGGCGCCAAGTTCATCACCAGGGGGTGTTTCAAGTACTGATTGGAAATTTTTAAATGGCGGGGATGGATTTTGGGTACAACCATCTCCTATTAATTCTAATATTGTTTATGCTGAATCGCAAGGTGGTGAAATCAATAGGATTAACCTTAGTAATGGATTAAGTTACGGTATTAAACCTCAAAGAAACCTTGGGGAAGATTTACATAGATGGAATTGGAATACCCCTATAGTTGTTGGAAAGAGTACCAAGCGTGTAGGGGGGTACAATTTATATACAGCCAATCAATACTTGTATAAATCCACAGACGAAGGAACTAACTGGACTAAAATATCTCCAGACCTTACCACTAATGACATCAATAAACAGAACACTGAAAAAAGCGGTGGGATTACTGGAGATAATACAAGTGCCGAAAATCACTGTACCATTTTTACTATGACGCAAGATCCTAGAAATGAAGATGTGATTTGGGCAGGGACAGATGATGGACATTTACAGTATACTAATAATGGTGGGAAAAATTGGACTAATTTATCTGCTAATATCTGGGCTGCAGGTGTTCCAAAATTTGCATGGATTTCAAGTATAGAATTGTCTTCAAAAAATCCAAATAGAGTGTATGTGACTTTAGATAATCATGCCTATGGTGACCATGCTACTTATGTAGTTGTGAGTAATGATGCAGGGAAAACATGGAAAAAATTTACATCTAAAGAGTTTACAGGATTTGCTCATGTGATTAGAGAAGACCTTGTACAAGAGAATCTACTTTTTTTAGGAACCGAAATGGGTTTGTTTATTTCAATTGATGCAGGTGCCACTTGGATGAGAAGTAAATACCAAAATATTCCTTGGTATGCCCTTGTAAGAGATTTAAAAGTAGTGCCACAAACTGGTGATTTAGCAATTGCTACGCATGGTAGAGGTATTTATGTACTTGATAATTTAGCATCACTTAGACGTCTTATACAGTCAGATCTTGCAAAAGACGTACAGTTTTATCCTGTTGCTAATTTTAAGTATGACTTTGCACCACAAGTACCTTCTGACGATGGAAATTTAGCAGGATGGGTTGCAGGTAACAAAGCAAACCTGCCTGCATTTGAATATTATTTGAAACAGCGTTCAGAACAATCTGTAAAAATTGTTTTGTATGATGCGAATAACAATAAAATCAAAGACATCAATGCATCCTCCAATAAAGGACTCAACAGGGTGTATTGGGGACTTGATCAAAATCCATGTAAAGTAGCCTTGGGTGGTTTTACAGCAGGGTCAAGTGTTTTATTCTCTTCTGTATTAGGTCCTAAAGTTAAAACCGGAAAGTATAAAGCTGTTTTAGAAGTAGGTGACCAAAAATTTGAACAAACATTTTTGATTGAGCCAAATGATGAAAAAGGTTTTACAGCAATTAAAATCAATCAACTACATGAGCAGTCTATGCGCTTGTTTAGGTTACATGAAAAATTAGCAGTACTTGTAGATTCTTTAGACCGCTCTATTAATCTACTTTCAAGCAAGACTAATAAATTTTCAATTGAAGTAGAAAAATACAACGCATTAGATAGTTTAAGAAAAGAAATCATTGAAACCAAACGTAAAACTGTCTTTTTTGATGAATTCAAGTTCCGCAGAAGATTGAGTGATGTATATTTCTCACTTATTTTAGGCATTGAACCTTTTTCTCCTTCAAGAATTGGTGCTATTAATGTACTTGAAGATGAATTTATTAAAATTGAAAAAACCTTCTATGGTTTAATGAAGTAGTTTATATTTATTGTTTCAGTATACCAATAAACAAAGGACTTACGTTAAATCGTGGGTCCTTTGTTGCGTGAGGAAAACACCCCCTGAAATCGTTCAAAATTGGTTTATATCCGTTTTTACATCTAAAATCTACCCTTTATCTAATTTTTTTTGCGTGAGGTTTGCAATTGGGTAACTTTATGTAAAATAAAATAGTTTAAAAATGATGAGTTGGGATATATTTGGCTACATAGGAACAATCGTGATTTTATATTCATTCTTAATTGAAGATATTTTCAAGTTGCGTTTAATCAATTCAATTGGTTCAGTCTTCTGGATATTGTATGGAATTGGCATTGTTGCCTGGCCTACTATCATTGTGAATAGCTGTATTCTTTTGATACACACTTTTTGGTTTATAAAACATAGAAAAGACTGGCGGTCTTAATCCATGATCATAATAGCGGCTAATTGTGCAATTGAATCCCAAAGATTTTGTAATCGCACATTTTCATTTTCTGAGTGCTGGTTATTATCATGATTCACCAAGCACAGATTAATCACTTTCGCATTAAGATGTTTCTCAAAAAGGTACAATGGTAAACTACCTCCTGAGGTAGGCTCTAATATGAGTTGCTTATTTGTAGCGGATTGAACTGCTTTGATCACTTGCTGTGAAATTGGAAGATCTATTGGAGTTCTTTGTGCATTATAACCTCCATTGACCATATTGAATTTAATAATTTTTGAATTTTGTAATCTTTCTTCATCAGTAGGTGCACGATCTAATACCAAGAATCCTTCTTCAATGATATGCTTTCTTAATAAATCAACTTGCTTTAAATAATCAGTTCCAAGTACTTGACGTAAATCAAGTGTAGCTTTAGATTCAGTCGTAATTACATTACTTGCATTGTCTTCTACATCTGCGCATCTAATCCCATTGATATTGAGTGAAGGCCATTCGAAAGTTTCAAATAGTGTTCTACCCCCTCCCTCAGGTTTATTGATACCTAGTTCCTTTTTCATTTGTGCATCAACATTAGGAATTGCACTGAATGCTTGCTTCTCCGATACTGTAAAAGGAATCACATCATCATAGTATCCTTTGATCTTGACCTTGCCATCCTCGTCCTTCATACTTGCAAGTAATTTGGACATGATTAAACAAGGATTAGGCGCCCAATTACCATAATGACCACTGTGAAGCGGGCGCTTTGGTCCATATACAGTAAGATCAACATTCACATCTCCTCTTACTCCAAAATCAATCATAGGTAAACCTGATTGATGTACAGGGCCATCGCCTATCAACCATAAATCAGCTTTTAATAACTCTTTGTGTTTTTCCAATATTTCTGCAAGATGTAAGGAGCCAATTTCTTCCTCGCCCTCAAAGAAAAATTTTATATTATTATTTAGCTTTACGCCAGTTTTTACCAATGCATCGTATGCATTGATGATGGTCATCACACCAGCTTTATCATCCGAGCTACTTCTACAAGAGATTCTCCATTCTGGATTAAAGGCCTGTCCACTTGCAGGGAATGCAATGATCTTTCCAGATTTTTCAATGGATTGATCTAATAAAACAGGTTGATAAGGTTTAACACTAGGATGCCATTTTTCAGGATTTACTGCTTGTCCATCATAATGCGCGTAAAAAATGATGGTTTGTGTTGCACCAGGCACAATGACTTCGCCATATACAGCCTTTGGACTTCCTTTGGTGTTGGATTCTAATAATTTTGTTGGTATGCCCCTCTTCTTTAACATGGCTTCAATGAAAACAGCATTCTTATCAATATTAACTTTATCCAAAGCGTAATTGGGAATGGATAAAAGACTAAAATATTCTTTTAAAATTGCGCTTTCATTTTGGGCGCGAAATTTATTTACTTTGTCAATTGAATTTTGTGCGTCAGCCAATTGGCACACAAATAGTAGAATTATAAAAAGGGTCTGTTTCATATCTTATGATTTAGTATCAAGTGCTTTAAGTTTATCTTTAAAGTAAGAAGATGTAGGATAGTATTTCATTGCCATATTCAATACTTTTCTTGCTTTTACTGCGTCAGGGTACCTATCTGGTGAAGTAAGATAATGCACAAGAATTTCAAAAATATCTAGTGGCGGGTTCATTTTTAGACCAATTTTTGACTCAATTTCTTTAAAATGAGATTCAATTAAGTCTGGGTCTTTCATATAATCAAAATGACTTTTATGGTAGCCATCAAAAATAAACAGAAGTCCATTGTACCAACTCAACATTGGTATAGAAGAATGATCTGTGTTGGGTATATAATCTACTTTGTATTGCAAATTTTTTGAATTGACCGCTCCCATGGCTTTACCAATATTAAATATAGCATTCGTATGAAATTGAAGACGTCCTCCATAACTAATTGAATCAATCACACTTACATAATACTTACGCATCTTATCAGCAGGTAAGTTTTTTAGTAATGTTGGTGCTTCGTTGACATATTTAGCGCCATCCCACCATAAACTTGGGTCAATTGATATCGTCGCATTGAATAAATCTGGATGTTTCAAAAAAGTATAAGAAGCAGTTAAGCCACCAAGTGAATGTCCAATATAAATTCTAAATGGATTTGTTCTATATTGCTTTTCAATATAAGCGAATACTTCTTCCTTCAAGAATTTTAAGAATTGCTCACCACCGCCACTACCTTGCATCATCAGTTTTTGTTCTGGTGTTTTTGCTTCTTCTCCATTAGGTTGTCTTGTTGATGCATTAGGTGTTAGGTCACGAAATCTATTTTCAGTATCCACGCCTACTATAATCATTTCTGGAATTTGATAATTTACATGGTCTTTCTCGCTCATAAAACTTACAACTCCAGTGACTGGAAAAAATGCCGACTTGCCATCCAATACATATACTATAGGATAGGTTTGATTTGAACTTGATACATCATTATAGGAGGCTGGAACCCTTATCCAGATTGTTCTTTCCTCACCCATAATGCGCGAATTAAATTTTATTCGAACACCATTTTCTACTGGTTCAGATTTAAATTGCTGGGCCAAGGATAGCAATGGCAATAGCATTAAAAATAAAATTGCTTTTTTCATATAAGTTTTATCTTTAAAAAATGGCTTTAAAATTATTGATTCAAATTGCTGAGTGTTTTTTCAAATTGGTCAAGTAGTTTGTAAGAAGCTATTCCAGCTGTCCCATTACTCAATGATATCAGTGTATATCCATTTTGTAAATCCCGCACTATATTATTTTTAAACCCGTTCCAGCTTCCAGAATGGGAAACTTTCTTTCCTGGCTCATTAATGATCCATCCGAGACCATACACCATCTTTGGCTTTTCTTGAACAATAGCAGGGGTATAGGCTTCTTGTAATATTGCTGGTATAAGTATTTTGCCATTTCTCAATGCTTGATCCCAGATAAGAAGATCACCCACTGTAGAATAAATATTTCCATCTCCAACAACTTCATCCAATGAAGTAAGATCAAATGTATTCCAATAACCATCTTTATATTTCATACCATAAACCCTTGATTTTGGTGATATTCGCATCTGAACGGTTTGAACATAGGTATTTTTAAGTCCCAGTGGTTGTACGATGCGCTTATTTAATAATTCCGAATAGGTTATTCCACTAATATTTTCAAGTAGCACTGATAAAACTGCATAGCCAGTATTGCAATAATTGAATTTTTCACCTGGCACTGAAATTAAAGCTGGCTTGTATTGAGCAATAAGCCTTAATAATCTTTGATTGTCTATTGTATCATTTATTTTGAGGGTATCTTTTATCCAATCAAAATATTCAATCATACCATGTGTTTGATTAAGCAAGTGTCTAATGGTAATATCCTTATACGGGAAAGTAGTAATATACTTATTTACATTGTCATCCACTTTCAATCGACCCTCTTGATCGTACATTAAAATTAATGAAGCGGTGAATGTTTTTGAAATGGAAGCAAGATTAAAAGCAGAGGATAAATTAAGTTGATGATTTGTTTTACTGTCTGTAAATCCAATACTTTTTTCATAAAGGGTAACCCCATTTTTTGCTAGAAGAATATTGCCATTAAACTCTTTTAGTTGATGTAGGCTATCAATTGAATTATTAAATTTTTGAATAAGTTGATCTATTGATTGTGCATGCACAATTGTTGAACAAACAATTGAGATAAAGACACTCAAAAATGATTTAATCATAGTGGTACTATTTCAATAAATGTTTAAAAAGTAATACGATAGTTAAACCTAAGAAAAAACTAAGAAAACACCTAACTGACACCACTGCGTGAGGAAAATACGCCCTGAATTTAGGTCAAATCCCGGTCTCGCTATTTGAAAATCAAGGACTTACGTTAAATCGTGGGTCCTTTGTTGTTTCTGCGTGAGGTTTGCGTAAGGTTTTGCGTGAGGTTTTTGTCATTTCTTAGTTCAAGTTCAGAAGAGGGAGCCAGAGTGCACAAGGCGACAGAAATGTAAGAGGATTTAATGAATCATTTCAAACTAAGTAGTTTTAAGTTCATCATAGTTTGTTTATTAAGCTCATCAATCAAAAAATATTTATGGCTTAATCCTGTTAATACAATAATTCTTTTCCCTTTATGAGTAAAAGCAATATCTAAAATATTTTGTACCATAAAACTATTTCGAGCCTTTCCGAAATTCAGATCTGATATATATTCATTCAAAGTAATAGAATCTATCATATATTTTCTTGCAAGAGGTACAATAACATTTGATTCCATTTCTTCCATCTTTTTTGATTTATAATAAATAACAGGTAAGTTTATTTCTTCAAGTGATTTATTATAAATATCATCTATGTAATTATTATGAAGATCGGCATATGCTCTATATTTTAAGCTATCTTCATTATTTAATTTGCTTTGATAAAGTTTAGTAAAAAAAGTATCATTAATTCTTATACTTTCTTTTACATAGTTTTTCTTTGCTATTCTTTCTTCTTTTGAATAGTGTTTCCTTGAAATATTTTTATTTATATCGTTTTCCCTTGAAGTGAAGCTAGTATCAAATCCTAGTATTGGAATTAGCCTATTTTTCTTATTATAAACTTGTAGGGCTAGCTGTTCTGTTCCACCAGAAATTATTTTTAGTCTGTACGCTGTTCTTAAACCAAATACGCTTATAAAATCCTCACTTTGCTCCCATAATATCAGATCTGGCTTATTTTTTTCTAATAACTGGTACAATTTATTATAATTAATCTTCTTGGTTCTACTATGATTAACACCAATAATCAGTATTTCAGTTAGCTCTTCACTCTGCTGAGCAAATGAAGATAAATTGCTTATAAATAAAAAACAGATAATTAGTAAATTCCGTTTCATTTAGATGTCATTAATTCAATAAAATCGTTAGTTAAGTGAAGGTATTAATTAAAATATATTTTAACCCCCAAACCCCCTATTAACTTACCTAAAGCCAACCCTTTAAAATCGTGATATTGACATACTGAATCATCGTATTATTGTTGCATCTTTCGTTGGTGAGGGAAGTTAGACTGCACAAGTAATTTGTATTTGCAATCTGTGTCATGAAAACACCCCCTTAAATCGACTGAAATCGGTCGTTTTCGGTTTTGTGAAAACATAACTAATTACAAATCAATGCCTTCATTTTCTCAAAAAATATTCATAACCCTGAGGTCACGAGTTCAAATCTCGTTCTCGCTACATGTAAATCAAGGACTTACGTTAAATCGTGGGTCCTTTGTTATTTCTGCGTGAGGAAAACCTGTTTTTTAATAAAAAATGGATGGTAACTAGTAAGGAATTTTAGAGTCCAAAAACGCCTTATTTTAAGTAACTTTATAGTCAATTCTGATTATGAATATTGCACCAGTTTTACATAAAGCGCCACTAAAATCATTTGACGAAAAAATGAATGATTTGGATTATTGGTTAGCTCAACCTTTGATAAAAAGGCTTGAAGCGGTCACATTTTTAATATCTCAAACTGTAGATTTAAAAACTACTAGGATGGATAAGTCACATGTAGTAAGAAGAAAACTGAAAGCATGACATTAGCCCAAGATTTTGAAGATTTTGTAAAGCTCCTTAATAAACACCAGGTTGATTATATGGTGGTTGGTGGCTACGCATTAGCATTTCATGGCAAACCAAGACATACAGGAGATTTAGATATTTGGATCAATAGTTCAGAAACTAATGCAGAAAAATTAGTAATTGCAATTAAAGAATTTGGTTTATCAAGTTTAGGTCTAACTAAGTCTGATTTTATGCAAGAGGGTTATGTTACACAAATAGGATATCCGCCTTTGAGAATCGACATTTTGAATACGATTGATGGTGTAAAATTTGAAGATGCTTTTCCAAACAAATTACTTGTTGATGTGAATGGGATTGAAGTAAAGTATATTGGACTTAAAGAATTTATAGTTAACAAAACTGCATCAGGCAGAAGTCAGGACATTGCAGATTTGAAAGAGATTAAGAATATTAAGAAGCAGTAATTTATATCTTTCAAACACAATACTTGTGTAAATTAGAATTACAAAATGAGTAATCTACAATATTTATTGAGCGCCAAGAAGGAATTTGAATATTATAAAAAATTGGGTGAAAAAACATTCGCCCAACTCACAGACGAGCAACTTTTTAATCAGATTAATAGTGAGAGTAATAGTATTGCGACGATTATAAAACACTTACGGGGTAATATGCTTTCTCGTTGGACTGATTTCCTAACTACTGACGGTGAAAAAGAATGGCGAAAAAGAGACGATGAATTTGAAAACGATATTAGTACTCGCAAAGAGTTATTAGTGAAATGGGAAGAAGGATGGTCTTGTTTATTTAATGCACTTGATTCAATTTCGGATGATGACTTATCAAGAATTATCTATATAAGAAATCAAGGCCACACTATTTTAGAAGCTATCAATAGACAACTATCACATTATCCTCATCACATTGGTCAAATTGTTTTTATTGGAAAGATGTTGAGTGATAAAAATTGGAACTCATTGTCTATTCCTAAAGGGAGTTCAAAAGAATACAATCAAGATAAATTCTCTAAACCAAAGACTAATCAACACTTTACAGACGAATTAAGAAACAAGAATACTTAGCCATTCCATTTTTGTATTAGTGACATACTAAATATTTTATTATAATCACGCTGCGTGAGGAAAACACCCCCTTAAATCGGTCCAAATCGGTTGATTTCGGTTTTGTCAAAACATAACTGACTATAAATCAACTCCTTCATTTTCTCAAAAAATCTTCATAACCCTGAGGTCCCGGGTTCAAATCCCGGTCTCGCTACATGAAAATCAAGGACTTACGTTAAATCGTGGGTCCTTTTCTATTTCTGCGTGAGGTTTTTTACTTTTACCAATACAATAAGTATTCATGGAAATACAAAAAGAATTAAAGACGAATTGTGATGTTCCTGCACTTTGGCAAGAGCACAAAAAAGAGTTGAGAAACTTCATTTTAAAAAGAGTAAAAGAGGAAGATTTGACAAATGATATTTTGCAAGATGTTTTAATGAAAGTTTATAATTTTTGTATTTCAAAATCAGGGGTTAGAAATATTAGAAGTTGGCTTTTTCAAATTGCACAAAATACCATAACCGACCATTATCGAAAGCAATCAAAATTCACCAACTTAGACAACCTGACTGAATTTGAAAATGAAGATCCAAATATTGCTTTTAGCGAAGCTGCAAACTATATCTTACCAATGCTTAACTTCTTGCCCAAGGAATATTCAGTCCCTTTAAAATATGCCGATATTGATAATATGAAACAGGCAGATATTGCTCAAAAACTAAACCTTAGTTTACCCGCAACAAAATCAAGAATACAAAGAGCAAGGCAATTGTTGAAAGCTGAGTTTATTACTTGTTGCCATTTTAAAACAGACAAACTAGGCAATCTAATTTCCTTTGAAATTAAAGACAGTTGCGAGCCATTGCAAAAAGTTAAAAAAGATTTACAAAAATAATTTGCATCTTTTTAATACTCCCCGCGTCTTGATAGTGAATTTAAAATTATTCACTATTTAAATGCAGAAAAATGAAAAGATTTCACGTTCACGTAAGAGTAAAAAACCTTAATGAAAGCATTGAATTTTATAATGCTTTATTTAACACACAGCCAGCTATTGTAAAATCAGACTATGCAAAATGGATGTTGGAAGACCCTAGAATAAATTATGCGATTTCCACAGGACACAGCGAAAGCGGGATTGAGCATTTGGGTTTGCAATTAGAGAACGAAGCAGAATTGCAAGAAGTCTATGAAAATATGCAAAAAGCAAAGGGTACAGTTAGAGAAGAAGGTGAATGTACTTGTTGCTATTCAAAATCTCAAAAGAGTTGGATAACTGACCCACAAGGTGTTGATTGGGAAGCATTCTACACCCACGGTACAGCCACAGTATATGGAGAAGGAATCAATGCAAGACCTGCCCCTGAAGTTATGGAGCAATGGAAAGGCAATGATGGTAAAAATGCGTCACTTTAAAAGTAGTAGACATCCCTATTAAAGTTTAGTTGTATGTCATTTTTCTAGAAGTTCAACCCTTTAATTTCCTAATAGTCACATACTCAATCATCGCATTATAGTTGCTTCTCCTCTGCGTGAGGAAAATGCCCCCTAAAATCGACTGAAATCGGTTAATTTCCGTTTTGTGAAAACATAACGCATTACAAATCAACGCCTTCATTTTCTCATAAAATCTTCATAACCCTGAGGTCCCGGGTTCAAATCCCGGTCTCGCTTCATGAAAATCAAGGACTTACGTTAAATCGTGGGTCCTTTGCTATTTATTTCCAAAGGCCGAATACATCCAGATAGTTTTTTCTTGTTGTCTTATGTAGTCACTCATTAAAGATGAAGTCCCTTCGTCATTCGCTTTATTGGCGATACTTAAAATTTCTCTCTCTAATTTAATCAATGTGCTAAGTGATGTAATAATTGCTTCGATACTTTTTGTAGCACTGTCAACATTAGTTAGTTCCTTAATTGTAGCAATTTTGATATAACTGCTAAATGAATGAATAGGGGTGCCTTCTAGGGTTAAAATTCTTTCAGCTATTTCATCTACTTTTAAATTTAGATCCGTATAAAGCTCTTCAAATTTGATATGCAATTCAAAAAATTTATCCCCTTTAATATTCCAATGTAGCCCTCTTGTATTCATATAGAATATTTGAGTATTTGAGAGAAGTAAGTTTAATTTACCTATTAAGTCTGCTGCGATTTTTTTCTCTATTCCAATTTTATTTGTTTTCATCTTTTTTGATTTCTACAAAGTTACATCTTGTAATTTTATTTTTACGTGACATTAATCACTTTTTAAGATATGATTGTTGAATAGTTTTGTTGTATATAAATATAAAAAATAGTTTATGAATTCATTTTGGAACGAAAGATTCAGTGAAAACGAATTTGTGTATGGAGAAGCACCTAATGTATTCTTTGCAGAAACATTAAGTACATTAAAGCAAGGTGTTATTATATTGCCTTGCGATGGAGAAGGTCGTAATGCTGTTCATGCCGCAAGTGAGAGCTGGGAGGCTTTGGCATTTGACTTAAGTGAAGCTGGTAAGGCGAAAGCCGATCACTTAGCTTTAAAATATGGAGTGATGATTGATTTTCAAATAAAAGATGCGGCAACTGCTTTGTATCCGAATGATTCTGCAGATGTTGTTGCAATAATTTACGCTCATCTACTGCCTAAAGTTAGAAAGCAACTTCATCGCAATGTATTTAATTGGTTAAAGCCTGGTGGCAAAGTAATTTTAGAGACATTTTGTCCAGAGCAGTTAAAAAATAGTTCTGGAGGTCCTAAGGACATTGAAATGCTTTATACTAAGGAAATCCTTTCCGAAGATTTCAAAGACTTTAGTATTGATTATTTGGAATATGAACATATTCAATTGAGTGAGGGCGAATATCATGAAGGTCCAGCAGATGTTATAAGGATGATTGCAACGAAGGCTTAGATTTTATAATATCTTTTGCTTAGTTTTTTATTTTGTAAAAATCCCTGCTACTAAAAAACCCATTAATGCCCCATACAAACTGCTATTAATGGGTTTGGAGGTTATCATGCATGTTCCGCTAGAACATCCAACAAATTTCCAATATAAGAAACCAGCTAGTGCACCAAGGATAATGCCTATTAATTCTCGTTTATACTTATGAAATAGTAAAGTCATTTTATTTAATTTTTGATTCAAGTCCAAACCAAGAACCACCATTATATACTTCGATACCTGCAGATTTTAATACAGATTTAGCCATACTGCTTCTGGCTCCACTTTGACAAACTGTGATTACGGGTTTATTCCACTTTTTAATAGTACTGATTTCTCTTTTAATCGTATTAACAGGAATATTTTTGGATCCCTTTATATTGCCTCTGTCAAATTCTTGAGGTGAACGTACGTCTAAAATAATGGCACCTGCCTCTGTGAGTGCTTTAAAATCAGTACCAGGGCCAAATAGTTTTTTGAAAAATGCGAACATATTAATTATTGTTTTATGATATTATTTAAACTAAAAATTCCTCCTTCTTAGTATTCTATTTTACTTTTACAAAAGTATATAAACTCAATACCATATTGAGTGATATATATCACATATATCTTATTTGAAGGAATGTAATATTTGTCACAAAGAGGCAGTTTTCATTGCTTTAATTTTGTAGAAATACTAAACATGAGAAAATTACTTTCTAAAATTGATTATACACTAACATTTAGATTATTACTGAGTGCTGCTATGTGTTATACAGGCTTCATACAAAATGATTACATGTCAGGCATCTTTGGCTTATTCTTGGCTATATATGCAATAATAGGTGCAAAGTATAAAATTGGTTGTGGATACAGTGGATGTACTTATACCCCAAGCTATAGATCAAAATTGAAAGTAGATGAAGAAGTTAATCATATTGAGTTTACCGAAATAAAAAAATAATTATGTCCAGTCCTGAAACATTTGCAACAATTATCAATGGCGATTTACCTGTCTTAGTGGATTTTTTTGCAGAGTGGTGTGGCCCTTGTAAAATGATGCCTCCTATTTTGGAACAAGTGAGAGATAAGTTAGGGGGTAAGATTCGTATTATAAAAATTGATGTAGATAAAAATCAAAAACTAGCTTCGAAGTTAAATGTATCTAGTGTGCCAACGCTCGCCATTTTTGTAAAGGGTGAAATTAAATGGAGACAGCCTGGTGTTCAACAAGCAAATACATTGGTTCAGCTATTAAATAAGTATGTAATTTAATAACATACCTCTGCGTGAGGAAAACACCCCCTGAATTCGGTCCAAATCGTTCGTTTTCCGTTTTGTCAAAACATAACTAACTACAAATCAACGCCTTCATTTTCTTAAATAATATTCATAACCCTGAGGTCACGAGTTCAAATCCCGTTAAATATTGGGTCTTATTTTGTTTTTACCTGAGGTTTACGTGAGGAAAACCTGTTTTCAGATCATTTATCATATATTCTATGTAATAATACAATACCTTTCAGAATATGTATGCATATATATTTTTTGCAATATTTATAGTGTCGTTATTTTCAATATTTGAGAATATAAAAGGGCATCAAAAAATGTCATTTTTTAAAGTCCATTTACAAATAGCTCTATTTTTCATTGCTCTTGGATCTTTTTTGTTTTTTTTAGATGAGATTGGCATTAACGTATTAATATATGTAGACATTGCTCGAGTTTTTGGGCTCATTGCATTGGTGAACATCTTTTTTATTTTAGCAAATAATAAAATCCCAAGGCTGGTAATTTATTTTGAAATACTTTTTGCTGTGGTTTTACTAACTATGGTCTACAATGGTTTTAAATATATTGCAATTAAGAATGGGGTAATAAATGTTCAGCTAAATTTTATACAACTGTTTAATATATTTATCATTAATGGTTCTTTGATTGCCTCTATGTTTTATAATATTTTCAAAATTCATAAACAATTAGACAAAAAAAATATATATCACTTAAAAATTAGAAATTGGACATTCTTTTTATTAATCATAGTTATATCAATGGTACTATGGGTGATAACAGCATTTATATTGGATAAGTATCATATTGCTAATTTAAAATCTGATACACGCGTATTAAATAGTATGGCTTATTCTCTCTTACTTGTATTTGTATTATTTAGGCCTAGATTCATAGACGAAGCCAATTTCTCATATTCAATTAGTAAGTTTTCACCTCAGAAGAGTTTGATTAATGCTCAGGATTTTGATTTTCTGTTTTATTTCAACCACTACTATTTAAATCTAGATGCGAATATTGACGATTTTGCTTTAAAACTAAACCATTCTAAAGTAGAGGTTTTTGACTTTTTAAAAATACAGACTAGCGATAGTTTCACTGATTTGATAAACAGAAATAGAATCAAATATTTCACTGATCTTCTTAAGTCAAAAAAACAAGATTCATTTACAATTGAAGCATTATCTGAAATGTCTGGCTTTAAGAGTCGTAAAACTATGTACAATACTTTCAATAAGTATCATAATATGACTCCATCTGAGTTTATCAATAAGCTTTAACTACTTGATTTACAGTTGTGTAATTGAAGTTACACAATGTGTTGAGTGTTTTCTACAGCCCCAATTTGGGGCTTCTTTATTCTAGCCTCATATTCACCGAATAGAAAAAAATCTAAATATTCTATTCATTTAAATATGTACGCATGAACAAACGACCTCCTTTATTTGAGAAAATATTAATTTATTGTATTATTCTTTTATTATTTGTTCAGGAAGCGAATGCGCAAACTTTAACTAAGAAGCAACAGGATAGCGCTTTCTTACTTCATCCTGGTCAAGAGCGCCTACGTAAAATAAAAAAATCTATTGCAAAGACCTTTGTTGATTTTGTGGGCAATGATGTTTCCTTATATGGCGCATTAGATTTTTCTAAACAAAACATTAATGATAATGCCATAACAGCACCTATTAATTACTTATACAATACTGTGAATAGTAATACCTATAATTCTGGCTTTAGTGGAGGCTTTAGAATTGATGGCATTTATAAAGAAAAACACCGTTATGCTTTAATGTTTGGTTTAAATAGAATTGCGGCAGGATCTAATTACAAGAATATTCATACGCTTTTTCCTTTTATAGAGGATTTTACCCATTTCAAGGCTGATAATGCATTCACTACAATTAGTATAGCGGCACATTACAAAAAGCTATTGCCCGTGAATGACATGAATAAGTATAAGTTTTATGCAGTCCTTGGGCCCAGCTTCGATTATAAAATTTCAAAAATTAGTGATGCAAACCTAATCAATGGTGCAGGTAATAGGGCATTTATTAACCTAGACCTAGGTGCTGAATTTGACAACAAGGGCTATTATATTTTATATGGCCATTACAAATTTGGTAATTATATATCAAGTTCAACAGTACCAGTGCAATTGAACCGTTTTGAAATTGGAATGAGTATTAAAACCAAAGATTTATTTTAAACCTATTCATTGCAATATCCATAAACTAAAAATCCATTATGAAAACTTTATTTACAGTATTACTTGCGGTTATGAGTTTAACATTATTATCATGTAATAAAGAAACATCCACTACTCAAACTGATGTTATGAATAATTTACTTACCAATAAAAATTGGTACTTAGATTATAGTATTACAGAGGGATTGACTTCAACTACCCCTGTGGTCTTGAAATCATACGTAGGACAATCTACCTACTTCATAACCTACTTAAAAACTGGAGTTACCAAAGACTCCGATGGCATCACTGGTACTTACACAGTTGAACTTATTAATGGCCAATCTCAAATCCATATGCTACTAAAAACTAGTAATGGCAACCCCTTTGAAGTTATTTATAATATTGTTTCAGTGGGGGAGTCTAATATGGTCTTATCTAAAGTTATATCTGGCCCAGCTACTAAATTATACTTTACTACTAAGTAAAAAATAGAAAAAATGAATCGATTAATTAAATATTTTATTCTTCCTGCAAATTTTTTATTATTTGCCATAGCCTTCCCCAAAAGCCTAAAAGCCCAACTATTAACTGGGACTTTTATCATGAGTAGTGTAGGTGGTATTGAAAACACCTCTAACAATAGCATGGCAGTTACTTTTATAAGCAGTGCCACTTGTTTAAATGTACAAAATGGTAATGCTGTATTAACAGGTGATAGAGGTACAGGCAATTTTGCAATTAACTGTGAGGTTAAAACTATTTTTAACGGTTTAGGTATTAAGCTATATCCTAATCCGGTGATTTCTACTACCAAAATAAAATTTATCAATCCCCCGCCTTTTAATGACCAATTTAATATTAGTATCTGGGGGGCAGATGGTTTCAAGATAACAAGCGGGAAAGCCACAGGTTTTGAACTATTTCAAGGTATGCCTTTGGACTTTAGTATGCTTCAAGCTGGCACCTATGTTATTCAAATAGAATCAGAAAAATATAGAGACGTTTTTAAGTTTATTAAATCAAACTAAAACTATCAAGTCAACAAAAAATATTAACAAAAATCACAAATTGAAATTTAAAACTACTATTTTGAAATTTACAAAACAACACACACATAAAAAATTTATACTAACACTTTTATTAAGTATTAGTATTGGACAGTTATTTGCGCAAACAACGAATGGTATATTTTTCCAAGCAGTGGCTAGAGATAACTTTTCTAATCCGGCTAAGGATAGAAACATTTATGTACAATCTACCATCATACAAAATACCACTACAGGAACAAAAGTATTAACTGAAGTACATAAATCTAGTACTGATGCAATGGGTGTTTTTAATATTACTATTGGTAATGGACAAAGAACTGGGGGTGTAGCAACAAGTATTACTACAATTGATTGGTCAAAAGGCCCTTTCTATTTAAATTTAAAAATAGCCATTACTCCTTTTAGTGCAAGTGACAATTGGGACTATACTAAAGAATTAGTAGACATAGGAACTACTAGTTTTGGAGCTGTTCCCTTTGCATTTTATTCTGCAAGTTCGGCTAAAGTGAGTGATAAACTTGACGCTACAGATACCACCAAAATGTTGGCAGTGTATGCCAAGGCAATGGCAGTTCAGTCATTGGCAACAGATGTATCTACTAAATTAACTGCTGCTGATACGCTAACGATGTTAGCACCTTATGCGAAGGCTGCCTATACAATCGACTCAAACTTTTTTAGATCCCAGTTAGCTACTAAGTTAAATATTACCGATACTATTAATTATACCAAACAAAAATATACCGATTCTGCTTTTTCAAAAAAGTTAAATATTGCTGATAGTAGTATTTATGTAACGCCATCAAAATTGACTGCAAATTTATTTGATCAAACACCTATCAAAAATGAAATAGCTACCAAGTTAAATATTGCAGATAGTACAAAATACGTCACACCTACAAAATTAGCTGCAAATTTATTTGATCAAACACCGCTCACAAATACAATAGCTACTAAGTTAAATATTGCTGATAGTACAATATATGTGACCCCAACAAAATTAGCTAGTTATTATACATCCAGTGCTAGTAGTGGAACAACTATAGATACTTCAAGTTTATCTAACAGAATTAATTTAAAAGCTAGCACAACTGATGTAACAAATGCGATCGCATTAAACACATCTGCTATTACAACTAATACAAATGCAATTACAGCAAATACTACAGCAATAGCTGCAGAAGCTACTACAGCAAGAGCTGCTGAATTATTGCTCACAAATAGCTTTAGTTCAAATACTTCAAATATTACTTCAAACACTGTAAGTATCACTGCAAATACAGCGGATATTATCACGAATAGGACAACTATTGCAACTAACACGACTGCTATAATAGCAAATACAAATGCTATTACTGCTAACACAACAGCAATAGCTTCAGAAGCTACTACAGCAAGAGCTGCTGAATTGGCACTTACAAATAGCGTTAGTTCAAATACTGCAAGCATTACTACAAACACAGCGGATATTATCACTAATAGGACAAATATTACTACAAACACATCTGGTATTGCAACCAACACGACTGATATTAATACAAACACAACAGCAATAGCTGCAGAAGCTACTACAGCAAGAGCAGCTGAATTAGCATTAACAAATAATATTAGTTTAATTACAACAAACACAACAAGTAATACGAGCGCAATTGCTGCTAACACTGCTAGTATACTAACCAACAGTTCAGATATTGAATTAAGATCGCCAATTATATCACCAACATTTACTGGCACCCCTACTGCGCCTACAGCTGCAGCAGGAATAAATACAACACAATTGGCTACCACTGCATTCGTAAATAATGCAACTTCAAATATTAATGCGAGTTCAATTTCAGGCACAGTTGCGCTTAGTCAAGGAGGAACAGGACAAACAACTATTGCTGGAATAAAATCAGTATTGGGATTGGCATCATCAAAAGTGGCTATTGGAGCAGATGCGGGTCTAACAACTCAAAGCTCAGGAGCTTCTGCTTTTGGTGGTGGAGCTGGTCAAACAAACCAAGGTGCATATTCTGTTGCAATTGGTTATGTTGCTGGTCAAACAAATCAAGGCACTTTATCTGTCGCTGTTGGAAACAATGCAGCACAGAGTGGACAAGGCTCACAATCTGTTGCAATTGGGTATGCGGCAGGTCAAAACAGTCAAGGTGCAAATGCTGTCGCCATTGGAGGATTTTCAACTTCTTCTTTTACTAATTCAATTGCAATTGGATATAAGGCTACGACTACTGCAGCAAATACTATTCAATTAGGAGGTGATGGAGTCGTATCTGGCTCAACTGCCATAACCAATGTTAAAACAACAGGAACACTTACAGCGGGAACAGTCACTTATCCAAATGCGCATAATTCAACAGCTGGGCAATTACTTAGCATTAATGCAACTGGAACAGCAGCTTGGACTACGCCAGCAAGCAGTGGTGGCGGAACGCATGCTATTGGGGAAGTATATGGTGGAGGAATTGTAGTTTTTACCTGGGATGGAGGTACACATGGATTGATTGCTGCAATATCGGATTTAGGAAAAGCAAAATGGAATGATGCTTCGGTTACAATGGCTAGAGCTAACGGTATTGGTGCTGGACTTAAAAATACAACACTAATTATTGCAAATCTTGGATATAATGCTGGGGCATCATATGCGGCAAAAATGTGTAATGAATATTCTGTAGATGTAACTGTTGACGGTAAAACTATAACTTATGGAGATTGGTATCTGCCGTCCTTATTTGAGTTATCTCAATTTATTTTGAATAAAAGTTACTTTACGGGATTACCTACTCCAACATATTATTATTGGTCTTCTAATGAATGGACTAATGTATCCTACCCAGATAGAGCAATGTATGTTCGACATGATGGTTATATAGATCAATCGCAAAAAAATAGTGCTACTCATGCATATGTAAGACCCTTTAGAATGTTCTAAAAAATATTTATGAAAAAATACATCACCTACTTTACGGTCATCCTCTCCCTTGCTGCCTGCATTCCTCCTGGAAAGCTATCGGAGTCATTAGATGCTAATAGTAAGCTTAGTAGCAGGTACGATAGTTTAAATAATAAACTAAAAGACACACTCACTACTTTTAGTAATAGCCTTAGCAGTTTAAAAGGAAATATTAATACTTTAAAAGACAGTCTTATTTACTACCGCAGCTTACTAGCAACCAGGCCAGCACAAAGTCAGGGTGATATGTTTTTAAACCAAATGTTTGGCTATTCTTTATTAAGTACATCCGAATTAGCGGGCATTAAATCTGCTAGTACTACTAATGAAGCAGGCAATGCTTGGTTAGAAAGCTTCAAAGCTGATGTAAAAAAATATTCAGTAGCTGACGTAGATATTAAATTAAATAAAGGCTATGTATTTATAGACATTCCATCCAATATCGTTTTTGCTAGTGGAAGTTCAACGGTTTCAAAAAAATCAATTGAAATGTTAGGGGGTATTGCAAGACTATTAGAATCGCAGCCCAATTTGAATTTTTTAATTGAAGGACATACCGATAACAAAGCCTATAAAGTAAATAATATAGATAACTGGAACTTAAGTGTAAACCGCGCAGCAGCGGTGGCTAAGATTTTACAAACTAAATATAAGATTGATCCAAAACGAATGATAGCTGCAGGCCGAAGCGAGTATTTGCCTATGGATGACAACAATACTAAAGTAGGCCGTTCAAATAACAGGCGTATTCGAATTGTATTAATGCCAATGGTGAAACAACTAATGAATTTTAAAAATTAATATGAGTATTAAGCCCATAAAATTATCTAGCAGAGAAACGGAAGTATGCAATCTATTATTAGCTGGCAATAGTACTAATAAAATAGCCGAAGTATTAAATATAAAATGCAATACTGTATCTACTTACAAAAGGTTAATATTTAAAAAAACAAATACAAATAACTTAATTCAATTATATGAGGTCTATAAATATGCTTAATATAATGCTCTTGCTAACTTTTTTTATAGGAACTAAAATTAGTGCACAATCAATTAGCTTATATACTTTTAATAATGGTGGTGGATTCAGTAATACAATTGAATGGAGTATAGGGGAGTCTGTTTCAATTACAAATTTTATTAGTAATGGTTTTACTTTAAGTACGGGTGTATTACAACCTATATCTAGCACTTTAACTGGGATTAACGAATTAGGATCATCCGTTTTTGGTGATCAAATAACAATAGGTCCGAATCCAACATTTAATTTAATTCATGTAAAAGCAATATTTAATGAACCAGGCAACATATCATTTCAATTAGTTGATAGTAAATCTGCCAGTGTGTTGAATCAACAACCTATCACTATATATAAGAGCTATGAAAAAGACTTTTTTTTAGAAAAGTTGCCTTCTGGAATATTTTATATGAAAGTATATTTTAAACCAACCAATGGGAAGGCTAAAACAGCGGTTTATAAAATAATTAAATTATAAATATTTAAGAATTAAGATAAGAATTTCTATGAAAAAATATAAAGTATTAACTCAATTTTTAATGGTAATCGTTTTTGTTTCATTCTTGACCAATTTAAATGCACAATCAGGTTTAAATTTTCAAGGTGTAGCCAGAACAGCTAGTAATTCAGTCATTGCTTCTCAAGACATAACTTTAAAATTAAGTATTCTACAAGGAAGTGCTACAGGTTTAACTGAGTACATTGAAGTTAGAAAAGTTACAACCAATGCACAAGGTTTGTTTACAGCTGTGATAGGTGATTCTTTAACAATTAGTACACTAGGAAAATTTTCGGATATTGATTGGAAACTTAGTCCTAAGTTTTTAAAGATAGAGCTTGACCCAGCTGCTGGAAATAATTTTATCTCTATGGGAAC
>Ga0315900_10002968_pt1 | contig 25250 bp, 18 predicted proteins | sample LakEriMetagenome_FD_203521 | JGI IMG/M metagenome (GOLD analysis project Ga0315900, IMG submission 203521) | Freshwater fungal communities from buoy surface, Lake Erie, Ohio, United States - Buoy 12 MA114 | ecosystem: Environmental > Aquatic > Freshwater > Lake > Lake biofilm | place: USA: Lake...
CCCCTCGGGCAGCACGCTGGCGTTGGCGTTGTAATTGTTGATGACACCGTCGTAGTCGCCCTTGGCAAACAGCGCCTGGACGACGCCGACCAGGGCGATGCCGCGGTTGGCCGCGCTGGTCTCAGGCAGCTTGAGCGCACGTTCGAAAAGCGGCACGGCCTCCTCCGGCCTGCCCAGCTCGGCGTGAAGCACCGCCGCCTTCACCGCCGCCTCGGAGACGATGGCGTTGTCCTTGCTGGACTGAAGAAGCTCCGTGAACAGCGGCAGCGCCTCCGTCTTCTTGTCCTCGGCGAGGTAAAGGGTGCCCAGGCTCAGCAAGGTCGCCTCGCGGTAGGGATTGTCCGTCTTCACCGCCAGCACCGCGTTCAGGGCTGCCGACTGCCGCTTGGTGTCGCCAAGCATCTGATAGGCCCGGGCCTTGTTGAAGCTGGCCGCCAGCCTGACCTGCGGCAGGGGGCTCTTGGACTCACAGAGGGCAAAAAGGCGGGCCGACTGGTCAAAGTCACGTGCGTTGAAACGCATGGCGCCCAGGCGATAAGCGGCCGACGGCGCGCCCTCGCTGTTTGGATAGCGGTTCACCACTTCCTCATAGTAGGTTTCCGCCACCTTGAGCTGGTCCAGCTTCATGTAGCACTCTCCGATGCGGAACAGCGAGGCCGGAACATGACGCCCCGAGGGGTAGGTCTGCAGGTACTGCCCGTAGGACTGGGAGGCCATGCTCCACTCTCCCCGGTCATAGGCGAGCGTGGCGTAATCAAAAAGATCTTCCTCCGGCCCCCGGGGGCGCGCAGGCTGGGCGGGACGGGTTTCGCCGGGCCCCACGGGAATGGCCTTGGGCACGGAACGTTCGTCATCTTCCACGGGAACGGCGCGCGGCGCATTCTGCGCGGTCAGCACGCCGGGGCGGGAGGCAAGGACCAGGATGACCAGGATGACAAGGGCGGCCAGCGGCAGGGTGTTCAGGGGGCGAAACATGGGCGTCTGGGAAGTGGCGGGGCTCATGTCACCTCACGGCTTTTTGGGGGCGTCAGCAGCCTCGGGCCTGCGGGTGGCGAAGGCGATGTTCCAGATGCCGGCTTTCTGGCAGATGTTCAGCACGTTGACCACGAACTTGTAATCCGCCACCTCGTCGCCGCGCAGGATCACCGCCTGGTCCTTGTAGACCGCGACGATGTTCTTCAGCTTCACCAGCAATTCATCCTCGGAAAGCTCCTGGCCGTTCACGATGATCTCGCCCTGGGTCTTGATGTTGATGATGATCTCCCCGACGTTGCGCGACTCCTTCTCCTTGCCCTCGTCGGCGGCGGGCACGCTGATGTCCATCACCTGCTCGTTCTTCGCGTAATGCGAGGTCACGGCGAAGAAAATCACCAGCAGGAACAGCACGTCCACCAGCGGCGCGAGCTGCATCGGCGTGGGCTCGATGGAATGTTGTTTGCGGAAGTTCATGGAGCTTCAGTCGGTGGCTCACTCCGGACGTCCGGCGGCGGCGCGTGCGGCGCGCTTGTACTGGACGGCCAGCAGGGCCATGATGTGGGTGGTGGCGGCCTCCATCTCCGAAATCAGACGGTTCACCTTGCCGCGGAAGATCGCGTAAAAGATGAGGGCGGGGATGCCGATGACCAGGCCGGAGGCCGTGCACAGCAGCGCCTCGGAGACGCCCTGGGCCAGCCCAAGCTGGTTGCTGCCGCCATACTGGGTGTTGGAGATTTCGTGGAAGGTCGTGATCATGCCCAGGGTGGTTCCGAGCAGGCCGAGCATCGGGGCCACCGCCCCCACGTCCCCGAGGTAGGCAATGCGCGCCAGCAGCAGGCTGGACTGGCGGTTGCCCTCGGCCTCCGTGACCTCCTTCACCTCCTCAAAGCTGGCGGTGGGGTTGCGCGTGGCGAAGTCCAGCGTCTTGGCGGTGATGCGCGCGATGCATTCATTGCGCCGGTTGCACACGGCCAGCAGGCCCAGGTAGTCCTGCTTGCGGATCAACGCGTCCGCCGAGTTCATGAAGGCGTCGCTCACCACCGTGCCCTGCCTGACGGTGAAGGAAAACAGCACGATGAAGAAGGCCGTGACCATCGACAGGCCGATCAGGGGATAGGCCATCACGCCCGTGCGTTCGACAAAGCCGTCCAGCGTCAGCGCGGCGGCATAAGGGTTGTCGGCGGGCGATGAGGCGGAGGCGGCCGCCGCGGGAGCACGCGTGACAACGGGCTGCGTGTCCTGCGCCGCGACAGCTGCGGTCATCCAGGCAGACACTACCGCGATCAGGGCGAGGACGGGAATTTTTCGGGCGGACATGCGGGCGCGACAGTAGGCGCTCGTTCCTGCCTTGCAAGGGGGGAGACAGAATCTGCCACTGGCCCCTGGACGACGCCTGTCCGCCCGGCATCATGGCGGGCCGTCGTCACGATGAAAGCCTCCCCCGCCCACCTGCTCGCCCTCCTGCTTGCCGCAGGCCTGGCCGCGGGGCTGCTTCTTTCCCAACGAAAAGTGCTGTCACCAGCGGCGGCCGAGGTCGTCACGGAGCCGGAGTCCGCCGACGGCCTGCGCAGGCAGATCACCATCCTTGAAGGCCAGGTGGAATACCTGCAGGGGCAGGTGGGCGCGCTTCAGGATGAAAACTCCCAGCTGCTGCAGAAGCTGGGCACGCTCGGCATGAAGGGCGTCGCGAAGCTTGAACCCACGCCAACTCCTGAGGATGCACCTCCGGACTTTGTCGGGCTCGGCCTGGATCTGATGAAGTTCCGCAACCTGCAGGCCCTGCCCATTCCCACCACGGGGGCGAGCCGTGAAAATGTGGAAAAGGCGATCCTGCGCTGGCTGCGGCTTCAGCAGCCCGGGGACGACGGCCCGAAGTTCGCGCTGGCCCTGACGGCGCTGGGATGGATTGAGAAGCCCGTGGATCCTCTGCCGCTGCAGGCGGCGGTCCTCGCCCGCCAGCTAGGCGGCTGGTATGACCCGGAGTCAGGCACGCTGCTGGTGGAGGATGACAAGCCCGTTCCCGGCATGCCCGCGCCGGACCGTCCCATGGCCGTCGCCTTCGGGCAGCTGCTGCGCGAGTTCGGCGGGGTGCTGTTTCCCGAAGCCGCCAGGTCCGCCCTGAGCACCGACGAACGCATCGCCCGGATGTCACTGATCACCGGCGACGCCGCCTTGACGCGCTTTTTGTTCAGCATTCAGAACCCGGTGCCGCGCAGCGGCAACGACCTGCCCGTGGAGGACCCCGATCATCCGCTGAACCAGGTTCCGATGCCGGTCTATCTCAAGGAACTGGCCCTGTTCCCCTTTGCACGCGGCTTTGAGTTCGCCCAGGCCCTGCATGGCGCCGGTGCATTTGCACAGCTGAACGCCGCCTACTCCTCCCCTCCCGTCTCCTGCGCGGAGGTGATCGAGCCCGAACGCCTGCTCGACGCCGCAAGGCTGCCGCCCGCCAGGGTTGACCTCGCCGGGGCGGACATCGGCGGCCAGAAGCCCTATTTTGACGACCGCCTTGGACGCTTTGCCACCTTCACGGCCCTGCGCGCCTACAACAGTGACGAGGAGGCCGGGCTCGGCGCCCGCGGATGGAAGGGCGACAGGCTGCTGGCCTGTGCCGCGCCTGACCATGAGCGTGACCACGCGCTGTGGCAGACGCTCTGGATCACCCGGGAGGACGCCCGGGCCTTCTTCAAGGCCATGCATGCCTGCCTGCTTCAGCGCTATGACGCGAAGCCTTCGTCTGACGAGCCCAGCCGCACCGTGCTGCAGGCGCTAAACCGGCATGTCCGGCTGGTGATCAACCGTGACGGCCTGGGCGTGAGGCTGGTGGACGCCGCCACCGCCGCCTTTGCGGACGCCGCCGTTCAGGCTCCATGACCATCGGCCGCGGCCCAGGGATCCACGGAGCGCAGCCTCTTCTCCCCGAGCGCACGGTAAACATCCGGAAGGTCAAACTTCGCAAGCACGCCGAAGGGCATCACGGCATAGGGCCACCGGCAGTCCTCGTGAACCGCCAGCTCGTGAAACGAAACCAGCGCATTCTTCAACGTCACCTGGGAGACATCGCCGCTGAGCACCGCCGCGAGCGCCGCAGGCAGCGCCCCCCAGCCGCGGCCCGCCAGGTGGATCTCCTCATGCCCCGCCTGCTTCAGCACCTGGATCACCCGCAGCACATCCCAGGTGCGCCCGCCGAGCAGAGGCTGGTCGAGCATGTGGCCGTAGGCGGCATAGAAATAGTGGCTGCCGTAAGGACGCAGAAACTGGTCCGCGCCACAGGTGTCGGGCCGGGACTCGCCGATGCCCCGCACATCGCAGGCGAAGAAGGCGGCGCCGGCTTCGGCGGCGAGCAGCTCCCTGACCAGGGGCTCGTCCCGCAGCTCGGCGTCCGCCGACCGATGCGAGACATAGAGCACGGCACGCTTCAGTCCGCGAGGCAGACGCGAAGTGAGGGCCTCCTCGCTGAGACGAGTCACCAGCGCATGGATGCCGGGCCGGGTTTCCACCGCATAGGTGCAATACCCCTTCGCTGGATACCCGCGCCCGCCGACGCCGCGCAGGATGCGGTAATCCGGCGCGTCCTGCGGCGTTGGCGGCAGGTGCAGCACCTCGCGCACGGCGGCGGCAAGCGCGGCGCCCTTCAGCGAAGGCCTCGCCTTCGCCAGGGACTCCGCCTTCTCCCGGGTGAAGCTCATGAGCGTCCTCGACCCCAGGCGCGCCACCTGGCCCTCCGGCGTGCAGCGCAGGGCGTCCTCGGCCTCCATTTGCATCGTTGGTTCGGCAGTGTGTGCAGCGGCGCCGGCGGCCCTGCCGAAAAAGCGGTACATGGCCTCGCGGTTTGCCAGGGTATATCCGTGCGGGTCGGGACCGACGTGAAGCTGGATGTTGTCCGGGTGGCCAAGAAGCGTGTAGAGCCTCTTCAGCCAGGCGTAGGTCTCCGCGGAGCCGCGTGCGTCAAAGTAGTCCTTCTCCTGGGCCATGAGGATCACCGGCTTCGGCGCCATCGCGGCGAGGAAGTCGCCATGATCCAGGTCCCGGGCGAGCACATGCGGCGGACACTGCTCGCAGTCCTGGGGCAGCTCGTTTTCGGCATCACGGCGGAAGGTGGTCACAAAACAGGACGGGGCCGCCATGGTGAAGCGCGGCTCCAGGCCGCAGAGCCAGGTCGTCTGCGTGCCACCGCCGGAGTTGCCGGTGACGCCGAGGTGGTTCACGTCAATCTCGGGCCGCGTGACCAGGTAATCGAGGGCGCGGATGGCGTCCCAGGCGAACCAGCTTCCGAGGAACTCACCCACCAGCGACTGGGGATTGCCCATCTGGTTATGCTCGGAGGTGCCGCCGCCGAGGCGCGAGCCCAGCTTTTCATTGAGGTATTGAAACCGTTCGCCCTGGCCGGGAGGATCGACCAGCAGGCAGGCCATGCCCTGGCGTGCGAGCCCTTGCGCAAAACTTTGGTAGGCGGTCTCCGCCTTGCCGTTGAGCGAATGGCCGCAGACGCCGATGACGCCCGGCACCTTGCGGCCCGGCGCCCCGGGCAGGTAGAGGTTGCCCGTGACGAGGTATCCGGGCCGGCTTTCCAGGATGATGTTTTCGAGGCGCCAGCCGTCGCGCTGCTGAACCCGGGTCACCTTCGCGTTCAGCGGTGTTTTCTCCGGCATCGGGCCGAAGCATTCCTGGATGCGCCTTCTTGCATCCCTCACATAGGCCTCCGCATCCTCCCGGGTCTTCAGCGCGGCGCGGCGTTCATGCCCCCTGGCCTCGGCGGCGCGGACCTCCGTGACCAGCCAGTCCTGCAGCATCCTCGGAAAGCGGTTCAGGGAAGGCAGGTCCGGGACTGCGGCGGCGGCACCTGGTTTCGCGGCCCCTTGAGCCCGGGCGGCGGCAGGCCCGGCCAGGAGCGGCAGCGCGGCTCCCAGCGCCCCCAGGCTGAAGGTCTGGAGAAACTCACGGCGGTCGGGTGTGGCGGCGGGATTCATGGGCATGGCGGCCTGGGGATACCCGGCATCACCAGGCATTCTTTCCTGGTTCCACCTCCGGCGATGGCGACCGGGTTCGAGAAAGTCACCGCCAATCCTCTTGCGCCGTTTTTCCCGCGCTCGTAGTTTTGGCGTTCCACCACCTCCCGATCCCAAGTTCCAATGCTCATCCGCACCACAGCTCACGCCCGCGCCGGCCTGGTGGGCAACCCCTCTGATGGTTATTTTGGCAAGACGATCTCGTTCATCATCAGGAACTACGGCGCGGAGGTGACCCTGTTTGAATCCCCCGAGCTGACGATCGAGCCCAACGAAAGGGATCATTCCGTGTTCGGCAGCATCGAGGCCCTGGCGCGCGATGTCCGCCAGCATGGCTACTACGGCGGCATCCGCCTGCTGAAGGCGAGCGTGAAGCGCTTCTTTGACTACTGCTCCAAAAACGGCCTGCCGCTTCACGGACGCAACTTCACACTGCGCTACAGCAGCAACATCCCGCCGCAGGTCGGCATGGCGGGAAGCAGCGCCATCATCACCGCCTGCTGGCGCGCCCTCATCCAGTTTTACCAGGTGGAGATTCCCCGACACCTGCTGCCCAGCCTTGTGCTGAGCGTGGAAAATGACGAGCTCGGCATTCCCGCCGGGCTCCAGGACCGCGTCATCCAGGCCTATGAGGGAGTCGTGTTCATGGACTTCAACCGCGCCCATGTCGAAAAGCTTGGCTATGGCATCTATGAGGAACTCGACCCCGGCCTGCTGCCGAACGTCTACGTCGCCTTCACCCACAAGCTCAGCGAGGGCACCGAGGTCTTTCACAACGACATCAGGGGCCGCTGGAACCGGGGTGAACGTGACGTCGTCAGCGCCATGTATCAGTGGGCCAACCTCGCCCAGCGCGTGCGCGACATGCTCCTCGACGGCAGGGGCGGTGAGATCGGCCCGTTGCTGAACGAAAACTTCGACCTGCGACGCCGCCTCTACAAGATCAGCCAGGGCAACCTCGACATGGTCGAAACCGCGCGTGACTGCGGCGCCAGCGCCAAGTTCACCGGCAGCGGCGGAGCCATTGTCGGCACCTACGAGGACGACGCCATGTTTGACAGGCTGCGTGCAGCGCTGGAGCCGCAGCAGGTGACCGTGATCAAGCCCCAGGTCGTCTGATCTCCGGGCGGCCCCGCCACGGCCATTCTCCCCTTGCACGGCGGCGAACGCCGCGCCATCTCAGGCGAACCCGCCTGTCACCACCTTGGCCACCACCGCGAAACCACGCACCCTTGTCGCCATCCCTGCCCGCTGGGGATCCACCCGGTTCCCGGGCAAACCGCTCCACCTCATCGCCGGCAAGCCGCTTGTCCAGCATGTCTGGGAACGCTGCCAGGAGTGCAGGGCCGTCGATGACATCGTCATCGCCACCGACGACGAACGCATTGTCGAGGCATCGGCCGGCTTCGGGGCCAGGGCGGTCCTCACCTCCCCCGACCACCCCAGCGGCACCGACCGCATCGCCGAGGCGGCCCGGGCCTTTCCCGGCCACGAGACCATCATCAATGTCCAGGGCGACGAACCGCTGATCTCCCCCGCCCTGATCGACGACCTGGCCCGCGCCCTTCAGAACGGCCCAACCATCTCCATGATCACGGCCGCCGCGCCCATCCTCGACCCCGCCCAGGCGGAGGACCCCAACATCGTCAAAGTGGTCTTCGACGTGAACGGCGACTCCCTTTATTTCTCGCGCTCGCCCCTGCCGTTCGTGCGCAACCCGGCCGCGCACACCCGCCATTACCGCCACCTCGGCATCTACGGCTTCCAGCGCGACTTCCTCCATCAGTTTGTCGCCTGGCCGCCCTCGCGGCTGGAGCAGACCGAGTCCCTGGAACAGCTCCGGGCCCTGGAAAACGGCACCCGTCTGCGCGTCGTCCTGACGAACGAGCTCTCGCCCGGCGTGGACACCCCCGAGCAGGCCGAAGCCATCGAGGCGCATCTCCTTTCACAAACTGCTTGAACCTCAGCCGGACAACCGCGAACCGAAAACCATCATGAAATACATCTTCGTCACCGGCGGTGTCGTGAGCTCCCTTGGAAAAGGCCTCGCCGCCTCCTCCCTCGCCACCTTGCTCGAACTTCGCGGGCTCAAGGTCATCATGCAGAAGTTCGACCCCTATCTGAACATCGACCCAGGCACGATGAACCCCTATGAGCACGGGGAGGTGTATGTGCTCGACGACGGCGCCGAGACCGACCTGGACCTGGGCCATTACGAACGCTTCACCCACACCAACTTGTCCCGCCTGAACAACCTCACCAGCGGCCAGGTTTACATGAGCGTCCTGGAAAAGGAGCGCGCCGGCAAATACCAGGGCAGGACCGTCCAGGTCATCCCGCACATCACCAACGAGATCAAGGAGCGCATCGGCGAGGTGGCCGAGAAGATGGGCGGCGACGTCATCATCACCGAGATCGGCGGCACGGTCGGCGACATCGAAGGCCTGCCCTTCCTGGAGGCCATCCGCCAGTTCGCCATCGAGATCGGCCGTGACAACGTGCTGTTCATTCACGCCACCCTCGTGCCCTACATCAAGGCCGCCCAGGAGCTGAAGACCAAGCCCACCCAGCAGTCCCTGGCCAAGCTGCGCGAGATCGGCATCAGCCCGCACATCATCCTTGCCCGCACCGAACACCCGCTTGACGAGGATGTGCGCGAAAAAATCGCTCTCTTTGGCAACGTCCCCAACGAGCAGGTCGTCGAAGTCCGTGACGTCAAGCACAGCATCTACGAGGTGCCTCTGAAGCTTCATGAACAACGTCTGGACGACACCGTCTGCCAGCTTCTGAGGATCGAAAGACCCCAGCCGGACCTCGCAAAATGGCGTCATTTTGTCCAGCGCGTCATTCATCCGACCCATCACGTCCGCATCGGCGTCGTTGGAAAGTACATCGAGCTTCAGGACGCCTACAAGAGCATCTATGAGGCCCTCACCCACGCCGGCGCCTACAAGGACGCCAAGGTGGACATCGTCCGCCTGGATGCCGAGGCCATTGAGAAGGCCGGGCCTGACATCTATCTTAACGGGCTTCAGGGCATTCTCATTCCGGGCGGTTTTGGCGACCGCGGCACCGAGGGCAAGATTGCGGCCACCCGCTATGCCCGCGAAAAAGGCATCCCGTTCTTCGGCATCTGCCTGGGCATGCAGATCGCGGTGATTGAGTTCTGCCGCAACGTCTGCGGCCTGAAGGACGCCACCAGCACCGAGTTTGACAAGGGCACCCCCTATCCGGTGATCAGCATGATGGAGGAGCAGAAAAAGGTGAAGCAGCTCGGCGGCACCATGCGCCTCGGCGACTGGGTGACCGAGCTTCTGCCCGGCACCAAGGCCCGCGAGCTCTACGCCCAGGACGTGATTCATGAACGTCATCGTCATCGCTACGAGGTGAACGACGACTACAAGGACCTGCTTGAAAGCCACGGCATGAAGATCAGCGGCATCTCCCAAAAAGGCGGCCTGACCGAGATGATCGAGCTTCCCGAGCACCCCTTCTTCGTCGCCTGCCAGTTCCATCCTGAGTTCAAGAGCAAGCCCAACGACCCGCACCCGATTTTCCGGGGCTTCGTCAAGGCCGCCCTGGAGCACCACGGTGAACCCGAGGCCCTGAGCTGACCCACGAGCTCCCGTTCATTCCCCGAAAAGCAGGCCTCCGGTGAGGATTCAACCTTCACCGGCGGCCTTGTCTTGAGGCGGGAGAAAGAAGCGGACAATCAGGCCACCAGGGTCTGCTCACGCGCGGGACCGACACCAAGCAGGCTGACGCGCGCCTTGGTCAGTTCCTCGACACGCTTCAGGTAGGCCTTGGCCAGGGGTGGCAGGTCGGCAAAGCTCGTGATGCCGCTCAGGTCCTGCTTCCAGCCCTGGTGCGTTTCATAGATGGGCTCGCAGGCCTCGATGTCCTCCACCGTGCTCGGCGGATACTGGATGACTTCTCCACGCAGCCGGTAGGCGGTGCAGATCTGAACCTCGTCGAGACCGTCGAGACCGTCCAGGTTGGTGATCGCCAGTTCATCGGCGCCGTTGATCATGACCGCATAGCGGACCAGAACCGCGTCCAGCCAGCCGCAGCGGCGGGCGCGCCCGGTGGTGGCGCCGAACTCCCGGCCCATGTTGTGCAGCATGTCGCCGATGGAATCGTTTTCCGTGACGAAGGGGCCGCTGCCGACGCGGGTGGTGTAGGCCTTGCAGACCGCGACGACCTTGTCGATCATCCTTGGCGGCACGCCCGAACCCGTGCAGGCGCCGCCCGTCGTGGTGTTCGAGCTGGTCACAAAGGGATAGGTGCCGTGGTCGATGTCGAGGTAGGTGCCCTGGGCGCCTTCAAACAGCAGGCTCTTGCCCGCCTGGATCGCCTCATGGCAGACCACCGCCGTGTTGGTGATGTGCGGGGCCAGCTCCTTCGCGGCGGCGAGGATCTTCTCCACGGTCTCCTCGACAGGAACCGCCTCGATGCCGGCGGCGACGATGAACTCGTTGTTCGACACGATGCGGTCGCGCAGCTCGGTGGCGAGCTTGTCCGGGCGGGTCAGCAGGATGGCGCGCAGGCCGTTGCGCTCCACCTTGTCGGCATAGGCGGGGCCGATGCCGCGGCCGGTGGTGCCGATGGCCTTGGAGCCGCGGCGTGCCTCACGGGCGCGGTCGAGGGCCTTGTGGTAGGGCAGCACGAGGTGGCAGGTTTCGCTGATCCTCAGGTTCTGGGCGGTGATCTTCACGCCCTGGCCGCGCAGCTTGGCCATCTCCTCAAGAAGCCCGATGGGGTCCAGCACGACGCCGTTGCCGATGACGCACAGCTTTTCCTCCCAGAGGATGCCGCTGGGGATGAGATGAAGGATGTACTTCTGGCCGTTGCTGATGACGGTGTGGCCGGCGTTGCTGCCGCCCGCCGCACGCACCACGACATCGGTGTTCTCCGTGAGGAAATCGACGATCTTGCCTTTGCCTTCATCGCCCCACTGGGCGCCGACTACGATGGTATTGGACATTTCTGGAGGGGGCGGCACGACGCCGCAGTTTGGGGGTTGGGGGGAAAAAGAAAGCTGTCGGCCGGTCAGGCCGACAGCGGAAATCCGGCATTGCTCACCGCATCACTCGGACAGATTCAGGAAGGTGTACACCGCGTAGCCGCAGGCTCCGAGGGCAATCAGGGCCAGGGCGTAAAGCGGGGCGTAGCCGTTGCTCTTGGGCTTGGGCTTCGCGCCAAAGCCGGAACGGCGGGACTTGTCGATGGCCGTGGCGCCAAAGCCGGTGTGGGAGACACTCTGCGTGGCAGGGACGTAGGCGGCCTCCTCGGCCTGATCACCGAAGAACACCACCTCGAGATGGCCGATGTTGAACGCGCCGCCGTTGGCCATTTCCAGGCTCTCCACACGCTGGCCGGCCACCGAGGTGCCGTTGGTGGAGCCCAGGTCGTTGAACACCCAGCCGGCGCCGTCAAAAACAAATTCGCCATGATGGCTGGAGACCGACTCATGGGCGATGACGATGGAATTGTCGTCGGCACGGCCAAGCGTCAGGTGCTCAGCACTGAGTTCGACCTCGCCGCTCTGGCCTTCGGGGGTGGTGAATTGGATTTTTGCCATAAAACAGACCGGTGATTTAACAGCGGCCCGGGGCGGTGGCAAGGTGGAATCCTTCCTTGAGAATCCCTCCCCCAGGGGCGAAGAAGGCCGCCCCCCTTCCCGCCCGCCCATGTCCGCCGCCTCCGAAGTCGCCCGCCGCCGCACCTTTGCCATCATCTCCCACCCGGATGCCGGCAAGACCACGCTCACGGAAAAACTGCTCCTTTACGGCGGGGCCGTCCAGCTCGCCGGCAGCGTCACCGCACGCAAAAACCAGCGCGCCACAACCTCCGACTGGATGGAGCTGGAGAAGCAGCGCGGCATTTCCGTCAGTTCCACGGTCCTCCAGTTTGAATACAAGGACGCCGTCATCAACCTGCTCGACACCCCCGGTCACAAGGACTTCTCCGAGGACACCTACCGGGTGCTCACCGCCGTGGACGCCGCCGTGATGGTCATCGACGCCGGCAAGGGCATCGAGTCCCAGACCCTCAAGCTCTTTGAAGTCTGCCGACGTCGCGGCGTGCCCATCTTCACTTTCATGAACAAGCTGGACCGCCCGGCTCGCCCGCCGCTGGAACTGCTCGACGAACTGGAGCGCGTGCTCGGCATCGCCTCCTGCCCGATGAACTGGCCCCTGGGTGACGGCGTGGACTTCAAGGGCATCTTTGACCGCCAGACCAACCAGGTGCACCTCTTCGAACGCACCGTGGGCGGCATGTTTCGCGCGCCGGTCAACGTCAAGGGCATTGAGGACGACAGCGTTCGCAACGCCCTGCCCCCCCTCGTCTACGCCCGTGTTTGCGAGGAACTGGAACTGCTCGACGGAGTCGGCGCGGACTACTCGTTGGAAAAGGTCCGCCGGGGCGAAATCACCCCGGTCTTCTATGGCAGCGCCATGAACAACTTCGGCGTCCAGCTCATGCTCGACGGCTTCCTTTCCATGGCCCCGCCACCCGCCCCCCGCCTGGTCGGCGACCGCATCATCGAGCCCGCCGACGAGGCCTTCTCCGGCTTTGTTTTCAAGATCCAGGCGAACATGAACCCGCGTCACCGTGACCATGTGGCCTTCATCCGCATCGTCAGCGGCTGCTTCCAGCGCGACATGACCGCCACCAACACGCGCACGGGCGCCAAGCTGCGCCTCGGCAACTCCCAGCGGCTTTTCGCCCAGGAGCGTGAGACGGTGAACGAAGCCTGGGCCGGCGACGTGGTGGGCCTCGTGGGCAACTACGGCTTCCAGATCGGCGACACGCTGTCCGAGGATCCGACGATCAAGTACGATGAAATGCCGCGCTTCGCCCCGGAGTGCTTCGCCTACCTGCACAACGAAAACACCGCCAAGTTCAAGCGCTTCCGCGACGGCCTCGACCAGCTTCTCAAGGAGGGCGTGGCCCAGCCCTTCGAACTGCCTGACGCCGCCGTCCGCATTCCGCTGCTGGGTGCCGTCGGCCCGCTGCAGTTCGACGTGCTGAAGTATCGTCTGGAGTCCGAATACAGCGCCGAAGTCCGGCTGGAGTTCGCCCCTTGGACCATCGTCCGCTGGCTGAAGGAAAAGAATCCTGAGGAAGCGCCCAAGCCTGTCCGCGGCCAGACGACCAAGCCCCGGCCCAATCTCGTCGCCAGCTATGACACCACGCTCGCGCTCGACGCCTTTGGCAACTGGGTCGCCCTGTTCAGCGACAAGATCAGCGCCGGTTATTTCGAAAGCAAGAATTCGGAGAAGTTTGAGATCAGTCCGTATCCGATTTAGACAGAAGACATCTCGCAAGGTCCACGGTTTCGGGATGGCGAGACAAAGCGATGGCTTCCTGCAGGCGAGTTCTCCATGGCAGTTTCTTCAACCCGTTGAGGCGTGATGAAGGCGCACATCACCTGCCGGCAACGCCTATTGCCTCCTCATCACCAGCACGATGTCCGCGTAGCTGTCGTCGAATCTGCGGGGTTCATGGATGTCGTAGGTGAAGTCGTAGCATTCGACGAGCTGGAGTGATGGAACCTTGCGCAGCAGGGTGCGCATCTGCGCGGCGTTGTAGGTGCGGAACCGCCAGTTGGTCTCCTGGGTGTGGCTGCGGCCTGCATGGGTGATCTGAAGCCGTGTGCGCAGGTTCTCCAGCCGCGTTTTGGGATCGGCCGCCCAGGTATGGGTGTTGCAGACGACGCGGATGCCGTCGCGCTCCGCCTTCCAGCGTTCATGCTCCTCCGCAGCCTGGGTGTAATCCGTGAGGTGCACGCCCAGCACGAAAAGCCCGCCGGGCTTCAGGCAGTCCGCCACACGGCGCAGGCAGGCGACGGCATCGCGCTCGGTCTGAAGATACTTGAAGCTGCTGACCAGGCAGTGGGCGAGATCAAACAGCTGCGGCTTCGGCAGTTCAAAACTCTGCATCCAGTCCTCCCAGAGCCTGGCTTTCAAGCCGGCGTTTTTCAGGCGGTTGCGGGCGAAGTCGAGCATGCGCGGGTTGCCGTCGAAGCCGCTCACCTTCCATCCATGCCGGGCCATTTCGAGCACCAGCCGACCGCTGCCGCAGGCGGGTTCCAGAAGCTGACGCGAACGACCGCCGGGACCATGCCTGGCAAACACGTCCTCCAGAAACTCAGCCTCCTTCGGCGTGTCCGCGTCGAAGATGATGTCGTAATAAAGCGGCGTGTCGTACCAATCGCGCTGTTCGGTCATGCGGCTAGAACGTTCGGGCGACGCCCTTTGTCAATGTCACCTCAGCGTCGCACGCGCAGCACCCGGCCGGTGCGGGGGTCATAAATGCCTGTGGTGCCGGGCGGCACATAGCCACCCTGATAGACGTTGTTGTAGGCGGGGGCAGGACTCTGGCGCTGACCGGGCACGACCGGGATCTGCTGGTTGCCAATGTGCACCTCCTCGATGACCCCGCCCGTGCTGCGGTAGATGCCGGATTCGGAGCTGCGGCCCAGGATGTCCTGCTCACTGCGGTGATACATCACCTGCGCATCAGGAACGGCCTCGCGCTGCTGACGCTCCTGGCGCAGCCGGTAGGCGCTGGAGGTTACCCCGGGCGGGATGCTGGGGGTGGCGGCCCGGGCCGAGATTCCGGAAGAGGCGCCTGGCTGCGGATAACTGTAGGAGCCGGGTTTCACCCGCGTCGGTTTCCTGGATGACACCGCACCATCCTCGGATGGCACCACGCAGGCCTGAAGCAGGGACAGGAGGCAGAGGGCGTGGATAAAGCGGGCCTTCATGCCTGCATCATGCCAGAGACCATGCGGCCTGTGAAGCCTTCTTTCCCGGCCGCCCCTTGTCACGGTCAGGCGGCGATGACCTCACGCAGGACTTCACGATGCTGTTCGCGGGCCTCCTGGAAGCGGGCGACGACAGCCTGGGTGATGGCGTTCAGCGTGGCCAGGACATTGCGGCCGTTCTTGGCATCCGCTTCAAAGCTGAGAAGCGGCACCGGCCGGTTGTTGAGCAGAAACTCGAGGTATTCCACCGGGGCTGAATTGGGCAGGTCACGCTTGTTGTATTGAAGCACCAGCGGCAGGCGGTCCAGACTGGAGCCGTTGAGGCGGAGGTTGGCCTCCAGGGCCTGAAAGGCGTGAACGTTGTCGCGCTGGCGGTCCATCTGGCTGTCGGCGACAAACACAACACCATCCGCCTGCCTCAGCACGAGCTGCAACGTGGCGTTGTAGGTGACCTGCCCGGGGACAGTGTAGAGGTGAAAACTGGTGCGGTAGCCTGGGATGGCCTGGCTTTCCACGGCGAGGAAATCAAAGAACAGCGTCCGGTCCTGCGAGGTGGACAGGCTGACCAGGTCGCCCCGACCCTGCGGATCAAGCCTCGCGTGGATCTGACGCAGGTTCGTGGTCTTCCCGCTCAGCGGAGTCCCGCAGTAAACGATTTTAAAGCGCACGGTGCGCTCCTGGGCGTCGATGGCCGGCATTTCAGGAAACCATGCGGGAAAGCTCCCTGGCGATCAAGGTAATCTTGTCCCTCAGGCCAAGGGTGGGTTCGGCATCATGCAGGACACCGAGGATGGCCCGGTCTGGAAAGCAGAAGGTCATCAGACGGTCGCCCGAATTCATCGTGAAGGTCTCGGCACCATCGATGCCGATCAGCGGGGCGAGGGTCTTGAGATGCTGGGCAAGCTGGGTGGCCTGTTTTTGAAATTCACGGGCCTGCGGCTTGTGGGCGCCGACATGGGAGATGGCCCTGCCCTCATGCAGGCAGACGCAGGCGGCGATGCCCGGCAGCCGACAGGTGAGCTCCACCACCTTCTGAGGCTCCAGATCTGAATCGGTGTCCAGCAGGGCGCGAAGCACGATCTGGTCAGGATCCGCGTCATGGGCCTGCACCCCGACGCTGGATCCGCTGCCACTGGCGGAGGCGCGCGGCAGCGGAGGTGGCGAAGGTTTCCGGGGAGGCGGAGGCGGCTCTTCGTCCACCGGCACCGGCGGCAGCGAGTCGTCGAATTTGGGCGGACTGAACGGACGGGTGGCAGGTGTCGCCGTCCAGCCACATTCAGGCTCAGCAGGCTCGTCCAGGAAGGGCTTGGGTGGCGTGTGCTCCCGGAGGGGAGCCTCCTTGGCGGGCGGGAAAACCGGAGATTCGCCCATGACGCTGGAGACCGCCGTCTCGTTCCAGCTTGAAGTGGAACTGAAGGCCCGGCCCAGCAGCTGGTCGCTTCCGAATCCATCGCCTGAGGGCCTGCCTGCATCACTCTCCTGCAACGAACCTCCAGGGACTGGCGTCAACAGGGACGGAACCTGGAATGGAACCGAAGACTCCTGCGGCGGCGGGCTGCCTGCCATGAAATCCTGTTGCCTGGCAGCCGCAGGCATTCCCATGCCACCCGTAAAGGGAGATGTGGCAGTGGCCGCAGGAACCGAAAAAGGATCCTTGGCGGCGGGTGCCATCAGCGGCTTCGAGGCAACGGCAGGCACCAGGAAGGGCGAGGGAGCCTCGCTTTCCGTCATCAGTGGCACAGGTGCTGACGGCGCGGCAGCAGCCAGGGGCATCGACGGCTGCGGCGGCGTGAAGGATGTGGGCGGCGCGGAGGGCTCAATCCGCATCGCACCGCCAGGGGGAGCCGCAAAGGACGGCGCAGGTTTGGAAGCGGCGTTGAGGGAACCGGTGCCCAGATTCGTGAGGCTTGGCAGGCTGGCAGGGAGATTGTTTCCGGCAAGCGCCTGCTGAAGAACCCCTGGATCCACCCGCATCTGAAAATCGCGTTTGGCCGTGTTAAGCACATTGCGAAAACCCACATCCGTGATGCCATCCACCAGCAGACCGAGCTCAACCAGCGGCGTCGATGCCAGCGACAGATCCCTGGCCACATGGGAGGGCAGCGCCGTGGTGATCCAGCCGGGCACCACCATGGGGTCGAAGCCAAGTTCGGCGACGCTGTAACCTTTCAACAAAGATGCCAGGGCAATCCTGACCATTCCACCGCCCATGGCCGGGGAAGCAACGGGAGCAGCCGCGCCAAAGGATGGAAGGCCAGGGTCAGCGGAGGGCTGGGACGATAATGCGGAAGGCGCAGGTGAAGGTTGGACCTCCATGCCCGGAGGGCTGACCGGAAGAGCCTTGCCGCCAAACACGGCGGCAAAAGGAGAATCCGCAGCCTGCGGCGGTGAAACCTCCTGCCTGGAAGGCGAAGCGGCGGCAAAGGGCGAAGCAGGGACGGGCGCCGTCTGAAAGGGTGACGCAGCCTGCTCGACCGGGCGCTGCGGTTGAGCAGGCGCAGGCTCTGCCGTGGGCACCGCAAAAGGAGACACCGTTGTCGCGGTTTGAACCGGCGGGTTTGCTCCAGCCCCCACGGCAAAAGGGCTCATGGGAAAAGCCGCCGCCGTTCCATGCACCGTGCCGGGCAGGGTCACATCAGGCGAAATCATCTTGCCCACATCCGCAAGAGCGGGAGGAGGGCCCTGTCTTTTAGGAGGCAGCAGCATGCCCGCTCCAGCCGATGCCTCGGAGGGTGCGGATGGCGCCGCCACAGCCTGTTCTGAAGGCATGGCCGCCATCATGAACGGCGAAGTTTTGACCGAGGACGGTGGAACCGAGACCGGCATCTCCGCAGCGCCGCCCCTGGAAGCCGCAATCAAGTGCGGAAGCTTTGCAGCCGGCAGGGGCACCATGCGCGGATCCTGAGGTGACACAGGCGTTTGAAACAAGGCCGGGCACACCCGGTAGATTTCAAAAACCGGCACGGCGGCCCGACCGCTGCGCAAAGCTTCATCGATCACCTGGCCGGAAAGAGCCACCGGATGCTCCAGAGGCAGGGCACCGGCCCTGGCAAGTTCAGGGGGAAGCTGCGGCATCACGTCACCCACGGTCAGCGGAACATTGGCCGGACCGGCGGACGACACCGAAAAAGGAGAGCCCGCCACCGGGCTTGCCACCGCCTGCTCTCCAGGTGAAGCCTTGAAAAGCGGACCCCCAAACGGACTGACGGCGTTAAGCGGAAGGGCGGCTTGCATAATAGCGGACGGCAGGACAGCCGGACTCGTGCCAGCAGGTTCCATCACAGCGCTGCCAGCCTGCTGGGCGGCCTCGTGGCTGTTGGGAAACATGGTGCGGAACGAAAAGCTCATGGAGCGATCTATCGGGGTCGCACGACCACTGGGTTAGGAAGAAGGTTCTAAACAGGTGTCTGCGGGTAAACTGAAGCGGGTATATTTAACTTTAAATAAATATCAGGATACCTTAAGTCGAGTCTTTTCTTCGCCCCTCCACCCTCTTTGCCAACGATCTGGCTTCGGGCCTCAAAGCTGAAAGACGCGGTCCTTTCCGATCTCTTCCGTTCAGGGCACCAAACTGGCATCCCAAGTCCACAACGGCGTCACGGCGGCGGCCTCCACCCAGCCACGCAGACTTTCCGGAGAACCTGGGATTTCGACGTAGAGCCAGGGGCCGCGTGTTTCCAGCGTGCGCACCTGGCTGCCGGGCGGCAGGGAGATCACGGAACCGCTGGTCACTGTGGCGCTGGTGTAAGAGTTCACATCGGGCAGGGTGACGATGCTGATGTCCTTCACCCGCTCAGGCCCCAGGGGCCGCAGGGCGGCAAAGGTGGAAGCCGGGATGGCGACAAACAGGCCGATGACGCTGGCCACGACCGGCCAGGAGGAGGCCTTGCGGCGGGTGAACACGCGCCAGGCCAGGGAGAGAAAGAAGAGCCAGACGCCCGAAGCCGCGAGAACCAGCCATTCGTTGGTGCTCAGATAATAGCTGGCCAGACGCAGCGGGGAGGATTCATCAAAGCTCAGATAGCGGGTCCTGTCGTGAATGTGGCGAAGGTTCTGATTCAGCTCGACATTCCTGCCGTCGAGAAGCCGGGCGCGCTGATACCAAAGCGCGGCGCGTCCCATGTCACCCTGGCGGTAACGGGCGTGGCCGATGATCTGAAAAACTTCGGCGCTGAGCTGCGACGGCATCTTTTTCGTGAGCGACTCGGCGAGATACTGGGCGCGGGTGAAGTTGCCCTTCTCAATTTCGGCGACGGCCTGCTGATAAACCTCATCAGGGCTTGCAGCGGTTGCCTTGGGGGCCTCGGCGGCCGCCATTGAGCCGTTCACCAGGAGCAGCGAGGTCAGCACGAAGAGGCTCAGCCGCGCGAGCGTTTGGCGGAAAAGGGCGGCCAACGTGCCCAGCATCTCACGGCGTTCGGCCTCCGGCAGGGCGGGCCCGTGGGCGGCGGAGAAGTTGGTCGCCTGATAGCGGTCCAGAATGGCTTTCAAGGGTCCCGGAGGAACCGGACGTCCAGGCTGCGCCACCTGGATGAACTGGGCGGCACCACGCAGAAACTCCTGGTCATTCGCCCGGGACGCCTGGGATTCGAAGGCCTGCCAGGCCGACCGAAGCTCACCAGCACGCCCGGCAAGGCGGGATTCCCGGCGGCGGCGCACCACGGCCAGGACGGAGGCCAGCGCAAAGAGAACCACGGGAGCGCCCTGCAACGTCCAGAAGGTGCCGCTGCGCAGCAGCAGCGTGCTGGTGGGCGCCAGCCAGCGGGACTTGGCGGGAGGCCGGACGAGGATGTCAGTGATGTCCGCCTGGGGATCGGCCACAGGCGGCGGGGCGACGGGGGTTTCGGCAACAACCCGGGCACCTGCGGCACCGGCCGATTCGGCGGCTGCGATGACCGGCGCGGGCTTCATGTTCAGGGCGATGGGCTCGGTGCGCAGCGTGATGTACTTCTTTTGCGAGGGGCTGAAGTAGTTCAGCTCAAAGGCTGGCACGCTGGCATGCACCGCCTCGGGCACGATCACCTGGGTGTACCCAATCTTGCGCTCAAGGGTCGGCGTCTGGTTCTGATCCGCCGGCCCCTCGATGACGAAGCGTTTGGCAGGATAGATCTTCCAGCCGTCCGGCGCGACCAGGGCGGGTGTGTTCAAGGCGTCAAAGTTTCCAGCGCCGGCGACCACCAGATCAACGGAGACCGGGTCTCCGACGGTCAGGTCGGTGGGTGAGGCGGAAGCATTCATCTGAAACTCGCCGACGGATCCGCTGAAGTTGACGGGCCTGCCCTCGGCCGGAAGCGGCAGCACCTTCAGAGTGACCTGCTGGCTCTTCACCTCCAGCTTTCTGGGCTCGGACATTCCAGGGAAGAAGCCGGGCGGGAAATTCTGGCCGAACCCCGGGGGGAAAGCACCCCGCTGCTGACCTTCCATCGGCACCTCGACGAGCAGTTCAAGATTGGCGGGACCGACCTTCAAATCCCCGGTGCGGAGGGAGGAAAGCGTGCTGCGGAAGGTCAGGACATAATATCCGATGCCGTCAATGACGGTGCTGGACTGCTCATTCGTCTGGGGAAAACGGGCGATGGCAAAGTCGCTCTTTTCCATCTCAATCAGCCCCAGCCTGCGCAGCTGCACCTGCCGTGGCACATAGAGGCTGACATTCACCGGCACGACTTCGCCCTGGTAAATCTCCTTCTTGCCCAGCTCGATCTGCAGTATCGGGCGGTCGGCATCATCCTTGGAAGGGTCCTGGTCGTTTTTGGGGAAGGCTCCGCCACCGTTTTCGACGGTCAGCTTGACCTCGTTCGTGGTCAGCGGCTGACCGTCAACAACCACCGTCTGGGGAGGAATGACAAACTCTCCGGGCTCGGTGGCGGTAATGCCCCACGAAAGCTGGATGGATGCACTTTGGCGGCCGTTGATGATCTGGATCTGCTGGGAGGTGCTGACCCCGCTGGTCTGGCCGATCTGCAGGGGGAAGCGCAGGTTGGGCACGCTGTTCACCTGGCCGTCCTGGACGGTGATGACATAATTGATCACCTGGTTAGGCCGGGCGGAAGAGGGCTGGACATAGGCGCGGATCGTGGCGGCCTGCGCCAGGGATGAAACGAGAAACGCCAGCAGCAGGAGCATCCTGGCTGGAACCGGTTTTGGAATACGAAAGTCTGCGAAATTCATGAGTGCTCCGGAATGTTGCTCCTACCAATCCTTGCCGCGTACGGGCTCGTCACGGGGACGGACAATCATGGCCTTCTTCTGGTCATCGGCATAGGTGCGAAGGAATGAACGCGCCTCGTTTCGGCTGAAACCCGTCGCCTCGTTCTGCTGGTTTTCGGCCATCTCGGCCTCACGGCGTTCACGAGCTTGACGGGCTTCGGGAGTCTCGTCACGCCCGCCCTCGCCCGCCTGGAGCTGGCCTTCCTTTTGGTGTTCCTTGCCCTCGCCTTCGCCCTCCTCCTCGCCGTCCTTCTTGCCGAGGCTTTCCTTGCGGGACTTGTCATCCTCGCCCTCACCATCTCCTTCCTCGTCGCCGTTCTCGCCCTCCTGCCCCTCGCCTTTGTCCCCCTTCTGGCCTTTTTCGCCCTTCTGGCCTTTCTGGCCTTTTTTCTTGTCACCCTTGTTCCCCTTGCCGCCCTGCTGCTGGTTCATCTGCTGTTGCAGCTCATCGAGGCGCTTCTGGACGAAGTCGCGGTTCTCACGCACCTGCTTGTTGTCGGGATCCATCGACAGCGATGCGTCAAAATGCTTCACACTGTCACGCCAGGCCTTCAGGGTGAACTTCGGCTGCTTGGCCAGAGCCTTGTCACCCTGGTCATAGAGGCTGTGGGCCAGGCCGCGATGCGCCTGGTTCTGCACCTTGGAGTCGGAGCTTTCCAGCGCCTGGCTGTAACCGGCGACCGCCCGGTCGTAGTCCTTGAGCTGGAAGGCCGAGGCGGCCATGCCGTAGGCGAAAAGGGGCTTCTGCTGAACTCCCGACGACTGCTTGAACAGCTCTTCGTACTTCCTGGCGGCATGGTCATACTCGCCACGCTTGTAGGCCTCGTGGGCCTCGACGGATTCGGTGTTTTGCCGCGAACCCAGCAGGGCTCCGAGGAAGCCGGTGTCGGCGGCATCTGCCCCGGGCGCAAGCAGAAGGGAGGCCAGCAGGGCGAAGACGGGTGTGGGCGCGGGCGTTTTCATGCGGGCGGCGGGGCGGATGATCCAGGCGGCGAAAAGAAACAGCACTCCAATAGACAGCGGCCAGTAAAAACGCTCAATCGGCTTCACGATTTCACGGGCGGCGTTGGTCTGGGCCTGGAGGCTGGCAACCAAGTTGCGCACCACATCGGCGGCCAGCCCCTGCGAACCCAGTCTCAGATATCGGCCGCGGGTCACGACGGCGATCTCCTGCAGCGGCTGCGGCTCCAGCCGGGTCTTCACGACATTGCCCTCGCTGTCACGCACGAAATCCCCCGAACGGTCCGGATCAGGATCGGGAATCAGGGCGCCGCCCTCGGTGCCCACACCGACGGTAAGCACCAGGATGTTCTTCTTGGCCGCCTGCTGCGCATAGGCGCTGATCTCGCTGTCCGGCTCGCCGCCGTCGCTGAACAGGATCAGGCCATGATTCCGGGCGGGGCTTTTCTCAAAGGTCTCGATGGCGAGCTTCAGAGCGCGTCCCAGCTCGCTGCCCCCCCGCGGCACCGAGGTGAAGTCGATCGACTGGATGGCCTCCACCACGGCGTCATGATCCGTCGTGAGCGGCGCCTGGAGGTAGGCGTTGCCGGCAAAGGCGATGAGTCCGACGCGGTCATCCTTGAGCGAAAGCATCAGGTCCTGGGCGGCAAGCTTGGCACGCGTCAGGCGGTCGGGCACCACGTCGTTGGCGAGCATGGAGCGGGAGCTGTCGATGGCAATGATGACATTCCGACCCGACTCCTGCTGCACCACCTTGTCCTCATCCCACCAGGGCCTGGCCAGTGCGATGATGAAGCAGGCAAGGGCCAGGATCTGAAGACAAAAGATGAACCAGGAACGGCCGCTGGAAACGCCGGAGACAAGGGCTTCACGCAGCCGGGGAGCGGCAAAGGCCGCCTGCACTCTCCTGGCACGCCAGTCCGCCCAGGCCTTGAATCCCGCAAGGACAGGCAGGGCCAGGAGCCAGTAGAGGATCTTGGGGGCTAGGAAGGACATGTCAGGTGGCCACGGCCATCGGGGCCGCGTTCAGGAAGGTGAAGCGCAGGAGCATGGCCAGCCCGAGCAGGGAAGCGGCGGCGGCCAGCGGATAGAAGAAGAGCTCCTCGGTCTCGGTGATGGTGCGCTTCTTGATCTCCTTTTTCTCCAGCTTGTCGATGGTTTCAAAGATGTCCGCGAGGGCGCTCAGGTCCTGCGCCATGTAGAATGAGCCGCCGCCGATGTTCGCCACGGCCTGAAGCGTGGCTTCGTCGAACTCCTGGCGCCCGCTGGTGATGACACGACCGTTGGGCAGCGGAATCATGTGAACGCCCGGCGTGCCGATGGCGATGGTGTAAATCTTGATGCCAAGGGTGGCGCCGAGCTTGGCGGCGTCCTGGGGGCTGAGCTTGCCGCTGTTGTTGGCGCCGTCGGTGAGCAGGATGATGACCTTGCTGGGGACCGTCTCCCGGTCGAGGCGGCGCGCGGCGGCGGCAAGCCCGGAACCAATGGCCGTTCCATCCTCCATGACGCCGGTCTGGACGCGCTCCAGGTTCGACTCCAGCCACTCGCGGTCCAGCGTCATCGGGCAGGGATAATAAGGGGCGCCGGCAAAGGCCACGATGCCGATGCGGTCGGACTTGCGGCCGCGGATGAAGTCGCGCATCACACGCTTCGCCGCCGTCAGCCGGTTCACCGGACTGCCTCCGATGTAAAAGTCCTCGATGAGCATCGAGAGTGAAACATCGACGGTGAGGCAGATGGCGATGCCCTCGGCGTTCTCCTCGTCATGGGAGATGATCTTCTGAGGCCTGGCGAGGGCGATGATGGCGCAGGCGAGGCTGAGCAGGACGAGGCCGAGGGTGAATCCGCCCCGGGCGCTGCGGGTGCGGACGCCCATGTCACGCAGAACGAAGGCGGTGGAGAAGGCGATGGCGGGCGCCTTTCCGGCCCGGCTGCGCCACCAGGCCATGAGCGGCAGAAGAAGAAGAAGAAGCAGCCATTCCGGGCGGCCGAAGATCATGCCGGGCAGGAAGGGGATGTTCATGAACGGTCCTCCTCAAGAAGCGTGATGGCCTTCTGGACAAGCGCGGCGGCCTCCTGCGCGTCCGCAGGCACGGGGGCAAAGGCAAGCTGGTCCCAGAGCCCGGCGAGGGGGGCATATTTCTGAAGCCTCGGCGAGGTCGAGGGCAGGCCGCCATTGACAAACAGTTCGTTCGTCGTGCGGAACGGGGCGGGGATCTTGTAGCGGTCGTGGAAGTAAACGCGCAACGTCTCGGAGACATCGGCGGCGGTCCTGGCAGGAGGCTGCTGGGCCGCCCTTGCCAGGATGTCGCGCAGGCGGTTCATCGCGGCGGTGTAGGGCTTCTTCATCGGCGGCGGCGAAGTCCTAGCAGGGCGCAGCAGCAGCCAGATGACAAGCCCCAGCAGTATGACCACCAGACCACCCGCGGCGGCGTAGGCCCACCATTCGGGACCCGAGGTCACGATCGAGGGTTCCGGCAGTTCGGGATGCGGCAGCGGCTGCAGGGGCGGCCCCTGACCGGCCGCCTGCTGGGCCAGAACCGGTTGAAACAGCGAAGCCTTCATTTCCTCCTCCTTTTGCGGCTGCGGAAGTAGGCCTTCAGGGCGGGCACGTAGTCGTCATCCGTGCGCACGTCCAGGCGCTCGACACCATGCTTTCGAAGGCTGCGGCCCAGGGCCTCCTGACGCTCGCTCATCTTTTCGGCATATTGACGACGCACGGCCGGGTGCGAGGTGTTCACCACGTACTGCTCTCCGGTCTCCGGATCCTGCAGGCAGACACGGCCGACCGCGGGCAGCTCCCATTCCCGGCGGTCGGTCACCTGGGCGGCGACGACGTCATGCTTGGCCGCCAGGGACTTCAAGCTGTGCTCCCAGGCGTTGTCAGGCGTGAGAAAGTCCGACACCACGATCACCAGCGCACGGTGGGCGATGCGGGCCAGAGCCAGGTCAAGAGCGGGAGCAAGATTGGTTCGGCGGCTGCGCGGGCGGTGGTTTAAAATGTCACGCAGGCAGCGCAGGGCGTGCGAGCCGCCCTTCTGCGCCGGCAGGTAGTGCTCGACCTGGTCCGAGATCAGGATCAGCCCGACCTTGTCCTGGTTCTGCACGGCACTGAAGGCAAAGACCGCCGCGACTTCGGCGGCACGTTCACGCTTGCTGTCCTCCAGGCTGCCGTAGTCGCCCGAGCCGCTCACATCGACGACGAGCATGACGGTCAGCTCGCGCTCCTCGATGTACTTTCGGACATAGGGGTCGTTCATGCGCGCGGTGACGTTCCAGTCCAGGAAGCGCACGTCATCCCCGGGCTGGTATTCACGGAAGTC